>VFQN01004334.1_pt1 | contig 18823 bp, 34 predicted proteins | sample 3512371 | NCBI WGS metagenome assembly VFQN01 (sample SAMN10412370, study PRJNA504923) | tailings metagenome | isolation source: Replicate 2 from Balatoc abandoned mine | place: Philippines: Itogon, Benguet | collected 2017-08-28 | reverse complement strand
CGCAAATTAATTGCGTCTCGCCGAGCATGACAATTAAATTTGTGCCACTACGGTATGGGTTGCGTGTATGCTTTAAGCAGGATACATGGAGCATGGCACTGGAGCACTTCGCACGTGAGGCACGACCCAAACCACCAGCCCTGCTTGACACGGCCCTCGTGTTGCGTACCGGCTTCTGGCTTTGCACTCAGGCTTGACGCATGGCACGACAGATGTCATTCTCTATGGGTGCGTCGCTTGCGCTGGGTTGCGGTACCTTGACAAGCAATAGTGCTCCAACGCCTTCCAGCCCCTTCCCCAGCCCATTCCCCGGCCCCTCCAGCCCCTTCTCTAGCCCTTCTCCAGCAGTCAGCCGGCCCTCTGGGAGGGTGCACGATAGGGAGCTAGGGAGAAAGCTCTAAGGTACTGCCCAGAAGGAAGGATGGCTCGCTCCGGAACCTGGAACTGCTTTCCTTTCACTGCCCCCATGATTAGTACTGCAGCTTGAGGGCAAAGCCTTTCACGCCCAAGGGACCTAGCCTTCGTTAGCATTACACGAAGCATACAATTCCATTTGCACGTGAGCAGACGCTGGCACAGATTTGGCCTAGGGAATTACGGTTCTTCAAATTGCCGCCATTGCTGAGCTTGTACCTGTTGGGCTTCTGGTATATCCCACACCCCGAACAGCCGACGTCTCCCATTGACAGCACGAATTCAACAGCACAGCTTCTGTGTCGCGTGGGTGCTGGTTACTGACCTTGCCGGGTCTGCGCGCGCGGGGCGCTGCCTTAAAAGTAGGCATAGCTGCCAGCCCAGCGCGCGTGACAAAGTTACGAAGTTAGATCATGTCTCGGGCACGGGACGATGAGCAGTACTATCCGGACGAGGTGGAGGAGCGGCTCACCAACGAGGAGTACAAAATCTGGAAGAAGAACACCCCATTCCTATATGGTGAGGCGCAAGACATTTTGTGAAATACATGTAATGTCCTTATGAGCTGGAGCGCAGGACAAACTTGTCTTCATGCTGTGACGCCTGCAGATCTTGTCGTTACGCACGCACTCGAGTGGCCCAGCCTCACAGTTCAATGGCTACCGGTAAGGCGTTGTCGGGGGTCGCGTGGGCGAATGAGGGGTCTGCCATGCAGGACGCCCAGGGGAAGGGCGGAATGGGGGAACCATGGACCGGCACGCAAGGGGGCGGGTAAAACCCTTCCAAGGGCATGGGCCCTGCCTGCCGCCTGCATCCAGCGTTCGCACGCATGTGGTTGCACTGAGGTGCACGATGCTTACCTGAAGTCCTCGCTTCAACAGCATGCGCACCATTGGCGTCCCTCCAGACCCGCGCTTGGGCAGGCGGGCTGTGCGCAGCGCGGGTTGTCCCCCGCCTACCCTGCATCTGACCCGAAAAGGTTGCACCACGGGTATTCAGCTTATCCAGTCCGTAAGCCTGTCCTGGGTAGACAGGCGTTCGCTATTCGTTCCTCCCTTTACACCATCTCCCGCTCCCTTACACCACCTTTTCCGGCTGACCGTCTCCGTTGCTGTTGCTTTGCCGTTCCGCGGGTACCCCCACCTCCTGCCACCCGCCCCTCTCTGCCCCCTTCCCCCTATCCATTCCCTCCCTCCCGCCCATGCCCCCAACCCCCACAAACCGTCAGGACAAGGAGATCGCCTCGGGGAAAGACTACTCCAAACAGAAACTCATCCTGGGCACCCACACCAGCGACAACGAGCAGAACTACCTCATGATCGCCGAGGTGCAGCTGCCCCTGGAGGAGTCTGAGCTGGACGGGCGAGGCTTCGACGACGAGCGGAATGAGGTGGGCGGCTTTGGCGGCGCGCACGGCAAGGTGCACGTCATCCAGCAGATCAACCACGAGGGCGAGGTCAACCGCGCGCGCCACATGCCCCAAGACAAGTTCATCATCGCCACCAAGACCATCAGCGCCGACGTGTTCGTGTTCGACTACTCCAAGCACCCCTCCAAGCCCTCGCCCGACGGCGTGTGCCGGCCCAACCTGGTGCTCACGGGGCACAAGACGGAGGGGTACGGCCTGGCCTGGTCGCCGTACATGCCCGGGCACCTGCTGTCCGGCTCGGATGATGCGCAGATCTGCCTGTGGGACATCCAGGCGTCGACGTCCAAGACGGGGGGCATCACAGCCACGGGGACACGATACGTGGCGCAGGTGGGGAGGCCAGGAGCGGGGGAACGGGGAAGGGTATGATGGGGGTGGAGGGGTGCGCGGTGGGCTTGGGTTGGCGGAGTGGGCGAGGAGAGGGTTGTGGGAGGCGGGCCGGCGGGGTGCAGCTGCTGGCTCGGGTGGTGTGCGACGGCCTGGGGTGCTGATTGAGGGCTGGGAGCAGGTGCCGCTGGCAGCACTGTTGGGTCGTCCGCGAGCACTGTACCTCAAACCTCACATGCCACTTAATCCTGACGGCATCCGGTGGGTGATTTGCATTTGTGGCTGGTGGCTTACCTGCTGCTCCCGGCGTCGTTCTGTTGTGCAGAGGCTTCAAGCGAAGACCATCTACCAGGAGCACCAAGGAGTCGTGGAGGTGGGTGTGGCCGTGTGGAGGTGGGCTGATTAGTGGTTGTACGGGCGGCGCTGGCTACCAACGGCCATGCTATCCTTGCACGGCGTCCCAGCGGCAGGCGGCGCAAGCCATGATACACTCAGTGCGAACGTGTGACGCCCAGCAGAAAGGTCTTGTGGCACCAAATTGTACCCCTGCATGCAGGTAGAGGAAATGCTTCCTTGAATGCTTTACTCTGCGGATTACCGGTATCGGCGTGCGCCGCCTCCTGCGCCCCCTCTTGACCCGCCTCCGCCTCCTCCCCCTCCCGCAGGACGTGGCGTGGCACTGCCACCACGCGGACATCTTCGGGTCGGTGGGCGACGACAAGCAGCTGATCCTGTGGGACGTGCGGAGACCGCCCAGCCAGGGTGAGGGAAGGACCCCCCGGGGGCTGGGCTTTAGAGGTTGGGCTGCCAGGGGCGCATCCGGTGTTGGCAAAACCATTGGCAGCACAGAACGCAAGACGGCCATGGCACTCCCGGCTGTGGCTGTCGGAGCGGCCTGCGGCACATAGCAAGCGCTTTACGCGTGCTCCTAATCGTACACCAGATTGTTACCAATCGACCCGCCTTAGTGAGCCGCCCGGGGCTTGCCGACTGCGCGGTTCCCTAGCTGTGTGCCGGTCGTGACCCCTCTTATTGCCACCCGGGCCCATGCCCCCACCGCAGGCGTCATGATCGCGGCCGAGGCGCACACCGCCGAGGTCAACTGCATTGCCTTCAACCCCCTCAACCCCAACATCCTCGCAACCGGCTCCGCGGACAAGACGGTGAGCCCCTTGACTGCACCTTGCCCCGTTTCCACAACACCCTCGCGATGAAAAGCTACACCGTAATGATACACGCTGCGCTCACAGGCGCTGCAGCAGTTCGGCGTCGTGACTGGACCGGCCTCGCATCACCACCCTTTGCTCACATGGCACCCCGTGAACATTATCCAACACGTCAACGTGGATACCCTTTGTCAACCTGACCCCGCCGCAGGTTGCGCTGCACGACTGGCGCAACCTGAGCCAGCGGCTGCACGTGTTCGAGAGCCACGCGGACGAGGTGTTCCAGATCGGGTGGAGCCCCAAGAGCGAGACCGTCCTGGCCTCGTGCGGCGCAGACCGCCGCGTCATGGTGTGGGACCTGTCGCGCATCGGGGACGAGCAGGTGCGGCAGGGGCGTACCGTTTTGCCTGTGTGGGACGTATGGCTATGCCGCACCGGCTCGTGACATGCTTCTGCCACCTGCTTCGGGACGTCGCTGCGAGAGAGCTCGCAGACTGTATCGCATGGGATGTGCTGGCTGCGGCATAATGCCCGGCCAGCTCGCTCTCCCCGCCCCTGCCGCCACGCTGCACACGTGCACGCCCGACATCCCCTTGCCTCAACACCGTGTCTCAAACCCCGTCTCTTTACCCCGCCCAGACGCCTGAGGACGCTGAGGACGGCCCCCCTGAGCTGCTGTTCATCCACGGCGGGCACACCTCCAAGATCAGCGACCTGGCGTGGAACCCCAACGACGACTGGGTGGTGGCCTCCGTGGCGGAGGACAACATCCTGCAGGTGGGGGCTGACGGGGTGGGTGGGTGCCTGTGTGGCGGCCTGGGTTCCGTTCGGGTTTGCGGGCCCGCATGTCCTAGAGACTGGGGGCTTAAGAGGCTGAGTCCCTATGGGACGATGGGGACGTCCTGAGACTTCGCGGGCCTCAAGGTTGTTAGGATGGAGACCTTCGGGACCGGGGTCAGGGATGCTCCATGGGAATCGCCCTTCCTCGGCTGACGCCTGTGGGCAGTCGCGCGCAATGGTCCATTGCGTTCGGCAGCCCGCCATGCTTGTGCTTTGTTGTTCCGGATGCGTTCGATTGGTACTATGTATTGAGTGCGTTACCTTCTAGGACCTTGGCGGGGCGTCAGCTGCTGAGCACGTGCCTCCCACTTTTGTTGCTGGCCTTGTTTGCAGGTATGGCAGATGGCCAGCAACATCTACAGCGAGGACGATGCCATGGCTCCGTGAGGAGGCGGGGGACAGGAGAGGAGGAGCAGGAGTCAAGCTAACGGGTTACTTCAGGGCAGCAACAAGACACCAACGTGTGCGGAGAAGGCCAAAGAGGCACTCAGCCTTTACCTGTGATGCGGCGGCCTAGGCTAGGGTGCTCGCCCATGAGCGGTGCTCTCGAATAAGTAAGAGGGCACATCGAGAGCCGACAGGAAGCAGCGGAAAAGGGCGCATGTGCGCTGCGCCCCTGCAGTGGATGAGTCGCAAGGGTGACGCTTTGCCAGTGGTGCCTATACAGTTAAGAGGCCGTTCTCTGGAAGATGTGCATGCAACGCGTGCGCGCTTGGTGGCATTGGACTGATAGTGTGATGCCATTGCATCGTACTATTCACTCGTGGTGAGGTCCAGTCGAGAGGGCATGTAGTTGACGCGGGGTTTGGGTTGTATTGGCTGAAGGCCAGGGGAGGGCCCCTTCTAAAGGCCGTATGCATGATGTAGGACTAAGAACCTGGTTACCAACACGTTCTGGGCGTGTGTGCACCACGAGGGCAATGTTACAGGCGTTTGAGCGCCATGTTACACGGCAGGAGAGGGAGAGCGACCAACAGGCCTTCCCACCCATGGACATGGTTTCGGTGCGCATGTTGGACACCTTACGTTGCTACAATACTTGACTGCAATCAGCAACGTATAACGCCTCGCCATGATCGGCGGACAAACCTGGACAAAGTACAGAGCCAACAGCTCACTGTAAACGGCAAAGCAACGCTACTCCCGCCTCGTCCCACTCTCTTCAACGAGCACCAGTGCACAACCTCGCCCTCAATCCACGCGCACGCCCTACGCCCGCACTGCCGCCGGTCCCGTCTGCGCCGCCGCCGCCGCCACCTTCTCCTGCAGCACCGACTGCACCTGCATCAGCATGTTCTGCCGGTCCCGCAGCGTCTGGGGGAGTGGGCAGGAAGGGGGCGAGGGCGGAGGGACAGCGAATGGCATTTGGACTGTGTGTCACTGCTGCGCCGGTTCTGGCAGGTGCAGGTGCACCAGACCTGACCCGGCATGGCAAGAGTACGCACGCAGCCTGATGCAGAGCTCCACGCAGTCTGCCGAGCTCCAGCTAGAATTCACATGCTGCAGCGGAGGCCTTGATTAGGCAAACCGGTAGAGCACTGCAGCGGCACGGCGCCTGATGCACCTATACGTCGTCCACCTACGGATGTACTACATGCGAGCGGTATCTGACGGGCTACGAGGTAAAAGGCGCCAAGTCATTCCGTGCGCCCAGGGATCCCAGACGCCGTGACCCACCTGCTGCACGGTCTGCAGGTTCTCCTGCAGAGTCTTGATGCGGCGGTCGTAGTAGCTGCATGCATCCGCGGTGCTCATCTGCAGGTGCACACGCAGGCGAACGCGGTCAGCGGCACGTGCTGGCAGCACTGCAAGAATGGTAGGTAGGTAACGCAAGGGGTCTCAGCTGGGCAGAGGGTGCCACCTGTGCCACCTGCGCCACAAGCACCTAAGCCGACCCCAGAGCGATAAGCACCGGGCAGCCCCATGTTTGGAACTTGCACGGCAAGGATTCTCCCTGATTTACCCCAACCAGCCAACCAGCCCAGGCCAACACCCTGCTGCGAAGGCCTCCCAACAGCAGGCCACACGGAGCGGCTTTTTCCCACCGGCACCACCACCAAGGCAGCGTGTGCAATACGCTTCGTGGCTCTCACTGCACCAGCTGCTGCACTTTCCATTATTTACCCCAGACGGGCTGCACTTTCCATTATTTACCCCAGACGGGCTGGTCTCCCGCAGACAATGGCGCTGGGGGAGGCCTTAGCCCCTCCAGCGCCATGGCATGAGGGGGAGGCCTTAGCCCCTCCCCTCATGCCGTGCCGCGAAACATGAAGCTCACGTCTCCTACCTCCACGTAGTAGCCTGTACCGATGTCCACCAGCACCTTCTCCACCTCGGACACCTCCCCAGACACGTACAGGGAGCTGGTGAGCGGCAGCATAATGGCTTGGCCTGCAACGAGCCAGGCATGAGGGCCAGGGAACACGGTTAATCGTTTGGACCAGGCTCCAAGGAGTGCTGCGTCTGTCGCTGACTGTGCTCCTAATACTGCACGCATAAGGTGTTGCAGGCTTTGCAGTGGCACGTGCTGTAAGCCAACTGTGCGGGCTTGAGTGGGACACACCTGTCTTGGAGGCGGCAAGTTGCTCTACCGCCTTTTTGCTGCTGCTGAACGTCGTGGCTGCCCGCATTAGTGTTGCGCCACCCTCTCCAAGTCGTTGAATCTCATTGTTGAGTGTTGTGCGGAGCTCTACAAGTTGCTGGGGCGCTAGGGAGTCCAAGCGGACTTGTTCGGGTTGCTCTGGTTTTGGCGGCATGGTTCTTCCTTTGCTCCAACGATGTGTTTATGACTCGAGATCAAACGACTCGAAAACGCGTCAATGTTCTCTCCGGACTGGACCTCGCGCCTTTCCTGCGCCTTTCCTAGCCCCCGGCAGGCAGTTAAGCCCACGCCTCACCGCAATGCACTAGATATATAGAACTTCAGATGCTTATTGCAACGGGTGCTGTGCTATGTGATAGGAGCCGATACGACGATACCAGCTCCTCATGCATTTTCACACATGAGTATACGTCGGAGTCGGCACCGCTTCACCATGCAGCGCGTGTGACAAACCAAAATATAAGGGATAGCCAGTATAGTAGGAAAGTTTGCAACAGCGAGTAACGCTCTATTAAGTCAACAAGCGAAAAGTCAAAACGGCATACAGCCCAAACATGCCTACGAGATCGCGCCTTGCGTAAAACCTTATTACATGTAGAATGTGGACGTCTCGACGTCCCTGTCGATAGCCGGCGATCGTAACCCTTGAGCTCACAGCGATGGACCTCAGCTCCCCACCTCCGCCTGGGCCTCCTGGGCCAGCGGACGAACCCAGGGACCTGTGGTATGTGGGAGCCATCATCAACGTGGTGAGGGGACATCCTGCTTGCTGGGGAACCAACTAGCAGCTGTCGTTGGCTGCTGGAAGCACGTGGGGTACGGTGCACCCTGACGCCCCTACCCCTCGGACGGGCCAACGCAGATCGGGAGTATTGCCATCAATTTGGGCACGGTAAGCAACAAGGAGCCCGTTGCAGCGGACGAGGCATACTGAAGCTCATGGCCGGCCAGGACAACTCAGCACACAGGCAGCAGCTGCTGCCCATTGGACAACATGGTTTATGGACCCCTAAAGCTGGTACTCCATCGCTCCTCCGCACAGAACCTTATGAAACTGGGACACAACAAGCGGGCCAAGTTTGATGTACCCGACAGCGAAAAGCCTCCCGTACGGAAGATCAAGGAGTGGGTGGTGGGCATGTCGTTCTTCTCCGTTGGCAACATCCTCAACTTCGTGTCATTCGGCAAGTGAAAGTCTTTGGGGGGTAGGGGGGTAACTGCAGTGCGGCAAGGGGGGGCAGGAGATGGCTGTAGATAGCGCAGCACTGCTAGTTCCGGGAAGCGTGTATGAGCACGGTGGAGCCAAACGGCAGCACTTACCTGCTGGTGGTGGCGTGTCGCGCAGGCTTTGCGGCCCAGTCCCTTCTGGCGGCCCTGGGGAGCATCCAGTTCGTATCCAACGTCATTTTTGCGTACTTCGTACTCCATGAGCAGGTGATCGGGCCTGACCCACATCGCAATTGTTATGTATTTGCACGCACCTGCCCTACGGTTCCGTGTTGCAGGCCAGCGAAGGTGAGGAAATCGTCAGCGGCCGGGGTAGGAGGGCAGGAACCTGACGGCGGTATGCGTTAGGCAATAGCTCACTCCTAGGTCCTAGCCCTCCGGCTTGTTGTCGAAACCAGGGCTAGTGGTTATCTGCATCGGGCGCATCCCTTGACGGCGGTAGCTGCACCACTCTGACCCACGTCGCAGATCAACAGGATGGTGGTCATCGCCACGACCTGCATCGTGGGCGGCTGCGTGCTGCTGGTGGTGTTCGGAAACCAGAGCTCCGCAACCTACACCGTCAAGCAGCTGACGCAGCTGTACACAGCGTGAGTCCCTGTAAGGACCACCTCGCAAAGCCTTTCCTGTTTCAGGCGTTGGGCATGCATTTGGGTGGCATTGGGCCACCAGGCAGCGGGTTGGCTCCTTGGCGTACCGAGTCGGAGCGTGTCTTGACGTGCCGACCCACATGCACTGCAGGCCGGCCTACGTGGTGTACCTGAGCCTGCTCGGCGTGGGTGTGGTGGGCGGGTACATGCTGTACCTGCGCGGCCAGCGCATGGTCAGGTGGGCACACGGGTTGGCGAGTCATCGTCTTGCCTGTGTTATAACGGCGCCCCGTCAGCCCGGCGCATTACCAGTTACCGAGCCATGCTGCTTACACAAGATACCGGCAGCCGAAACAAGGGCATCCTGTACGCCAGTGTCGTATCCTCCAACTAACATGGCCTCTTGCTCGCTGGCTCCCACAGCAAGAACGGCCCCCGCGGCTTCTGGTACGCCATCCTGCCGGTGGCCTACTCGGTGTTCTCGGCGCTCATAGGCACGCAGAGCGTGCTGTTCAGCAAGTCCATGTCGGTCATTCTGCGCCTCACGTTCAGCGGCGAGAACCAGGTACGGGCCCAGCACCTGGGAGAACCTGGTGCAGACCCAGCGCTAGGTGGCAGGGGGTCGGAGGCTTCTGAAGCGCAACCCACGCGAAGCTCAATAGAAAGGGGTGTTGGCGCTTTTACGTCATCATGGTGCTTTCGCCGGCAGGACAGCTGACAGCAGGGTTGGATGCGTTCCCGTTCCTTCACCCTCGCAGCTTGGGAACTGGTACACGTGGCTGGTGCTGCCGCTGTTCTTCGTGACGGCGGTGTTTTGGATCACGCGGTTAAACAAGGTGCGGTCTACCACTGGTGACGGTCGGCGCCATACAGAGCACACTGCGTTGTCAGGCGCTCCTTGTGTGCCCTTGCCTACCTGGGTGCCTGCTTCTTTGCGCTGCAAACTGCTAAGTTACACAGTTTCCACTGGCGCCATGCCGGCAAGGACCATGCTAATGCCAGCCCTAGCTGTGTGCCTTGTTGACCAACCGGGTTTCCAGCACGTGCCAAACAGCACCTCCGACCAACAATACGAAGTCAAGCCCCCCCTCCCTCCGTCCCTGCAGGGGTTGCGCATGTTCCCGGCCATGATCATCGTGCCCGTCATGCAAATCGCGTGGACGCTCTTCTCCATCGTGTCCGGCATGCTGTACTTCCAGGAGTACCTGGGCTTCACGGTGCTCAAGTCCATCATGTTCCCCATCGGCGTGCTGGTGCGGCCTCATCTCTCCCCTCCTAACGTGCTGCCCTATTAACCCAAGCGATTGCCTGCATCCATACTTGGCCCATATGTGCTAGCTACCCTAATAGCACTGGATTAGCCGGCAGGCGCGGTTACACGTGGGTCTGTGTGCGCTGCGCAGGTGGTGTTCATAGGCGTGTTCCTGCTCACCCAGAGCGGCGCCGCGAAGCAGGCCAGCTACCAGAAGATGGAGGAGACCCTGGCGGCCAAGGCCATGGCGCAGGACGGGGCGCTGCAGAGCGGCAGCGCGCAGCAGCCGCCCAAGGCCCCCGTGGTTGAGCCCGCGGAGCTGTCCGGCTCGCGGAGAGCGAGCATAGGGCCATCAAGGCTGTCAATAGAAGGTGCGTAAGGGTGTTGGGACTCCTGAGTCGCTGGTGAGTTGGTCGTGCCAGCTTGCGGTCGGGCAAAGCCACGGACCGCGTGTGCTGTGTGTGGCATCTGCATCGGGGACGTCCAGGGTACCTGAGACTTGCTACCACCTAATGCAGTGCTCTTTTTCACCTGTGCTCCCTGCAGCAGCGGCAGATGCGGCGGCGGTGGTGGCGTCCGAGCGCGCCTCCCCTGACAAGCCCCTGCGGGACGGCAGCGTGCCGGACAGCGCTGCGCGGGAGAGCCTGGACGCGGGCGACGTGGCCCTGCCGCTAGGCAGCCCCGTGCAGCTGCGGGACAGCATGGAGGAGGCGCCACGGGTGGATAGCCCCGGCGTGTGAGTACGGCGGCATGGCGTGGGAACAGCCTTACTGTCCGGCAGCGGCCTGACCCACAACGGCCTTCCTGCCATGCAGCTTACATGCCCATACCATCCTGTCGACTCGTATCACAATTTCTAACCCGGCCTTGTATTACAAACCCTCACACGCCGTGCTGCCTTCGCGGTCACCAGGCGCCGCACCTTCATTCCCGCGCGTCGGTGAACCTCACTGCCCCTACCCCGTACGGTACCGTCCCCGGTCTGCAGGATGGAGGCGGTGAAGCGGCGGCTGCGCGCGGTGCAGGAGCGGCTGAACCGCGACCTGCTGGGCGTGGAGGCGCGGGAGGGGCTGCGGCTGGCCATGGGGCTGGGCGGCGGCGACGGCGGCATACACGCCATCAGCCTGTTCGCCATGCCCACCATGCTGGACTTTGCGCACTCGGTGAGGGTGCTTCCAAGGGGCAGGACGGGGCGCGCGGCCCCAAGTAGCGTGCGTGCATGTAATGGTGGGGGGGCATGCCACGCTACCGGGTTGCAGTGCCTGTGCAGTCAGACGCTGCTCGACGATTACGGCCTAGCTGGTGGCGTTTAAGTTCCTGGCGCTCCCTGTGCAGGTCAACCCGTCGGGCCGGTACGTGGACGCCATGTCGCCGGCCGAGAGCGTGCGAGGACAGGTGGGTGTACGTGCAAGGACAAGTTGAACTGGTGTATGCGTGTGTTACTCCACACGCCTTCATGCATTGTGTGCTGTTGGCAATTTTTCATTAACCCAAGCTGGCAGGGGTAGTGTTGACGCCATGATGTGAAACGTACCGTAACCTTTGCCACTTCATTGCTGAACCGTTCAGGAGGAGTCTGGAGCGAACGGGAAAGCACTGCGCACAATACGGGAGGCGTCCATGGTGAGTGCCGCTGCCGTGCCCGAGAGCGCAACGTCATCCATGCATTGGGTACTGGCAGCGCGCTCTACGCCTGTGCCCCATTTTGTATCACCTCACCAGCCACGTCCTTCATGCGCTCATGCCCACCCAAACACCTGCAGCAGCAACCCTTCTACTGAGCCCCACTCAACTCTCAAGGGCTTTACTACTTCTACTTACTGCCCCTCACCGTTACACCGTCCCGACACAGGAACGGTCCGCGTCCTTCTCTGCGCCGGTGTCTGCGTTGGAGCTGCACATCCGGCTGGAGCAGGAGGGCGTGGAGCACTCAGCCCACAGCGCCACCGTGCTGGGCTCCTCCAAGTCGCACACGGCGCCCGCGAGCCCCGCGCGCGGCCCGGCGGCGCTGGGGCGCAAGCTGGTGGGCAAGGCGGAGCGCGCGGCCAAGGCGGGCGTTGAGATCATTCGGAAAGCGCCCTCCAATCTGCAGCGAGCCGTACGGGAGAAGCAGGGGTACGGCAGCCTGTACGACGATGAGGAGATGGGGCTGCTGGAGATTACGGAGCAGTCGGATGCATCTGTGGGGCGGGGAACCAGCTGATGAGGGGGCAGGGTGCCCGCGCGTGTAGGTGGAGTGACCAGGGGGTCTGCGGGAGGGGCGGCGTTGGTGGCTTGGGAAACCGTCACACCAGGCTTGGGAAACCGTCACACCTCAGTTTCATGCCTGTTTCTTGCCGGTGTTGGGGGTTACTTGTGTGGCATAGGCAGCTCGGAAGGTGGTTGGCCAAGGCTGTCCGTCAAGAGCCCACCATATACCGGCCAGTACACATGCAAAAATGCGTATCGGTGGGCTCATAGGGCCTCGTAGACATAAGCAAAGCAGTGTCAGCGCAACATGTAAAGGACACTCACAGCGCGCCAAACAGGACTGTCGCCCTGTCGGGACTGAGAGGACTGACTGGGACAGTGAGGCCGCATGCATTCCCTTGCCGCACGTGTCTAACCTGTGCACGAGAGAACGCAGGGGAGCTCCACATGAACGAAGCGCACATGCTGTCTTGCTGTGTGCTTGTCCCCATGGCAATCACATGCTGTGTCCAGGTGACAGAGGAGCACAACGGCAGCGTCATGACCCCACCACCGAGAGTGATGGTGGCGTTCAGGTCTTCAGGACAAGCTCCACGTGTCTCGAAGCAAACGGCACCTGTGTGACACCGAAGCGCCTACCCGACATACAGAATCGTGTCAGTAATCTCCCTCGCTATGCATGAGTGCATTCACATGTCTGGGATGACGAGACTTGTCACGGAAGGCGAAGTGCACGGGTAGGGCCATGCTCCAGTACATGCACGTCAAGTACACCAGCCGCTGACTCGGCCGTAATACGTTGATACCAAAACAATACCCAATCAACTTGTACTCTCAGGGGTCAGGGATGTGACAGGCCCGCTCAACTATCCCAGGCCTGACCGAATGGGCCCCTCTGCAGGGTGTCAGCACCCTATGTCTTATACGCCTGCATCATGTTGCTAAACGATATAGCTAGTGACTAAGCTGCCCTGTCACTGGGCTGAGGGCGAGAGCTTACTGCTCGACAAACGCGTGTTGCTAGCCCTTGGGTGTTCTCTTAAGCAGGAGGCACAGCACGACAAGCACATACCCAGTCTCGGACGTATGCAATGGAGTTTTTGGATAAGGTCATCAAGACCTTGCAGGGGGACAAGGGAGGGTCCAAGGAGTTTTGGGTTGACGACATCCGGTGCAAGGTCTGCTTCTGCTGCGAGGTGCCCTTCAACGTATTTGTGAGGAAACACCACTGTCGCATCTGCGGCCGAATCTTTTGCGGCAACTGCACGAAGAATGCCATTCCACCTCCGCGGGAGTCCACCGATCAGAACTGGCTCCGAGTTTGCGACTATTGTAAGTGGCTCACCTTACCGCTGATCAAGGCAGTCGAACGGTGTGGTATGGCAGCGGGGTGTAAGGTTGACCACGCACCCTTAACGTGCAGGCTACCATGTCCGACAGAGGGGTGACCAGGGTACAGCCCGGGTCCAGCAAGCAACCCCTCGCAGCCTTGGCGTCGGCATGCTGGCGCCCTCGAACAGCTTCAGGTGCGCATAGCAAGGCCGGTGCATGACCATGAGGCCGTGCACACCTGTTGAAGGAGTTCCGCACGTGGCGGGTTCGGAATACCTGGCAACACACATCATCCCCACTGGCCGGATCACCGGGATCTGTGTACTGGCGCCTAAACATTTTGCTCCAAACCGCAGGTACCCATTGCACCCTTCGAACGACCCCCTCATGGCGTCGGGGGCCCTGGACGACTCAGCCGCGTCCTCGTCCCTCCCCTCCACCACCGGCACTGCCTCGCCACAGCTCTCCCGCACCACGACAGTCCGATGGGTGCGTACTTCAACCTCCCCTGCTTCCTGCCAGCATCCTTACTCCTCCACAACAGTGGGCACGCTGCAACACGCCTATCACAACCCACACCACGCTGAACCCCTCCAGCTCCCCCTCACTCACCCACACCCATGACATGCAGCGATAGCCCTACACACATTACCGTCTTGCCCTCTCCTCACCCCCCAACAGAGCCGCTCTCAAAGCGGTACCTGGGGCTCCGCGGGCGCCGGGTCCTCTGCTGGCAGCGTGGTGTCCCACCACCGCGTTACACCTGGGGACCTGTCTTGGAAGCTGCCGGAGCCGCTGGAGGACGACTACGGCATGAGCCTGGCGGACCGCGACGCGCGCTTGCTGTTCCAGCAGCAGCTGGAGGCGGGAGCGGGCACACTGCCGCCGGGGATGCCCCCGCAGGCGCACAGCCTGAACGAGGTGCACAGGTGGGTTTGATTGCTGCTCCCGGCTCGCCAATGCTACTGGCCTGCTTGCGGGGTGTACGTGTGGGTAGGGGTGTGCATATTGTGGCTGTGGGAGGACGGCTGGTGCCGGAGCGGCTGCTGGGTGGCATGCAGCAGTACACCAACGCAGCTTGTGCTGCTGCACCGCGCAACCGCAGGCAGCTGTTCTCTGCCGCGTCCGAGGCGCACCTGCGGGCGGTGGTGTCGCAGCTGCTGTCGGCGGAGGGCGTGCCGCCGGCGGAGGGGGCGGTGTGGGGGCCTATCGTGGCGGAGGCGGCGCAGCAGGTGGCGGCGTACCTGTCCCCGGCCATGATGTACGCGGGGGGCAGCCCTGACCCGCGGCAGGTCGTCAAGGTGGGCCCCACGGGGGAGGGGCGAGGGCGCAGCTGAGGATTGGTACTGGGAGCAGCCACCACGGCGGGCGTGGAGCACCTTTTGTGCACGGAAACAGTGGCGTGCATAGATGGCGTCAGGTGGAGATCGGTATGGGGTCCCGGGTGGGGCATGACACGGTGATGGCGTCACGCGCACCGTCATGACGCGATGGAGCTGAGGGTAATGTGGTGCCGCTTGTGCTGAAGCGGCGGCTGACGCTGTCTGAAGGCCGGCGCTTGGCTTGGCACCATCACATGCCCCGGGGATGGGCACATACGCCCGACGTACGGGGCGATGGGCGCGACACGGCCGGGGCAATGAAGGGTTGCTGGATGCTTAGCTTGGGGTAGCACGGCAGCCAGTACGACGTCCACGGGCTTTGATGTAGCTGTGGTGGAGAACTTCGTGCGGGGCGATGACGCCTTGCCTCGGCCCCCCATCCGCTGCCGGCTTGGTTCCCGCAGGTGAAGAAGGTGCCTCACGTCGGCTGTCCGCACGGCACGGCGGTGATCACAGGCGTGGTGGTGCGCAAGGGCCTCGCGCACCGCAAAATGCGGTCGTACATCGAGTACCCAAAGGTGGGGCGCCCTGCAGGCGGACGGGGCTAGGTGCAGGGGCCCCGGGGTGTGGGGGGCACGACAGAGCTGGAGTGGTGGTGGCACAGGGCAGCGAGCTTACGAAGACATGATTCTGTTGCGGTCTTGCACTGTAGCAAGGTGTACTCAGGGTGAGCGGGCCGTACGTACGCGAAGGGCAGGCACAAGGCGCGAGCGCATTAGGATCAAGAGCCAGGCTTGTCCTGCAGCCAGCTTGCAGGACGGGCCTTCGAGTGTGAAGTGAGACCCGAGCATGTTGTAGGTCCCCAGGGCACTGTGCAGCTTATGCATAGGGCGCAGACATGGTTGCATTGGCTGCCTTGCCAATGACACAAGAGGCGCCCTCCCCTTGCGCCCGCCTGCAGGTGCTGCTGCTGGCAGGCTCGCTGGAGTATCAGCGGGAGACCAACAAGCTGTCCAGCTTTGAAACCCTCGACCACGTAAGTTGCAAATCGGCTCCTGCGACGAGGGGTCAGACACCCCTTCCGCAACTCGGATGGCCTTGCGCACATTGTAGTCAAGGCGGTTACGCACGGCGCTCTGTATGCCCTCAGTCACAACCGCAAGGGCCACTGCGCACGGCATCCCCCCATCGAACACGTTTTGAGCTCCCGTTGCTAATCCGCTGCTCATCACGCCCACAGGACAAGCAGTACCTTGCCAACGCCGTGGCGCGGCTGGCTGTGGTGAAGCCGGACGTGGTGCTGGTGGAGCGCAGCGTGGCACGCATGGCGCAGGAGGACCTGCTGGTGGGTGTGGCGGGTGCGGGAGTGGGACTACGGGCGCGGGGACGGGCAGCCGGCTGCGTGTGTCGGTGTCAGGGAGGATGCAGTGCCAGTGAGCTCGAAATTGTGCGTGCCTGCCCCGCGCGTGCAGGCGCGCAACATCAGCCTGGGCCTGGGCATCAAGTACGAGCTGCTGGAGCGCCTGGCTCGCTGCATGGGCGTGCGCGTGACGCCCACCGTGGAGCACCTCTCCCCCGCCACCGCGCACATGTACCTGGGCGACTGCAAGGTGTTCCGCGTGGAGTCCCTGGACCTCAACATGCCCCCGCCGCCTCAGCCGCCGCAGCAGCCACCGCAGGCGGCTGCGGCAGCCATGCCGCCACCGCAGCCCGCAGCCGCCGCGGATGTGGGGCAGGGAGCTGCGTCCGCACAGGGCAGCAGCACGCCGCTTGCGGGGCAGCGGCAGCGCGCCAACGGCAGTGACAGCGGGGGTGCGCAGTTGCTGCCGGGATCCGGGGTCAGCGCGGCGCCCCTACTGGACCACAGCCCGCCCATGACGGGTGTACGGTACCCCTCCCCGCCGCCGGGGCAGCGCGCCAGGCCGCCCACGCCCCCGCGGCCTGCGCCGCTGGAGAGGCAGCTCAGCGGCTTTACCTCGCTGTCGGCGGCGATGATGATCAAGCACCTGGGCACGGGGCCGAACGCGGCGGCTGCGGCGGCGTGCACCAGCGCCGGGGCCAGCGCTGCGGCGGTGGTGTCAGCGGGCGGTTTTGGCAGCAGCGGGGGAGGAGCGGGCGGCTTTGGCAACAGCGTTCCGGTTCACCCTGTCGGCGCGACGGGGCCGCCTGGGCATGGGATGCCGGCCCAGCGGACGTCGGGCACGGGGACGGGGACGGGGACGGCAGCCCCAGGCGTGGCGGGCGCTGCCGCAGGGCCGCAGCACGTAGCGTCTGGGGCCCCAGGCCGGCCGGTGAGTGGGCAGTGACCAACACGTCCGCTGCTGCCAAGCACTCCGTGTGTTAGTTGCGCAACTGGGGCTTAAGCCACGCGCCATGCTGCGTGGGCCGAAGCGACTAGCCCGTGCAGTGCATGGCGCTTTACCGGCGCTTCGGCATGCTGGAGTTGCCCACGCTGCACCCATCCGTCTCACCATACACCATGGCACTACTACGCCCCCTCCCACCTGCGTCCTGGCATCACGGAACTCCTCCTGCCCGCAGGCCCCGCCGCCGGCGGCCGCCCCCGCGCCGCCGCAGGTGACGCTCATGTACTTTGAGGGCTGTCGGCCGATGGCCGCCACGGTGCTGCTCAAAGGCGCGGGCCGCACCCCGCTGGTGCGCCTGAAGCGCATCATGAGCTTCGCAGTGCTCACGGCGTGGAACGCAAGGCTGGAGAGCGCCTTCCTGGCAGACGAGCTCACGGCGGCGGTGGTAGCAGCGGGCGAGGAGGGTAGGAGCAGGGGCGGGCGTTACCGTACAGTGTTGTTTCGCGGGCAGGGCTCCTCCTCAGTCCGGCTGACACCGCGCGATGTTCATCAACGTGTTGTCTCTCAGTCTTGCACTTGATTGCATATCGGACGCATAGTACCGGCCGCTGACACCCCGTTCCGATGGTCAACTGTCTGTCCTGTTCCCTCCTGTCGCAGCTCTACCGACTGCGAGTGGAGCAGCGGGCGCCGCCTGCCCCGGGCTTGGGCCCGCCTCCGCCCTGCAGGCGCCCGGCTCCCCCACTCACGGCCAGGGCCCGCCGCCGCCGCAGCCCTCCACAGCCGTCACCCCATGCAGCCCCTCCCTGACGTTCTTCCGGCACCAGGCAGAGCAAATCATCACCTCCTCCATCTTGGCCGCCAGCGCCAACGGCCCGCCGGTCCGGATGCTGCTCAGCATCAGCCCCCACGCCAACGTGTGGGACGCGGGCGTGGTGCAGGCCTGGCGCCAGCTGGGCTTCACGTTCCCACAGCACCAGGACCAGCAGCAGCAACACCAACAACAACAGCAACAATCGCCGTCCTCCCAGCAGCAGCAACAACAATCCAGAGCGCTGCCGCCAGGCGGGCTCAGCGGTGAGCTGCGAGGCGCCAGCCGGCTGGGGAGGCAGAACAGCGGCGTGGCGGCGGCAGAGTACGGCACGGTGTTCGCGTCCCCCAAGCAGGGCACCTCGCCCATGCTGCCGCCGTCGGCCTCCCTGCCACGGGCCGAGATTCCCAGCTCTCCGCACCGCGGCCTGCAGGCCATGGGCTCCTCACCGCTCGCGGCGCGGTCGTCGTTTGACAGGGTTGCTGGGCACGGGGGCGGGGCGGTGGGCGAGGAGCACCGCGGCTTGCCAGGCCGGCTGCAGCTGCTGGAGCAGTCCCGCCGCATGAGCATGTCGAGCCTGGAGCCGCGGCTCTCCGCGCCCATGGCACCTGCGCAGCCTCTACCGCCCCAGCCCGCGGCCACGCCGCTGTCCGCGGCGCACACCGGGTCGGTGTTCGCGTCCGCATCCGCACAACAAGCAGCAGCAGCGGGATCAGGAGGGGGAGCACCTGTGCAGGGCGGGCCGGCGGGTGCTGCCGGCCCGTCGCCCATGACCTTCAGGTCCGCCTTCGCTGCCAACGCAGCTGCCCAGTGGGTTGGATCGGGGTCGGAGGGCGGGGCCTCGGCGGCTGGCTCTGCGGGGCCCGGGGCGGCGTCTGCTGCGCTGGTCAGCATCGGGGACGCAATCGGGGCTGCGGGACCTGGTGGGGCGGTGGAAGGCCCTGCAACGCCGCGCATCCACGATGACGGGGTGATGGGCGGGGACGAGGGTGTGGATGGGGGCGGCGAGGGCGAG
>VFQN01004342.1_pt1 | contig 18826 bp, 31 predicted proteins | sample 3512371 | NCBI WGS metagenome assembly VFQN01 (sample SAMN10412370, study PRJNA504923) | tailings metagenome | isolation source: Replicate 2 from Balatoc abandoned mine | place: Philippines: Itogon, Benguet | collected 2017-08-28 | reverse complement strand
TAAAGCAGAGCGGCGCCTACGTGGCGCGCACCCTCAGCTACGAGGTGGGGCACGAGTGGGGCCGAGTAGCGCACTCCCAGGTGTCACCAGGGGATGTATCCAACCATACAACTAGTGTCGCTGTCCTGCGATGCCTTGTCCGGCATCACCTCCACCGCCATTCCCCACGGCTCCCGTCCAGTGCCCGCTCCCCCCTGGCCCAAAGTCGACCCTACGTACGGTCCAGGGCGTCACCCTTCCACTGGTGTCCCACGTGTTATAGCCAAGTCCTTGGCTGTACAGTACGGTCGCACACCCACACCTAAGGAGCAGGCTTGTCCTCTGTGCTCGCACACCGTCAGGGCGTCAAGTTCGAGCTTATGCCTGTGACCATCACGGACTCCTTCAAGGCCATGTACGACAAGGCCGCCGAGCTGTGGCAGGAGCTGCACACCGCGCTGCAGCAGGAGGGCTCCACGTCGGACGGAAAGCAGGTGCGTGTGTGCTAACGCAGCCGTCGGTGTGTGTTGGGGGCTAGGGCTGGGAGCTGTGGCAGGAGGTACACGCCGAGCTCAAGGAGGAGGGTTCTGCATCGGATGGCAAGATGGTGTGTATTAGGGACTAGGGTTGGAGCTGTGGCAGGGGCGGTACGCAGGCGCTGACTGCCCAGTGATCAATGCGGATCGAAGAGCGCTCTTGTCCCCTTCAGCCTCTGGTACTAAGCAGATCGTGTTGGCTACCTGTTTGTTGCACCTTGATCCGCGACCGTTGATGCACACGTTGCACCCACGCACGCAACCCCTTCCACGTTCCAGTGAGAGTCCATTACTGGACAGCATAATCGTCCTGAAACATTGACATACCTGTTTGTCACTGTTTCCCTAATTGTGCTGAAGGCTGACGCAGTCCTATTTCTTTCACCGTGCATTTTCCTCTGCCAGCGCAAGGCCATGTTCGGGCAGTACTATGGTGCGCTGCTGCGATTCTCCAAGCAGCTGTGCACGGCGGCAAAGGTGGGCCTGGGATCGTACGGGCGTGCCAGCAGGCGTGTATCACGTAAGGGGGAACTCTGCGCAGGAGTGCCGTCTGGCGTCCTCCGTTACGATCCCCTCATGGCACAACCGCAGGTGATTCGGGGTGGTGCGTGACCCCGGCCCCCCCTACCTGCACTGCCATTCAGAGGGAAGCTGGCCCGGTGAGTGACAGTGTCAGAATTTGCATGCCTTGTGACCCTGCCTTGACACGTTCGGTATACCGATGCATATATATGCCCGGCAGGTGGACGCGGTTGAGGAGCTGACCAAGAAGGCGCTGGCCCAGGGGCAGTGCGCAGACGCCTGCGCACTACCAACCGCCGCGGGTTGCGGACACCTGGGGGCGGTGCGCTTCCTGCACGAGGAGTGCGGCTTGGGGTTGGATGACTACGTGTTGTGGGAAGCCGCGGGCTCGCGCAGCATCCCCACCGCACAGTGGCTGCTCCAGACGGGCTGCCGCATGGGCCCTAGGGCGTACGAGGCGGCAGCCCGGGCGGGGGATGTGGCCATGATTCAGTGGCTGGTGCTGGATGCCAAATGCCCTTGGTCGCAGGATACCTTCACTGACATTGTCGAGTGCTGGGCCTATAAACAAGGCAACAGCACCGATGACTTTAAAGAGGCGGTGCGGCTGTTGGTGGAGGCGGGCTGCCCGTGCAACAGCAAGCCCGGGGCTGCCAACCGGGCTGCAGTCACCGGCTGCCTGCCGCTGCTGCGCTACCTGCACGAGGAGCTGGGGGTGGGGTTCGGGGCGGGGACACTGGCGGCGGCCGCCTGGGGCGGCTGCAAGGCGGTGCTGGAGTGGCTGGTGGGGGCGGGGTGCCGTGCGGGGGAAGACGTGCCGAGCGGTCCATACGTGGCTGCGGCGGTGAACGAAGATGTGGCCACCCTGCGGTGCCTGCGGCGGCTGGGGGTGCCGTGGGGTGAGCGGGTGGTTCATGGAGTAGTGGACGTGGGGGCACTGCCGTCGGCTGTGCGGTGGCTGGTGGAGCAGGGTGCGCCGTTGGACAGGGAGGCGGTGGAGAAAGCAGAGGCGCGGGCAAGGGGCGGGGCGCAGTGGAGGGAGTGTAGCGCGTGGCTTGCGTTTCTGTAGCCAAGCTGTCAATGCCCCGCCACTCGCTCGCTCGTACGGCACCTGCAACTTCCTTGATAGAGCCAACCCGTCTTGCTGTGTACTCTTGCTTGAGCAACCGCAATGCTATGTGACCGCCCCATACTGCATGCACACAGGCGAGGCGCGCACCAGCGCGTTCGTGGAGCGGAACGGTGGCGCCGACGCTTCATTCGACTCCTTCTCCTTTGACACCGCCGCCTCGGAGATCCTGCTGGGACTGGTGGACACCTACCTGCCTCCGGGCGGCGAAGGCGCTGAGGGCGCGCGCAGAGGCGCTGCGACTGCCGTCCAACCCGCTGGTGGGTGTCTCAAAGATAGTGTGCTCGGCAGCGGCAATCGTGACGACAGGAGCGTGGCCGAGTGGACTGAGACGGACTGAGACTGTTTGGCACGCCTGCTTCGCTAGTTAAAGCCTTAACACCAAAGACGGCTCAACCCGGCGGGCCGGTGGCCCCTACCAAGAATGCTGAAGTTGGTGGTGTCCGCACAGCTTGATACAATCCCAGTGGCACTCGACTAGGTTGGAGCTGATTGTGCTCTGCTGTGACATGCAACCGTACTTGCTGGACACCCACCCATAGGACGATCTGATCCAGCGGCTGGGCGGCCCTGACACGGTGGCTGAGATGACGGGCCGCACCCGCCGCATGGAGCAGCAGCGGGACGGCAGGTGGCGCTACGTGGCGCGCAACAGCAGCGCGGGCTGCAGCCTGGACGCGGTGAGCGAGCACAGGGGTACATGCACTGAATAGCGAATGTAGGCTCGGGTGTCATGAGGCTATGGTAGCGCGGGCTGTAGCCTGGACGCGGTGAGCGAGCAGGGGGCCACATGCACCTCTGTGGAGAGTGTGGGCTCTGTTGCCATCGGGCTACCGGTATGGCAGCGCGGGCTGCAGCCGCTAAGGAACAGGTGGCCGGTCCCCCCTCGGTCAACATGCTGTCACTTCACGGAGGGCAGGCTAGCTATTGCCTGTCGTGGCGTGTGGGCTGTAATTTAAGCGCATAGCAAGGTTCCAAATGTCCAATCGATGGGCTGGGAACGCCGCCACCCATTCATACCTGCTCCCCTCTGCACCCCCATTCCCACCCCATCCCTTCCCCCCCAGGTTTGTTTGTTTGTTTCGTACATGATAGGATCCGGAACCCAGCATGTAAGGACCCGTGTACGAGCCAGGGGCTCCAGGGTGAACCTGACGGAGAAGGACCACTTCCAGGCGGGCCGCAAGCTGGTGGCAATCATCAGCGACGCAGCGTCCACGGGCATATCGCTGCAGGTGATTGTTAGAGCAGTGGCACTGGCGGCCGGGGAAAGTATGGATCGCTTGCCAGCAGCGCACGCAGCAGTGTCATTGTGCGCATGGCCATAACCAAGTGTACGCAGGCGGTGCATGCATGGACCATGTGTTGGTTTATGTTGATCTTTATACATGATCTGGGCAAACCTCCTTGTGCTTCCGCGCCACAGGCCGACCGCTCCAAGCCCAACACGCGGCAGCGGGTGCACATCACGCTGGAGCTGGCGTGGAGCGCAGACAGGACGGTGCGTTGGGATGGGGTTACCTCGTGGGGTACGCCTGGATACGCTGAGGCAGAGCAACAGCAGGCCGCTTCGCCAAACCATCATTAGTCCCCCATGCACGTGATACGTTCTCCACGCATGGGCATCAGCCGGGCCGCAGGGCCACACGCACCACTCCAACCAGGCGTAGCCGCCCACTAGTTGTTGGTGGTCTTCCACCACCAACACGCTAGACCACACCACCCTTCAACACACCTGCCCGCACCCACTTGTGCAGCAGCTGGGTCGCACGCAGCGCTCCAACCAGGCGCAGCCGCCCATTACCTGCTGGTGTCCTCCCACCATCAGCATACTAACCCACACCCTCCTAATACACACGCCCACACCCACAGGTGCAGCAGCTGGGCCGCACGCACCGGTCCAACCAGGCCCAGCCGCCGCACTACCTGCTGGTGTCCTCCGACATCAGCGGAGAGCACCGCTTTGCCTCTGCCGTGGCCGCCCGCCTCATGCAGCTGGGCGCAAAACAATCACGCATGGCGATCGCAACGCCGTCAGCGCCGTGGACGTGCTGGCGGGGAGCAACTTTCAGAACAAGTGGGTCCAGTCCTGATGGAGTGTCGTGATGGAATGAGGTGCTCTTTACGACCATAACAATGATATACAGTCGTGCTTGTTTGCAGCAGACCTCAAAACAGAATGCGGCAACAGCTTGGGCCAGGGGGCTAAGGGAACACGGGGATAGGAGTGCCGAGGGCGGGGTGGACATGTTGGCAGGCAACAAACTCGAAAACAATTCAATAGTACCCTTTGCTGCCAGGGTCGCACTGCATAAGCGACCAGCATTGGCCATCGTGAACATCGCTCCGCCCCGTCGTACCGCCCAGTACAGCCGGGTGCTGCCCAATCCCCTTTCCTAGTGCTGCGAGCAGGCATATCCTTTTGCTCCAAAGCTTTAGCACTGCCTCTCAAAGGTGCAATACCGTAACTCCCTTTCCCTCCAAAAACGCTGTTATCCCTAGGTACGGCCCCAAGGCGCTGTCCAAGCTGTTCAGCGTGCTGCGCGGGCACATGGACCCCTGCTCGCCCGCCTCCCACGTGGCCGCCGTCACCCCTGAGTGGCTGCGGACGGAGCTGACGGACGCCGGGCTGGCGGCGGGGAGCCGGGAGTGGGCGGCGCAGCGGGCTGCCAAGGTGCAGGTGAGTTTGCATGGTTAGATACCAGTATTGGGTTGTCCGACAAACCCCGCATTCGACATATGTACTCACGTGTGAACCCCTCCAGTCCTGGACCTCCGTGGCCCACCGGAAACTTGAGGCCGTGCTGCTCCTTCCCCTCCTGCCCAGATAGCCGCAAACCCCTATGAAGTGTTCGCATGTTTTTGCTTGTCACCTCTCCAGTCCTTAACCTTCGCGGCCCACCGGGCTTTGGAGGCGCTAGGGCTGAGGCTGCCCCTTGCTCACCTGCCCGGACAGAAGGTTTGAGCCTCAATGGTTCAGCCCCCGCCCCCCTGCCCACCCCCTCTGATCTGCAGTCCTTCATTTCCGACGCCCACCGGGCTCTGGAGGCGGTGGGGCTGCTCAAGGGTGGGGCGGACGGGGACGACGATGGCCCGCTGGTGCCGCGCGGCATGATGAAGAACAAGGCTGAGGTAGAGTGGCTGTATCAGGTCGCAAGCCGGCCGGCGGGTTATAAGTAAGACACACAAAAGCGGGCTAGGTGGGTTAAAAGTGGCCGTCCAGCATTTGGGGGTTGCCCGCACCCAAGCATTGGAACGCCGTACGGCCAAGATTGGCACGCATGGCAGACATTACCCCTGCTGTGCGTAAGGATGCACCCAAGCCTTTATGTCGTCGGCCCCTTTAGCTCACGTACGATACAATACCAGTGGTTGGTGCAGGGAGAGCCATCAGAACTGCAACCAGGCCCATGGGGCTGACGTTGACGCCCTAACCTAACGGTTTTCCGCATCCCGCCCTGCCCCTTGGCCCACCACCAGAACAACGCTGGCGGCGTGAACCGGCTGCTCAACAGCCTGCTGGCCGTCAACGGCAGCGCATCTTCCAGTACTTCACGGCGCTCATGGTGAGTGCAGCGTGTGTTTGTACGTGTGTTGTACATGGTGTTGTTGCTGGGGCACGTGTTTGCGCAGGTATTGGTGGTGCTGACGCCCCTCGGGCCATCTGGTGAGCGTGTACCCACGGCGTGTACCGCCGATTAGAAATGTGTATTTCGCCTGCTGTCCGCTGGCCGCATTGCTGGCTTGAATGAGCATGGAAATGATTGTGCGCTACTTCGCGGCAATCATGGCTGACTCGCATGATTGCTGTCCCCTTGAACCTCGTCCTGCCGCTCTTCGTGCATGTATCCAGGATTTCGAGGTGCTGGAGCCCAAGCGGTCGGGCAAGTACGAGACGGGCATCGTGCGGCCCACGTGCGGGGACATCCGCCTCAAGCACAGCGAGGTACAGGACTTGCCCCTGTAGCCTAATACGCTCTCGTGCGCGCACGTGTCGTAAGGTTTCGGTAAGAGAGGTGGACAGCCATCTGTGTTGCTGCACTGCAATCCGCGGGTGGTGCTGAGGTGCCCCTTACCATTATCGTGTAGTTGGCCTCTTTGGGTATGGACGCAGCGTGCTATATCACAAGGCTGCTGACACCTCTGCAGGTGGTGCTGACGCCCCCCGGCGGCGTGGGCGTGCCCACCGTCTTCTACGAGTTCACCACGGACCGCGGGATGCCGTACGAGGAGGCCGTGCGCATCTACGACAAGGAGGTGGGCCCTAGGACTGGGTCTGTCAAGCTGTTGGTGGCTAGGGGTCCAGGTAGCCCTGAGCAGCCTGCCCTTCATTGCCATCAACCGCCGCTGTTGCCCACCTGCTGCCAGTCCACAACCCGGCCTTCACGCTGCTCCCCCTGTCCGCCCGCAGAAGGAGAACGACCCCGAGACCTTCACCCACTTCGTGTACCTCCGCCACAGCGTCACCGACAAGGTGTACGTGGCGCTGGTGAGTGCCACAGGGGCGCTACAGTCGAGGCCGCCGCGCCCTTGATGTAACCTGCCATACGGCTGTGCATCGGCTGCTACCTCCAAATGCCGGCCTTTATTGCAACGGGTAGTCGCGCACGGACCACAGTAGGACGCCTGGACGAGCTCAAGCGAGGCGTACTCGCCCACCACCTTTAACAACGCACCCCGGCGCAAGGAGCGGAAAGCAGCGCATGCGTTTACATGACACTGACCTGGTTGGTGCATCGTTAGGTTCAGTAACACTGGTACGCTGTTGCACCCCCACAGGCCATTGAGCGCAACGAGCGGGGGCGGCGCGTGCAGGGCCGTGGCCGCGGCCGCCACGCGCAGCCGCAGTACTTCCGGCTGCTGCGCCCCACCACGGGCTACGCCGACGGGGACATCGACCGGGAGGTGAGGGCAGACAGAACCTAGTCTATTTCGGGGTGATGAAGGGTTTCACTTCATAGAGGGTCGCTACATGGCTGTGCGGGACAGCTTTTGCGTTCACCATGCGCACGCGCACGCATCTACTTCAGGAGTGTGTATCTGTGAACAAATCGCCCCATCTCTGCTGCCCAAGGCCTCACACTGGCTGTTTGGCCGCGCCCTACCCAGACGTTCAAGCACAAGTGGACGGCGGTGTCGGAGACGCAGGCCAAGAACGGATGGCTCCGGAGCCGTTGGACGGACCTGTATAACGACAACATGTGGGTGGCGCATGGGGGCGGAGCACGGAGGCAAGGGCTTAAATACTGGAGTACTGAGGGTGCGTGCGCAATGCATGGGGCACCTTTGCAGGCCTTGCACGGGCGGCCGAGGGGGCGGGACAGCGACCAATGGCACCCTCTCTTAACTACAGCGTATGGGCGGTGCATCGTGCCCCGTGCTCGCGCTTGGTTGTTGTGCTCACATCCCAACTCCCTTCAACACGCTGTAGTGTTTTGACACCGCACCCCAACATCTGCACGTGCTGCCGCTGTCCTCTCGCTGTTACAGCTTACCGGAGCACCCTTACGCCTGCGTGCTCCTTGCGTTTTGCCCCCTCGCTTCCTCCCAGCGCCACACGTCAGCAGCCGCTGCACCTGGTGGCTGGCTCGCTGCTGCCGCTGCTGCCGGTGCTGGACGATGCAGTGCGCCACAGCAGCAAGAAGTGAGTCACGAGGCGAGGCCAGGGGCATGCACGTCTAGGGTATCCAGGTGCATAAACGTTGATGGGTGGTGCAGGACGCGGCTGCCGATTGGCCGTGCTAGGCAACGCGGTGCGCCTCAGTAGCACAACGTGAGTCAAGGGGCGAGGCACAAGAGCAGAAAGCGTTGACAGTTGAGTACAGACATGCCACAAGATTCACGTGTTAAAGAACGCCGTAAATATGGTCTAAAAAAAGCGCGTGAAGCATCTCAATACCATAAATATGGCTGTAATGAGTGCTGTTACCTCAATTTATTTCTTGGGAGGCTTTAGCGCTCTTAAAATTACAGCCCTATTCTTTGCGTTCGTTCTAGGGTTGCGTGTGCAGCCGAGATGTACACCTGTCAGAAGGCGAAAGCGACATACTGCACGCGCGAGAGGTCACGCAAGCCTCTAGACCGCTTGTCTGCCCTACTTGCTTGACTCCTCTCCATCCTGCTTGCGACTTCCACCCAACAGGCACACGGGGCTCAAGTCATGCGTGTGGTGACCACGGACGGCAACACACAGGTGTGTGTGGGTCTCGCCGGATGCTTCATGCAACTGCGTACACGTGCATAAGCATGTCAGTACATAAGGTCGTGCGTACGGCATGGTCTCACTACAGCCAACTACGGTATCGCCATGCTTGCATGCCACGTGGCCACGACGAAGCGGCACGGGGTCCGATACGCACCAATAACACTCAACAAGTGACTGCCTAGGAACCAACTGACGATGTTATCGCTGTTTTCGTTGGGTGCGTCCCATGGTGCGGGGGCATCCACGTGAAGCCGCACATGGCCGGAGCTGCACCATTTCAACCAACACCGAATTGCAACGCTTCGCTGAGGTTTTTATTTACACTTTCCTCGACACTGCGCCCCCAGGTGCTGGGCATCCACGTGGAGCCGCACGCCTCTGCCGCAGTGCTGGCCCGCATCAAGGAGGTGCAGCAGAAGCTGGGTGAGCGCTGCAGGGGCTGACTGCCAGTTCTCACCATTCCGTGCTGCGGTGTCGCTGTCACTGCAGCACGTGCATGCAGACGGCACCATGCTAAGGAAGCGTTACAACGGACACACTCGGGACGATCAAGCACCCGCCGTGCCCTGAAAGCGCCTCTGCCCGACGCGATTGCACTGCACCTGCCCCCAGAAGTCCCAATAAGTGCAAGACCATTTCCTCCTTCATTTGCAGGAGGTGTGGCGTCCGTGGCGGCGTCCGGCGCCGCCTCGGGAGCTGCTGGTAGCGCCACTGCCGCCGCCGCCGCAGCAGCAGGCGGGCCCGTCCTGGTGCAGCAGGCTTCGGGTCCCGTGCCCGTGCCCGCGGGGGGCCTGGCGGGGGCAGGGAGCGTGCCCGAGCCCCCCGGCAGCGACGAGGAGGAGGACCTGGACGATGGCGGTGCTGACGACTGCAGCGATGATGGGGTTGGGGATGAGGAGGGCGGTGGTCGGAGGCCGGCGGCGCGGCGCCTGCGAACGGCGGGAGGGCCGAAGCGTCGGCGGCGGACAGCGGCAGCGGCGGAGGGGGAGGAGAAGGGTGGAGCAGGGGGAAAAGGGGACCCCTTGGAGGAGATGGAGGCGGAGGAGCATCGGCAGGCGGCGCTGGCGGGGGCGGGGCTGTGGGAGCAGTCGAGCTTCCTGGAGCTCAAGGTCCGTGTTAAGGGAGGGGAAGGGGGACTGGGCGGGGGAGAGGAGCTAGGTCGTGGCATGGTTTGTACCTCGGGCGGCTTTCCATGCTGCAGGAGGGTATGGTACGTGCGTGCCCCCCTCACGTCTGGCCATGCTCCTGCCTCGCGTGCCAGCAAGCCGATTACCGCCTTCCCCCGGCCTCACCCCTCTGGCCTCAAACCTTGCCCGACCTCTCGCCCCTTGGACAGGCCCACCGCACGCCTTGCCCGGCCCCCAAGCGCCGCGGCCGACCGCCCAAGGCCACGCCCATCCCCGTGCCCGAAGAGGAGGAGGCGGGCTAAGGGGACTGCGGCGATGTGGAGGCAGACGCTGCGGAGGACACCGGTAAGCTGTGTGGAAAAGAGGGAAAGTAACTCGAAAACTTCGCAATTCACCTCTCTCGCCTATGACTGGCAATGAGCAGAGGATACACTTGGGTTAGGCACCTGTGTTGCCTTTCAGAGCTTCATAGGATAACACTTTGTTGCGCTGCAATGGCAGAGCCGTTGATACGTACGCCAAGGGTGTGCCTCTCCACCTTGTACTTCCCTTCCTGCAGGCTCCAAGCCGCAGCACCGCGGCCGCCGTGGTGCTGCCGCTGCACCCGACTCAGCAGCAGCTGCCAAGGCCAAGGGAGCCCCGGCGCAGGGCAGGGGCAAGGGGAAGGCCTTTGTGGTGGACACCGATGAGGAGAGGGAGGAGGAGGACGAGGCCGATGCTGAGAGCCTGGGGTCCGAGGACACGGATACGTGCAGCGAGGAGGAGGAGGCCATGGGGGCGGATAGCACAGCAGAGGAGGAGGAGGAGCAGGCTGGGGCCCAAGCTGTGCGGAAGCGGGGTGGGAAGGTTGCGAAGGGCCGGGGCAGGAAGCCGAAGCAGCAGCGGAAGCGGGGCAAGGGGATGGACACGGATGAGGAGGATGGCGACGAGGCGGACGAGGCAAAGGAGGCGAAGGAGGAAGCGGCCGCGGGTGCGGCGGCGAAGATCGGCAAGGGGGCGATGGCGGTGGAGCAGCTTGCTGGCGCTGGGGTGCCCATCTCGCCGATGGTGCTGGAAGATGGAGGTGGAGGGAAGCCAGGAGCCGCATGGCAAGTCTGTGGGCGAGGGCAGCAAGGGGGCAGCTACCGGGCGGAAGGCGGCGGGGAGGGAGCAGGAGAAGGATGTGCGGCAGCGGCGCAAGAAGGAGAGGGCTGAGCGGAGGCGTAGGAAGCGGGAGAGGCAGGAGCGGAGGCGGCAGGACAGGGAGGGCCGGCCACGCGCGGCCGAGGAGCGTGTGGTAAGGGACGAGGAGCTGGCAGAGGCCCCAGCGGTTGCTGATGCAACAGCAGCATCCAAGCTGCCGGTGGTGGCGGAAGCTCCGCCAGCCTCACCTCGCCCGCAGTGGAGAATGACGCCGGCGACGGGGAGCCCTGCGGCAGCATCGCGCCCACCCAGCCGCTGCCCACACTCGCGGAGATGCTGCTGCCAACGCAGGCCATTCCGCACCACCCCGACCTAGCAGCAGCAGCCGCACCCGTTTCGGACGCCCGTGCTCCTGTCGCTGCGGCCTCTGCTCACGGCAGCAGGCCCGACTCACCTTCTCTACCGCTGTAACTGCGCCCGCTGCACCCGCTCTTGCAGCAACACAGGCCGTCAGCGCTGGCTGTCTCGGTGCGGAGGCGGGTCCCTCGCCGCTGCGCAAGCGGTCCCTGCCCGCCATGACCTCCCCTGGGGCACCGGCACGCAACGACGGCCACACAGGGCCACAGCCGCAGCAGCACCAGCAGGTTGTGGAGCGGCTAGAGGAGCAGCCCAGCGCGGGCAAGCACCCCCGCATGGAGCTAACCCACACCGCCGCCACCGCAGCTGCTGCAGCCGCCGCCGCCGCCGCCGCTGAAGCGAGCACGCTCCCTGAGCAGCAGCAGCAGCTTCAGGAACAGCGGCATCGGGAGGAGCTGCACCGGCTGCGGCAGCAGCTGCAGCTAGCACACGCTGCAGAGGTGGAGCGGGTGAGGCGGGAGCAGGCGGAAGCGCTGGCACGTCTGCGGGCGGAGCACGCCGCCAAGCTCAAGCTGGTAAGAGGACGGGTGGTCTTCTAGTGGGTTCCAAAAATAGCACTCGTGTGTAATGCACTTATCCCGCTGCGCCGCCGAGCTGAAGCCGATGAGACGACCCGCAAACGCAGTGCACACCCATACTGACGTAGGACACGACATCGGTTGTCCATACGGAACGGTGTGCACGGTGTACACGAAGATGTGACGTGTGAGTGCACATTCTGACAGGCGCAAAGGGCACCTCCATGCTTGACAATGCTGGCAAGGTCATGCAGCATTACCAGGCAATTTATGGCACTACTGTCCACTCTTACCCCTGGCCGCACCGACCGTGCCAGTAAGCACGTCCCCAGGCCCTGGCGTTGGCCGCAGCTTCGCACCACGCACTTTAGTACAACATTCTCCTCACAATTGAGTATCAAACCCAAAACCTCACTCTAAAACCCCGCCCCTTGCCCCCAGGCCCTGGACATGGGCCGCGACGAGGGCCGCAAGGCCGCCGCCGCGCAGACGGCCCAGCTGCAGCAGTGGCTGGTGGCCGCAGAGCAGCGCACCCAGGAGCAGGCGTTGCAGCTTCAGCAGCAGCAGCAACACGGCCATGACGCTGAGCAGCAGGCGGCGGAGAAGGCAGGGCTGCAGAGGCAGCTGCAGGAGGCAAGGGAGAAGGCAGCAAGAGTGGCGGAGCTGCAGCGGCACTTGGAGGAGGAGCGGCAGCGCGCCGCAGCAGCGGAGGCGCGGGCGCAGGTCGTGCAGGCGGAGCTGGAGGCGCTGAGGGTGCAGTTGCGGCAAGGCCAACAGGAGCAAGGCCAGAGGCAGCAACCGCCGCAGGCGGGTCTCTGGCAGCCTGTCAAGCCGGGTGCATCGCCTTTGCCACAGGTTGGCGTGGGCAAGGCGCACGGCAGCGGTATGGGTACCGCAAACAGCGCTCTGCAGCAGCAGCAGCAGCACGCTGCAGCAGCTGGCCCTGCGGCTCCACGCGGTGCCTAGCGCCGAGAGGCCAGCGGCAGTGCCTGATCCTGCTGCGGTGCCCCCTCGTAGCCCGCTGCCCGCCCGGTCTCCGCTGCCGACCTCGTCCGCGCCATCTGCCACGCCGCCGCCCCAGCTGACCCCACAGCAGCAGCAGCGCTTGCACACGGCCGGAGCCACACCGCCGCCCGGCTTGCAGCAGAAACAGCAGGAGAGCAACAACCGCACACCCCAACAGCAGCAGCAGCGGCCGGCGCGACCCGTAGGTACCTACACGCCGGTGCCTGCTGCCGCCCCTGCCTCGGCCGCCGGGACCACACCCACACAGCAGCACACGCCCCACCAACAGCAGCAGCCTCCCCCGAGCTGGGCAGCACCGCCACAGCAGCAGTCCAGCATCGCGCGCGCCGGCTCTGGCGAAACACCCCGCCCAGACACCGCACGGCCTTACACGGCGGCTGCCGACCCCATCGTCCAGCTAGACCGTGACACGGGCGTTGGGTGGGTGGAGGCTAGAGTTGTTGCTCCCCTGGGCACAGCCTCCACCGTTCATGGAGGTGACCAAATTTTGAGGCTGTGTACAGCACTGTTATGATAAAAGTATGGTTGTAGGACCAGGCGTAATGCATACTGCGTACTCCAGGAGCTCACGCCAGTGTTTTACCGGTCCTGCACGTGGCAGCAAGCAAGTGGCAGCTGGCTGTCCGACCGAATGGCGCCGCGCACGTGCCCGCGCGTGCTCCATGGAGTATAACCTCTTACGCAGGCAGCGCAAGCAGTATGTTCATTCTTATCAAATCAACCTGTAGTACAAGGTCTCTGCTTGTACTGGAAGTCGTGCTTACTTCGGAGCTTCCGAGGCTCCGGCAACTACTGTAGAGCGAATCGTCGATAGGTTCTTAACTTCAGATTGCCCTATATATATGACGCTTCGTGCCTACAACCTTGTCTATACTTACATCAGTATACGAACACGCGCCTTGGTCGCACATAACTTCCCGTATCCTTCCAGTTTCAGCCACAATCCTTTTCCAAGCCATCTACGTTTGTCAAAATGCATTGGAGGTCCTTGCTTCAGTCAGGCTCGCTGCCAATTGCGCGGAGCAGCCATACTGTGACGGTGATGGGCGACAGGCTGTACCTCTTTGGGGGCGAGCACGACCCGCGCGTTCCCGTCGGCAGCGAGCTCTTTGAGTACAGCTTCCAGAGCGGCGAGTGGAAGGTTGTCGAGGCCAAGGGCGAGGCGCCCAGTCCGCGCGTTGGGCACACGGCAGCAGCTGCGGATGGCAAGCTGTATATCTTCGGCGGCAGGTGCGGGGCGCCCTTCGTGGCCTTGCACAGGTAGTGCATAGGCAGGCCCAAAATCTGCAGCGCCTTCACGGGTAGTGCGCCGTTCCGCGCTTGTCAAGGGTGTTGCACCACGCAGCAGATATACAGCTCGGACCCTTTGGCGGTCCAGCCATGTTGTGTACTAGCCCCCTCTGCTGCACGGTCCGGTGTTCGGCACGCGCGCCATTGGCCCTTGCGTGCTGCGGCCACAGCCAACAAGAGCCGTACTGAAAAGGTTATCCATACCTGGGTAGCTCCTGGCTAGCATACTGGTACCTGAAGTCCAGCAAAGAGCGTCCTGCCAGCACGCATTGACTGACGTGTGGTTGCCCGCTGCTCCCCGGCCCCCGCCCCCCATGCAGGTCTGGTCTGGCCATGGGCGAGGGCGCCATGCACGACCTCTTCTGCTTCGACCCCGCCACCAGCACGTGGACACAGCTGCAGGTGGGCGTGGGTGGGGGTGGGGGTGGGGGTGGGGGGCGTGGGCACAACGTGCGCCGCGGTGCATTTGTTTATCTGCACGCATACCGGCACTACTGTATGCACTGCACTTGCAGCTGTGGGTGCGACGTGCGCCGCTGCACAACTCGCCAATGCTTTGCCCCTCTCAAGCCACGGGCCTCTGTCTTGCGCCCGCAGGCCTACCCCTCCCCCTTCCCACTGCTCACCATGCAATATGCCACGGTCTTCTCTCGTCCACCGGCCACCGGTAGCAAACAGCCCACGCTCTCTTACCACGCAATGCCTGAGCAGGCTGACTGCCCATCCGCGGCTTCTGCCCCGCTTTGCCTTGCCCATCCTCCGCGAAGCCCTGCAAGCACTGCCTCCATTCCACCTGCCGCCCGCTTGCCCCTCCACTGTCCGCTTGTCACGACATAAAATGTTACATCCTTGTTCCCTTCCACAGGCCACTGGCGACATCCGCACCAAGCGCTCCTACCACGCACTGGCCAACCACCCTTCCACTGCTCCTCCCCAACTTGTGCCTTGCCCGTTCCCCTGCCCCGTGCCCCATCGGCCGCGTCCCACACGCCACGCCTTCCACGCCACCTGACCTCTGCCGCGCAATTGCCCCTGCGCTGCACAGTGCGGCGTTACAATACGGTATGTCAATATCAGTATGCTGCACCGTTGTTCTCGTCCACAGGCCACCGGCGACATTTCCCCCAAGCGCTCCTACCACGCCATGGCCACCTTCCCCTCCCCTGCTCCTCTCACCTGCGTGCTGCCCAACCCCCCGTCCCCAAGGCGCGTTCCCCTCAGCTATAAAATGAGCACTACTAAAAACTACCTACCTCCTTTCCCTGCCCACAGGCCACCGGCGACATGCCCCCCAAGCGCTCCTACCACGCCATGGCCACCCTGGGCCGCCGCCTCTTCGTATTCGGCGGCTGCGGCGCCGAAGGCCGCCTCAACGACCTGTACGAGTACGACACAACCGCCAACCGCTGGACCGCCATGCCGGCGCCGCCGGCGGACGCCGTACCGCCGCGCGGCGGCAGCTGCCTGGTGGCGGCGCCGCATGGCCTGCCGGGGGCGGGCGGCGGCTGCGGCTGCGGCGGGCCGGGGGAGGAGGATGGGGAGCTGTACGTGGTGGGCGGATTTTGCGGCAGGGAGCTGGATGACATGCACGTGTTCAGGTGGGTTAGTTGCAGGGGCTGGTGCGTGGGTTAGCTACAGGCGGATGCGTGTGTCTGTGTGGGTTTCACGATCACGTGGGGAAGCTCGGCGTGTTGGGGGCGTGAGCTGGACGACATGCACGTGTTCAGGTGGCTGGGTGGGTTAAATGGTGTAGGGTTGTGGATGTGGGTTAACAGCAAGCTTGGAGAGTTGAGCGTGGTGTGGCCGTGAGCTGGACAACATGCACACATTCAGCTGTGGCGCGTGGGTTACTTGCAGGGGCTGGTGCGTGGGTGTTATGTTCACGGTGAGCTGAGGGCAGAGGGCACGTGCACGTAGTGGGCGGCTTCTGCGGCCGCGAGCTGGACGACGTGCAGGTGTTCGAATGGGCGCGTGGGTTAACTGCAGGGGCTGGTGCAAGGGTTAACTACGGGGGCTCGTGTTTGGGTTAGCTGCAGCTGCTTGTGCGTCCGTGTAAGTCAAGGGTTAGCTGGAGGCGGAGGGTAGCGGCCGTCAGTTAGAGATGCACATATATGGGCGGGCGCGTGGGTTACTTGGGATGAGCGTTTACACAAGCTAGTGGCAGAGCTCGGTATGGCGCAGCTCTGTTTGTATGTGTTAGGGTGGGTGGCGGAGACCTCACGGACAGCACTGCCTCGCCGGCGCAGAGGAAGCGGGCGTGGCCGTTGCGTCAAATACCACCACATCCTTCAACGCGCCCACCTGCCCTTGTTGTTACACCCGCACAACCGCCAAGTACACGCGCCCACCCGCCCTCCTGCCCTTATACGGTACGCGCCGGCGCAGGCTGTCCACCCGCACGTCATGCCTTTGCCAACACATCCGCACACCAACGAAGCTTACAAGCACACCTACCCTTCCACCCCCACCTGCACAGGCTGTCCACCCGCACCTGGTGCGGCGTCTCCTGCCCCTCCTGCTCCGGCCTCGTGGCCCCCTCCGCGCCCAACGCCCTGCCCGCGCGCTCCGTGTTCGGCACCGTCGTACACGGCGAGTGCGGCAAGGACGGCTGCGAGCTGGCGGGCGGGCTGCTGGTGTACGGTGGCGAAGTCGATCCGTCGGCGAAGGGCCACGACGGCGCGGGCGACTTCTGCTCCACACTGCTGCACTACCGGGCGGGGGCGGGGTGGAAGCTGCTGGAAGCTGCCAGGGCGGGGACGGGGGCGGGGGAGGGCCCTGGGCCGCGCGGATGGTTTGCGTGCGACACGCTGCGAGGGACCCGTGGGTCGGCAGTTGGGCTGGTGCTGCATGGCGGGCTGGACGGGAACAACGAGCGGCTTGGTGACATGTACGTCCTGGAGCATGAGAACTGAACGAGGTGGACGAATGATGGGGCGGCTTGTTGGGCCAGTTGTTGACGTCCTGGAGCATGAGAACTAGCATGGAATTCGGGATGAGTGTGCTGCGGGTTGTGAGGACAGCTCGCAGTGTGAGGCCACGGCGGTGCGCTAGGGTGGTGTGGGAATGCGGCAGCGCTGATGAGGCATCAGTGGCCTCAATATGAGACATCCACACGCATGCTGGTGCACGTGGCCAATGAGTCATGTAGGCATGGTGGGGCCGGGTCGTCCAAGCGCCCTGTCGGCTGCCCGGCCTGGCTCTGCCACAAGTCAGCGGCGTAGCCCGAGCGCTTGACAGTGTGTTGCGTCAAGTCTGTCACGGACAAGGCATGTGCATTCGCTGTTTGCCGCCGTGCTGCGCAGCAGTGTGTGGGACGGACAAGGCAAGTTGATGCAGGGCGGTGAGTGATTGCACGGTCGTCGACAGTTGGAAGGGAGGCGGAAAGAGGTGCCGACCCTGGTGCACAGGACGCCGTTGCATGTGGGATATGGCAGCGCGGAAAGACGGGGCGCTGGGTAACCAGGCACGGCTGATATCTTCAATTATAGTTGCAACTCCAGTCTGCTGTATGTACAGACGGTTGTGGCCGGCGATTCGTGCTCGTTACAAGCGCAACCGGTATACCAACTGCCGGCATGCTCTGCAACAACGACACCTGCTCCTTCTCGATCTATCGCAACCGAAGCGTCACGCCCTCCCCGGCCTCTGAGGGGTTAGGAGAGGACGTGGACTAGCACCAGTCAGCAGCACGCCCACTTGTCCGGAGAGCCTTACCGTATGTTGCCAGGCAGGGGGCCTTACGCTAACACACAACAGGAGCCCATGTCACATCCCAACAGCCACGACCACCTACCTACCAGTCGCAAACAGCGAGCCTTCTTCGAAGAATACTGGGAACGCCACGCCCCCACGTGCGACAGGGCACAGGACCACGTGAGAAAGGCGGACAGCCTATCCAAGTCAAGGCTGCACGACCATGATCCCGGTGCACACGATGATAACGTCACAGCTGCCTGTCGAGCTTGGCCCCAAATAATGCTCCAGGTCCGAGGACCTGCAACGACCTCTTACGCCACCTTGCTTCAACTTTAGTGCCACCTGTTGCCTCCCACAATTAAACAAGCAAAGTACAGCAGCAGCCGGCACGGGGCAGGCAAGTGCCACGTGCCGGTGTGCGCTGCAAGGGGATACAAGTGGCATACAATTGGCATTCTTGGTGCTCATGGGCATCTTCGTAGCAGCCGCCCGCCACCTCGCCTCCACCGCCTCAATCAAGCGCGTCGCGGTCGTACCGCTGCCGGCCTGCGCCGCCGCCGCTGCCGCCGAACCCGCAAGCTCAACCGCCGCAACCGCCGCCAGCAGCACACCAGCCAGCTCAGTCACCATTGGCGGTGGCGCCATCGCCTCAGCGGGTGGTCCGGAGGATGCAGCTGGTACTGAGGGCGACGATCCGACGGAGGCCACCAGTGCCGCCGTGGTCGATCCAGGTCGGCCGTAACGCCAGTCCACGCGGCGCGACCAGCCGCCGTGGGGCAACCGCCAACGACCCCAGTCGCCATGGGTCCGTCGCGTGGACGAGCCCAGCAATCGCAAAGTCACCGGGAGGCGGCAAACAGCAGCAGCAACAGCAGCAGCTGCTGCTCCCTCAGTCGGTGGCCTCTGCTGCTCGCCGAGCGCTGCTCAGCGTCTCCTCAGACGGTGCACACGACCTGGACCTACAACGCAGCGCTGCGCACCCCGCCGGCCAGCGCCTCCCCCCGCTGCCCCACTCCTCCCTGTCCCCGCGGCCCGACCGTCCCGCTGCCCCCGTGCCCTTCCAACCCACCCTGGACCCAGCTGTGGAACGACACCGCCTGCTCGTCCAGCACCCCAGCCTGAGCCCCGCACACTCGCTCGCCAACGCCGCCTCCGCCGCAGTAACGCCTACCGGTCGGCAGCAGCAGCGCGACAATGCCAGCACGGGTGCCAGCCCCAGCACCCCGCTGCGTCTGGCGGCGCTGGGAGAGATGGCGGCG
>VFQN01004341.1_pt1 | contig 18833 bp, 29 predicted proteins | sample 3512371 | NCBI WGS metagenome assembly VFQN01 (sample SAMN10412370, study PRJNA504923) | tailings metagenome | isolation source: Replicate 2 from Balatoc abandoned mine | place: Philippines: Itogon, Benguet | collected 2017-08-28 | reverse complement strand
GGTTGCAGCAGCAAACCGGAAGCAGCGGACAAGGCCCTGCAATTGACAGGGCATACCCAGGCGACTCATTGACTCCCTACCTTTGTCTGTTCGCACTGATAGCAGAACATCGCGTCGCTCTTCAGGGCCTCGTTGGCAGCGGCAATGCGCGCCTGGATGGCCGCAGTGTCACGCAGCTGATCGCAGGCAGGACCCTGAGCCTTCTGGCTGCTCTCCTTGAAGGCCACAACGCGACAGCCGACAGTGCGGCGAGGGCAAGTCGGTCGTAGTGTAACGGGACAGCATGACTGAGGCTTGACGGAAGAACCAGCGACGCCGCTGCGAACGCCGGACATAACGCGTGTCAACATCATGGGGTATACTGTTCTCGCTGTTGTCGAGGGGCAATGTGGTGTCGGAAATCGAATGACAAGTTACGCTTACGCGACTAAACAAGCAAAGGGCAGCGAGAGGCAAGATGTTCTTCGTGGAATATGATTTGTAGTTAAGATGCAAGATGACTGCTGTTGCCGAGGCCCGGGCAGGGTTTTATCCGTCTTCGGTAAACGCCGGGAGCCGCATGGGGCGTACGAAAGGGACCTTTCGAAGGAATTCCGGCGCACGTTAACCACGCCGCATGGCCCTTTCGCAGTCGGCGAGACAAAAATCTGACATTGCGTAATGCAGTCCTTTGTACCGTGTAATAACCAAGGCGAGGTGAGGACTAGCGGGACTCTGTGCTTAATTCCGTCCTTCGTACGTAGTTCCGTCCTTTGTACTAACGAGGAGGACTACTGATTTGAGAGTTTGCAGGATTTATACACTCTGCCGGTGTATCCTCTTCGTTCTCTCATCTTAACACCATATGCTCGCAACGCCGAATGGAAGCAAGGGCTGAGCAAGCTTGTGAAAGGCAGCATGTACCCCTCGCAGCAATAGCCATTACACCACAGGCTTGGACGAAGTGGACCAAAGCGGGCACCATGTATGACAACGGTTTGGAGGACCCTTGACAGCCTGTTAAACATTGGGCCTCCGCTAGAGACCCAGGAGGAAAGGGGTCGAGTCAGTGGCAACATCTCTTCGGACGGGTATCATCTCATCAGTGCCAGGTGCCTCCCCATACAGCGTGTCCAATTCCTGTCGAATAAGCTGCATGTCGCACCCAGGGGATCTGCTTAACGCATCGAGTGCACCTCTCTTCAGCCCACGCGTAAGCCTGCCTCAAGCTTAAGGCTTAAGCTAAGCCTGCCTTCAACCAAGCAACCAAGTAGCCCCACACGGGGACGCGCCCTGCTGCCTGTCATCTGCTCAAACGCTCAGCGAGAGTAGAACCTGAAGCGTACGGCGTCAACATGGACGTGTCGAGGGTGGTTTCATGGCCGTGCTAGAACTACAAGCAGGCTTACAAGAAGCAGGTGCTAGCAGCAGGCAGGTGCCACGGGGTGCCGTGCAGGACTGCAGATGGCCGAACTTGACCCCAGGGTCCCCTGCTTGACCCACAGCCGTTCAATCGTTCATACCCACGGTCTAGCATCGCAGCATGCCCTCCCCTGATGCCCTCCGTGCTTAAGCGGCCCTCCGCCAAGCTGAGAACAGGGCGAGGAAGCCTACACAGGTACACTAGGGGAGGCGCGAGGCAGGAGGCACATGTTGCTTGCCGCCACGCAGCGGGCACGGCTTGACGTCCTGGTGGTCAGGAGACCCTCCCCAGAGCAACCGCACAGGTAGCTGCAGGGGAGAGTACAGTAGCTGGGTAGCTGCTTATTGTGTGAAGCCAGCCCTTGTACGGCTTGTGCGGTAAAGAGCGACGTGAAGAGGAAATGGAGAGGCGTCATCCAGGGGCTGGTCCACTGGGCTGGGGTATTTCGTCCCGCCTACCTGTAGCGTAGGTAGGTGCAATCGCCGTATCATCGGCAAGGCCCGCTACCGATATCCCAGGCACGGTGGACGGAGGTCATGTAGATACAAGCTGTCGGTACGTGGCGGGACGCTTCCGAGGGTACACAACGGTGGCGGGGGCCTTGGTGGCTTGGGCGTCTGGGGACCAGGGGAGCTCCCTGGCGCCCTCTCTGGTACAAGCCAATGTACAACGTACCAAAACCCCGGAGCACTTACCGGTCGCCGACCCTACTGCCCGAGTTTAAACGCTAAACGCAACACCGGTAAGAACTATTTTCATACGCGATAACAGGGCTGCCATGCTAATTGTGTCGGAAAAGCCCGGGCATGCTGATCCTGTGAAGGGTCCATCCCGTGCGGCAACGTGCGCAGAAGCTAGCCGAAACAGTTCCGACCGTACGATTCCGACACCGAGACATATACCCCAAATACAGGCTTTTCATTGCATATGTTCTTGTGACAACTCCTTCTTCTAGGAAAACCTGTCGAAAAGCCCCTTGGAAAAGTTTTCGTGCGACCAAGTTGTCGTTTGTCATACAACTTAACCCTTCCGTCGTCCATTCGTCCTCTTTGCTAGACCATACACACGCAGGCGTTCAACAATGTCGGCCTCCACGTCCTTTGGGCTCCGCGGCCGTGTCGCTTGCGGTTCCGGAAAGTCGACATGTGGCTCTGCAACCTTGCAGCGCCCGGCATGCCCTCGGCGCTCCCTTGGAGCACGAGTCATGGCCTTTCAAGTCACACCCACGCCAAAGGCGCAGGGTCCTGCCTGCGATCAGCTGCGTGACCCTGCGGCCATCCAGGCGCGCATTGCCGCTGCCAACGAGGCCCTGAAGAGCGACGCGATGTTCTGCTATCAGTGCGAACAGACAAAGGTAGGGAGTCAATGAGTCGCCTGGGTATGCCCTGTCAATTGCAGGGCCTTGTCCGCTGCTTCCGGTTTGCTGCTGCAACCAGTGCCGCTGTCCAACGCCGCACGGTGCGGTACCCGTTCCCCCGACCCACAACCTTCTTGCTTACCCCATTCCCCACCCTTCCCGCCCTCCCGTCTCCCTCCAGAACAACACTGGCTGCACCGAGATGGGCATCTGCGGCAAGACGCCCGAGGTGTCTTCGCTGCAGGACCTGCTCATCTACAGCGTCAAGGGGCTAGGCTCCCTGGCGCACCACGCGCGCACCGAGGCCGGCATTGAGGACGCTGCCGTCAACACCTTCATCAACGCAGCCATCTTCTCGACGCTCACCAACGTCAACTTCGACGACCAGCGCTTCGTGGAGTGGGTGAGTTGATGTGGTTGTCGCACTGGTACTTGCACACGCTGCAGGACAGGCGCAGCTAGAGTCGACGAGAATAATGCGCGCTCATACGTTGCCGGCTCTTTTGTGCGTCACTTGATGGATTGTTGCTGCATCAAGTACGCTACATTGACGTGCATCCAGTACGTTCCGTTGCGCGGTATGAACCTGCACCCGCCCTCCTCCCCTCGCTCCCTCCCTGCCCTCCCCCAGGTGGGCGAGTGCCGCTCCCTGCACGCGGGCCTGGCCGCCAAGCTAAAGGCCGCGGGCGCCTCCCTGCCGGAGGGCGCCACGCAGCACCAGCCCTGGTTCGGCGCCATGCCGCACCCCCTGGCCTGGAACTGCTCCAACGCCGACATTGCAAACGTGGCGGACATGCTGGAGGTGGCCAAGATGGTGGGTGCGGCTGGGAGGACGGAGTGACGAACAGTGTAGCGTGCACGTACCTGTATTTGCCGAGCCTTCCAGCAGCCTGCATTCACCCTCTGTAGTGTGGCGATCACGATGCCTCCACCCAGCTCTTAAATCGCAACACCCGCGGCTAGGCCCCTGTTGGGCTAGCCACCTTGTGCGTTCACGAGTTGGTACTCTAGCTCCCACACAATCCCCTTACTCCCCCGCCCCTTCCCTCCCTGCCTCCCTTCTCCCCAGACCGGCGTTGCCGAGCGCCAGCGCGTGCTGGGCGACACGCTTGCCGGCCTGCAGGAGCTGCTCATGTACGGGCTCAAGGGGCTGTGCGCCTACGCGCACCACGCCGAGGCGCTGGGCCACACCGACCCGCGGGTCTACGCCGACGTGCAGAGGCAGCTGCACTTCCTGTGCTCGCCGGCCGCCGCCTCCGTGCCGGATGTGCTGGACGCGTGCTTCGCCGCCGGCGCCACCAACTTCCGCGTGATGGAGATGCTGAGCAACGCGCACAGCAGCACCTTCGGCCACCCGGTGCCCACGCCCGTGTCGCTCAACCCACTGCCCGGCAAGGCCATCCTGGTCACGGGGCACGACATGCACGACATGCACATGCTGCTGGAGCAGACGCAGGTGGGGGCAGGCGAGGGGAGGGCGAATGGGGGCGGGTGCGGCAGGGGAGATTGGCATGCACTCGTGTGCTTTCACTGCAACAACGTGCTCCCCTACTCCACGCATGCCGTATGACGCAAGAGTGCACGCCCCTTCACTACCTGGGCCTTCCTGACAATGTCTTCCTCCCCGCCCCCCTCCCCTCCCCTCCCCTCCCTCTCCAGGGCACCGGCATCAACGTGTACACGCACGGCGAGATGCTTCCCGCGCACGGCTACCCCGGCCTCAAGAAGTACCCGCACCTGGCGGGCCACTTCGGCGGCGCCTGGTACCGCCAGAAGGTGGACTTCGCGCACTTCCCCGGAGCCATCGCCGTCACCACCAACTGCGTGCTGGACCCGCTGCAGGCCTACAGGGACAACATCTTCACCATCAACGAGGTGAGGGTGGGCGGGGGCGGGGAAGGGGGCTTGGTGGAGGGATGAAGGCTAGCGCGTTTAGAGTGGGGGGAGGAAGGGGTTGCGGCGGGCAGCTGGCAGACATATCGGGTTTTAGCTGTCGTCTCCGAGCGGCCGGGGTTTTAGCTGTCGTCCTAATTCTGCGCTACCCTGCGCTATGGTCGAGCACTTGGGTGCGCACCTGCAATTGCGCAAACGCTCCAAACCAATTCCACCTGCCTACCTGCCCTGCTGCGCGCCTTACCACCTGTGCTGCACCCGCTTGCTTACGGTTCCGTCTGCCTCCTACTCCTCCCCCTCCCTACCCTCCATAGACCGGCCTGTCCGGCGTGCCCCACATCGCCGCCGACGGCTCCGGCCACAAGGACTTCGGTCCCATCATCCGCCGCGCGCTGGAGCTGCCCGGCTTCACGGCCGAGGACGTAGCTGCTGCGCCCAAGAAGCGTGACGTGACGGTGGGCTTCGGCCACAACGCGGTGCTGTCGGTGGCGCCGCAGGTGGTGGACGCTATCAAAAGCGGGCGCCTGGAGCACATCTTCCTGGTCGGAGGGTGAGTTGCGCGTTGGGGAGGGGAGGAGGGAGGCGCGGGAGGGCGGAAGGTTACGAGGGGAGACGAGAAGTGCCACTCCCAAATTGCGAGTTGTTTGCAATGCCATCCGGTGCAAGAAGCCTGCAGCTGGGTGCCTGTGCCTGCTCTCGTCACCCGCTTGGTTGCCCCTGCGCCCGACTGACCACTGCCCGCACCCCGCACCCTCCCTCCCCCAGCTGCGACGGCTCCGAGCCGCAGCGCAAGTACTACTCCAAGCTGTACGAGCACATGCCCAACACCACCATGGTGCTGACGCTGGGCTGCGGCAAGTTCCGCATCTTCGACCAGGACTTCGGCACGCTGCCCGGCACCGACCTGCCGCGCCTGCTGGACATGGGCCAGTGCAACGACGCGTACAGCGCGCTGGTGGTGGCCACCGAGCTGGCCAAGGTGTTCAACACGGACGTCAACAGCCTGCCGCTGTCGCTGGACCTGTCGTGGTTCGAGCAGAAGGCCGTGGCGGTGCTGCTCACGCTGCTGCACCTGGGCGTGCGCAACATCCGGCTGGGCCCGCGCCTGCCCGCCTTCCTCACGCCCGAGGCGGTGGCCGTGCTGGTGCAGCGCTTCAACCTCATGCCCGCAAACGTGGCAGACCCCGCGGGCGACATGAAGCTCATGATGACCTGCAAGTGAAATGGGGACGAGGCGACGAGGAGGTGGAATGATGGCTAATGGTGCCGGGGCGGTGGCGATGGTGGCAACACGTTAAGGCACGTACCTATTGGTGTCTTCCTGCATGGTGGTACAGCGAAGCGACGTGGTGTCTCGCACCGTGCTTGATAAAGGATAGTATGAATGGGAAACACTGCTACCAATAAAAGCTTATTCATTGTCTGCTGCCACGATGCATCTCTTGATACACAGGGGGCCTGCTGCACAGAAGTGTGCAAACACAATAATGTGACAAGCTTTGTCACGGCACCCTAAGCTATGATCGTGCGCACAATTCTTCCGCTTCGTTTTGCAAATATTGTGGGTTTCCCTTGAAGACTTTCGAAATTGCTGTGTGTACAGCAGCTGCCCATGTGTACACCGGCAACGGCATGGCATTGGGTGCATTAGCACGACACTTGCGGCTAATGCTCGTGCAGTACAACTCCCGTGCAAGCATGTGGTGCAAGGAGCTCCTCAACTGTCCAACAACAAACACTGTTGGATAAGCATTTTGGCCATGTAAAGGGAATGAGACAGGGAAGAGGTGTCTCATTCCGCGTCTCTGACACCCGCTCCGCATTGTACCCTTCGTCACACGTGCGTTGAGGTTCATTGCAAGCAGTACGGCTCAAACGGTATGGCTGCACTAGCATCGCCTTACACGTTAGTGGTGCACGCACCAAACGGCGTCGGTGCCGCGCGGAAACCCAGTCTATGCCACTCCTGTCTGGAGGTATTGTATGCCTCGTTCTCTTGCACAATGAACCAACCCACCCGTCGCAACACTCCACCGGAGTAAGGACAGGAGTTCTCTCCTTCAAGTCCACCAACTCGTCTTGCAGAAGGCATGTGCATGCAATACCAGTACTAGCAGCACCATGGGCGGCTGGTGATAGGGGCCTAGGGCAGCCTTGTGCTGTGTGAACCTTGGCGTGCGGTCCTTGAGCCGCTGGTGCTGCACATAAGGCACGCGCACCGCTTCCCTTGGCCGCCTGACCTGAACCCTGTGTGGTGTCGAGTTTTTGCCTGTGCGATGGGTGCAGTGGGGGCCGGTGTTGCCGTCAGGGGAGGTACCCAAGTTGCCGTGGCAGCCAGGGGAGCCGTGGCGCGCTGCATTGTGGAAGCCTGAGGTACGACGTACGAGGCGTCCAGCCATGCACACCGTGTACAGTATGAATCACAGTCCAGGGACCGGCAGCACCAGCAGGGGCGTGGGGTCTGATGAGGGCGTTGGGTTGCCGCCCTCAGCGGCACGTGCTTGCGTGCTTGGGCTAGGGGTTGGGTGCTGCAGAGCCCCGGCGGGTGCAGGCAGCGAGGGCAACCTGGGCGCACCCGCACTGCCGCACACGTGCCTTACGTGGAGTGGTTGAGGTAGGGTGCAGAGGCGTGCAGGACGACGGGGGATGCTTTGGCGGTTGGCGGCAAGGCACCACATACCGTACGGTACCGGGTACGGTATTGGGTATATGACAGGCCGAGAAGGCTGGAGGATGGTTACATCAGGGTACATCCCTTGAAAGTGACAGTTCCAGGAAGAGCCAGTCTCTACAAATGAGTCCTGCCAGCTCGTTGGTTGCAGGTTGCGCGGAGGCGAGGGTGTGGCTTGGGGCTGTGAGGCAGTCGCATGGGGGCAAACAGGAGCTGATAGGTCTGGCCTGGCTCGTTTCACTCGAGGCAGGCTTGACGGTTGCAGCACGTTGTGGTGCAACAGCTGCTGTTGCACCGTTGCAGCGGTGACGTCGAGGCAGGAACGCACGAAAGTAACTATGCCTAAGGCTTTAATCCTGCTGTGTGCTTATTCGCATGAGCAGTTATCGGTTCCCTCAGCCTTTACCTAGCACGGGCAAGCGAGGTATTGCCCGAACGTCCCTAGCCCTTCCAACCTACTGGCAACAAAAGAGTCATCAAGCGAGTTTTTAGGCCGGACTTGCGTACAGCAGTATAGCAGGCATATTCTAGTTTTCAAAGAGAAACAGCAATGAATGCGCGCGCGCACTCACCGGCGTGCGGGCAAGGCGAATACCGCTGTTCACAGCAATCATAATAGATGTAATGCTTGGAGCAGCTTCACCTGTCCCGCCTCTGTGCGCACTGCTGCTCGCGGTGAGAGGGCTCTGGTCGCACCGCGAACCTCCCGTCACTCCACCTGTCATGCCGGCCGGCCCTGGCCAGTGGGCCCCACACCGGCGTCCCCTCCACAAGACTATATCGCTGCAAAGATGCGCCTTGCCCATAAACGCTTGTTGCTGCACGTACCGGTACTGCTATGTAGCAGTGCCGCAAGGGTGCGGCGCAAGCTTTGGATGCAGTTGAGATGGCACGGACACGTGTGGAACCAGCAGCCTTACAACAGCCCCCTCGCCCGTGCCCCTGTCCACACCGTCTGAGCCCCCAGGTCGCATTCGTGGCAACCAGCGCCGCGGGTATCCCACATGTCAGCGAATGCAACTTTTGCTTTGACTGCGAAGTTGCTGTGGCTCCCACGCGCGGCAGTAGTCGCAGCGTCCGCGGCGAGGAAGGCAGAAGCAGCCCAAACGCGAGGAAGCTCGTGGCGAATAGCTTCAGCTTCAAGGGCCTCTTCAGCAAGAACAGGTCAACGGCTGCAGCGAAGGAATGGGAGGAGCTGGGCCGCAGCTCCGCGGTCCTGTACGACAAAAGCGCCGTACAGTCGGGCATCCCAGGAGCCATGGCCGAAGCGGGCAAGGTGTTGCCGGAGATGGTCGGGCCGGCGGACCACGAGGAGAAGGTGACTAAGCCCAACTGTACGAAGTGCTACGGCTGTACGGCACGACTGTCGGACATCACAGCCGCCCCGGTCAGGGTGGAGGAGCTAGACGGGATGCAGTTCAAGCACGGCAGGGGCGGCACGAACGGTGGGGATCGCGTGAAGCACGCGACAGATACAAATAAGGAAGGAGACGCCAGCTGACGCCTGCATGTAGGGCGTAGGTCATACATGAGTGCTGGGGCGCCGATGATGGGTGCAGCCTGCGGGTGGTTGCGCCCGTCTGTGTGTCACATTGGCGGGTGCCTTGGGCGGAGCTCCTTGCGCAATGCAAAGGCAGTTCCCCAAAGAGCATGCAGCGGGGGGTGGGGACCCACCTGGCGTGGTACAGCAGCGGGCACATGGTGATGGCGGTCGACTGCGTGCGCGGTTTCTTCCTGTTGCGGCGGCGACCTGCAGTTCGTTGGTTGCAGCTACCGCATTAGGGCCGCATCTCTTGACTCTAGATGCCCCTACTGCTACTCCCTCCGACTTGCAGCATGGCTGTTCTTCGCTGAGGTGCCGACCGCCAGGCGGCGGTATATCGTCAAGGTAGGCAGGAGGCAGGCAAGCGCACCTTGATACTAATTTGACTTGACAGGCTTGGTTTGCGGGGCGGTCATGAGTGGGCCAAGTTCGTTGCTTGGTCCTTGGCAGGGGCGGTGTGCATGCACCTTCTATGGGGTACAGGGCGACGTGGGACCGCAGGTTAAAGATAGATCCTCAGCTCAGAGTGGTGTGGCGTCCGGCCCTGCTCACTAATGCTGCACAATCCGCTGTAGCTAGCACAACTGTTACCAGTAGCCCAAGAGGCCCTAAACCCCTTATTTGCCCTCCTGCACCTTGCGACGTTATGCCGTACGGCCTCACAGGTGTTTTGCATGCCGTACAGCAAGGCGCACGGGCGGCCCCAGGAGTGCAACGGGCGGGTGTACTCGGAGCGCATACGGCTCGTCATGGGGCAGGTGGGGAGCTGGCTGGTGGTGGTGGTGTAGGGCGGCAACCAATGTGCCACGTGGGCTAAGGGCCGGAGGTCGTGCCCGGCGGCTTTGGTCGGCTGGGGAGGGACAAGGCACGTCGTCGCGAGTCAGGTGGTAGCTGACGGCCGGGGTACTGGGGCAAAAACGGTGTCCAGTGCGGCTGGTAGCTGCCGAGGGACGGGCTGCCGAGCGCCGGACGCCGAATGGGGAAAGTTCGGAGAGGTCTGGGCGTGGGGCCCCGACAGCGGCGTTGAACATGGTGTGCACGGAGGAAGCAGAAGCATTTCATAGTCCTCGCCCATACCGGTAGCACGTATCTCTCTGTGCCAGGGGACAGGAACCGTAGGACCTCTGTATACAGGGAAAGCAAATGTCGGCAGCCCTGTCCACTTGGCCCCTGGGTCAGGCACGATTGCTGGACGGGTTCGTACGGGCATGTAGAAGGATCCGCCGAAGTGCGTGTCCGTGCCTTTCCCGCCTCTGACCAGGTCAAGCTGGCAGACGAGTGCGGCGCAAGCGGCATCACGCCACGGTGGGTGGCCTTGTGGCAGCACTCATGTCTACCGAGTAAGCGTTGTGCCGTGTAGTGACCCTCTTGCGGCGCAGGTTGCACAGCTGGTAACCGGCGTAGCCTGCACACTGCAAGTACCACCACCTGCATAAAGTAGTGACGGGCGCGCGTCTGCCTGTCCTTTTATTCCCGCAGGGCCTGGGTTGCACCCCTAGAAGCGGTCGTGCCCAGTGGGCCCTTCGCAGGCTACCACATTCGGTGGTGGGTGCGTCCAGCGTGTGACCCGTGGGCCGTCATGCTCGGGCATCGGGCACGCGTGGTTGCTGTTCAGGATTCTGCATGCGGCCGGGGTGGCACGACACGATACGCATATATGGGCATGCTGGGGATGCAGCCGAACCTGGATCCTCGCGAGCCACCAGGGACCTGCACAATGCCTGCAAGACAGACACGCAACCAGCTGGCAGCACCCACCGCCCTGCACCTGCTGCTGCCAGCTCAGTGGAGCGACCGGCCCCCTGCATGCAGGTGGGCGCTGTGGATGGAGGAGGCGCAGGGCATCACGCTACACGCGCTGGATAAGCGCCGCAACACTACGTACAGCCTGCTGGGGGAGCGGCTCAACGGGGAGCAGGTGCGTACCTTTGGCTGTGTCGTACGCCGCGTGGGTCACGTATGGCACACCTCTGTTGCACTATCATAAGGGTGCACGGGAGTTAGGCGTGTGCCGCCATCTGCCCCTCACCTTACAGCGTGACCGGCACGCAGGCAATATGTTGTTGCAACCCGCCCTTACACCACACGGCTAATACACACCTGCAGGTGGTGCAGCAGGGCTTGTTTACCCCGCACGGCTAACACACACCCGCAGGTGGTGCAGCACCCTGGACCTTTACGTCCTGGACCTTTACACCGCACAGTGTGACCGACACGCGAGCAGTGTGGGTTTGCCCAGGCCTTTGAACCACAGTCTCAACCACACACAATTGGTGCAGCAGAGCGCAGTGTGACCAACACGCGGGCAAGCTGTCCTTTGCCCCAGGCCTTACCTCACACTCCTAACCCACACCCGCAGGTGGTGCAGCAAAGCGTGCTGGACCTGCTCACAGCACAGTGCGACCGGCACGCTGAGAATATTTTCATCGCTGCGGACGGCTCGTTATCGTTTATCGACAACGACCGGGCGCTGGGTGTGGTGACGCACTGCGGCAGCAACTCCATGCTGCTGCCCGGCAACGCGTGAGTGTCGGGTGTAGACCGAAAGTGTATTGTACTTTGGGCGGCGCGCATATGTGGGCTACAGAGCGAGCACCTGTGCATATCAAACTGCGTTGCACTGCGGGGAAATGACAGTGTATGGAATGACGTGAAGGACATGGCCTCTATGCGCAAGCCATGTCGCGATGGGCGCGTGGCCTGGTACGGTGCCGTACGATTAGAGCTGTCGGCCATATACATCTAAACCGCTGCGGTGTGGCCAGAGCCATGCATCCAGATGTCCTGTGACGAGAGTGACGGGACAGGTACTGCAGGAATCTGGGCCTGGAAACAGTCTTGGGCTTTCAAGTTGTGTCATTAGCTGGCACGCTGCCTTCCTGGTGCTGCTGCCGTGCACCCCCCAGGTACCACACAGCGCTGCACCTCAGCTTCTGGGCGCCCTCCTTCGTCACCTACTACAAGACGGCCAGCAAGAAGAGGGACTTTTGTGTGGGGCCCGTTGACCCGCGGGTCGTGCTGGACTACAGGTGGGGGCTTGGAAACTCACCGAATAAGTAACATTTACCGACGGGAGGGACTACAGGTGGGGCTGTAGGCCTGGCGGTTGGGGAGAAGGGGTCGGGGTATCGGGGCCCCACACACGGCCCCACCCTTGGTCACCTTGCTTTGCCCCCTGCGCCCACCCAGGGCTTCCTGCTTCCATCGGCAGGACGCACCTGCATACTGGTGGGGTCAAAACTCACAACCGCCAGCCGACAAGCACTCAATCAGCTCCCTCCCTCCCACCGCCCTGCACGGCCTCAGGTGCTACGTGCCCAACGGCAAGATCAAGACCCAGTACTCACCCCCCATGCGCACGTGCCTGGAGGGCCTTGCCGCATCCAGCGTGGAAGACATTGTGACCCGGTACGGCTTCGCAACCGCCAAGCCGGCGGAGATCCTGCGCCAGCGCGCGGCAGACATGCTGCGCATGGGGTTCGAACGCGCGTTGCTCAAGTCTCCGCCGCACTCGTCTGACAGTTTCATCTACCAGCGGCAGCCCAAGTGCTGCCGGCTCAAGTGGCTGCCGGGGCAGCAGCGGCACACGTGTGCCAAGTGCTGGGGGCCGATCCTGGAGGACAGGAAAGGGGGCGAGGGCCTGGCGATGTATGGGTGAGGTGGCTTCGTGTCATACAAGGGTTTGTGCAGCGCAGGAAAGGGGGTGCGATGGCAGTGGAAGGAGAGGAAACAAAGCGGCGAGGTGATGCGCACATGGGCTGCAGCTCATTGTGGCGTGTGCCCAGCAGTTTTGGACGGAGCAGTTTTGTGCAGCGCGCAGCCATCTGCACGCAGAAAATATGCTTGCCAATGGTGCTCTGATGGCTATTGGCCATGGAGCGCCGTGGTGTTTGGGTATCTGGAGAACCACTTGAGGAAGGGGCTGAAGCATGCGTTGGGATTCACAGGGTGTTGGTTGTTGGCGCTGCATGGGGCGAGTGCTGTGTTGGCACTGAAAAGACATGTCCGGCTGTAGAGTAGGCCACTCCAATGCAATGCAGTCCTTCAGCTACCTTTGATAGTACACCGTCCGTGTGCAATGGGCTGGCATGGCATTTGGGCCACCCCCAGGCTTGACCCCTGGAACGCCTGGTCGTGTTGCTGCGCACTCGTCCGTGCTGTTTCCCGCGTGGACACATGCCAGCGCGCGCAATGCAACCGTGTTTCAGCAGCCTTGCGACATACACTTGGACAAGGTGGAAGTCCGCAGCACAGGCCCTGCTATGCGACAGCTACGCAAGGTTAGGGGCTGGGGCACGGGGCTTGACGACGGGAGCCCCTTGCCCCATGGGTACATCCACATTTGGCGGGGCGACACTGCAATCCAGCAGGGCTGCGGAGTAAACTCCAACACGCCTGTTCTATTCCCTGAGTATAGTAGCTTGCGTGATATTAAAGAGGACTGAAGGCGCCTCGATCGGGGCCGCCAATTGACGGGCCTTTCCAGGTCACTTCCCCTCCGACTCGTTAGACGCATGTCATATTAACGACATTTGTTGGTAGAGGCCCTAGCCACAATGGACTGGGCGGCACTGCTCGAACTCCTCAATAACCTGGAAGCGGCATCTGGCGTGGAGGAGGACGAGGTGCTTCTGTACCTGCAGCAGTTTAAGGATGGCTTTGTTAAGCTACTGGATTTTCCGGTAAGCGTGATCAGGGCAGGTCCTGCGCTCCGGCATGGCGTACCCTTTCCCGCGCGCTGGTCGTCGGCGGCAGGTAGCACTTCCGCACAGGATGGAAGACCACTTTATTTTGTTGGGCTATGCCTGTATCATCTACTGCAGTGGTGACCGAAGATTCCCCCTCCCAGGGCCCCTCGCCCGAGTCCCGTCGCCAGGTTCAGGAGCAGCGGCAGGTCACCACAGCAAAGTTTGGCCTGCAGCGTCTGGACCCTGAGCCTGACATCCGGCTGGTGAGCTGCTGGGCGGGTCGTGCTATTCGCTAGGGGGCCAACAACATTCTCGGCTCGTGTGTCCTGCCACCTTAGTGGCCTGCTGCCAAGCACCAGCAGCTGCCAAGGCTATGCAGGACCCATAGCATCCAGCGAAAACAGTCGAAGTGGCGACGTGACGCCCGAAGGCACCCAGCCAGCTGACCCTCAATAATTTACCATGCGTTCGTCATTGCCCACCCTGCTCCAGACGCTGCTGCTAAGCGACGAGCTGCGGCTTAATGAGGTGCTGTGCGTGGAGTACCTCACGTCGGCACTGGAGGAGGTGCGGGGCCCGTGCGCCTGTGTGTGTCTGCGTGTGTGTGCTGCCGCTGCGTGTGCTACCTGCCCGAATGTGGCAACGGCAGTAGCTGCGGTGGCCCGTAACCTTCGGGGCCCCTGCAGCGGGCCATGGCGGAGGCATGCTACCCCCAAGGCCCAGCGCTGCGCCGGCCATCTCGGTCGCGCCATGTGCGCAGCGCGTCGGAGCAAGCCCCCGCCAGCAGCTGCCTCGCTCTCCCCGTGCAACGACCTCCCGTCTTGGCCTCCCTTTATAGCTCGAACAGCACCTGCAGCATCTGCACCTGTGTACGTCCATGCCCAAACCCCTCGCGTTCACCAGCTGAGTCTTGCCTGTGCATCCATGCCCATGTTCCCCTCCCGCAGCGCGGCGTGTTCAGCGCCGAGACCGCTGCTGGTCTGTACCTGGAGGGCCGGCTGCTGGCGCTGCGCTGCCTGGGCCGCCTGCTGGAGGAGGACGCGCGGCTGCAGCACGCGGCGCAGCACCACCACCAGCACCAGCAGCACCAGCACGCGGCGGGGGGCGGGCTGTTCGGGGGCGCGGGGCAGCAGGGCCAGGGCGCGGGCGGGCGGCGCACGCCGCACGCGCAGGTGGGTGCGCGGCCCGGTGGTGGGCCCTTGGTTGTGTTGCCGTAGGTCATGGGTGCGGCGGAAGGCTCGGCGGGAGGCGTCGCCTTGCCGTCGATTGGGATGGGGGATCTGGCTGGGGGAGGGTGTTGGATAACGGGCGTTTGGTTGTGCAGGGATGTGGCGGGACTGCGGTAACCATGACAGGGGTTGCGTACTTGTGCACACAAGCATGGACACGCCGCTGGCTGATGACCTCCTCGCGCCGCGCAGGCTATTGCCTCTTTCGTGAGCGAGTTGGTGGCTGAGAAGGACGGTGCGGGGCGGCAGGCGCTGCTGGGCCGTCTTGTGGCCGTGCTCAAGGTGCGTGCGAGCATGTGTGCAAGTGCACGTGTGTTGTTCCCTTGCGTGCTAAGCCTGGAGCACAGCGGCGGGGCGGCAGGCGCCGCTGTGCTGAGGTCGGACGACTCGCGGCTGTGCGCAATGTGGCAGGGTTGCGCGGCGTGGCGCTTCACAGCAGATGAACCTGGACGCGTGTACAACGGAGGGAAGCGAGCGACGTTTGGGGAAACGCGCCAGGTGTCCGTCTTACCGCCATGCAGCTGTATTTCGCGTTGTGCGTGCCGGGTGGCCTTGGCTCACTGGTCACACGCTACCAGTCTGACATGCGCTCCCTCCCACTCGTCCCCACGCAGGACACCTCCCTGGAGCCCCGCCCCGGCACGCCTCTGCCCGTGGTGCGGGATGAGGCGGCCAACCCCGTGCCGCGCACCCTGCTGCTGCAGGTGGGGTTACGGTCCGTGCGGGGAGGGTGCAGGAGGCGGGAAGGGGTGTTAGGCTTTGCAGGGCAGGTGGCAGGGAGCGAGGACGTGCATGACGCAGCCGTCTGTGGTGCCAAGATAGTGCGGTAGTATGATACATATCGGAGCAATTCATTATCGCAAACTTGACATCCCATGCGCTCTCCGACCACATCCTGTCTCACCATATCTGCATCACCGTCACCCTCAACCCCCACAGCGCGAGCGGCGCGAGGCCGCCCGCTGCCTGCTGCTGCTGTGCGCGCGCGACCAGCACGTGGCGCCCGGCCTGGCGGGGGAGCTGCTGGAGCTGCTGGCGGGGCTGGGAAGCAGGCTGGGCGGAACGGGTGAGCATGGTATGTGTGTGTCCGTGATACTCGTTTACACTGCTACGCCGCTCCGCCGAGCCGGCTCAGGGCACGGACGCCTGCAGTAGGCCTCAGGGCAAGGTGGCGTGTGTATGTCTGTGTGCTGAGTGCGGGCGCGTGGTGCGGGAAAGGAGGTGGATGAAGGGCATCCGGGGTGCCAATTTCCTTGACAGAGTGCTGGAGGTGCTGGTGGGGCGGGGCAGCGGGCCGGCTGCCGCGGGTGAGGCGCTGCTACTGTGTCCAGTGACGTGTGAGGCCGAGCGGGACCAGGGGAGTGTCTCCTCAGTGCGGGACTGGTGCCCCACCTGGGGGTCCCGTGCTGGGGCCGCTGTTGGGCAGCCCCGGACGCAAGGTGCTGGCCACCGGGAAACGTGGGGTTTTGAGGCACTGATGTGGTGGCGGGCACTGCTTGGACGGCTGCGGGGGGCACCCTGGCATCAAGGTGGCGGATGCTGGCCCGGGGGATGGTGCTAACCTGTGATGACCGTGGCCCCTGGCCCTCTCGTACCACCCTTCCGCCCAGGCTCCGGCGACCTGTACCTGCTTGAGGAGTGCCAGCTGGTGCTGCTGGCGGCGTGCTGCCTGCTGGTGCCGCACGAGGGCAGGGACTTCCAGCAGAGCGCGCTGCAGGTGGGAGTGTGCGGGGCAGGGGTTTTCGGGACTTGCAGGGACTGCGGGGTGCAGGGGGCTTGGGGACGGCGGCGGAGCAGCGGGTGCATGGGCGTGGGCAAACGCGCCCGTGCATGTCGGGCCGGCGGTGGGTTAAAGGGGATACCCACGGGCTGCTTGGGAGTGGCGCGGAGAGGACCGGGCCGTGCGGCTGGGGTCAATGTCACAGGTGCTTTGCCAAGGCTGGGCGGGGCTCCAAGTCGTGCTTGGGGTCACGCAGAATGCACGTGCTCAGCGGCTCAGTTATCCCACCGGGTCAGCGCCGGGGCAACCACGTGCCTCTGGAACACAACGCGTTGACGTATGTGGTATGCACTCCGAAGGAGATACGCGGCACATGCTTGCAAGCGACTGCGTGCCTTGAAGCGACTGCCCCACTCCTGGTTTCGTTCCCTCCCACCCCAGGAGCTAGCCCAAGCCACCCGGACACGTGTCGAGTCAGGTGGGTCGCGTGCCATCCTGCACAGCGCCAGTTGGCATCTTGGGGTGCCCAGATTGCGCCACAGGGTGGTCCAGGGTTATACAGAGGATATGCTCCTCAACGCACACCCTATCCTGCCTCAGCTCTCCAAACCTGCTCGTCCCCCTGCCAACGTTCTCACGCTCCACCCCACCACCTCACCTGCCCCCCGCAGTGACGCAGGCGGGCTTCAGCGCCGTGCTGCGGCTGTGCTGGGGGCTGCTGGCGGCGCGCTCGCAGGCAGCCCCGCAGGACGGCATCGCAGCCGTGCGGGAGGCGCTGAGGCTGGGGGCGCTGACCTTCCTGCGCCAGGTGGGCGGCTGACGTACGGGCTAGTAGTTTTGCGGGCTACTAGTTTTCGGCACAGTCCTGGAATTGTATCGGTACGGTCCTGGGTTTCGGGTCTTGGCGTACGGCACCGGCGTGCGGTGAGGGAGGCAGGAGGCGCGGCGTCTGGGGGCGCTGGCCTTTGGCTTGGCAGGTGGCAAGCTGCCTGCGCATGAAAGCGTTAGCGCGACTAGATCACCACCAGGTGTCCTGGTTGTTGTCGCACACACACCGTAGCTGGCCTGGCAGGGACGCTCATCAACACCTCCCCAACGGCTTTCGGAACAACCCCCAGGTGTTCTCGCACCCGCACTTCAAGCTTGACGACTCTGCCCACCACCACACTGTGGCCGCCACGTGCCACCACGTGGTGCACAGCCTGCTCAAGACGGACGCAGACAGGCCCACGAGGTACGGACACGGGATATCAGCGCACGAGCAAAGCCCTTGGCCCGCCCCTCGCGCAGCGGCGCAACTCAAGGACCGCCGCTGTCGCGCGAACAGTGTCCCTAGCGGCCCGCAGATAGCAAGGCGTCCGCATGTTTTCATGTGCGCCAACGTCAGCTCCTTGTTTCATGTGCATGCACCCCACCCACCCCAAAGTGGTGTTTTGCAAACCCTCCCTCCTCCGCAGCGGCTTCGTGGCCCAGCTGCTGGCTCGCTCCGAGGCCGCCATCCGGCCGCACGGCCCCCCGGGCCACGTGGTGCTGTCGTACGTGCCCTTCCCGCCGGAGGCACCAGAGGCGCGCGCAGACCACCTGGGAAGGTGGGCAGCAGCGGGTTGCCGCATCGCGGCAAACCCACGCTGACGTGCTGCCAAGGGCGATTAAAGAGTAATACCAAAATGCATGAAGCTTGAAGGCCAGTAGGGTGGCAGCAGAGGGTGTGGGACTGGGGCAGGGCGGGCTGCGTGTGGAAGGATGGGGGACACTACATGTACAACTGCAACAACATGCTGCTGGTACACCGTGTCCGCAGCGTGCTGGGCATGCTGGCGGACTGCTTCGAGGCGTTCCCCGACCTGTACCTGGCCACGCTGGCGGACCAGGAGGCGGGCCAGCGGCCCGTCAAGGAGCTGCTGGACCGCGCCATCAACCACCCCATCATGCGGGCCAGCCCTGAGGTGCGTGCATGTGTATTAGCGGCGTGTGTATTAGCCTGCACCAGCGGTGGGGCATGGTATGGAAGCTTAGGGCACTGGGAACGTTACGGTGGACTGCTGCCAGGGTCGTGGCAGGGTTGCGGGGCCTTCTTGATCTTGTTACGTCAATTTGAACTCCATGGGCCTGAACCTCCCCTGCATCCCGCGCCCGCAGGTCCGCGTGCCCTTCCTGCGGCTCATGGGCGCGCTGGCCTCCTCGGAGCGGGGCGTGCACCTGGTGCTGCGACAGATGGACGCCATGGGCCAGGTGCCGGGTAGGTGGAGGGGCGGGGGGGGGGGGGGGGGGGGTGGTTGGGGGCGGGGGCGGGGGCGGTACGGAGGGAGTGGGCGCAGAGGGGGAAGTGC
>VFQN01004340.1_pt1 | contig 18836 bp, 13 predicted proteins | sample 3512371 | NCBI WGS metagenome assembly VFQN01 (sample SAMN10412370, study PRJNA504923) | tailings metagenome | isolation source: Replicate 2 from Balatoc abandoned mine | place: Philippines: Itogon, Benguet | collected 2017-08-28 | reverse complement strand
GCGTTGTAGCCCTCGCGCGCGAAGGTGGCCAGGTCCACGATGGTGATGTCCGCCTCGGGCCACGGCGTGCCGGACCGGTCGAACATCTCGCCGTCCACGCCCTGGCAGAACATATCCATGGCGTCGGCGATCTCCAGCAGTCGGGCGCGCCGCGTCTCCGGCAGCGTGGCGTCGCGGGCGCGCTCGCGCAGCGCGTCGCGCACATCGCGCGTGAGCACCGTGCGTCTGTCCGCCACGCAATGCTGGGCAGCATCGAGAATGCACTGGCGGATCAGGCTGCGGTCGGCGCGCGTCATGCGCGCTTCTTCCTTGTCCTCGCCGCCGGTGATCATCAGCCGCGCAGTGATCTCCAGCTCGCCGAGCACGTCGCGCTGCTCGTCGCCTTCCACGGCCATGCCGGCATCGGGCTGATCTTCGTCGAGCGCATCGGCGTCCAGCGTCTGTACCTGGCTCGGCGTATCGACCAGGCGCCAGGCGTCGGCGAACGGAGCCAGACTGACGCCCGCGCCCGGCGCGAGCTTCACGCGATGCACGGTGAGGCCCAGCCGTGCCGCGAAGTCGCCGAACAGGCCGAAGCTGTTGCCCGCCTCGACGATGAACAGGCGCGGCCGATAGATCGCCGTCACCTGGTTCAGGATGTTGTTGAGCGTCGCGCTCTTGCCCGAACCCGTCGGGCCGAACAGGAACAGATGCGCGTTCATCTGCCGGTCGAGGCGGTTCAACGGATCGAAGGTGATCGGACCGCCGCCGCGGTTGAAGAACGTGATGCCCGGATGCCCCGTGCCCTGGCTGCGGCCCCAGACCGGCGCCAGGTTCGCCGCATGTTGCGCGAACATGAGCTGGGTGTACCACTGGCGCTTGTCGGCAGCCGGATCGAACACGCACGGCAGCCAGCGCAGATAGCTGTTCAGCGGCGCCACCTCGTCCTCTTCACGTACCGGTTGCAGGCCGGCGTTGAGCATCACGTTGACGAGCTGCAGGCCGCGCGCATCGAGCTGGGCCAGGTCGCGGCCGCGCAGGTAGAACGCCAGCGCGCCGCGGTAGAGCTTGTGCGCGCTGCCGATCAGGCCGCGCGCCTCCTGCACGTCCTGACGGGTCTGCTCCGAGGCCAGGGTCTCGCCGACGGCCTTCCTGGCGAGGTGGTTGAGGTGCGCCTCCAGCACGTCCTGGGGCGTGGCGACCAGCGTCAGGCACATCACCGTGTCCTCGGGCATCTGGTCGAACAGCGCGTTCATGGCATCGCCGCCTTTGCGCGTCTCGCCCGTCAGATGGCCCGTCACGGGTGGCGTGCGCAGGCGATCCATCACGATCACCCGATGCGGCATGCCGTCGAAGAACCACAGGCCGTTGGGCACGTCCGAACGGGGCTGGCCGAAGAACAGGCGCTGCGCGAAGTCGGTGCCGCTGGCGAGTTCGATCTCACCCTCCTCCCGCTCTTCCGGGTAGCGGGTCAGCGCGTAGAAGCGTTCCCGGTCTTCGGCGGTGGCGCCGAGCAAGGTCGGATTCGGGTTGAACCAGCGCAGCAGCCAGGCGTGGATGTCCGCCGCGCCGAGACGCCGAGCTTTCACGCCGGCATTCGCCAACCCGCCGACGAGGCGGTCGCAGATCGTGGTCAGCGCTTGCTCGGGCGACTGGCCGCGTCGTGGGGTCGGGGTCGCGGTCGCGGACGTGCGGCGGTATACCACCATGCGCACGCGCCGGACCTGGCCGCGCCACGGCAGGCGCGTCACCGTGGTGTCCTCGAACAGGCCCCCCGGCTTGGCGATGGCCCGCAGATGATGGGCAAAGAAGCGCAGGTAGAAGTCGCTGAACGCGCTGCTCTGCGCACGCGGCTGCAGATAGTTCGCCAGGGAGCGCAGATAGTTGTCCCAGTCGGCTTCGTCCTGGGCGTAGAGCTGCACCACCCAGGGGTTGTCGTCCAACTCGTCGAAGGAGTCCTGCAGGGCGTTCTCCAGCGCATCGCGCGCCTGCCATAGCCAGGCCATCTCGCGGCCCTCGGTGCCGACCGGCGCCAGCTCGAAGAAGGCCGCCACCGACTGGCCGTCTTCCAGCAGCATGCACTTGCTGTCGGGCAGGTACTCGACCCACGGCAGCAAGTCCGCGAACGACGGCGCGACGCCATAGAGCGCATTGTGGTCGGCCTGGGTGGCCGGCCTGCGCCGGCCCCGGCCGAGCGCGCTGCCCGGCTCGGCGACACCCTGTGCCGCCAGCGCCGTCACGTGCCGTGCCCAGGCATCATCGGCCGCATCCACGGCGTCAGCAGGCGATGCGTCGGGCTTGCGTGACCACGGCAGCGACCAGGCCATCAATAGTCCTCCACGCGCTCGCCCGGCATCGCGTACTGCACGCGCTGGTAGAGCGGGAACACCGTGCTGTAGCCGGGCACCGGCACTGGGTCGGTGCCCGCCAGGTGTGGGAACACGTACATCACCAGGTCGGGGTTCGGCAGGCGGTGGAACTGGCGGTAAATCTCGTTCTGCGCGGTACGGGTGTAGCGCGCCTGCACGCCGGGCGCCGCCTGCACAGCGGCCTCGGTCAGCGGCCGGCGCAGGCCCTGGCGCGCATCGAGCAGTTGCCGCGCGGCCTGGCCGCCGCCCGCGCTGCCGCCGGTCTCCTGATGCCAGATGTCGAGCATGGTGCTGTCGCCGTGCGGCAGCAGCTTCTCCTTGCTGGTGGCGCAGCCGCCGAGCAGGGTGGCCGCCAGCAGCAAGGCGGCCGCGTCAATCCAGATCCGAGGCATGGGCTTCTCCGGTGCGGTGGTGGACCCGACGCCCCTTGGCGTCGTAGTCGATGTCGAGCGGCTGCTCCAGATGCACGGCCACCCTGGCGCCGGGCTGCACGTAGACCGCCGCGAAGGCCTGGCCGTAGAGCTTGTTGACCCAATCGGCCATGTCGCGCACGCCGCCCGCGAGGATGCGGCCCATCGCTTCGTTGCCGCTGATGCCGACGGTGCCCAGCGAGCCGTTGTTGTTGGCGACCACGGCCACGCTGCCGTTGTCGGACTTGATGAGCGAGGCCGCGCCGGCGCCCGCCGCGGTGATGAGCGCCTGGCTGCCCAGGTACTGCTGGGCGTTGCTGCGCCGCTCGCCGCTGACGCAGGGAATGCCATAGGGGTCGCTGATCCAGCCCAGGCCGCCCTGGATGCTGGCGCCGTTGTGACCCGAATTGCCGCCACTGCTACCGCCCTTGCTACTGTCCTCCGGCACCGTGCGGATGGTGCCGTCCTGGAACACGAACGTGACCGAGCGGATTTGCCCGCGCACGCACGAGAGCGTCCAGTCGCCCGAGGCCGTGCCGCTGACCACGGCGCCGGCCACGTCGGGGATGTCGATGCCGTTGGCCGTGAGGTTGTCCGGGCCGATCAGCACCTTGAACGGGTACGGGTCGTTGACGGTTCCATCGATCGGCACGCGCCCGATCAGCGCCGTCATGGCAATCGAGCCCATGAGCGTCGAGTTCGACGGCACGGTGTAGACCGCCTTCGTGGATGCGCCCACCGCGCGGCTGCCGACGTCGGCGACGGATTCCACTGCGGCCGACAGGCTTTTCTGGGCCGGCCCGAAGCTCAGGGGAAAGCTCGGCTCCTTGCTGCCGTTCCTGGCGTCGACCTTGGCATCGTCGGGCTCGACCCACTGCGTGCCACTGGTGCCGCGGTTGAAGCGCTTGCCGTCACCCTCTTCCAGGCCCAGCCCGACGGGCAGGTCGGACGGGCCACCCTTGCCGGAAAGGCCGTCCAGTTGCCGCTGCAGATCCTGCAGCAGCCCCTGGGTCTGCTGCCTGTCGCTGGCCACCTGATTGCGCTCCTGCTCCAGGCGGTTGCGTTCGCCTTCCAGCGCGCTCTGGATGCGCTGGTCGATCGCGCTTTCCCGCGCACGCAGGCGCTCGTTCTCGGCCTTGTGTTGCTTGTTGTCGCCCAGCGCGCTCTGCAGCTCGGTGCGCAACTGCTTCACCTGGGCCACCAGCGTGGCGACGGTATCGCGCGGCGTGTCGCCAGCGATGCCCAGGGCTTTCATCTCCTCGGGCGTGAGCGTACTGGCCGCGCCCTTGGGGGCGGGCTGGCCGCCGGGGGCGCCGGAGAACAGCTTGATGCCGACGAACACCAGCAGCAGCGCCATCGGGATCAGCAGCCACTTGAGCAGCGGATTACTCTTCATCGCGCGCTCCTCCGGTCGAGCCGGCCGCGGCGGCCGGCGGCAGGTTCACGGTGGCGTCGATCGGGCTCAGCGCCGGCAGCAGCGACTCGGCCAGGCCGTGACCGCGCGTGACCAGGTAGAGCACCGTGGTGTCGGACGGGTTGCCGGCCGGCCCCAGGTTCGGATGCTGGAAGGTCGCCGCCACGAAGTTCCCCTGCAGGGCGCGCGGGTCGAGGTCGAGCCAACGCGCGGCAGTGTTAGTGAGTCGCACGGCCGTCACCCACTGGTCTTCCAGGCGCCACGCGGCCAGTGCCCGCGCGTGCACCGGCAACGTCGGCAGCAAGGTGTCCAGCGCAAGGCCGCGGCGCAGGTTCACGCGCCCGATGCCGGCGACCGGCTCGACGGTGCGCAGTGGCGCGTACAGGTTCTGTGCGGCATGGCGCGTCAGCACGACCGGTACCGGCGTTTCGCGCCGGGGAAGGGGTTTGTCCGCGGGCGCATCGGCCTGCTCGTCCGCGCCGCTTGCTGCACCGCCGCCGTAGCGCTTCGCGGGGGCTTCCGCTTCCACGATGCGCACCGGCTCCAGCGGCGCTTGGCCGTCCTTCGCCGGCTCGGCGGCGATGTCGAGCAGGATCAGCGCGCCGGATTCCACGTCCTGCAGTTGCAACCGCGTGGGCGGAATCGGCTCGCTCGCCCGCAGGTAGATCGCGCCGCCTGCACTCTGCACGCGCAGGTGATCGCCGACGCCGGCCGGCACGCCGACGCGCACATTGCGGTCGATGAAGACCACGCGCTCCTGGCCGACCACCAGCGGCACCGGCAGGGGCAGGCGCTCCCAGCGCAGGATTTCCACGGCCTGGCTGGCCGGCACGAAACCGAGGATCAGCAGGACGCCGGCCAGGGCCGACAAGGCAATGGGCTTCATGGGGAGTCTCCCTGCAGGTGGCCGGATGCGTTGGCGGGCGCGCCGGCCTGGGTCGGCGTCGGCGGCGGTTCGATGCGCTGGGGTGCGCCGGCGTAGCAGTCCAGCGCCAGGCCGAAGGGGTTGCGCTCGGGGTCGATGTCCAGCCGGACGACCTTGATGGGGTAGCGCACCAGGGCGCGCTTGACCTGCTCGGAGCCGTAGTATTCGTCCGCGCTCACGTCGAGCGTGACGATCCAATCGCGGTCGGAAACCACCTTGACGCGCGCGGCCGGATCATCGCCGTAGCCGCGGCCGGGAATCTCGTAGATGCCGCGCACGCGCTGACGCAGCTCGCCACTGGCGCGCCGGTACTCGTAGTCCTGTTGCAGGAAGGCCCGGCAGCTCGGCGTGAAGTAGGCCGACAGCGCGCGCAGGTTGCGCGGGTAGTCTTCTTCGCCGTTCGTGGGCCAGCGCTGCACCTGCTGCCAGATGTAGAACGAGAAGGCATACACGCTCTCGGGCGGCACGTCCCACCACTTGCGCGTGCTGCCCGAGCGCAAGTCCGGCGGCACATGGATGGTCAGACTCTTCGGCGCACTCCACCAACCGAAGCCGAGCAGCAGCGCCACCACGAACAACGCGCCGGCCCCCAGACGCAGCGTCTTCACGTGCGCCTGCAAGTGCGCAACCTCGTTCTTGAAACGGCTCATGGCGCACCTCGATCGGCATTGCGCCGGGTAGTCCAAAAGCCCGAGCGGGTGATGAGGCGCTGCCCGCCCAGGAGCGCTGCCAGCGCCGGGTGCCGCAATGCCAGCCGCCACTGGAGCTGCCGGTACAGCCAGGTGTCGGGCCGGCCGCGCTTCTGTCCGCGCAGGAAGCCGCCACCGACGAAGACGCCCAGCGCGATACCGGCGACGATCAGCGTGGGCACCATGGCGATGCTGTGCGTGAGCCAGGCCAGCGGCAGGCCGAGCACGAATCCGGCTGCGGCCGACAGACCGGCGCAGATCCACAACTCGTCGGCGGTCAGCCCGCGCACGACCACCGGCTGGCGGTTCAGCCGGTGCGGCAGGAAGGTCACCAGGGTGTCGCGCGGGGTCTCCGAAGGGACGGCCATCGCTTGCCGCCCTCACAGCACGCCGGTGGCCTTGGTGAGCAGCCAGATGCCGACCACCAGCAGGATCGCGCCCACGGCGACCGTCAGGCCGAACTGGCCCCAGGTGGCGCGGCCGGTGTGGATCTCCGAGTAGCGTGTGTAGGCGTGATAGCAGACACCGACGAACATCGAGGCGACCACGAGCAGCGCGATCAGCAGCACGATGTCGTAGCCGTAATTCTGCAAGGTCTGCAGGATGCCGCTGCCCTGGCCGCGCGATGGGTCTTCCATGGTCGGCAGGCCCTGCGCGAAGGCCGACAGCGGCAGGCCCGCGAACGCCAGCGGTAGCAGCAGCAGTGCGACGATGCGGGACGGAATGCGATGGGATGTCGATGGCAGGTTCATGGCGTATGGCCCTTCGTGACGGTCAGGAGAGGAGGAAGAACGTCAGCACCAGGTACATCGCCACGAAGCGCACGACGACGGCGAGGAACTGACGTTCGGTGATGCGGTGCTCGGCCCAGCCGACGTAGGCGGTGCGCATGGCCCACACGCCCCACAGCAGCAACACGGCGAACACGAAGCCCAGCACCACGGCAGCGACGGCCGAAGGCGCAAAGCCGCCGTTGGCCTGGAAGGCGGCGACCTGATCGGCAGAGGGCGTCATGGCGACGGCTCCTCGTCGTCGGCGCGGTCGTGGCGGACGTAATCGCCGGCCAACGGGACGGGATCGCGCGGCTGGGCGCGCTGGGGCACGAGATAGTCCTGCAGGCCGGCGCGAACGCGCTTCAGGTCGGCACGCAGTCGGGCGTAGTCGAAGTGGTAGCGGGCGCGTTCCTGCGGAGCGGTATTGGCGGCGTGCTCGGCGAGGCGGTCGATCAGGTCGAGTTGGCGGGCGAGCGCGGCGAGCTGCTCACGCTCTGAGGCGAGGCTGTCGGCAGCGGCGGCAGGCTGCTGCGCCGAGAACGACACAGCCAACACCACGGCAAGCGCAGGCCATGCGGATGTGCGGCGGTTGGTCTGTCCCATCGTGCCATTCCCCGTTGAAGCGGATGGCCAGATGCTGTGGCGCGCGCTCGCTTTGCGCCGCAGGGAATGGGAACTACGGCATGACCGGATTTGTTGGTCGCGCTGGCCGACATTCGCGCAATGCCTGGTGGATTTCTTGTTGGCTAGCGCCTATCACCCTTTGGTAGAATTGGGCAAACTTGGCAATCCAAAGTCACGAAAGACCAAACCAGATGGTTTTCAGATGAGTGAAGTCGAGAGCGAGATCCTCACGCTGGAGGAAGTCGCGGCCTACCTCAAAGCCGGCAAACGGACGGTCTATCGCCTTGCCCAGAAAGGAGAGATTCCGGCGTTCAAGCTTGGGGGAACCTGGCGCTTTCGCCGCTCGGAGCTGGATCGGTGGATCGCCGAAAGCATCAACAAGAAGAAGCCGGAGGCCGAGTGAGCGCGGACCATGCCAGCCGCCGAATCACGCTCGGGGAAGAACAAGGGGAGGATCGCCGTTGACGACACAGCAGCTTCTGACGCCGCACCAGAGCCAGTACTTTGCTTGGCTGCTGACCAGGCGTGCAGCAGGCGACTCGGTGGAGTCGCTGGCTTCGACCTTGGTCGATTCGCAGGTCGATCTGAATCCCCATCAGGTCGAGGCCGCGCTCTTCGCTTGCCGCAACCCCATCTCACGCGGCGTGATCCTCGCCGACGAGGTTGGTCTGGGCAAGACCATCGAAGCCGGCTTGGTCATCTCCCAACGCTGGGCGGAACGGCGGCGGAAGGTGCTCATCATCGTTCCGGCGAACCTGCGCAAGCAATGGCATCAGGAGCTGCAGGACAAGTTCGGCCTGCAAGGGCTGATCCTCGAAGCCAAAAGCTACAACGCGATCCGCAAGCAGGAGCAGCGGAACCCGTTCCTGTTCGCCTCCGGTCCGATCATCTGTTCCTACCAGTTCGCGAAGGCCAAGGCTGACGATGTCAAGGGCATCGACTGGGACTTGGTCGTCCTCGACGAAGCGCATCGCCTGCGCAACGTCTACAAAACCAGCAACGTCATCGCCAAGACCCTCAAGGAGGCGCTGTCGCGCGTTCACTCCAAGGCGCTCCTGACCGCGACGCCGTTGCAGAACTCGCTGCTCGAACTCTATGGGCTGGTCAGCTTCATCGATGACCGGGTGTTCGGAGACCTTGATAGCTTCCGCTCGCAATTCACTGGCAGAGAGCAATCCTTCAGCAGCCTGCGTGACCGGCTGGCCCCCATCTGCAAGCGCACCCTGCGCAAACAGGTTCAGCCCTACGTGTCGTACACAGCGCGCAAGGCCATCGTCGAGGAGTTCACGCCGTCGAGCGAAGAGCAGGAACTTTCCAGGCTCGTCGCCGATTACCTGCGCCGCCCTAACCTCAAGGCCCTGCCCGAGGGGCAGCGACAACTGATTTCGCTCGTGCTGTGGAAGCTGCTCGCCTCCAGCACGCACGCGATTGCGGGTGCGTTGGAGACGATGGCCAAGCGTCTCCAGGGTGTGCTGAATGAAACTCCCGTGGTTGCCGATCTCGCCGAAGAACTGGACGAGGACTACGAGTCGCTCGACGAGACCGCCGAAGAATGGGAAGACCAGGAGCAGGGAACAAAGGCAGCGAGCCGCGCCGAGCGTGATGCCATCGCGCAGGAGATCGAGGAGCTGCGCCACTTCAGAACGCTGGCAACCAACATCCGCGACAACGCCAAGGGCAAGGCGCTGCTCACCGCGCTGGATCGCGCCTTCGCCGAACTGGATCGGTTGGGCGCGGCCCGGAAGGCCATCATCTTCACCGAGTCCAAGCGCACGCAGGAATACCTCCTCAACTTGCTGGCCGACACGCCATACGGCGACGGCATCGTGCTCTTCAACGGCACCAATAGCGACCAGCGTGCGCAGGCGATCTACAGGGACTGGCTGAAGCGCCACGAAGGCACCGACCGCATCACCGGCTCCAAGACCGCCGACACCCGTGCGGCACTGGTCGAGCACTTCAAGGAGCGTGGCAAGGTCATGATTGCCACCGAGGCTGGAGCCGAAGGCATCAACCTCCAGTTCTGCTCGCTCGTCATCAACTACGACCTGCCGTGGAACCCGCAGCGCATCGAGCAGCGCATCGGGCGCTGCCACCGCTACGGTCAGAAGCACGACGTGGTGGTGGTCAACTTCGTCGACCGCAGCAATGAGGCCGATGCACGGGTGTATGAGCTGCTGTCGCAGAAGTTCCAGCTCTTCGAGGGCGTGTTTGGGGCTAGCGACGAAGTGTTGGGCGCCATCGGTTCGGGCGTCGATTTCGAGCGGCGTATCGCCGAGATCTACCAGAACTGCCGAGAGCCCGAGGAAATCAAGTCCAGCTTCGAGCAACTCCAGCTCGACCTCTCCGGCGAGATCAACGAGGCGATGGTCAAGACGCGCCAGGTATTGCTTGAGAACTTTGATGAGGAGGTGCAGGAGAAGCTGCGCATGCGGGCCGACGACAGCCGCAACGCGCGCAACCGCTTCGAGCGGATGCTGATGGACTTGACCCGCGCCGAACTGGTTCATTGCGCCGCGTTCGATGACGACGGCTTCGATCTCCGCCACATACCGACTGGAGTCGATCACAGCGGCCTCACGGGCATCGAGCTGGGGCGCTACGAATTGCCCCGCCGCTCCGGCGACGCGCACCTATACCGCATCAATCATCCGCTGGCGCGATGGGGCATCGAGCAGGCCAAGGCTCGCGCACTCAACGGGGCTCGTCTCGTCTTCGACTACAACGCCTACGGTTCAAAGATCAGCACGCTTGAAGCCTGGCGCGGCAAAGCCGGATGGCTCACCGTGAAGCTGATCTCGGTCGAGACACTCGGCAACCAGGAGCAACATCTGCTGGTTGCCGCGGGCACGACCGATGGCGTCGTGCTCGCGGAAGAAGACCCGGAAAAACTGCTGCGCCTGCCCGCGACCACGCAGGCGGCCAGTCTGTTCAACGCCCCTGACGCCACCCTGCTGGCCGACGTGGAAGCCCGCAAGACCGCGCTCCTGCGCGACGTCAACGAGCGCAACCTCGGCTACTTCGAGCAGGAAGTCCAGAAGCTGGATGCCTGGGCGGACGACCTGAAGCTCGGTCTGGAGCAGGAGATCAAGGAGATCGACCGCGAGATCAAGGAGGTGCGCCGAACCGCCGCGACCTCGCCGAGGCTGGAAGAAAAACTGTCATGGCAGAAGAAGCAGCGCGAACTGGAAGGCAAGCGCAGCAAGCTGCGCCGCGAGCTGTTTGCCCGGCAGGACGAAGTTGAAGCGCAACGCAATGACTTGATCAGCCAGCTTGAAGTGCAACTCCAACAGCAGGTCGAGGAGCGCACGCTGTTCGCTGTCGAGTGGGAGCTGGTGTAATGACTAATCAAGTAGCACCGTTAGACCTGCGCATGACCTGGCCGCGGTTGACGCGTGCCAAGAATTGAGGAGAACGAGAGATGGCCAGCGGAAAATTACTGCGGCAACTCATCAAATCGGGAACGCAAGGCGATGCTTCGGGCTTTCGCGCGGCGTCCGAGGCGGTGATCAAAGAGGAGCGCGAGAAGAACCATCATCTGCTCGCCAATGACCTTGAGCGTTTGCTCTACGGCGATCAGGCGATGCTCGGGAATAAGGCTCGCAAGCTGCAAAGTCTGCCCAGCCTGCCGACCAACAAAGACAACGGCCTTGCGCTACTGGAAGAGCGCGCCGTGGTTCGGGAGGAAAAAGACATCATCCTCTCGGATGCCGCGCAGTCGGCACTCGATGAGATCCTCATGGAGCACAACCGGGCGGACGTACTGCGCTCCTACGGAATGCAGCCCGCGCAGAAGCTATTGTTTTGCGGGCCTCCCGGCTGCGGAAAGACGCTGACCGCTGAGGTCATCGCACACGCCCTGTCCATGCCCCTCATCTTAGTTCGGCTGGACTCGGTCATTTCTTCGTTTTTGGGCGAGACCGCTGCCAACTTGCGCAAGGTGTTCGACTACATCGCCGATCAGCCCGTGGTCGCGTTGTTTGATGAATTCGACGCCCTGACCAAGGATCGCGGTGACAGTGCCGATCATGGCGAGCTCAAGCGCTCCGTAAATGCTGTCCTGCAGATGATGGACGGTTATCGAGGAGAAAGCATCCTTATCGCCACCACGAACTACGAGACCTTGCTGGACAAAGCGGTGTGGCGACGCTTCGATGAGGTTGTGCGATTCGAGATGCCGAATCTGGAGCAGATCAAACGCCTGTTGGCACTGAAGCTCTCTGGTATTCGCCGCAATTTCGAGCCCGATGATGGCCAGGTGGCCTCCCTGTTCAAGGGCATGTCGCATGCCGACATCGAGCGGGTGCTTCGACGCGCAGTCAAGGAAATGATCCTATCCAGCCGGGAGTTCCTGGAAAAAAATCACATTGATACCGCGCTTGCCCGCGAGTATCGCCATAAGAGCTGAGGGATGGAGGGGGAGGCATGGACTATGAACACTTGAGACTAGGGCGAGAAGAGCCTCTGACGGATCGTCATCGGCAGCAAGATAAACGCCCCCGTTTTAAGCCCGCAGATCCTAGAGCGCACGGTGCCGCGCTGGCTGGACGGCTTGGTCAGGCCCGTCAACGCGCGACAGAAGAAGACATCGGCGGATTCGACGATCGCAAGCTGTTGAAGATCCGGCTGCGTGCGGGCGACAAGAGCGTGCCCCCCTTCGATGCCATTCCTGGCGTTGAGATCGTTAGCCAGGAAGACGAATCCATCGTGCTGGCATTCGCCACTGATGAGGGCTTGGGTGAGTTCGAGAGCCGCTTGGCCACCCTTGCACGCGACGGCGTCGTCACGCGCAAGGAGCTGTTCTACGTCATCGAAGACTTTGACCACTGGACACCCCAAGACCGTACCGGTGCGGCCTTGCGCGAGCAAGGATTTCCAGCCACGCAAACCTTCATGCTCGATGTCGAACTATGGCCCCAGGAGCGACAAGACAAACGCCAGGAAATGGTGCGTGCCTTTCTCGACTGGTTGCATGCACAAGGCATTGAGCGGCTGGACGACATCCAGCAACCCTCCCTCGTCATGGTCCGTGTGCGCTGTAACCGTGCGCAGGCCGAGCAGATCTTGCACCATCGCGATGTGCGCACTGGCGACCTGCCGCCCCGCCTGGGCGTGGCCGTACAACTGCTTCACACCGACATCAACCAATTTCCTCAGATTGATCCCCCGTCCGACGATGCTCCGGCCATTGCCGTGCTGGATTCCGGCTTGACGCGCGGACATTCGCTGCTCGGTGCAGCCGTCGGCGACGCGCAGGGCTACCTCGCACCGCATCGCAGTTCGGATGACACCGCTCCCCACTGGCACGGCACCTTCGTCGGCGGGCTTGCGCTGTATGGCAATGTACACAGCGGCATACAGCAGGGGCAGTTCGTCCCGCAACTTCGCCTGTTCTCCGGCAAGGTATTCGAGGACGATGGACAAGACCAAACCGAGTTCGTCGAAAAGGCGGTCGAGGAAGCCGTGCGCGACCTGCATGCGCAATACGGCTGCCGGGTCTTCAACCTAAGCTATGGCGACCTGAACAAGGTCTACGATGGCCGTCATGTGCGCGGACTCGCCTACACGCTGGATCGGCTGACGCGTGAGCTGGGGGTCCTGTTCGTAGTGCCAGCGGGCAATTTGCTGTCATCCCAGTTGCCAGCCGATACACGCGCGAGTTACCCGGACTACCTGTTCGAAGGCCACGCCCGCCTGCTGGACCCCGCCACATCGCTCAACGCCCTGACCGTTGGCGGCTTGAGCCTGAATGAGGCCACACGCAATGCACAGCGCCATCCCAACACGATTGAAGACCACGTGTTGGCACGGGCGGAGCAGCCGTTTCCATTGACTCGCAGCGGCCCTTCTGCCAGCGGCGCCATCAAGCCCGACGTGGTCGCGCATGCCGGCAACATCGCCTTGCGGCGCACTGGAGGTGGCACAGACCATGCCGGTCTGGGAGTGGTGTCGCTCAATGGCGGCTTTGCCTTGGGGCCGGCGTTTAAGGAAGACATCGGCACCAGCTACGCCGCACCCCAAGTCGCCCACCAAGCCGCACGGCTACTGGCCGAAGTGCCCGACGCCTCGCCCAGCCTGCTGCGCGCACTGATCGGCGCCCATGCCCGCTGGCCGCAAGCCTGCGAAGCGCTGTTGAACCCCGGCAACAATGCCGAAGGCCGCGACAAACTCCTGCGCCTTATCGGGTATGGGCGCGTGGACGATACGGCGCTCTTCCGCTCGCTCGATCACACAGTTACCCTTCTGACCGAAGAGCGCATCGGCAGCGACCAGCACCACTTCTTCGAACTTCCCCTACCAGACAGCTTCTGGGCCGATGGCCGGCGCACGCGCGAGGTGACCGTTGCGCTCGCCTACAGCCCGGCGGTGCGCACCACTCGGCTGGACTACCGCCGCGCCAAGCTGTGGTTTCACCTGGTGACGGCTGGCAGCCTGGATGAGGTCACCCAAGCCTATCGGCGCAATCGAGAAGAAGGCATGGGTGAACGCGCCAACGGCCGCTGGCTACCCAACGATACCCGCAAGAGCGGCACGCTGCAGGTCTCCCGTTGGCGCTTCAAGCAGGCACTGGCCAACGGCCAAAAGGTGTTTGTCGTGGTGACCCGGCAAGACAGTCCTTGGTCCGATGGGCGCGATGGGGACGAGCCCTATGCCGTCGCCGTGGTGCTGGCGGATCGGGAGCAGGCCAACGCTCGGCTCTACGCCCAGGTGCGGGCGGCGCTGCAAGCCCGTGCCCAGGCACGTGCGCGTGCTCGGATTGGAGGGAGGGGCTGATGGCGGCGCTCGAACCTCAGTACATGACCATCCTAAAGAAGGTGCTCGCCGAACGCTTCGTTCCGTTCCTGCCGCCATTGCTCGGCAACGTCAATCCCGCCGATCACGCGGCGAAACAGCTTTCGCGGGCCTTCAGCGCCTTCGTTCTCCACAAGCTGCTCGACATTACGCCGCAGGTGGCGGCCGCCTCGGTCGTGGACGACTTCAACGACAAGGGCATCGACGCGATCCACTATCACGCGCCGTCAGAGACGCTGTACCTGCTGCAAACCAAGCTGAAGGAATCCGAGCAGTTCAAGCAGGAGGATGCGCTGCCGTTCTGCGAGGGCATTCGCCTGTTGCTCAAACAGGACTTCACCGCGTTCAACGGAAATGTCCTGAATCGGAAGGCTGATATCGAGGGGGCACTCGATGCGTGCAGCCACATCAAGCTGGTCGTGCCCTACACGGGGGATGGTATCTCGCAGACCGCCAGCGACGCCTTGCAGGCGCTGCTCGACGACGAAGACCTCGACGAAGAGCGGCTGGCCAAGCAGGTGGAGTATTACACGGCGACCGAGATCGCCCGCGATCTGTTGGCGGAGCAGGCCTACCAACCCGTGCACACGGATATCGCGTTGCAGAAGCACGCGAAAGTCGAAAGCCCGCGAGCCACGTACTACGGTGTCGCGCGGCTGGCGGACTTGGTAGCCCTGCATCAGACGCACGGCAAGGCCCTGTACGAACGCAACATCCGCTACTTCCTCGGCAGCAGCAAGTCCGATGTCAACAAGGCTATCAAGACGACCTTGCATGACGCCCCGGTGGACTTCTTCTATCTCAACAACGGCGTCACGGCCGTCTGCGACCTGATCGAGCCGAAGGCCAACAAGAATGGCGTCAAGAAGTTCAAGGTGCGCGGCCTGTCCATCATCAACGGCGCGCAGACGGTGGCGTCGGCTGCCGAGTTCGTGCGCCAGCATCCGGGCAAGAGCATCGATGACGCCAGGGTGATGCTCACCTTGATCAAAGCCCCTGCAGACGGCCCGTTCGGCAAGCGCGTCACCAAGGCGCGCAACCATCAAAACCCGGTGCAGACAGCAAACTTCGCTTCGCTCGACGAAAACCAGGAGCGGCTGCGGCAGGAGATTGCCCACCTCGGCTTCGATTACCACTATCGCCCCGAGGCCCTCGCAACCGGCCCCAAGGCCATCACGCTCGATGAGGCTCTGCGGGCACTGGCCTCGCAACAGAACGATCCGCGCTACGCCGTTTGGCTCAAGAGTGAGCCGGCGCGGCTCGCCAATCCCGACTCCGCCGAGTACCAAGCGCTGTTCACTAATGCCCTGCCGGGAGTGGTGCTGGTCAACGCCGTTCTGTGCCACCGCGCGATCCGCACTCTCGTAGTGGGCTACGAGCAGAACGCCCCGGCACGTAGCCAGGAACGCCTGATCTACCGTCATGGCGTGCACGTCATCACGGCGGTCATGATGAAGCGCCTGCGCAACCGCATCGGCGCGGCAGCCGTCATCGATCCGGCGGCGACTCCCGCACTGATCAGCCAGCCGCTCGATCAGCTCCGACAGCAGGCTTTCGACCTCGGCCAGCAACGACTCGTTCTTGAGGGGCCGCTGGCTTACTTCCGCAACCAGGGCAACGTCGCCGCCTTCCTGGCCGACCTGATGGAAGCACATTTTGCGCTGGGTGCCGATCCGGCCATAGCGCCACTACGCAATATTCAGAATGCAGCGGACGCGTATCCGCGCAAGCGCCTGATCGACTACTTGTCGAGCCGCGCGCCACAACTATGAGAGCGATGCCATGAGCAAACAAAAACTAGAACTTACCTGGATCGGGAAGGAGAAGCGGCCCAAGCTGGAGCCGCGCATCCTGCTCGAAGACCCCGAGAAGTCCTATCACGCCAAGCATCGCGTCTCCGACAACGACATCTTCGACAATCGGCTGATTTTTGGCGACAACCTATTAGCGCTCAAGGCGCTGGAGGCCGAGTTTGCGGGCAAGGTGAAGTGCGTGTTCATTGATCCTCCGTACAACACTGGAAGTGCGTTTGAGCACTACGACGATGGACTTGAACACTCAATTTGGCTGGGATTGATGCGAGACCGTCTTGAGATCATCAAACGCCTACTTTCCGCTGATGGCTCCTTATGGATAGCAATTGACGACAATGAAGGGCACTACTTGAAGGTGCTCTGCGACGAGGTTTTTGGGCGTCAGGCGTTTGTCTCGTCGATGGTGTGGGAGAACTTTTACGGGCGCAGCAATGCAGCGGCTGTCTCGCCAGCACACAACTACGTCCTGCTGTACTCGCCAATGGGGCAGGACTGGAAGAAGGTTCGAAACCTCCTCCCGCGAGGCGAAGAAGCTGCGAGCAAGTACAAGAACCCTGACAACGACCCACGTGGTGCGTGGCGACTGGGTCCGATCTTTGCAGCCGGCGAGAGGCACGAGGGGCTCATGTACACGATAACAACGCCTTCTGGGCGGTCGGTAAGCCCCCCCAAGGGAAGTCACTGGCGCATGCTGGAAGATGACTTCTGGAAGATGGTCAAGGAAGGCAGGATCGTGTTTGGTGAAAAGGGAGACAACAATCCAGCCGTCAAACTGTTTTTGCGTGAAGTTCAGGAAGGCTTGGTACCTCGGACTTGGTGGTCTCATTCAGAAGTCGGTCACTCGCAGGAAGCGAAGCGAGAGATTCAGGCGCTCTTCCCAGAAGATGTGCCTTTCGATACACCGAAGCCGGAACGTCTGCTCAGGCAGGTGATAACGATTGCCACCAATCCCGGCGACATCGTATTGGACTCCTTCGCCGGCTCCGGCACCACAGGAGCGGTGGCGCACAAAATGGGGCGCCGCTGGATCATGGTCGAACTAGGCGAGCACTGCCACACATGTGTCATCCCGCGACTCCGCAAGGTGATTGACGGTACAGATGAGGGAGGGGTCACCGAGAGCGTTGGTTGGCAGGGTGGCGGCGGGTTCCGCTATTACCGCCTTGCCCCCAGCCTGATCGTCAACGACCGCTGGGGCAACCCTGTTGTTAACCCGGAGTACAACGCCGCGATGCTGGCCGAGGCCCTGGCGAAGCTGGAAGGCTTCACCTACGCACCCTCGGAGACGCGCTGGTGGCAGCACGGCCACTCCAGCGAGCGCGATTTCATCTGTGTCACCACTCAAAACCTGTCCGCCGAGCAGTTGCAGGCTTTGTCCGATGAAGTTGGCCCCGAGCAGAGCCTGCTGGTGTGCTGTTCGGCCTTCCGCGGCGTAACGGCCGCCAGGGCATCCGAGCGTTGGCCGAACCTGACACTGAAGAAGATTCCCAGGATGGTGCTGGCCCGCTGTGAGTGGGGCCAGGACGACTACAGCCTGAACGTGGCCAATCTGCCGATGGCGCAGCTTGCGAAGGCCGAGCCTGCGGCCACGGTCGATAACAGCAAGAAGATCAAGAACAAGAATGCGGCCCTCGCCAACGCGGGACAGGGCGGCCTGTTTGGGGGGAACGAATAATGAGCACCCGCGTCCTGCACGCCGTTACCGGTCGTCTGTCTCTTCGTCCGCCGCAAGCCGAGTCCCTTATCAAGCTCGCTCGCGCGCTTGATGCTGCGCCCGAGCTATTGGGTCACGAGCGTGATGTCTCGGCCATTCTGTCCACGTTGAAGGCCGAGTTCAGCACGCTGGAGGACTTCGAGCGCGAGTTCCCGTCGCTGTGTTTCGCGCTGGCCACGGGCGTGGGCAAGACGCGCCTAATGGGAGCCTTTATCGCCTACTTGCATCTAGCGCACGGCATCAACAACTTCTTCGTGCTCGCACCCAACCTGACGATCTACAACAAGCTCATCACGGACTTTACGCGCAACACGCCGAAGTACGTGTTCAAGGGGATCGCCGAATTCGCGCAGCAACCGCCGCTGATCATCACCGGCGACAACTACGACCAGACCGGTGCAGCGGTAGACGATCAATCGATGGGCTTCGCCCACGACGTGCGCATCAACATCTTCAACATTTCCAAGATCAACTCCGAGGTACGCGGCGGCAAGGAGCCGCGCATCAAGCGGATGAAGGAAGTGCTGGGCGACAGCTACTTCAACCATCTGGCCAACCTGTCTGACCTGGTGCTGCTGATGGACGAGTCGCACCGCTACCGGGCCAGCGCCGGCGTGCGCGCCATCAACGAACTCAAGCCGCTGTTCGGTCTGGAAGTGACAGCGACGCCCTTCGTCGAGTCCAACCGAGGGCCTGTGCCGTTCAAGAACGTGGTGATCGACTACCCGCTGGCGCGGGCGATGGAGGATGGCTTCGTCAAGGAGCCGGCCGTGGTCACCCAGCGCAACTTCGACGCCAAGGCTCACACGCCCGAGGAGATCGAGAAGACCAAGCTGGAAGACGGCGTGCGCCTGCACGAGACGACCAAAGTCGAGCTGCTCACCTACGCCCGCGAGAACGGCGTCAAGCCGGTCAAGCCCTTCATGCTCGTCATCGCTCGCGACACCACGCACGCGGCGCAACTCTTGGCGCTTCTGGAGTCGGAAGCCTTCTATGAGGGGCGCTACCAGGGCAAGGTGATTCAGGTCGATTCCAGCCGCACCGGCGCGGAGGAAGAAGAGATGATCACGCGCCTGCTGGCCGTGGAGAGCGTGGACGAGCCGACCGAGATCGTGATTCACGTCAACATGCTCAAGGAGGGCTGGGACGTAACCAACCTCTATACCATCGTGCCGCTGCGTGCGGCTAATGCCCGCACGCTGATCGAGCAGTCCATCGGGCGCGGCCTGCGTCTGCCTTACGGCAAGCGCACGGGCGTCGCGTCGGTGGATCGCTTGAACATCGTCGCGCACGACAAGTTCCAGGAGATCATCGACGAGGCCAACCGCGGCGA
>VFQN01004339.1_pt1 | contig 18836 bp, 24 predicted proteins | sample 3512371 | NCBI WGS metagenome assembly VFQN01 (sample SAMN10412370, study PRJNA504923) | tailings metagenome | isolation source: Replicate 2 from Balatoc abandoned mine | place: Philippines: Itogon, Benguet | collected 2017-08-28 | reverse complement strand
CCGACCTGCATTTCGACCCAGAAAAATTCAAAGAACTTAATGTGACATAGTAGAGGTAATTTTTATTTTATTTATTAAGACATTTGGATTTTCTCAATCAAGCGTCAGTATGAATGAAAAGCAGGGAGGTATCGAAAAATTTATCCCCGAGGGCTACTCCCTACTAGATTCCGCAACAGGAGATTTAAATCTTGATAAAGATCCTGATAAACTATTGGTGTTGAAAATAAATGGGGAAGACTCGATGGCAAATGATGTGGATCATACAGTAAAAAGACCGCTGTTGATTTTAATCGGCCAGGCAAACAAGAGCTTTACACTCGCGGCCCGGAATGACAATGCGGTGTATTGTGTAAACTGCGGCGGAATGATGGGCGATCCCTATATGGGTGTAGTAATCAAAAAGGGCTACTTCTCTATTGAGCATTATGGTGGAAGCGCCTGGCGATGGACAAGAATCATCACCTTTAAATATTCTACTGCAGATAAGAACTGGTATTTACACAAGGATGGTGGCGACAGCTATCACACATCTGACCCAGATAAGGTGGAAACAAAAATAAGAACCACCAAAGAATTTGGGAAAATTGCTTTTGATAAGTTTGATATATACAGCGATTTGAAGTAACATCTGATTTAGAAACAAATTCTGATGATCAGCTTCGGACTTAACAGGCATTTAGAAATTGATGAGGAATTTCAAGGCATCAACCTCACTGAATTTGCTATTATATTAGAAGCAGAACTAAACAATGATGAAATATTAGACTGGTTCATCCGATCAAAATACTTCTTTTATGACAGTGTACGTGACTTCGTAAAAAAAGAACCAGGCATAGGTTATTTACGTCAAGCATTCAATATTGAAAAAATATCCATATCCGACTTCAGAAAATTAAACAAAGAAAAAACAAGACAATTTCTACTTGATTTCTCAAATGAACCAGATTGGGGTAATGATAAGGACGAATTTAAAACATTGCTTAACAGGTATCTGGAGATTCATCAACAATTTGGAGATGACAATTACTTTTATGTACTATCAAAAGACTGGTTCAGTCCTGATGATAAAAAGCTATTAATTCCGGAAAGCTGGTGTTATACCTATTATTTTATAATTGTTTCAATTGATAGAGAGAATAATGTATTGACAATAATGGAGTGGACTTATGATTAAATTATTCAACGCAACAAACCACCATGCAAGGATCCAAATTATCTGACTACCTGGTTTTATTTATTTTAACTACTATGATGATTTCCTGCCGTAGTTACAGAACATTTAGTGAAAAGCAATTTGGCAGGCCATTATCCGCACAGGAGCAAATACTCTATGAAGAAAGCAGGAAATGTGGAAAGGTGTATGCGCTAACTCCTGCGGAACGTAGTTAAAAATACCCTTTCTCTAATGCTTCTACCATACAATTGGTATCCTTTAAAAATAATTCAACTGATGATCTAAACTATTACAGGGACAGTTTACCCCGAATGAATGATACTGTTTGCTATAGTAAACTTTTCGAAATCATCACACTACGTTCGTCACAGATAGATATACTGACAGATTTGTTGTACAATTACGGAAAAAAATCAACCTACACCCCTCCCAAGGGTGTTTTCTTAACAGGCAGCATTCCAACCTGCTACAACCCCAGAAATGCCATCCTGTTTATCGATCAAAACAACCAGGTTTATGATTTCATTGAGATTTGCTTTGAATGTGATAATTGGGAAACCAGTTCAACAATAATTGATTTAGGCGAATCCTGTACTGATAAGTTAAAACTACTTAAGCAGTTTTTTTTAGAAGTTGGAGTTCACTATGGAACGACTGAATTATCCAATAAATAACTTTAACCAACTCCATCCCAAATGAACCATAGGATACTATTTATTTCTGCGGTCGTAATACCATTGCTAGTGGCCTGTTCAAATAGCAGTGGTAATTCCTTTGCGATAAGAGATTTCAGCCAATCTTTACAGCCGTATTTACGAAAGGCAGTTGAGCAGGGTATAGTTGGATATGATAGCAATACGAAATTCATAGAAAGGAACGCTACCGATAAAGAATTAGAAAAATTAAGCCAATCCGAACATCCTGTTTTACGCGCAGTTGCACTTAGAGAGATGCTGGAAAGACCTGGTTTCGATCATTTTCACCTTATTATGAATCACTTATCAGATACTGCGATAGTGGCAGTAAACGAGGGTGAATGGGGTATCGTTCATCATCGGGTATCTGATGAGATGCTACATAATGGCAAATGGACTGATACGGCAGCATTAAACACAACCATCAGGGAAATAATCTTACATCACTCTTACCTCAATAGTGCATTTGACAAAATAGGACATATCGAATTGAATGAAACCTATTACCCGATTATTAAAAAAATGCTTAATCGGGAGCGGAACTTTTATGACCAGTTCGAACACTACGAAAAAGCACTATATGTTTTAGCCTCTTATAAAAAACCAGAAGACATCCCCTTTATTAAACAAATGCTATCTGATAATATTTTATGGTTGTCAAATCATTCTTTCTCATTAATGAAAAATTTTCCGGATGATTCTTACCTGGATATATATGAAAAATATTCCCGCAGAATATTTTACAGAAATATTTGCAAAGGATTCTATTTCGATTCAGAAATCTTCTTTAATTCCGTAGCCAGTTATCAAAATGAGAGAAGTGAAAAAATATTAAGTTTCATGCTAAACAGAAAGCCTTTCATGCCATGCATAAACGAAAGTCGCGATATTAAGAGGAATCTCGTGCTGGCGATCTGGAATAACCCATGTAAAGCATATTCTAAAATCAGGAATCAAATAAGGCAGGATGCCAAAAAATATATAGAGGAAATTAGAAAAAGTGAAGCAATGGAATTATCTATTGAAATAGACAACACATTTTTTAAAAAAGACACTTCACCAGAGCCAGTAAGGTGGTGGTGATAAATCTTTTCAAACAGCACTTAGTATATTAATGCGTGTATACTCTTTAATTATCTTGTTTTTCCTGCCAGCCTTTGCAATAGCTCAAACTACCCGGTTTCCGCAGGAAGTGAATTCACTTGATTCACTGCTACGGAAAACCAAGTCTTTTAAGCAACAAATTAAAGGTGACCGATACCTGCTTTACCAGCAAAAGAAAGCGGAACTGCTTGCAAGCCCTGATACTACGTTCGCCTGGCAACGCTTTCTCTTATTAACGGAACTACTGAACCTTGTGAAGGATAATCACCTGGGTTTTTATCAACGGGTAAATTACCAGCTATTCAAAACCAGGGAACAAATCGATTCATTAGTTGCTGCTGACTATTTCCGAGATATGCCTTCAGTTAACTGGAACCTTGATTCATTGAAAGAGGATTTGGTCCGTAAATCCAAAGGGAGCGTAGAAGGAATTTTTCACTATGGTAACGATTTCAACCTGGGCATCTTAAAAACCGGTGAGCAGCAATACATGGGGGTGGTACTGGAATCTTCAACCCCTTATGTAAAGCCCGGATACATCATGGCCTGGTTAAGAGAAAAAGAAAACAATCGGTTTTCTGCCATTTACCTGCACCCGGTTACCAAGCATTTCAATTACTACGCTACTGAGCGATATGCCAATCAACAACTCCTGTATTCTAAATTATACCCAACCAATTATACTGGTATTTACACAAAAGAGCTAAACCTACCGGATTATAGCAATTTGCCGGATACTGCAAGCCCTTTTTTATTGAGTAAGCCGATGCCTTCCGTACAATATGTACGCGTGAGCAGTTTTTCCAATAATGGAAAGCGGAGGGAACAATCTGATAGTCTGTATCAATTGCTTACCCGCTCTAAACCACAGCCTACTATTGTTTTTGATTTACGCAATAACACCGGCGGTGCTGCTTCCATGGCAAAGCCGTATATCAAGTGGATCAGGCAAATACGGAAAAAATCACGTGTAATAGTATTAATCAACGCTTATACCATCAGCCAGGGAGAAATAACTGCACAAAGATTATCCAGACTGAAAGGGGTTGTACTGGCAGGTCAATCTACCAAAGGTATGCTGGCCTATGGCAGTAACTATGGCAGGCATATTCCGATTGCAGGGGGAGAATTTGTATTTTATCCAACTGATATGCGCACACCCGGCATGTTACAATTTGAGGATATTGGCATAAAACCAGATATTGAATTGTCAAACCAGGAAGACTGGTTGAAACAAGTTTATAATTACTGGAAATTACCTGTCAACTAATAAATACCCTAAACTAATGCTACAATTAATCAACTCACAACCCAGAAATATGAAGAAATTCTGCATTCTTTTTAGTACTCTATTATTCTTATTTGCAAGCAGCCAGGAAGGAACGGCACAGACAACCAAATACAAACATGAAACAGATAAATACACAATTGAATTTCCAAATCAATTTCAACAGAACACTCAATACCTGGAAACAGCGGTTGGCACTTTATTAATGAACATAAGCGCTTGGGCATCCGACGAAAATAGCAACGACAGTAATTTAGTCTATATGCTCTTTGATACCGATTATCCGGACTCAACCATACATTCTGATAAAAAAGATAAACTGAATACATTTTTTGATGGCGCCATCAATGGAGCTGTAAATTCAAGCAAGGGCAAATTAATAAGCCAGACTGAAGGAACAACAGGTATATATCCTCATAGAATAATTGAAATTGAATTCCAGGAAGGATTGGCAATGATCAGGATGAAAATGATTCTTGTAAAAAACAAATCAATCATCATTCAGACCATCACTCTCAAAGAGAACTATCCAAACGATTCAATTACCAGGTTTTTTAACTCTTTACAACTAAAGTAAGACGCTGGTAATACTCATCTATAAATACTATTTAATGTCGCCAATTGTCTCCAAAAGACATCCCTATAATTTTTATTTTTCAATAATTTTTCTGGCTATATTCTACATTGCCTTGGGTTCTGCAATCATTTTTGGTTACATCCGAGAAAGTAGCGAAGGAGATGTCAAGTTAAAAACATTTTTTTTGCTCATAATGGGTATCGCCTGTTATGCTCTTGCAGTTTATAGCATTTACCAATACATAAAGAATGCGCCAATAATCATACTGGATGAAGATTTTATTTCATTTGGAAATACAACATATGCATTGACAGATATAAAAAAAGTTACTCTTACAGGAAAACGACCTTTTAAATATGTAGGCAATCTTCCAATGGAGGCTGCAACCATTACATTTCGTAATAATGAGATCCGATACATTTTTAATGACATGTACTCCAACTCCTGGGAATTTAAATACTTTCTTAAACAGGTCGTTGTAGATAAAAATAATTATACACAAAAAAAAGAATTATCCATTGAATCAAATGAGACAATCATCGATACTATTGAAGTATATAAAGGCAACCAATTCACTTCCTTTAGAGGGATTATTCTTTGGGTTTTAATTATAGTACTCATCTATGCGTATTTTACTAATAGCATAAATAATTCATACGGCGGCAATATATTTTTAGCCGGTGTAGGTCTGTTTTGGTTTTTTCTAAACTCCTATTTTATGTATTACTTCAAGGTATCCAACAGTTTTTTTCTTATACGTAATCATAATTTCTTTTGGGTTAAAACAGCCTATCGCATTTCCGATATTAAAGAGATAGTTTATGAAACTCAGGGAAATATGCCAAACTGTCTCAGAATCATCACAAAAGACTATAGAGATAAACTTTATCCAGCGGGAACATTGAGAGACAAGGACTGGTTAAATTTAAAAACAACCCTTGAAAGTCATAAGATTAAAGTCAGGAATGAGTGTATTTGAAATAATGAAAAAATATGGTTGCACAACTCCTAAAAGAATTCTTTGACCCCTACATAAAACTGGAACTCCAGGTATGGCGGAATTTTGAGCAATTGGGTGAGGTGATTCAATGTCCGAAAGAAACTATTCTCAAGCCTGCCGGCACCGTAGAGAAATACATGAATTTCATCATGGAAGGCTCGGGCGGAAACCTGATCTGGAAGAAGAATAACTTTGTGTGTATCGATATCTCTTTTGACCGAGATTTTCTCAACGATTATATGTCCTTCACTACCCGGCAACCAACTCCGATTGAAGTAAGGTTGTTTGAAGACAGTACTATTTTCCGGATTAGTTACCAGGAGTTTCAAAAGACTTTTGCTTCCGGTGCCAAAGGAGAAAAAGTAACCCGAATTGCAGCGGAAGCCAGCTTTATCTACAAACAAAATCAGCAGATCGACTTATTGACCAAAACTGCCAAAGAACGCTACCTTGAGATGCTGAAAACCAATCCCAATATTACCCGAACCCCACTTAAATACCTGGCCTCCTACCTGGGTATTACGCCTCAAAGTCTCAGCAGGATCCGGTCCGGCAAACTAAGCTGACTTATCAAATGGTAACTGCTGTACTGCCTTGTACAGCTATTTTCGCAGTATGCCACCAACCATTACTGCAAACGCATCAGCAAAAATTCCGGCAACCCAGGTATTATTGGTACTGTTCGGATTTCCAATCATTTCCACCCTGCTATCCCTGCTGTTACTGAAGAAAGAAGCATTTACAGCAGCCGGATTTGATTTCATCCTCTTTTTCTGGAGCCTGGTTACTGTTTGGTACCTGATACAAATCCTGCTCATTTCCCGGATACTAAAAAAAGCTGGTCTTAATTGGGAATTTGTGAATTATTCCTTGAATAATAAACAAACTCTTTTTTTTATCACCAGTTATTTCTTAGTTGGGTTTGGGATCGTAGCCTTTATTGAGATTTCTCTCGCCAATATGCAGGTGGATCCCGCCAGGTTAGCTTCCATTTCTGATCTTATTCCCAAAACAACTTCAGCAAGAGTTCTATTTGTTATTATGGGACTCACGGCGGGTATTTCAGAGGAAATCGTATATCGCGGGTTTGCCATCCGGGCATTGGAAAGTCATCGTATTAATAAATGGCTCGCTGCAGCGCTGGCTGCTATCCCTTTTATATTCCAACACGGACTAAAATCCATCGACCAGTTTTGGTGGTTCCTGATTTGGGGACTTGTATTTGGAGTTATGCTACTACTGACCAGGCGGCTTTATATCACCATCATTATTCACTGGCTGGTTATCTTATCTGCGTTGTTTGGGGTTTTCCAGGCGGTGCAATAAAACGATTATGGTTTACGTTACCGATTTTTATAATACGAGAGATTAAACTTTCGTCAAAAAAGCGCGTCCAAAGAAAAACCAAGTTCCAATTTTATGAAACCAATCGCCTACCTGCTGCTTATCCTTGTATCTTTTTCAAGCTGTAGTAAAGACAATAGTGATGGGCCAACCACGCCCCCCGAAACCCTATACTTCCCTCCTGTTTCAGGAAATTTCACCTGGGAAACCACCAGCCTGTCCAGCCTGGGATGGAAGCAGAATGCAGTTCAGCCCCTGAAAGATTTTCTTGCTGCTAATAATACTAAATCCTTTATGATCCTGGTAAATGGCCGGATCGTGATGGAAGAATATTTCAATGGCCACAATGCCAGCACTGAATGGGAATGGAACAGCGCCGGGAAAACCCTGGTAGCTACTACTACGGGGTTGGCTGCCCAGGATGGATTGGTGAACATCAATTCTAAAGCATCCGATTACTTGGGCACTGGTTGGACAAGCATGCCGCTCGAGAAAGAGAATCTGATCACGGTAAAACATTTGCTGACCATGACATCCGGCAATGATGATACCAAACAATTAATGATCAAGTCCAACCTGACCTATGTTGCCGATGCTGGCACGCGTTGGGCCTACAGCAATATTTTTCAGAAACTGACTGATGTGGTGGCAGAAGCCAGCAACCAGGAATTTGAAGCGTACTTCAATGCCAAACTCAAAAATAAAATCGGTATGGATGGCAGATGGAATTTCGGTACCATCTTTACGATCTATCATAGTACTGCCAGAAGTATGGCAAGATTTGGCATCCTGGCCCTGAACAAAGGAAAATGGAATACAGAGCAAGTGGTCAATGAAGCCTTTATTACGGCAAGTACAACTACCTCCCAGGCCATCAATCCCTCTTACGGTTATATGTGGTGGTTAAATGGTAAATCCAAGTATATGCTGCCAAGTGATCAGACCGTGTACCAGGGAACATTGATCCCGAATGCCCCTGCAGATATGTTCGCGGGTATGGGTGCCGGTGATCAGCGCGTATATGTAATCCCCAGCAAAAAAATGGTTGTGATTCGAATGGGACAGGCATCGAATCCGGACAATCCTGATTTTGCAGTATCAGGATTTGACAATGCGCTATGGGAGAAAATCAGTGCGGTGATTAACTGATCCGGATTCAGTAAATTAGAGTATGATATCTAAAGTGCTTGCGCTATGCTGGCTGGTGATACATTCAGTCGGCGTTTATGCCCAGGCAGAAAAATTCAAATGCCCCTGCTCAACAATCGGCCTTGCTGATTCCTGGGCTGATAGTGCCGGCGTCAGTTGTTACATGATACCGGTATCCAGGGATGCTTTCAATAAATCAGCAGGCAATTTTAAACTGGCTGTTGCAGTCGCATCTCCCCTAAGTGCAACTAAGGAAAAGCCTCTTTTATATCTGCATGGCGGTCCGGGTATTGCCACATTAGGAAACCTCCCAAACTACCTGAAGTCAGCCACCTGGAAGCAGATCAGGGAAACGCGGTCGCTTGTATTTTTTGATTACCGGGGAACCGGTTATTCTGAGCCCAGTTTATGCCCGGACCTGGATGAATCCCTTAAACGGGTTGCTGATAAACTTTCACCGCAGCAACTGAATTCCCATAGAAATGAATTATTGAAAAAATGCCGGATTAAACATTTCTCAGAAGGCATTGATATTACCACCTTCAGTTCCTTTCAATCGGCAGAAGATGCAGAAAGTATTCGAGCCAGTTTAGGAATTGATACGTGGAATGTATATGGTGTATCACATGGAACAACAGTAGCGTTAAATCTCTTGAGAAATCATGAGAAGCGTATACAATCCATGATACTGGATTCCCCTTTTCCTCCGAATGCACCCTGGCTGGATTTTGTACGTCCCTTTGCTGTCAGTTTTGAAGTTTTGGAAAAAAAGCTATCGGAAGATGAAACAGTGTCCACTCATTTTGCATCCATAAGAAAAGACTTTGTAAAAGCAGTGGAGCAATTGAATAAGACCCCATATAAAATCGCAATAAACGATAGCGGGGCTACCTACCCTTTTACCGGAAATGATTTTGCATGGAGTGTCTGGACTGCACTTTTAAAGCCTGCATCGATTCCTTTTGTACCACTGGCGATAAAAGAGGCGGCAAACGGGAATACTAACTTTCTTTCAAAATGGGTGGTTGCATTCAACAACCCAAATGCATTTGGCAAATTTTCAGAACATCAAAGCAAAGCCATTTTATGCTACGAAGGAAGGCCCAAAAATGAAGCTGACAGTAAAGCTGCGCTACAGAAAGCATATCCGGATTTTACTGCCTTCAATATAGATTTCGAATCAGATCTCTGTAACGCCTGGCAGCCTAAGAGTGCAGGACAAAAGCTATTTGAACCGGTTACCAGTAAGGTTCCGGTATTGGTTTTATCAGGGGAATACGACCCGGTATGTCCGCCACTATTTGGGGAACTTACTGCCAAAACATTATCGCGTTCAACTTTTATCAATGTACCAGCTGCATCCCATGCAGCCATACATGTTGATGAATGTATCCGGGAGATAGCAACAACTTTTTTATCGAATCCATCTGCGAAAGTTGAAATGGCATGTATAGGCAGCCGTTCAAAAATCAGGTTTCTCAAAAGCGATCTGGAAAATGCTCTTTCTGATCTGCAAAAGAAATAACAGGAATTAATGTACTTAGCAATGCGCAGAACTTTTATACTAATTGTTGCAGTATCGCTTTCCATTTTAAGTATCGCACAGGAAAAAGAAAACAAATTCGCCGCGGTTGACAGTTTTGCGAGGACAGTGAAGTATAAAAATGATCTCACCAACCTGACCAACGAACTTACCAATCGTTACCCAGATCAGCTACAAAAAGCAAGAGCAATCTTCAGATGGATTACAGAAAATATCGCATACGATTACAAATATGTCAATAAGTACGCCAAGAGGAATAAAGAACCGAAAGCTTACAAATGCAAGGGCGATAAAGACTGCGAGGCGAAAAGAATTGCCTGGGAGATAAAATACATCGACAACGTACTGAAAAAGAATAAAGCGATTTGCCAGGGCTATTCCATGCTTTTCAAAAAAATGTGTGATATAGCAGGCATACAATCAGAAATCGTACCGGGTTATGTACGCACCGAATACTACCAGGTTGGCTCGGCAGGGTCCATGGATCATAGTTGGAATGTTATTTTAATTGACAGTGCCTATTATTTATTGGACCCTACCTGGGCGGCTGGGGCCTGTACCAAAAACGAAGAAGGCAAATTGCTCAGCTATATAAAAGAATTTGATGAGTACTATTGGATGACCCCTCCTTCCGATTTTGCCCGCAATCATTTTCCTGTAACGGGAAAATGGGCGCTCATCCCTAACTACACCAAAGAAAAATTCGCCGCCAACCCCTACTACCACCCAGGGGAAATTCAGCATATACAGCTGATTAGTCCGGCTACAGGGATTATTGAAGCCAAAAAAGGCGATACGATTCAGTTTAAAATTGCCTACAAAAGACCATTCAAGTTCCTTCAAATTAACTCCAATCAATTTAGAAATCCAGATATAATGAAGGAGGAGCAATTGTCGAAGCGAAAAAAAGTAATTCAACTCGATACCCTGGCATTGAAAAAGCAACAATATATACCCTACCATAAAACCGGGGATGTTTATGAGTTCAGTTATGCTGTAACAGATGAATCTCTTTATTACATTGATGTCCTTTTTGACTATACACGGATTATGCGATTTAAAGTGGTTATTAAAAACAAGTAGCGAAAATCTTACCTTTCATCAAGAATCTCAACAACTTCTTTTAAGACCTTTGAAGTAATTCAACTAGAATGAAAGCAAGACAGGTTCATTTCTTCTCAGGGGTACTTTTATCTCTCTTTATCGGCATTCATTTATTCAATCATTTTATCAGCATTTTTGGCATTCAGCGGCATATGGAGCTAATGGATAGCCTTCGAAAAATATACCGCCATCCCATAATTGAAATTGTACTCCTGGTTGCAGTGGTGGTTCAAATACTATCCGGGCTTCGGTTAGTTCGAAGGAATAACAGCAGAAATGCCGCCTTTTTTGATAAACTTCATCTCTATAGCGGACTTTATCTGGCCATTTTCCTGGTGATCCATGTCAGTGCTGTACTAGTGGGTAGGTTCTATTTAAAATTGGATACTAATTTTTATTTTGGAGCAGCGGGTATCAACAGTTTTCCGGTCAACCTGTTTTTTATACCCTATTATGCATTGGCCGTCCTCTCTTTTTTCGGACACCTGGCGGCAGTACACAGCAAAAAAATGAATCAACCTATCTTGATGCTAAGCCCGAATCAACAAGCATGGGGCATTTTGATTCTGGGAGCAGCACTCACATTGATTCTGTTTTATGGATTGAGTAACCAGTTTTCCGGAATTGAATTACCCGAGGAGTATCGTATCTTGACAGGGCAATAAGCAGTTGCCTTAGATGAAATCAGTCCTTCTCTCAATATTTCTCTGGCTATTTATAAGCACATCGTACGCCCAGCAAATCAACACCAGGAAGCTGGACAGTTTTTTAACAACGCTTTCTTCCAAAGGTGTAGCGATGGGAAGCCTGGCTATCTCAAAAAACAGACAGCTTGTATACCGGAAGGAATTAGGTCCCGCTAGCCAATACAGAATTGGATCCGTAACCAAATTATTTACTGCTGTACTACTATTTCAACTAATTGAAGAAAGAAAACTATCCTTAGACCAGAAGCTAAGTAGGTTTTATCCTGATCTCCCCAATGCTGCCTCTGTATCCATCGAAGACATGCTTTATCATAGAAGTGGGTTGCACGATTATACCAAGGATACGGATTTCACTACCTGGATGGATCAACCAAAATCGCAAGCTGAACTTTTAACTATTATCAGGCAAAAAGGAAGTGATTTCCAGCCACGTGAAAAATCCGAATACAGCAATAGCAACTTTCTTTTACTTGGGTATATTATTGAAAGCATTTCAAAGAAAAGCTATGCGGAGGTCTTAAAAATTCGAATAAGCGATCCGCTCCAATTAACGAATACATGGTTCGGAACTGATGCAGGTATAAAAACGCCGCAAGTTTCCTCTTTCAAATACAAAAATGGAAACTGGACACCCGAAAAATCAACTGATTTAAGTATACATGGAGGTGCAGGTGCGATCGTTTCCACTCCAGATGATTTGATTCGTTTCATCAATGCCCTGTTTGCAAATAAACTCATCAGCCAGGCAAGCTTAGCCAGCATGAAAACGATCGTAAATGAGTATGGAATGGGGATGTTTGCCAACAAGTATGGCAGTAAAAAAAGTTATGGGCACAATGGAAGAATAGAAGAATTCTATGCGGCAGTATGGCATTACCCGGAAGCCAATTTATCCATTACCTATTGTACCAACGGCCTACATTATCCACGCACGGATCTGATAGAAGGAGTGCTGAAAATCTGCTTTGATGAACCCTTTAGCCTTCCTTTCAGCAACAGATCTGTTGAAGATCTGAAAATCTATATCGGAAATTATTCAAATAATGAGCTATCAGTAAATTGTTCAGTGAATGGAAATCACCTTACGGTTGAAACCAGGGGTGTTGTATTTGATCTGGAGCCAATTGGCAATAACTATTTTATGCATGCAGGCAGCGGTTATTATTTTGAATTCTTTCCCCAAAGAGGAGAACTTCAGATAAAGGAGACAGACAATATCTACTACCTTAATAAAAAGAAATGAAAATTAGCCTGGCGCAAATCATGCCGGTAAAAGGAAGTATCGAAGCGAATCTGGCTATCCATAAAAATTACATCCGGATGGCAGCCCAACAAGGGGCCGACTGTATCTTTTTTCCTGAACTTTCCATTACCAGTTATGAATCAGCGCTTGCAGAACAACTGGCAATGAAAGAGGATGAGAATACCCTGGATGAACTCAAGGAGCTTAGCAACCAATTATCAATAACTATCGGAGTGGGAATGCCAACAGTTGGTAGGGAAAAACCAAGAATAGGTATGGTCATTTTTCAACCCTTTCAATCGCGGCAATACTATTTCAAACAGCAATTACATTCGGATGAGTTTCCTTTTTTTGAAGCGGGCGAAAAGCAGGTAGTAATCCCGGTTAAAAACTACCAAATCGCACCCGCCATTTGTTATGAAAGCCTGCAGCCGGATCATTCTGAGTGCGCCTATCAGCTTGGAGCCAATCTCTACCTGGCGAGTGTGGCCAAATCACAACAGGGTGTAGATAAGGCGATGGCCTATTTCCCACAAGTTGCCCGAAAGTATGCAATGCCGGTTGTGATGGTAAACTGTATCGGCCCCTGTGATGATTTTGAGGCTGCCGGACAAACTGCTGTTTGGTCAAAAGAGGGAACGCTCATCGCTCAACTAACCAATTCTCAACAGAGCTTATTTTTGTGTCAATTGGAGACTGAGAAAACAACTACTGTACTTATCTAGCGACTAAAGATTCAGTTAAATATATTGATAGAATAGACTGCCTCCATAAAAGCTTCCATACAATTGTAATTTTACTCCATGGAAACAAATAAAATAGTTGAAACCAATTGGTATCCGGAGAAGTCATTGCTGGTAACTCAAATCAGCGGCATTTTAGAAAAAGCGGATATTGAAAAATGGGAGGAGAAATTTCTTAGTACCCTTGAAAGTCTTGAGGCCAATACGCAATTCAAGCTATTTGTAAACCTGCATGGTTTTACTGCTGCCAACCTGGAAGCGCATAAAAGATTCAGAACGGTGATACCGCAAACACTCGCCAACTATGGCTGGAAAGTGGGATATGTCAATTTATTTGAAGAAGAAGCGAAAAAGATGAGCATAACAACCACAAGAGGAATAAATTGCATTGGAGTTGCTCATTCACACCAGGATCAAACCAAAATGGACCTGTATGAATCAAGATTTAGTACGGAACAGGAGCATTATTTTGTAGATCCTACAGCAGCCAGAGATTGGATTGAAAAACTTCAATACAGCGAATCATGAAATCAACTGCCGCACATGATGAAAAAATTGCCAGGATGAGCTTTGCTTCTGTCTATCCTCACTATGTAACCAAAGTCGAGAAAAAAGGCAGGACCAAAGCAGAATTGCACGAGGTGATCGAATGGCTTACAGGTTTCAATGATACCAAAATTCAGGAACTGATTGATCAGAAAGTCAGTTTCGAAAACTTCTTTCAGCAAGCTACCATTAATCCGAATGCTCATTTAATAACCGGACTGATCTGCGGCTATCGGGTAGAGGAAATTGAGAATCCGCTTACCCAGCAGGTACGATACCTGGACAAACTGGTGGATGAATTGGCCAAGGGTAAAAAAATGGAAAAGATATTACGCGAATCCTGATATTCGAATTAGATTTATAAAAACTACGTAATTCTATCCTATGAAACATATCCTATTCATTCTATTTTCCCTGATCTCCGTTCTATCATCTGCACAATCCAGTCAACCCATTAGTATCCCAGGTACCAAATGTACCATGATACCCCCGGAAGGATTTACCCTTTCCAATCGATTCAGTGGTTTTATTCAACCATCTACTGGCGCTTCGATTATGCTAACTGAACTACCTGCACCTTATCAGGAGATCTCCGATGGTTTCACTGCTGAGGCACTGCGAACAAAGGGAATGGAACTAGTCAGTAAACGACTAATTGACCTGAATGGTTCAAAAGCAACCATGATAGTAGTTACACAGACGGCACAAGGTATCAGCTATAAGAAACAAATGCTGCTACTGGGGGATTCATCTGTTTCGGTTATTGTAAATGGTATTTATCCGAATGGTGCAGAAATAGATGAGAAGCTAATAGAAAAAGCATTATTAACTACCCGTTACAACCAAACGGAGCAGGTAGATCCAGAAGAAGCAGCTTTGTATACAATATCGCTTGAAGGTTCTGCTTTTAAACCGTATAAATACGTTTCAGGGGTATTATTATATACAGAGGAAGATCAATTACCTACCCAGAAGCCTACCCTGATGATCGGAAACTCCTTAACAAAAGTGACAACAACTGACTTGAAAGCATATGCAACCTCCCACCTTTTCACAGTGGTCAAACCAAATAAGCCTAAAGTAATTGAGACTAATGAAATCGAAATCGATGGATTAACGGGTATTGAAATAATTGCAGAATTAGAAAAACCCGGCAAACCAACTGAATTGGTATATCACCTAATACTATTCACAGAGGATGATGATTATTTTCTAATTATGGGCAACTCTTCTGTCAATATTCCAGAATATACCAGACGGTTCAAAACTATTGCGAGAACATTTAAAAGAAAATAATCAATCTGTGTCTGTTGCACCCCTAGTAAATAATAGCTACCTGCTTGAAAAATTCCCTGGGAAAGGGGGCTGGACCTATGCTGCACTGCCGGAAATTCGTCAAAATAAAGACAAACCGTTTGGATGGGTTCGGGTAAAAGGGACTATAGATAGCTATACAATACAGCGTTATCATCTGATGCCGATGGGCAATGGATTATTATTCCTGCCAGTTAAGGCGGAAATCCGGAAGAAAATAAAAAAACAGGCTGGAGACAAGGTTCATGTAATTTTATTCCCGGATGATGATCAACTTGAAATACCGCAAGAATTACTTGATTGTCTGAAAGATGAACCAGTTGCGTATGATCATTTCTTCTCCATTAATGAATCCGACCAGGAAAAATGGGTCAAATGGATATACGAGGCGAAAACAGAAACAACAAGAATAGAGAGGATTAATAAATCTATTCTACAATTAGCAGCAAATAAGAATCCTTTCAACAACTTACCCTGATTGCTATTGATTAATTACCTTGTAAAAGTGTTTTAGGATCTGTCCTTCAGAAAATACATAATGCGAAAATGGCAACCCTAAATAAAACAGCATGATTCCTCTTGCAAGGCTTAGCCTGCTTTGTGTGGTGTTTTTTGTATGCCAAGAAGCTTCAGCTCAAATACCGGACTCTGTTAAAAGTTATATAGACAGCGCACTGTATTTCATGGAGGCTAAATCACTGTTTGCCAACAATATCAACTGGCCACAAACCAAGGATTCTGTTTATAGCAAAGCACATGGTGCGAAAACTTATCAGGAAGCTGGTCCGGCTATAGCTTACGCGTTTTATCAATTAAAAGATTACCATGGCATTTTTGCCAATGAAGATACCAGCTACCGGTATCCAGCCCCCATCAACTTTGAAGAGGCACTTTCTAAAGGGATCAAAGCAGCTTTTTTAAAAGGCCCCAGGATAGCAACACATTATTTCGATGGATCCATTGCATACCTTAGGGTTCCTTCCATGAATGTATTTACACAGGCTGACATTGATAAAAGAGCCAACATGTTGCGCGACTCCCTGTGTATGTTATTTTTAAAAAAACCAAAACAGCTGATTCTCGATTTGAGAATGAATAGCGGAGGTAATGCTGCCCCCATGATCACAGGCTTAAGTCCATTATTCAAAGATAGCCTGCTGGGTTTCGGAGTGGATCGTAATGGCAATTTCCTTCAGCCAACAAAATTAAAAGAGGGTGTATTGCTGGATGAAACCGGCAATAAACTCGTACAGATTGGAAGCCCCTGTGCAGAGCAGGTTAACCTTCCGGTGGCAGTATTGATTGGTCCGTCTACCATCAGCTCCGGAGAAATTCTGACTGTCTATTTAAAACAGCAGAAAAACGTTCGGGTGTTTGGAGAAGCAACTCCCGGTTTTTGCAATGCGACAGAAGGTTTTCTTTTTATGAACAATAATGGGTATCTGCTGCTAAGCGTCAATAAAATTGCCGATGGCAAAAAAAAGGTTTACACTGATATGTTTGTCAAGCCGGATGTCTATATTAAAAGTGATGATAATTATGATAATCTGTTGGCTGATCCAACGGTGATCGCAGCGATGAAGTGGTTAAAGAGTGTATCTTTAGGAGACCCCAATCGCAACTAAAATGAAAAGAAGTACGTTCATTTTAAGCGCCATCGCTGCCAGTCCCCTTGGCGCTTTTGGTGGGATAAGCCATCCTCCCTACCAGGCAACCCACAAACCATTCAAAGTCAATGCAGGCGAAGCCCGATTCGGAACCCGTTATAAAATGAAGGGCTTAACATCCAACACATTGGATATCAAAATTTCCGGAAAGGACACTGATAACGCATTGGCTGTATTTGAACAAACCGGGCAAACACCAAATGGTGGTCCGCCACTGCACATTCATATCGACCAGGATGAATGGTTTTTTGTAACCGAAGGAGAATACCTGTTTCAGTGTGGGACTGAGCGATTTCATTTGAAAGCAGGTGATACTATCTTTCTTCCACGAAATATTCCCCATGCTTTCATTCAATTGACAGAAAATGCCAGGACAATTGTTTCCTTTATGCCCGCTGGCAAAATGGAAGCATTCTTTGCTATCACTGATAAATGGATATCAGTTCCAACCAGGGAAGAGCTGGCAAAGATCTTTGCTGATCATGGAATGAAAATTGTTGGTGCGCCAATAACCTTATGATTCGGACGCTTAATTCATATATCCAATCTATCACACCCCTCTCTGACAACAGTTGGAACCTGCTCCAGTCCTGTATCACAGAAAAGGTTTTCAAAAAAGGAGAACTATTATTAAAAGAAGGACAGGTATGCCAGTCAATTTTCTTTTTAATGGAAGGCTCCTGCAAATCCTTTTTTAATCTGGATGGGAAAGAGATCAATACCGATTTTTATTTTGAAAATGATTTTGCTACCAATATTCAGAGTCTAACCAGTCAACAGCCTGCTTCAAGTTCCATCAAAGCCCTGGAGAAAACAACGGTTGTTATTTTAAACAAAAACAAACTCCTGGCCGCCTATTCAGCATCGCATGAAATTGAAAGCTTTGGAAGAAAAGTGCTGGAATTACTACTTACCCGTCAAACCCTTCATACCGAAAGCTTCAAATTGCTGGCACCCAAACAACGTTTTGATTACCTGGTGGCAACCCAGCCGGATTTACTCCAGCGAGTCTCCCTCACGCAGGTAGCTTCCTATTTAGGTATCAGCCGGGAATCACTTAGCCGTTTTCGTTCAGCCCGCTGATTTTGTGATTTTTGACGCAGGTATCGCTTTGCTGCCTGCTCCAAATTTGTGGCATAAAAAAATCACAATGGAACAACAATTAATTATTAAAGCATTCCTGCATGAAATCTGGAACCAGCAGGCATTTGACAAGATCGACGCGTTTTTACATCCCGATTTTGAGGATCATTCACTACCGGCTTCTTATCCGCGTGGAAAAGAAGGCACCATTCGATGGGTAACTCAAACAGGCAACTCCTTCCGGCACCTGAGTTTTATTGAAAGCCAGGTAAGTGAAGGCAACCAATGCATGATAAGAATCCGGATGCGCTTGGTGCATATTGGTACCTGGCGAAACATCGAGCCAACCCAGGCCGAGATTGAATGTTATGGTTACCGGCATTTTATCCTGAAAGATGGAAAAATCAGAGCGCATTATGCATTGATAGATGGCCAATCGATAGAAAGTCAAATCCGGCAAAAGAGCTCGAATAAGACATAGGCAATAAAAATTTCACTGCTGACCGACTAAACTAGATTTTGGCAATTTTATCGGGCAGAAGCCTTGATTTT
>VFQN01004338.1_pt1 | contig 18837 bp, 35 predicted proteins | sample 3512371 | NCBI WGS metagenome assembly VFQN01 (sample SAMN10412370, study PRJNA504923) | tailings metagenome | isolation source: Replicate 2 from Balatoc abandoned mine | place: Philippines: Itogon, Benguet | collected 2017-08-28 | reverse complement strand
CTGGGCAGTGTCCGCCCTTGCATTAGTCAGTGTTTGGGGCCTCCGGCCAGGTGCAAAGAAGGCGGCCGTCCACCACCCGGAGCCAGGGGTGGGCTGTGCCGACCTCGTCCCACCCCGCGCGTGGCACACCTAGGTTTGCAAACGCCCGCAGGTGCGCCCACATGCATGCCACCGCTCGGCGCGAGGCTTGCGACACCAAGGACTGCCACTGGGGGACCGCTGTACTGCCTCTCAGCTGCACTGCCTCTCAGCTCACGCATGCAAGGTCAAGGGGAGAGGCGGACAGGCGACAGGCTTGCAGAGTGCAGCTGAGTACCCTTGGGGTCCCCAAGGCCCCACCTTAACGGCGCAAAGGCCCACAATCGCAACACCTCTCACGAGATCGATATCCCCCGGTGGCATTTCACTCTGGAATGTCGAGGAAGGATCCCCCTGGCATAGCATCGCATACGGACGGTGGTTATAGTCTGTTCACGAGCTGAATATCTGGAGCATGTTGATGCGGAGTTGGTTCGCTAGATTTGCGAGGTGCCGGTGGTGAACGTGGAACCCATTCGAAATATGTTGGTGGTATGCTGGGTGAGGCGATACGGGACCCCGATAAGACGGGGCAGGCAGAGTCTGGCGCGGGAAAGGCGCCCACGAAGAAGCATATCCTCTGTAACACTGAAGACCTCTCGTTACCCATCGCCGCATGGGGCCCCAGGGCCACTAGCCGGACCAGGCCGGACCGGAGACAGGAGAGAGACAGCATGGGCCAGCATGGGCTCAGCGACAGCGTTGGGGGCCCGGCCCAGGCAGGGGATCCGGCCGCAGTAGCAGCAATGGCGGCGACAATGGGAGAGGTGACGTTGGGGAACACTCGCAATAATTAGGCTTTGATTGCTGGGATCAGCCCTATGTCCCGGGCTCCCGGTGGGGACGGGGCTGGGCCCTGGAAGGGGACCAAAACCGTCAAATCAAACCCTTTCTTCTTGAGGGAGAAGTTATCTGGTGGTCATCTCCCACGGATTCGGGCTTTCGGGGTGGTGGCCTATGAAACGTTGGCCCGACTGGAAGCGGTCCCCGAAGCATGGACAGCGATTAATACGGTACCACTTACAGCTCCGGCCCCTCTACACGTCGTCTCCGTACGGCGGTCCATGTCCAGCCCAGGCCGGCCGCCTGGCCACACCGTCCATCAGAGTGCCAGTAGTGGCGACCTGGACGACGCCGGTACCACCAGGTACCACGCACAGCAGGACCTGCAGGCTGCAGAGCAACGCTCCTGCGCAGCCTCGAGCGCCATGATCTTAACCAACATGCTACCCCTGGTCAATGCTTGAAGTCATACAGCTCAGCTCGCTCAAGTAGGGTCACTATTCCAGTCGCAGAGGTGGACCACAACCTCGACCCGTGCCCCCGGGCGACACTGCTGGGTGACACTTGGGGCGACACTGGTGGCCACACCGACCGGGGAGCGGGACTACACGTCGCCAACAACCGTGCCACGACCACGTGCACGCAAAACCGAATAGGGACAGACAGCTTTGCTTCAGGTGCTGCGCTGCATACCTTATCACCCTGAAAACTAGCACAAAGCCCTTCGACAAGCAGACTATTATTCCATAGGTGACCCGATGCAAGCGGCGAAGTGGAAACCTGTCGTGGTGGTGAGGCATGTGGGGCGGTGCAAGCCCGGCACTGGCCGCGCTCCCTGCCCGGGAGCTACAAATACGTTCCCTGCACCCGTTCCCACGGAAACACCTCCAGAGCGAACCAGCCGGACATATGCATGTATAAACCAACCGTTGGACCAGGACACTCGGTATGGCACCGCATTTGCTGGTACACGCTTCAGCAAGTTAACCCAACGCCCGTCCGCTGCGCATCCCCAACCGAAAACGTTGTCAGCCTGCGCCCGCATGAAAACGTTAAGTGCCGTCCGCCAAGAACAAGACGCACGTGTTCCGCACGCACAGAAATCATTAAACTTGAAGTCCAAGCTCATGGACAGGTCAAATCCGCACGCAAGGAGGCGCCAAAGCCCTCTCAGGCCATAGTAATGCGTCCTACAGGTCCTATAGATGTTGATGACACGCGAGGAAGCCCCCCGTGCGCGCTCTAGCCGCCCGTGCAGTGCACCCGGCGAGGCTACTGCCATGCGACGCGAGGGTGTTGTTGTTTCGTTGTTGCGAGTTGATCAGGCACGAAGACTAGCGCTTGCTAGGCCACGCGTAGTCGGATGGCACCCACGGTGCCACCGGGGCACACAAAGCAGTTCACAAGGCATTCTTGCGACATCTGCACACTTTGACAAAGGCAAAGGGGCCGCACCCGACGCTTATGCCTACCGATGCGAACCACCATGTCTGTCCCCGCTACCGCTTCCATTGCCACTGGCACGCGGGCGCTGCTGCTGGTGCTGCATCTCACCGCCGCCGCCCCCCACTGCCGGCACAGCCGCCTGTGCAGCAGCCCCAGGGTGCGCCAGCGCTGGCAGGCGGCCCTTGCCCTTCACCCCAGGCTCCCCCCCCTCCACACCCACCGCCTTGCCCTCAACTGCACCGCCCCCAGCCGCAGACGCCAGCGCCGCAAGGGACTTCTCGGAGCCCTCCGCGCCGCTCAGACTTGCCCGCGACTTGGTCTTGCCGGGTATCGTACCCCGCTCGGCCTGCACCCTGGGTTCTGCGGGTCCATGTCGGTGCTGGTGGCTGTGCGCCTCCAGTGCACCTAGCGCCTCTGCAGGCTGCTGGTGCTCGTGCTGCTGCTGGCGCTGCCGCTGTTTGTCGCTGTCGCCGCCCCGGGCGCCAGACCCGAACACAAACGGCGCCGGAGCGGGTGCCTCGCTTGTGCCTGCAGCGGCACGGGCGGCCGCCCGGTCGGGCCCAGCCGCTGCATCCGCCGCACCCGAAGGCGACGTCCTGCCCCCTCGCTGTTGCGACTTATGGTGTTGATGGTGCTGCTGCTTGCCTTCGCCTCCGTCGCTGGGCCGATGCTTCTCAGCGCCATGCCTGCGTCCCTCCTCACCACTCACCGACCCGCGCCTACCGCCCGCCCCCTTTCCCTCAGCCGCCTCCCCGCCGCCTCCGTCCGCAGCGCCCGACGCGCCGCCGCCCTCGCCCGACTCCCTCACCTGCAACAGCGGCGGCAGCGGCACCCTCCTCCCCACCCCGGCTGGCAGGCCTGCACCACCACCCGACCCCAGGCCCCCAAGCTGCAGCCCCCCGAGCCCGTACCCCAGCCCGTGCGAAGGTGACGGTCCGGCTCCGACTCCCGACCCCCCATTGCTGTGGATGTTCCCGCCACGCTCTGAGCCGCTGTGTGCCCCCACGCCCCGCAAGCCCCTGGCTGCGGCAGGGCCTGCGTGACCGGGAGGGTCAGCGGTGGCCACAGCGACCCCCGAGACGGGCACCAATTGCTTCTGCTGGTAATGCTGCTGCTGTTCTATGCTGCTGGTGAGGGGCCCGGAGGCGGACAGCGGGTCCACCCCTAGGACCAAGTTGGTGAGCTGGTTCAGCCTGCGGACAGGGCGTTGAATAATCCATTGATTTCAGTGGGCGTCATTGTAGCGCCAGTGTGTGATGTCACATGCGAGAAAGATGCATGTAGTGGTAGCAATTGCAGCAAAGCCTGCCTGGCAAGGCCCGCCTCACGGTCTGCCCCGCCCCCGCCCCCATTGCCTACTCCCGCCCACGGCCCACCTGTCGCTGAGCTTGTCGTACATGTGCACCTGCTGCCGCATGCTCTCGTGCACCAGCGAGGTCAGCTCTTCCGTCTTGTCCAGGATGGCGACCTGGCCGGTGGTACCAGCAACACCATGCAACATATGTAACATCCAGCAACACCAGCAGACGTAAACTGTACCTGGCACGAACACGTGACGGCAATCCGCGCGACTGGCATGCATTCCTAAGCGCCTGACCCAAACGAAACAGTTCCCTTCCCTTCCGCAGCCCCGGCACCCTCTGCTTTCCCCTCCCATCCTTTCCCCTCCCTCCCCAGTCCCCACCTCCAGCGTGTCGTCGTCCCCGCCCTGCCCCAGCACGTCGTCGTCCCACGAGTCCTGGTCGTCCTCCAAGTCGTTCAGCTGGTCCTCCAGGATGTCCTGGCTGGTGGAGCGCGGGTCCACGGACAGGCCCCAGGACTGCGCGGGAAAGCGGGATGACAAGGCAGGAGGGAGGTCAGGAGTGTGGCGCCGGTAGCCTGTGCGGTACACTGTGCAGTGTCGTTCATGCCATACACCTCCACCTGGCCAACATGAGCCAGACATCATCAACGCCTTGAGCAGCGGCGTCCTGTCGAACGCCCTGCCTCTGGAGCGCGCAGGTCCCTCCTTTCCCCACCCTCCGCCCCGGCCTCACCGCCATGTGGGGCTTGAACTTGCTGGCGGCGATGGCCTTGAGCACGTCCCGCCTGCACAGCCATGCACCACACCGCATGCAGGTCAACCAAGTGCAACAGACTGTGATCACACTGCCCGCCATTGCAAACACAGCCTTGCATCCTGACGTGCAGAACCAGCACACAAGCCCTCCCTCCCGCCTCTGCACCGGGGCCTCTGCCCGCCGGCGTTTATGTCCCCATTCTGCCCCCTCCACATGATGTCAAAGCAGGCAGACCGTCGCACGTTCGGTATGTTTTACATCAACACTTTACTCGCTTCGCTTCCATTGAGCCCCTCCATCTCTCCTCCTCACCGCGAGAGGTACCGCTCGTTCTTCGCGGCGATGACGCGGCTGATGGCGTGGCGCCAGTGCATGCGGGCCTTGCGGCGGCGGAACTCCTCCCTCTCCGCTATCATGGCGGCCATGGCGGCGGCGCTGGTGGCGTTTCGCGTCGTCACGCGGCCGATCAGCCCGCCGCCAAACGTGGGGCCGCTGGTGGGGCCTGGGAGGAGTGGCGTCGGGTTGGAGGCGACGGACCGTGGGGTTAGGGATGCAATGGTTTGCGGCCTTCGGCCGCGCAGGCCATGCTGCGGTCTGGCCCGGAGTGAGGGCATTTTGCACACCGTACGGCATCCTTTGCATGATGAAGTGGAACCATCGGTGCTGCCTCCGCTGGGTGCCTTTTTAAGCGCCTAGGTACTGCCGCAGTAGCACAGCTACTCCTCCAAAACTGCACCTGCTTAACCCAGCCAAGAACCAAGAAACACTTCTCGTCCAAGCACATACGACCAGTAATCTTTCCTGCATACATCAACGGTTATGCGCTTCCCGCCTACCTGTAGGGCTGCGCGAGAGGGACTCCGGCGCCACCTTGCGCCGCTGCCTCAGCCGCAGGGCGTCCGCCGGGGGGCGCACTACCAGGTTGAAGAGCGAGAACACCACCTTGCCCAGCCACTGGTACACGGACGACCAGGCCACCAGCACCAGCACCAGCAGCACCACCACGTACAGCACGCCGCCCAGGATGCCCAGCACCAGCGTGCCCGCCAGGTACAGCGTGGAGCTCACCACGCCGACCTGCGTGGGGTGTGCGGGTGTAGTGTGGGGTATGGGATCAAGGCTGCCATGTGCACGTCGAATCAGCATGCTGATAAGGGTGGAGGGGCTGGGGCCGCACCGCAATGCCCCAAGTGTAGGAGTACGGTGCATACTATCTCCCACGCACGATGACTGCAAAATGCTGATGGGGACGAGCGCGAGCGGTTAGGCCTAAAGCCGTCACACTGTGCTGGTTGCGCACCTCCACGGCGTTCACGGCGTCCCCCTGCAGCGCCTTCTTGAACTTGGCGAAGCGGTCGGCCGTGGCGGTGTCCAGCATGCCGCTGGACTTGGCCTTGGAGAGGGGCGGCGCGTGGGAGGACGCCGAGTCGAACGGCGCGTCGGAGCCCTTGCCGCCGCCCGACACCGCGCCCGGGGTGCGCCGGCTGGTGCGCTGCACGCTGGGCCGCTCACCCTCGGGGGCGGGGGCGAGCGCAGTGGAGAGCGCGTCGTGCGCGGCGGGCCCGGATGGGGCCTCCTCGTCGGTGCCCGTGCCGGCGGCCGCGCCGTTGAGGGCTGGGTGTGCGCTGGAGCTGGCCGAGTCCTGGGGGTGGCGCGTCGCATGGCACCGGGATGCAGGAATGGGCTTGGGGAAGGGCGATGGCGAGTAGGGGGAGAGGGATCCCATGCGCTGCTTAGCCGCCAAGGGCTGCCAGGTGGAAGTCGAAGGTTTGCTTAGCCAAGGCAAGAGCAAGGGATTGTACGTGGATGTGGATATGGGCTCACATTACCCTCGCCGTTACGGCCGGAGGTCGCCTTGGCATCGCGGTCCTTGCCGGCGGCGGGCCACGCCACGCGAGCTCCCTTCCGTGCCGCCGCCATCTTCCTCAGCCGGTTGTACTGGCGACTGGCGAACATCCAAATGCCGAAGGGAGTGTACAGCAGGAACAGCAGCCACGTGCCCACTGCACACAGCGCGGCAGAAGGCGGGAGGAAGCATGAGCCGTCAGCAGGCGCCCCTTCCCGCGCGTCGTGCCTGATCCGCCCGCTGGCTACTCCGTTCCCTTCCCTTCCAAGCAGTGCAAGCCAGGGTACTTTGGTATGGCACAACAGCAGTTGCGGAGTCAAGTCCATAAGCACTGCCGCAGAGCATCATGCAGACTGCGGCCTGCTGGTGCCATGACCTGCCCATGCGGCCGCCTGGGCCCATGTCGGCAAACCACATGCGCTTCACAGGTACGTCGCCGGTGGCGCACACGAGAGCACCCCACGCACCCGCCATGACGGGGTAGAGCGTGAAGAGGAACACGAAGTGCGGCAGCTCGCCCAGACCCGTGGGCCGGTCGGTGGTGTCGTCTGGCAGCACCACGCCGTCCAGCGGCAGAAGCCCCAGCCGCGAGGGCTTGGCGGCGCTGCCGCTGATCTTGTGGCGCAGGCCCGAGGGGTACGACACGGCGCGCAGGGCCACGTGCAGCAGGCAGAACGGCGAGCACACCAGGTTGCGCTGGACCTGAGGATAGGCGGTGGGGGGGGGGCCGGGGCCGGGGAGGGGAAGGTGGAGAAAATGCAGCGGATGATGTTTACGGCATGTGGCACAGGTGCGGGCATGCGGCTAGCTGACGCCAGACTTCGTGTCTACAGGTATATCAGACGTCTTGGCATGCATAATGCACTGCAGCTGCAGGTACACAATGCCGGGTTGGAGGTATGGCATGAAGACGAGGCTTGACGGGCGGGGCGGTTCTCGCGGGCAACGGGAAGGCCTGGCAGTAACGAGCACCGCGTGTCGGGCGTGGCGCCGCGCCCACCTGTGTCTGGTAGTAGCTGACGATCTGCGCCTTCTTGAACTGCGTCTCCGCCTCCACCTCCTCCGGCCGGTAGCGGTTGGTGATGATGGCAATCAGTCTGTGCGGCAGGACATGGGCAGCGCAAACGTAGGCGTAGAGTGCGGCCTGTCTGGCAAAAGCAAACTTCCCCGATGACGCCTTGTACCCAATCGGCACGGCATATGCGTTCACTCGCACATGAACGTCCTAGCACGCCAAACCGTCACTGCTCGCACGGTACTACATCATTGTGCCACCGATGGCACCCGCTTTGACGGCGGATGATTTTTCCTATACACCCCTTTGGCGCAGCCCACTTACAGGTTCATCAGCAGGATGGCGGAGATGATGAGGAAGATGACTTGCACGATGATGCCGTACAGCCTCTGCAGTATAACCACACGCACGGAAACAGGGCAACAGCGCACGAGGATCACGGCCAGGAGCTAGCCCTGAGGACGGCCAACCAGGAGCACAGGAGCAGGCTGTCCCCCCGTCCCCAGCCCCCGTCCACCCACGTGCGCCATGTCGAGGCCGTCGAAGAGCGTGAAGTCGAAGTTGCCCAACATGGAGCCGAACAGCGTCAGCATGGCGGTGGCGAAGGAGTTGTAGTCCTCAACCTGGTGGGGGTGCAGGGGGGTAATCAGCCAGCAGCCAGGAAGCACAGGCGCCAGCAAGATTTCCCTGGAGTTACCCAGGGGGCCTGATAGCTCGCATGGACAGCCTCTGCTGCGACACCACCGTAGGCGTCCGTCAGGACAGCGGTGCTGGTGCTTAGTGTGTGCAAGTGCAGTGCTGTACATGACGGCCCGGAGCAGCGCAGGCACAGCCCATCGCCCTCCTGCTACCGGTCCTATGTCCCGGCCACCCCCGCTGGCGCCCCCTGGCGCACCATGTCCTGGTAGATTGCCGACAGCATGGTGGAGAAGCCCGTCATGACGATGAGCATGGGGAACAGGAACGCGACCACCTGCGACATGGGGACACGTGGTACAGGGGCTCGGCCGGGCGAGGCATGCGTGCGACACGTGCGCAGTGTGACATGCTGCTCCGGAAGCTGGCGCGCTCTAAGCACGTGCGTGGACGCCCCGCTCCCGGTCTGGGGATACGCGTAAAACGCGAGGAAACCGTGTGAGGTCCCGGTCTGGGGAGGATCACCAAACGCATCCTAACAGTGAGGCCGTCTGCGAGAAGGCACCTGCTTCCGGCGGCCCCTAACTGTACCACACCTTGCAGTGTTCGAGCGCCTAATGACAGCGCAACTTCCGGCCGAATCCGTGTCGGACTCATGCCTCTCCCCCCTACCTCCTCGATCATGCGGGCCACCGTGTTGAGCAGCGGGCCCAGCGTGGGGTACACCGGCACAGCCATGCCCAGCGCGCGGACCTTCGACAGGAGAGGAACGGAGAGGCTCAGTATGGGAGCTTCACGTGCGGTGGCAGGTGTCGACCTTACAGTATGCACCATGGTACCCTCACGGAGCAGTCCAACATGCGGGCCATGCAGCAACGCAGCACCAAGCCCTCTCACCATGCACAGCCCCACGGAGCTGCCCACTCACTCACCCACACGAACACGGCCAGCGAGGCCAGGCACATGTGCAGCACGTCCCCTGTCTGGTAGGGCGGCAGCCCGGGCGCCCCGAAGTCCTGCGCGATCTTGACCGCCAGCATGACCAGCAGCGCCGCGTTGACCGCCAGGCCCAGGCCGTTCCAGGGGTCCTGCAGGAACCTGCGCGCCACACGTGCCAGGGATGGCGTAAGCAAACTCACAGCTGCACTCCTGGCAGCAGACACCCCCTGCCGGTTTGACATAAGCAGCTGCAAGCGGCCGACTGAAAGGCAGCTGCATTCGCTGACATTGCACACAAGCATCGTCATGCCCAATCGTGCGTTGCCATACTCCACGTGCGCAAATTTTCCCGCTGTCGATATAAATCTCAAGCTGCCGTACAACCGTTCTTGTGCGCACACGTAGCCAGCCGACCAAGCGGCCCCTGCACTGCCCCACGGCCGCTTACTTGCGCGAGCGGCCCAGGCTGCCGTACTTGTAGTGCACGAACTGCGCCATGTCCAGCAGGTTGCCGATGATGAAGGCCGTGAACACGATGTGCATGGCGCGCAGCACGTGGATGGGGCCGTCGGGGTACATGACCTGCCACTGGTACAGCACCAGGAAGGCCAGCTCGCACAGCGCGTGCATGGCCCACCTGCGGGGAGTGTGGGGTTACCGGGTGTGGGGGCGCGGGATGTGGGGAGGTACTGAACTGCTGGTGTGCGCAACAGGGGGCGGCTTGACAGGGCACCGGTCGGGGCGCACCTGCCGCGCGGCGAGTTGAAGAAGGCGGTGGAGGTGAAGCCGTAGGTGTGCCACATGCGGCACGCCATCATGACCAGCGGGTCCAGCGTGCCCTTGCCTGGAGGCAGGGAGCAGAGGGACAACCAGGGGATAGTGTGAACGGCGCAACTACTGGTTAGCGGTGCCCCGAACCGTACGGCGGCACTGCAGTATAGCAGCCGACCTTGAAGTCGTGCCCAGCCCAGGGGGGGGCGGGTACCAAAGTCAGAACAGACACCCATGCCCCCTTTTGGCAACTGTCTTCCCATTGTGACTTATAATCATAGATTGCTCTATTCGTCACCGGGTCTTCACCGACGGTCTTGGTTTGGGGGTTGCCTACAGTTTGGTATGCTTGCCGGCGCCAAACACACAAGTCGACCACCCATGTCGCATGGGCCCATGCAGAGCCCATGCAGAGCCCCAGCCAATCATACAGGACCATGCCTTCGTAGGGTAGGGACAAACCATACATTCCATACATTCTACATATCAATGCGTAGCTCTCGGCGAGGGCAGCCCAACGGTGTGTGTCGGGCCTGCCCAGCCCAGGAAGGCACTGCATACCAGTTGCTGGCAGAGGGCAATGCGTCCAGCCAGCACGTCGGCTCCCCACCTGCGAAGCCCAGCCTCTTGAGCATTACGTACCCCAGCAGGGGGTTGAGCGCCCCCGTGCTGCGCAGGTCCTCGTGCGCCGTCAGCGACAGCAGCTCGCCGCCCGCCCACTGCACCTTGATGTGCACCTCGATCAGCGTCTCCGTCATGAACTTGAGGTCCTGCGACTCGAACGCGACCTGCAAGCGGGAGGAGACCATGAGGTCCAACCCCGGGTGTCCTTGGGCTGTGTGACGCACAAGTAGCCGTGAAAACAGCTGCAGAGTCCTGCGATGTGCCAAGACCAGTGCTGCAACAACGGACCAGGGGTACCCGTACCGTGCTTTGGCGATGCGCTTGCTACGCCTGTCACACCCTCACTGCCGCCGTCGCCCCTTGCTGGCTTGCCGTGCACAAGCATGACACCACGGCATGACCACACCACAGGCCTTTGTTGCCCCATCAGCCCCTTCCGCTCACCTGCAGCGGGCTGACCTCGTTGACGGTGTTGATGACCTCCGAGGGCTGCAGAATGCGGTCCACCAGCCGCATGTTGCGCGGGTCGGCGTACCTGGCGACAGTGCAGACCAAAGCAGCATGGGTGCGTGAAGCTGACAGAGCCAATGCGCCTGTATGCAACTTAATGTTGTGGCTTTGCAGTAAATCTGGTCTTCCAAGCCCAGTTGGACTTGCAGTGCGAGAGGGTAGTCGGATACCTACGGTATTTGACATTTTGCCGTGTGGGGGCCTTTTCCCCTCCGGGTCGTGAAGGGACGTATATTGCTGTCGGTAAAACACAGAACTCTGGAGGGGCCGAAGGCAGATGGTGGAGAGAGTTATCTGGCGTGTCCCCACGCCGTTGCCCACCTGTTGCACCGCTTGAGCAGCGTCATGTGCAGCGAGTGGAAGCGCGACTCCGCCAGCCGCATGATGCGGCGGTTCTCCTCGTAGCGGTCCATCTCGTCCTGCAGGCGGGGGGCAGGCGGGGCACGTGGGGTGACGCGAGCACTCTTGGCATACTAGCAGGCGTGTACATGGGAGCGAACGCATGCCGACAAGTCAAGCAGGGGCAAACCAGGGTAGCATACCGCACAAGGGCAAACATCGGAAGTACGAGGCGTATGGTGTGACCGAATTTCTTGCTGCCCCCAGTCAGTCTCACCCCCAACCTGTCCCCATCCTGTGCGTCCCCACCTGAATCGCCGTCAGGATGGCAGCAGTCACGCTGAGCGGGTTCCTCTTTCGCAGCACGTAGGTCACCAGGAACTGCTCAATCTCTGCCGCCACGTTGGCCGCCTCCGGGCCCGCGCCCCCCAGCCCGTCCGCCTCGTCCGCTTCCTCCTCCCCCGCCAGGGCCCCCGCCAGGTCGCTCAAGCCCCCCAGGCCCAGCCCCAGGGACGCTACCGCGCCCCCGTCGTTGAAGGCTCCACCGCCATGCCCCCCCTGCGCAGCGGCCAGCTTTCTGCTGCCCACGGGCTGCGAGGCCCAGGCGTGGATGAGGAAGGACAACACACGCAGGTCCATCTCCACGTTGGTGTGCGCGTACAGGAGCAGCATGAGGGCGGGGTCGTTCAGCACGACGGCAACCTTCTCCACCTGGGGCGTAGCAGCGAGGGCGGCGGCGGGGGCAGAATCAGCGAGTGACCAGGGAAGGCGATGAGGGGTGGTAAAAGCTGACCAGCAATGCAAGGATGGCCACATGCAGCTTCATCGTGAACACTGACAGCGACACGCCGTTGACGAACGCGGTACTTCCTGGTTGCTGGGTGCCTTGATGACTGGCTAAGGGTGTATGCTGCACGCTGCAGGCGGTGGGAAGGAGTTCCGGGCCAGAGGTGCACGCCACCCACCTTGTCGACCTGCTCGTTGGTCTTGAGCAGGTGGTCCACGTAGTGCGAGCCGATGAGCAGGCGGATGGCCGCCACGTCCCGCGTGCTCAGCGCCCAGTCCAGCGCGGTGTCCCACGTCACCACGTCCGACTGAAACGCGGGGGCAGCGAAAGAGGATGGGAAGTTAGGAAGTGAGAGCACTTGTGCTAGATTGTCCGTGTCGTGGAGCTGTACAGCACACGTTTTGCGGGCTAAAACGTTCAGGATTAGCAATTGCATGGCTCCATGCCCGTTGCTTCGCACTTGTGCGTAGCACTTCGCGCCCCAGCAGCAATCCTAGAGCGCGGGCTCCTTTCCAACGATGCCTCTCACACACACCTCAACTGCCCCCACCCGGTCCCATGTCTGCGCCACCCACCGGTCGCGGCAGCACCATGGACGCGTTGGACAGGTCCGAGGTCTGGTTGCGCAGCAGGAACATCTGCCGCACCTCCTTGAGCGCCTCGATGCGGTTGTGCCCGCGGAACCCCGCCCCGTACGGCCCCGACCCCGCCCCGCCCATGCTGCCAGCCCACACGCTGGCCCGGCCCAGCCCGCCCACAGGTGTTTGAGGCACACCCGTCGCCTCATCCCCAGGGATGCCTCGGCTATGCTGGTTGGGCGTGATTCGGTCGGGAGCATCAAGGGGAGGCGCGCTGGCGCCCACGGGCTGCGGGAAAGGGAAGCCGCTTCCAGAGGCAGACACATCGACGGCAGCGGTGGCAGCAGCGGCCTCCTCCGCCGCGCGGTCGCGTGCGGCGGTGCGCATGGAGCGCAGGCGGGCGGGCGCAGGCCCCTCACGCCGCTCGTAGAACCTGGCAGCGACGATAGGGGCCGGCGAGAACCTTTCTTAGTACGGTCGCTATCGAACTGCCATCGCCTGCCGCCTGGCCCCACACCTTTTCCCCACTGCGTGCCCTCACTAGCGTCGCGTTGAGTGCGCGGCGCATGGCTTACCACCTGCTGTATTGAGTGCTTAAGCCCTGATCATCTAAAGCTACTCGAGGCACTGACCCCCACTTCCCCCCAACCCCCCTGCTCTCCCCCAGCTGCGCGTAAGCCCCGCCGTCACCCCAGCCCCCACAACCCCGCCCCCGGCTCACTTGAAGGCCACCACGTAGGACCTGTCCGTCAGCTCCGCCGTGCCCTCCGCGCCGTACAGCGTGAAGGTCTCCCCCGGCCCGAACTTCCGCCGGCACACCCACACGTTGAGCCGCTGCTCCAGCGCGCCCTGCCGCCGCCGCATAAGGTGCAGGAACAGCTGCACACGCGGCGTGATGTGCCAGTCGACCTGCAGGGGCAAGAACGAGGCAAAGCAACTAGGCAGGCATAGCGCGGGCACTGTGACAAGAGAAGGGCCACGCGAGGGAGGAAGTCCAGTACTTTCCCAGCTCCTGACGGATAGCATCCCTGAGGGATATTGGTGAGCTCTTTGCTTCCAGAGAGAATATGCACGCCCACGCGCCCTGCCCGTTCCTGACCTCCACGTACGCGCCCTTGACCTGCGTGAAGCTCTTCCGCAGCCACCGCGGCGGCTTCATGAGGCCGGGGAACAGCACGTAGAGCTGCACACACACGGCCGTGCGGGAGGCGCGAGGGGGCAGCAGCGTGCCTGGAGGGGCAAGGTCACACAACGGGATTACAGGTCTGCACAAATCGCTTCCTTCAAGAGTGACACGGCCCAAGGCTCTTTACCATGTGGACCATCTAATACGCTGGCTACCGCAGCAGGGTGTAATTGCCAGGACGCCAGGACCCAAGCGGAGCGCGTGCGCCCGTCCGCGCGCACGTACTGCGCGCCCTCTGCCAGTCCACAACGCCCACCTGTGACCACCTCCCTGCTGCCTGCTGCCGCGCTGTCCGTGAGGTCGCTGGGGCAGTACCACACGTTGCGGCGCAGGTCGGGCGCCCCGCGGATGGCCCGGATGGCGGAGTGGTCCTTGCTGCGGCCCAGCGTGAAGGGCTCCTCCCCCGGCTCCAGCGGGAACAGCTCAGCAGCAGTGACCTGGGGGAGGGGGTTGCGGAGCCGGGCTTAGAGCAGGAACGCGAGGTGTCGCATGAGCTGGGGCGGCATCGGGGCCGGAGAGGGATGACCTGAACCCCAGTGACAACGGTGCGGCACAACGTACAGAAGCCGCAACGTCGCAGCCACCAGCTGTCTTCGTCTGTTACTACTTATACTTCGTTTTGGTCCGGCCTAACAACGGGTGGAACAGACGTGGGGGCCCACCTTCTCTATGCGCAGCGAGTGCTGCAGCGTCAGCTCCAGCTGCACCTCGTTGACCTGCTCCTGGCTGGTCAGGGGCACCAGGTGGGAGGGCGGGACCGGGGCCGCGGCGCCCTGGCCCATGCCCGGCTGCGCCATGGAGAGGGTCCGGTTGGTGCGGATGCTGGGGCTGCCCGCGAGGCCGTGTAGGCCCCCCACTCCGATGCCGCTGCCGTACACAGGAGCCGCACGGCGACTGGGGCTCGTGGGGGCTGCGCCCCCTCCAGAGCGCTTGTCAAACATCATACCATAGATGCGCGCTTCCCTGGCGCCCACTGGGGTCACCCTTTCGGAAGGAATCTCCTGGAAGGAGACGTGGGAGGGCTGGGTGCCGGCAGCATTGCGCAGGGCGCTGCGTGGTGGCGGTGGGGTGGGAGACTCTGCCGGCTGGGGGAGAGGCGGAGCGTAGCCTGCGAGGTGGTGGGCTGCGGCCTGGGGGATGAGGCTGAAGGCCGAGGCGGTGTGGGACTCAGCGACCGGCCCCGTCGTTGACGGACTGTGCGCCGTTGCGCCCACGACAGGATCCGCCCCAGGCACATAAGCGCCCATAGCGGGGCTGCCCGGGATGTAGCCCGGGTAGTTGGAAGTTCGGAGTTCGTGGGAAGCGGAAACCGGCTGCGGACTCTCCGGGAGGATGGCCACACTCCGGGCTTCTCCACGCTGGGGGCTGGCCATGTCAGGTACCGGACCTCAAGAGTGGGAATCAACCTTCGTCAAATCCATATAAATAACTATTGCCGTTGGGTGGGAGCCTATTCCCAGACACGTACTCAGCATTTTTACCAAAACGCGGATGCGTTCTGATAAGTGAACCAGGTCAAATGCCTAACCTATAATGTTGTTCCGCAAGATGCAGGTAGAAACATATGCAGTCGATGCTCCTTTGACAGGTTGGTCGTCAACAAGGCCACCCGCTAACGCTGCGGTTTCGCAGACAGGATACTTTGTTCACAATAGACGAATACAGAAAGATACCGGTCTGCACGCGGCTCACAGTCACTTGTCAGCAGTTGCTGTGCCATTTCATTCGTGACTAAACGTCTGTCCTGTGCGTCTCGGGGCGCGCGTCTGTCCTGTGCGTCTTCAACAGCCTGGAGCACGCACGCATAGCACCGCGTACCAAGTTCAGGAACATTTCCAGGTTACTGCTTTCTGCGATAGCTGACTGGAGCGGGCAGGCTCTCCCCTGCCTGTTTGGTGTCCGCCTGCCCAGCGCCCTGTCGCTTACTAGCAAAGCGGTATTTGGCCCTAGTCCAGACACAAACGTGCGTCTACCAGGACCAAAACCTCTCTACCCCTATCCAGCACGCAGTGCTCTCACAGCTCCTCCGTGGATCGTTCATAACAAGCCCGAGTCGTACGCAACGCACGCATGGGACCAGAGAAACAGCTCAAGGACGGCTCCTACACCATGCATGAAGTTTCCCCCTTTGCCTGCCCACCAATAAGCAAGCACAACAGCCACTGATGTCAACCAGTGCCAACCATGTACTTTGCTTGCGCTTGTTGCAATCTGGATGCAATCACGTGCCTGTCCACCCGTCAACGCTAGGACCGCTCACCCGCTAGGACCTCTCACCTGCGTTCGACGGGGCAGCCGTACCCCCGCCCTCCTCCTTCCCTGCACCCTGCCCACTCCCTCCGCTTTGCCGCTGAGGTTGCACAGCAGGCCCAGCCTCCACATCAATAACTTGCCCAGGCCCGTCGGCGTAACCCCCTCCAGGCCCCTGCCCCAGGCCCCCAGCCCCGCTCCCCCCGGGTGGACCGCCTCCCAAGCCGCCCTTCTGCGCAGCCTGCATCTCCTCCTGCAACCGCTCGTACACCAGGATGGACAGGTCCTCCATGTCGGTGGTCTTGTCGTACCGCGTGCCACGTGCCCGCTTGCGCAGGCGGCGCTCCAGCATGGCCCGGTCCCACACGTCGGCCAGCCAGGCGTCCCACACGAACGTGAACAGGCTGTGGAAGGGGCACACATAAGAGGGAAACACACCGTAAGAAGCTGTATTACCGGTAGCTGTCATTCGTGTACCAGGCCCAGCATCAGGATGATGGAGCCGCGTAACTGAACATGCGGTAGTGTTGGAGGGCGTCCCAACCTCTGTGCCAGCACGCATGCATGTCAACCTTGGCGCCTCACCCTAACGCTGCACACCCGGCACGCCGTACCAACAGTTGCGGCACGCAAGCGTTTTGCAGGCACTCCCATCATCGATCTCCATGCCCAACGTCTATGTACACGGGGGAGCCACTGAGGGATCTTGCAATACTTGGGAACATTAGTCCGCATCTCAGCAAGCCATACGGATAAAGCCACGGTACGGCTGCCGGCGGCCATGCGGGCACCCTGCTCCCAACGCCGCCCACCCGCGACCTACCTCAGCGCAGCCACTGCCCCCCACACAAACGCCTTATTCTTGTTCCAGTACTCGTTCACCACCGCTGGCGCCGCCACCCGCTGCGTCAACGGTCCGCTTGCCGCCGCTGCCGCCGACCCCGGCTCCGCCCCTGCCGCCGCCGCCGCCGCCTTCTCCCGCGCCGCCGCCACCTCCTCCAACAGGTTCCGAAGCTTCTCGCTGCGCTCTCGCCGCTGGGCCGCGGCCGCCTCAGCTGCTGGGTCCGGCGGCAGCTGTGGCAGGTTCTGCAGCTCCGGGGCCGGCCTGTTCGGCAGCAGCTTGCCGTATAGGCGGTTGAGCCCCTGCACGATGTCTTCTGCCACAAGCTTGCGGCCTGCTTTGCGGCAGTGCAACAGGTGCGTGTTCCATACTTGTCAGCGGCAGCCGTGCAGGCACAGCGTTCACGTAGGGTAATCAGCGGGTGCTGTATGCCATCCAACATGGTGCTGCAGGCATAGGACAGTCAAAATGACTGTGGCCGCCTCCCGTCACTGGGCTTTAAGCCCTTACCCTTGAAGCGCACGAAGCCGGTGGACGCCTCCGGGTACAGCAGCACGGAGGGCAGGCGCTCCGTGACGGAGCAGGAGAAGGCGGCGGCCAGGAAGGCCCTGGCCTCGGGGTCTGCCGCATTCAGCTTGGCGACCGTCACGTACGGCACATGCTGCAACCCAACCGCCAACCGTTCCACCTGCGCCGCAGGTGCAAGCGCCACGCAGGCATGTCTCCTGTTGTCGTACCTTGGCCAGCGCTATTTGAGACATGTTCACAGGTGCACGAGCATGTGCGCAGGCGGCTAGCTGCTGGGTATACAAGCACACCGGTTGTTATCAGGCTCGGGCTCAAGGCGAGAGCTCGCCCTGCAACGGGCCGGCATGCGCCATGGTGTACGGTGCAGCGCCACATCCCGGCGAAATGAATGTGCCGCTGTCACTGGAAAGTGCATTTCAAGCATGCCCGCTTGTACGCCGCCCTCGACGCCACCCTCTGCGTCCGATCAGTTGCCTATGCGCGGTTGTCCCCGCAGCCCATCCCCATCCCCAGCCGCCCACCTCGTACTCCGCCTTCCTGCACGCCCGGCTGGCAGGGTCGTACAGCACCACCACGAACGTGCGGTGGTTCCGGTGCCCGAACGACTGGCGGTGGAACACCTTGAAGCTGTCCAGCTGGATGGTGGACACGCAGGAGCCGGGGTAGTCTGCGTGCCGGCACAGGGTGCGGCAGTTGGGGCTCGGGTGGGATTTGGACTCCTCCACGTGACTAGGCTGCTCGAGTAAGCTAGGGCCCAACCCGATCACCCAATAACAGGTCAAATTGCAGAGCAGCAGCACAGTGAGGGTGCACGGTTGCTGTAACACGCGGTACGCACCCCAGAGGTCTTGTGGCGCTGGGGCTTTCGGCTGGTCCTGTGCCCGCGCCTGTGCCGCCAACGGGGGGACCAGCGCCCGGCCGCATCCTTGCCGCAGGCCACCGCTAAGCTGGATGCTGCGTGAAACTATAGCCCGCGATCCTCGGCAGGAAAGAAGCAGATGGGGCCGTGCACTTGGCACAGCGGACGCAGCGGCGCAATGGGCAAGTTGGCCAGTGCCTCGCGGCGGGCCGCCCGCCCGCCGCGAACCTAGTTGGCCTTGCAGCTTTACTACGGTTTACGATAACGTAGGTATTCAAGGTGAGTCGGGTTGAATTGCCTTGTCCTTTGCCGTCGACAGGTGGCAAGAAGTTTGGCAGCCGGCGACCAGTAGACAAAGCCTACGAAGTGTTTCGTGCATTCTGAATACGTTTATAATGAACCTGTGTGTCGATATCCGTGGCAAGAGGCCTACGCTGTGCGTGAAATGCATCGGCGACATGGTGGAACCACATGGACCTGGCACCTGGGCTAGGGGATGCCCCTGCTTCAGGCCCTCACCCCTTCCCCTTCCCCTCTCCGCTGCACGGGAAAGCACCCCTGTGCGCTGCACCGTCGTCGCCCGGTGTAAGGAGGTACTCTGCAAAGTATCGTCCACAATGTCCGGGAAGATACTCATGTAGGGGTGGGACCAGGCTGTGGTAGGAGAACTGACGGCCCGCTCGTAGTGGCCTATCCCTTGACGGAGCTGGTTGCTCCTATCCGTACAGCGAGAGGGGTGGGAAACCCCGTGTCCTTGATTG
>VFQN01004337.1_pt1 | contig 18839 bp, 13 predicted proteins | sample 3512371 | NCBI WGS metagenome assembly VFQN01 (sample SAMN10412370, study PRJNA504923) | tailings metagenome | isolation source: Replicate 2 from Balatoc abandoned mine | place: Philippines: Itogon, Benguet | collected 2017-08-28 | reverse complement strand
AATACCTCGACAAACAGCTTTCCGGCCGCGAAATCTTCGTGATCAACCGCAGTTTTGAGGCGGCTCCTGATCTGGTCTTCGGGATGTGGACCAACCCGGAACAGATTGCCCGCTGGCTGCCGCCGACCGGGTTCGACATGACGTTTCTGGAGGCGGACATTCGGACGGGCGGTAGCAGCTTCTGGCGGATGTCGAATCATACCGATACCACGCTGCATGGCCGCATGGACTATCTGGAGGTCGATCCGCCGCGTCGTCTGGTCTACAGCCAGCGATTTTGCACCGCAGATGGTGGTCCGGGCCATCACCCTCATCTGCCGGTCTGGCCAGTCACAATGCACACCACCGTAACAATGACCGCCGAAGAATCCGGGGGGACGCGCGTGACCGTCACCTGGAAACCCTGCCAGGAGGCCACTCCCCAGGAACTTCAGGCGTTCACCGATCTGCGGACCAGCATGACCGGCGGCTGGACGAGATCCTTCGACACGCTGGAAACGCTTCTTGTCGATGGCCTGAGAGCGTAACGCCTGCCATACCGACGATTGAACGGCAGCAATCAGTCCGCCTTCAGGCGGTCCCGGCAACAAGGCGAACCTGGTCTCAGCTGCCTGACGAGACCAGGTTCGCAGGTCAGTCGCGGTCTCATAGATCCTGACGGTCAGATCGACCAGACGTAGGCAGTACGGTCGAAGCCGGCCGAGGCCAGCAGGCGACCATCGGGGCTGTAGCAGACTCCGTAGATGGTATTGCTGTGTGCCGGCTGGACCTGCTGCAGTTCCAGCGTCGCAGCGTCCCACAGCCGGATGGCTCCATCGGAACCGCCGGTGACAACCTGCCGGCCATCCGCAGAGACGGCAATCGATTTCAGCTGTCGGCCCGAGCGGGTCGAGGAATCCACCGTGGCGGTGACGAGCAGTTCTCCCGCCGCTGACCAGGCACGGAGGGTACCGTCACCGCCCACCGAATACAGACGTTGACCGTCCGGCGCGAAGACGAGTCCCTCCACGGTTTGTGTATGACCGGAAACCGTTCTCAACAGCCGCGCGTCCTCAACATCCCAGAGCCGGATGGTCTGATCATCACTCCCGGACGCGGCCCGGGTGCCGTCACTATTCAGGGCAACTGACTGGACCGCGGCATCATGCCCGTTCAGGGTTGCCAGCAGAGCCGTTGAGGCGATCTCGAACACCAGCACGGTCTTGTCGAAACCGCCCGAGGCGACGCGCGCCAGATTGCCACTCACGCCGGCGCAACTCAGATAGGTCTGATGTCCGGACAAGGTGGAATCAGGCTTGCCACTGGCCAGATCCCAGACCCGCAGGGAACGGTCCAGACTCCCCGTGATGGCCCGTTCCGCAGAAAGATATTGCACGAACGTCACACCGTCGCGATGTCCGGTGAGTGTGCCTGTATGCTGCCCGGTCGCCACGTCCCAGAGCTTGACGTCGTTATCGAGACTTGCGGTTGCAATCTGGCGACTGTCCGGCGAGAACGCTGCCCAGTAAATGGAATTCCCGTGGGTCAGCGTCTGCAGTTTTTTCGGCAAACCGGCCATCGAATTCACACCAGTTCTGGCAGGGGACGATATGCAGGATCAACCAGAAATTGTGGACGGCCGGACTGATCCGGCAACGTGGTCTGCGTGGTATCGATTCCCAGGTTGTGGTACAGCGTCGCGAACACTTCCTGGAAGTGCACCGGTCGTTCGTGAGGATGCTCGCCGAGTCGGTTGGTGCTGCCAATCACCTGGCCAGTACGAATGCCACCGCCGGACAGCATCGCACACGCGACCTGCGGCCAGTGGTCGCGTCCGCCATTCTTGTTGATGACCGGTGTCCGGCCGAATTCTCCCCAGACAACTACGCTGACGTCGTCGGACAGTCCACGCTGTTCCAGATCATCCAGCAGAGCCGTCAGTCCCTGATCCAGGACCGGAAAGTGGTCGCGCGAGTTTTCAAACGTGGTTCCGTGCGGACGTCCGTGCCAGTCCCAACGGCCGTAGGCCAGCGTTACCACGCGGGCTCCCGCTTCCACCAGCCGCCGCGCTGCCAGCAGATAGTCATTCATCAACGGGCCGGCGTCACCGTAACCGGCGTTGTCGGGAGCGCCGCGTCCATAACGATCCCGCACTGCCGGATCTTCCTGCTCCAGATCGAGCGCATCCATCATGCGGCTGGACGTCAGGATGCCGAAAGCCGATTCGTAATGCTTGCTCAAGCCTTCAAATGCGCCGCTGCGTCCGGTCTCCCGCTGCAGACGGTCGATATTCGTGAGCAATTGCCGGCGATTCTTCAGGTTGGCGACGTCCAGGCCCTCAAGACCCAGCCGCAACGATTCCGCGTTGGGGGCGAAGGGAGCATGTGCCTGACCCACGAAGCCAGGCGGCCCCGGATCGCCCCAGCCGGAGTTTTTCGTGCGCGGTGACAGACTGACAAAGGGCAGGGTGCCGTTGACTGCCGGTCCCTGCAGTCTGGAGACGACGGCGCCGAGCGCCGGCCAGCCTCCTGCCGGCTGATTCAGCGATTGATGTCCTGTCAGGCACTGAAAGGCCGCATGTCGGCCTTCCGCTCCCACCAGCGAGCGAATGATCGCCAGCCGATCCATCCGCTGCGCCAGTCGCGGCAGCAGTTCACAGATCTCAATCCCCGGAACACTGGTCGCAATCGGATCGAATTCGCCGCGAATCTCAACGGGGGCGTCCGGCTTCAGATCCACCATGTCCTGATGCGGCGGCCCGCCGGACAGGAACACCATGATCACAGCCTTGTGGGAACGTCGGCCGGTCGCCGCCTCGACCCGCAACAGATCCGGCAGGGACAGGCCGCCCATGGCCAGCGCCCCGACTTTGAGCAGCGAACGGCGGGACAGGCCGTCACAAAAATGGTGTGAGCCCCGGGTCATTCGCGACATTCGATTCCCCGATTCCAGCGAAGATTTCAGAACTCCGTGGGTTGAGCGTCGGCAACAACAAGATATAAGCAAATCTTGCTGGATGTCTACACGCAATCCGGCGAAATTGCCCTTTCCAGCAGATCCGACATCTGCCAGCTGACTCGCTGCCCGTGGGCAAGAGATCTGGAAGCCGCGGGGCAGCAGCGACGCGTGGCCATGATCAGCGGCTCAACAGGCCTTCCCGGTACCCGTCCAGGCAAGCTGTTTTACAGACGCTGCGCTCGCCATCAATGCCGGCATCAGCAGACTGCGCCGGTGATTCATTCCTGCCGCTGGATTCCTGCCGTAAGCGTTATTGTAGAAACCGTAATCTCTGCATAATGTATTGCTGGTCTGGAAGCATGTCAGTCTGGCTGCGGGATGGCTGGACTTCAGCGACACGATTCCGGACGAGATGCATGACGACGAACGCGGAATGATTCCCCGGATGCGCTCGCATCACGCTCCAGACCAGGGCCAACACCTTGCAGACCTTTCATGATGAAAGTTCAGGCCTGTCCGCGACAGTGGCCTGTCCTGATTCAATGGGCTCCCTTGCTTCAGCACTCCTGCCATTTCCGGCAGATCTCCCGCCTGACGGGGTGGCTGCCGACCAGCCGGACCAGACGGTTGATGCAGTCACCAGGCCGGTGCGAGCCTTCGTCACCATTATTGTGCCTGTCTATAACGACGCTGATCGGTTGCAGAAATGCCTGCAGGCACTCACGGCCCAAAGTTACCCGGAGGACTGCCGCGAGATTATTGTTATCGATAACGGATCGGACGAAGATCTTTCACAGATGATGGCGAACTGGCCGGAGATCCGGTTGCTCCACCAGGTCCGGCCGGGATCGTACGCGGCGCGAAACTGCGGAATTGCCGTGGCGCGAGGCGAAATTCTGGCATTCACGGACTCGGATTGCCTGCCCGATCCAGAGTGGCTGGCAGCCGGTGTGGATGCGCTGGAAGCGAATCCGGATGCCACGCATGTCGGCGGACCGGTGGTCACTGTGCCGCGAAATCCTGAACAACGGAATCTGGCGGAATTACATCAGGCCATTCTGGCATTTGATCAGGAACGCTATATCACCGTTCGCCAGTTCTCGGTGACGGCGAATCTGATCGCCCGCCGCTGGCTGTTCAACAAGATCGGTAACTTCCGGGACGAACTGAAATCCAGTGGCGATTGCGAATGGGGCCAGCGGGCTGCTGCTGCCGGCTATTCACCGCGTTACGTGGCAGGGATGCGGATCTTTCATCCTGCCCGCGAGACCATCGCAGCGTTGCGGAAGAAGGCGGTCCGGATCAGCGGCGGCAAGGTGCATCTGAGTCGCATTCAGGGCAAGCCGGATCGGGCAGCTGTCTGGCAGACGGTGCAGGGCGGTCGCTACAGCCTGAAAAGAATCTGGAATAACCCGATTGAACGCTCGCTCACACGGCGCTCTCAGCTGATGGTTGCTGAACTTTCGATTCGGCTGGCAATGGTCACCGAGCAGCTCCGGGTCATCCTGGGCAAGGAGCCGCGACGGCAATAACATCCGGTATCACCGGGGCAGGGGGGCGGGAGCCCGCCTGCGTCACGGAATTGACGGCTATGAGTACCTGTGGCTGCCAGCCATGTTGATTATTCCCACTCGGTTGTTTATTCCCACTCGATCGTGCTCGGTGGCTTGGAACTGACGTCGTAAACGACGCGATTCACTCCGCGGACTTCATTGATCACGCGGCTGGAGATCTTCTGCAGCACCGGGTAGGGCATCGGATACCAGTCGGCGGTCATGAAGTCGTCGGTCGTGACCGCACGGACGGCGATGGCATCCTCGTAGGTCCGGCCGTCTCCCATGACGCCGACGGATTGCACCGGCAGCAACACCGCAAACGCCTGCTGGATCTCGCGGTAAAGGTTGGCCTTCCGGAGTTCATCCAGCACAATCGTGTCTGCCTCACGCAGTTTGTCGAGCCGTTCCTTAGTGATCGCGCCCAGACAGCGGACTGCCAGGCCCGGGCCCGGAAAAGGATGTCGCCAGATCAGTTCTTCCGTGAGTCCCAGTTCCAGCCCCATCCGGCGAACTTCGTCCTTGAACAGATCCCGCAGCGGTTCGATCAGTTCAAAACCCAGTTCTTCCGGCAAGCCGCCCACATTGTGGTGATGCTTGATCGTCGCGGCCGGGCCATCCACGTGGCCGCCGGACTCAATCACGTCGGGATACAGGGTTCCCTGCGCGAGGAACCGCGCATCGGGAATCGATTCGGCTTCCTTGCGGAAAACTTCGATAAACACCCGGCCAATGATTTTTCGTTTCTGCTGCGGATCGGACACGCCGTGCAGTTCCGTCAGGAACCGTTCGCTGGCGTCGACCACGTGCAGGTCGGTCCGGAAGTGATTCTGGAAACGATCACGGACCTTGTCGGCCTCGCCTTTCCGCAAACACCCGTTATCCACAAAGATGCACGACAGTTGCGGGCCGATTGCCTTGTACAGAATCGCTGCCGCCACCGAAGAATCGACGCCGCCCGACAGGCCGCAGATCACGCGGGAATTGCCGACACGCGCCCGGATCGCGGCGACTTCCTTCTCGATCAGCGAACTGATCTTCCAGGTTCCCCGACATCCGCAAATCTTCTTCACGAAATTTTCGAGCAGATGGATTCCAAACTGGGTATGGGTCACTTCCGGGTGGAACTGTAAACCATAAACCGGCTGGTCGACGTGCTTCACTGCGGCGAACCGGCACGTGTCGGTTTCCGCCAGCTGGACGAAATCGGCGCTGACTTCCTCGACCTGATCACCGTGACTCATCCAGACCGTCGAGACCGTCGGCAACCCGTCCACCAGTGGATCGGAGGCCGTAATTGTGCAGTCCTTGCGACCGAATTCACGGGAATGACCCGGACGAACTGCGCCGCCACGCTGCTGGCAAGCCAGTTGCATCCCGTAGCAAATGCCCAGAATCGGAATACCGAGCTGGAAGATTTCAGGGTCCGGTTTTGGAGCCTTGTCACCGTAAACGCTGGCCGGCCCCCCCGACAGGATCAATCCCTTCGGGTTCAGTTCCCGGATGCGACTGGCCGGCAGATCGTGACGGACCAGCTGACAGAAGACGTTGCGATCACGAACCCGGCGTGCGATCAGCTGGGCGGTCTGGCCACCAAAATCCAGCACCAGGATCAGTTCTTCCTGGGTCGGATCGACAACACCCAGATCCCCTTCCGCGTGGGAAGCCGTCATCGTGTTCTGAGACATAGCCATCTTGCCATTGACCAGCCGGCGGCTCGTTCGTTGATTGACCGCAGGCGCGAAGGAAAACCCGGATTTTACACTCGGACGCAACAACTCACCAGTGGACGCCGGCCGTCCCGGAAGTCAAATCTCCGGAGAGGATGGAACCTCTTTGTCAGAATCAGTTTGCAGCTTCAGCAGCTGCTTCTGGCCGACCTCGTCGATGGCGCGATCCGGCCAGATTTCCAGCGGCGAATACCGCGGATGCCGGGATTCCTTGTAGGGATCGTTGCGCCGGGTGTTGTAGCAGCTAATGAATGCCCAGCGGGGAGTATCGCTGGTATTCTGATCGGAGCGGTGCAGGGTATTGCAGTGAAAGAGGACGGCCGAGCCGGGCTCCAGTTCGACGTGGATGGTTTCCAGCCGCCGGACAACTTCCGCGACCCGTTCCGGATCTGCTCCCGTCTGGTCCCCGACCTGGCCATGCTCCAGGCGTCCCAGCCGATGTGAGCCAGGAATTACTTGCAGGCAACCGTTTTCACGGGTGGCGCGGTCAACAGCGATCAGGCAACTGATCATCTCGGGCCACAGGCAGCTGTTGTGATACCAGTAGCCATAATCCTGATGCCACGCCCAGGCACCGCCGGTGCGGGCATCCTTCAGGATCATCTTGTGGTGGTAATGGTAGACTTCATCGCCCAGCAACTGCGTACACATGGAAACAATGCGCTCGTTGCGAACGATGGCGCCGTAGATCGTGTCGCGGGGAAGATCATTCCGAACCACGAGACGGATCGATCCACCTTCGCCGTCCGCGCGACTGCTGGCCTCACTGGCTAACTGGCGGTCCGCCCGCGCAACATCCCGCAGCAAGCGGAGTTGTTCCGGACTCAGCAGATCCCGCACAACGACGAAACCCTCGGAGTGATACTGGGCCACTTCCTGGATGGAGAGCGGAAACGGGTTCATCAGGGAGAAATCCGGCTGGGCGTCCAAGGCGCGAGGCGGGTTAGCAACGTCGCCGGGCAGTATCGGTCAGCCCGTCAGGAAATGAAAGGCTGCACCACCGGCGGTCGGGCCAGACGTCAAGCCGGGACTTCAACGGACTGCCCCGACTCTGTGTCGTGCGCTGGATCAGGAGATCGCAGGGCTTGCTCCTGATCCAGCGCATGACCCGGGTGTGACCAGGAAAAGTTCCTGCCGGAACGATTTCTGCTGAAAGGTTTGCGTGCTATGGTGAGTATTCGAGATCGCCAGCGGATATGATCCCTCCTGTTCTTCTGCGGAGTCAGACAGCATTGGATTCGGCCGGCTCACTGCAAGCAGATCTGCCAGAGACGTCGCATGGCTCCCCCGTCGCGAGTCCGGTGTCGTTCCCGGATCCCGGCACGCAGGTGGTGCGCAGGATCTGGCGTGCTCCCCGCGGACATGGCTCGCTGGTGATGGACCCTCCCTGGCAGGAAGCCGTCCGCATGCTCCAGCGAAAGCGTGCGCCAGATCCCTCTGCGCCGAATCTCGCGGGTCTGGACTGGTCTGACTGGCGACAGTCCTGCCGCGATGCCTGTCTGCAGGCCGCTCGCGACTATACGGTCCGTCAACTGGGGGCACAGATTCCGGAGAGCATTGACGACGCCATTCAGTCGGGAGCGGTCAGGATGGGCGAAATTCCGCTGGTGGTCGATGGGCATCAGCCGGAGTTGTTTCATCCGGGAGTCTGGGCGAAGAATTTCGCGATCAGCCGACTCGCAACGGCCGCGGGAGGTGTGGCCCTGCACCTGATCGTCGATAATGATGCCTCTTCACAGTCCTCAATCCTGGCTCCGGCGGGCAGCCGCGAGTTGCCCGCGCGTGTCGAGATTCCATTCGACGATTCGCAGTCATTGCAGCCGTGGGAAATCCGCACCGTTCAAAACAGCAGGGTGTTTGACTCATTTGCCGATCGCGTGACTGCTTCGATGTCTGCCTGGCAAATCAAGCCGCTGATCGAATCCGCCTGGCCGGCGGCGGTGGAACAACGTCGTCAGGGAGCGGGACTGGCGGACTGTCTGACTGCGGCACGCGTCAGCATCGAGCGGCGGTGGGGCATTCATAACCTTGAACTGCCGATGTCGCGACTTTGTGAACTGCCACCCTTTCTGGCCCTGGTCGCAGAAATTGTCCGCCGACTGCCCGATTTTGCCGGTCATTACAACGCCGTTCTCGCGGAGTATCGCGAACTGAATGGCGTCCGCAGTCGTTCGCATCCCGTGCCAGAGCTGGCGCGCGACGGCGACTGGTGGGAAGCTCCGTTCTGGGTCTGGCGGGAAGGCGCGTTGCGCCGGGATCGGCTGTGGGCGAACTGTTCGGAGGGCGGCATCAGGCTGCGGGATTCACAAGGAGAATTCCTGACCGCTGCCCGGTGTACAGCGCACTGCAAGTCGTGGCTGGTCGATGCCTTGTCCGGACTGGGCCGTCGCGGCATCCGGCTTAGGTCCCGGGCCCTGACGACGACGATGTTTGCCCGGCTCGGGCTTGCCGACTTGTTTATTCACGGGTTGGGCGGTGCCAAGTATGACGAAATGACCGATGCCCTGATTGCCCGCTTTTTCGGGATCAGGGCTCCCCAATTCATGACAGTCTCTGCCACTTTCCATCTGCCGCTCGGGGGGGCATGGCCCGCCTCTGTGCAACAGCTGGGTAGTCTGCGCCATGAGTACCGCGATCTTGAGCAGAACCCGCAGCGGCATCTGCCGGCACAAGTTTCAGAATCCGCTCAACGGCTGATTGAGGAACGAACCCGACTCGTCCAGGAGTTGCATCCGGAATCTGGCGAAACGCCCGCAGCGGCGTCGCGCGGCCAGCGCCGCAAACACTACCAGCGCCTGCGTGCGATTAATGCAGAACTGCTGGAAAATCTCGACTGTGTGCGGGTGCAATCAGAAATGGCCGTGCAGCAGGCACGCCGTCAGCTCGCCGCCAATCAGGTCCTGGGGAGTCGGGAATTCAGCTGGACTCTTTTCCCGGAAGAACTGTTGCATGCGGAATACGCGGCGATGTTTCCCGGCATGTCACATTGGACACAAAACGGTATTTCACAGTGAGATCTGTGGAAATGGATACGATTGACGTGCGTTTCACACGCCGATAAAATCCATGTCCGTTGATGCGTCGCAAGTCAAACCCACGGTTGGGGTGATTGCGTGCATCGGAGGCGCGCGATCATGTTGCGTGTGGATTTGAGTTCGTCATCCGGCCAATATTGCGATGGCGTCTCGCGTCGCAGTTTTCTGCAACTGGGCATGGCCGGCATCGGCTCCGCCAGCCTGTCGACCTTGCTGCAGGCCAGGTCTGCTTCAGCGGCCCCCGGAACCTCGGGCAAAAACACCTCGGTTATTCTGGTCTGGCTCGATGGCGGGCCCGGCCATATGGACATGTACGATATGAAGCCGGAGGCCCCGGCCGAGTATCGCGGGCTCTGGAATCCGATCCCGACGAATGTCCCGGGGATCGAGGTTACCGAACTGTATCCCCGCCAGGCGAAAATCGCCGACAAGTTCTCGATTATTCGTTCGCTGCACCATAACAACGGCGATCACTTTGCCGCGGGGCATATCCTGTTGACGGGTCGTCCGGGAGCCAGCGGGGCAGATACTCCGGGAAAATTCCCGTTCATCGGCTCTCTGGCCACGAAAATGACGGGAGCCCGCCGGGAAGGGATGCCCGCCCATGCCGCCGTGCCATATGCCATGAGCATTGGATTGCGGCCCGGATATTTTGGCAGTAATTACCTGGGACCGGCCTACAACCCGTTTGAAACAGAAGGCGATGCCAACGCCTCGAATTTTCAGGTCAAGAACGTCGAATTGACCGGCGGCATGACGATGCAGCGGCTGGAAGACCGCTCGGATCTGATGAAGCGGTTCGATCGTCTGCGCCGCGATACCGATAATTCCGGCATGCTGGAGGCGATGGACCGTTTTGATCGTGATGCCTACGCGATGGTCACGGGGGAGAATGCCCGCCGGGCCTTTGATATCAGCAAGGAAGATCCGCGCATTCGTGATCGCTACGGCCGCCATTCCTGGGCACAAAGCATGCTGCTGGCCCGCCGACTGGTGGAAGCCGGCACGACGTTCGTCACCGTGCATCTCGGTGGCTGGGACCATCACTGGGATCTGAAATCCGGTTACGACCGCCTGTTGCCGATCGTTGATCAAGGCTATTCAGCGCTGCTGGAAGATCTGGATCAACGCGGGATGCTGGACAATACGCTGGTCATGCTCTGCGGCGAGTTCAGTCGGACTCCGCGCATGAACGATGGTGGCAACGGTGGCCCTCCCGGAAGCATGGGCACGCCAGGACGCGATCACTGGGGCAATGCCATGTTCTGCCTGATGGGCGGCGGTGGTGTGAAAACCGGTCAGATTGTCGGCTCGACCAACCGTCTGGGGGAAGTTCCGCAGGACCGACCAATCAAGCCGGCAGACATCCATCACACCATGTTTCATGTGCTGGGCATCGACCGCACTGCCAGCTTCCTGAATCACTCCGGTCGCCCGATCCCCGCCCTCGAACCCGGCGACATCATCCGCGAACTGATCTGAATTCCCTTCAGATTACGGAGGAAAGTCGTTCACACAGTCCACCCTGCACGCTTGCGGTTTCGCGATTCCAAAGCCCGCCAGTCACCCCGACTGGCATCCCGCGCAAAAGAACGTCGACCGCTGCGCCTGCACAATCCGCTGGATGACCTCCGACAAACAGGTTGGACACCTTTCGCCCTGGCGATCGTAGACGCGGTGCGCGTTCTGATAGCCGCCGCTCAGGTTCAGCGCATTCCGGTAAGTCCCGTCAGAAAGCGTCGACCCTTCGTACTGGATCGCCAGATTCAGGATTTCAATCGTCGCGGCGTGAATTGAGACAATCTGATCCAGTGAGAGCTGATCAGCCGGACATTCCGGAGAGATGCGGGCGAGATGCAGGATCTCGCTCGCATACAGATTCCCGATCCCCGCAATGCGTTTCTGATCGAGCATCAGCACCTTGACGGGACGTCGGGTCGACCGGCAGATTTGCTGCCAGTGATCGACAGTGGCCTGCAACGCATCCGGCCCCAGATGTCCGGTCAGAAGCGCTTCCGCCAGTTCGCCGGGACGATAATACCGGACGGTTCCGAGTCCTCGCCGGTCCCAGAACCAGAGCGATCCGGGACCGGAATCGTGCTCCAGACGCCACTCCAGCCGCAAATGCTCCTGGTCCGGCGGATCAGCGAGCAGCATCAGGCCCGTCATGCGCGGTTCAATCGCCACATTCGCGCCATCGCTCAAGTCCAGCACGACCCGCTTGGCCAGTCGTCGGACGTCAATAATGGTCTGCCCCTTCAGCTTCCGGGCCAGGGTAGGCAGAGAGGGGGCAATCAAAATCGGTTTGCAGGCGGTCTTGCAGCGTCGCAGTTCGCGAATCCGTCGGCCGACGACATGCGGGCGAATCCCGCGTACCATCGTTTCCACTTCGGGAAGTTCGGGCATACCAGCAGAGTCTCCCGCAAAACTATCGGATGAATTCATTCTGAACGGTGATCGCGACAGCATCACCACGACAATCATCAACGACAGCAACCATCACGGGGACGGCGGAATTATCCTCCCTCGTTAAGAACGCGCCGCAGTCCTCAACGACTCATGAGTGTGAAAATCTGTCGCTCACGGCGATCACACCGTCTTCATCGTTCACTGCGGTCGTGGCAGCTGGTCGTAACACGTCTATTCTAGCGGGTTTGTGGAATAGATCGTACGCGTGACCCGGCTTTCTCCAGTTCTCGCAGTTTTCCCGGATCGTGCTTGACGACGCTTCCTGGCAGGACGATGCTGATACACAGTGCGCCCGCACCGGCCGGTTCGACGGTGGCCTGCAAAATTGCAGCCCGTGTCTGCGATCCGGACGCAACCGGGTGTCGGCTCAGGCGGGGTATGGCCCTCCGATGTTGATTTATTTCTTCCGACTGCGTTGAAGTGAAGAGAACAGTGACCGGTCGGAACCGTGATCGGGCATCTGTCTGATCTCAGTATCGTTCGATAGTCCGGGTCGGTTCGACTCACGCAAGAGTTCAGTTTGTTCGTGTGGGGAGTGGCAGGAATGCGTTTCATGACGGGCAGACTGCGTCCGATGTGTCTGGCTTTGGGAACAAGCCTGTTGTTGTCGTCCGGTGCGGCGATCGCTGCCACACCGGAACAGCAGGTGGTCGCCCACCTGGCCGCGGGTGAATTCGGACCGGCCACCGCTATCGCTGCCACCATCCAGGATCCCGTCTTGCAGGCCCAGTTGCTGCAACAGGTGGCTGAGACCCAACAAGCTGCGGGTGCCAATACCGGCGTGAACGGGACGCTGCAGCAAATTTCAACGGGAGCAGATCGTGTTGCCGCCCGTGAGGCTGCGGTGCGGGACTCCGCCATGAACGGCGGTGGGGTGATGGCCGACTTTCAGTCGCTCATCAATATCATTTACTCGAATACCGATGCAGACTGGGAAGAACGGGACGGGGTCGGCGGTGCTGCAACTCCGTACTTCAACGGGGTCCGCGTTGCTCCCGGCAAACTGTTGAGCCGCATCGTCACGCAGGACAAGACCAATCGCCTGGCAGCTCTCGGTGAAGAAGTCCGTCAGGCCGACCTGAACGCGGACATGGCTCAGACCAGCGGTCTGCGTTTGATCTCGCTCAAGCGGCTGGAGCAGGAAGTTTCGCACCGGCTGCAGCAGGGACAGACGGTCCCGGAATCGATGTCACGTCTCGCCGGGCTGTCGAAAATCGAATACATCTTCGTCGATGCTGCCAATCAGGACGTTATTCTGGGCGGTCCCGCCGAAGCCTGGAAATTCGGCCAGAATGGCGAACCGGTCGGGGCGGACAGCAATCGACCGATGTTGCATCTCGATGACCTCGTGGTCGTGCTGCGAAGTTTCGCTGCCGGTCAACCGGACTTCGGTTGCTCGATCAATACCCGTGATGCCGGTGTGAAGTCGCTCCAGGAATTCGCAGCCCGGTCGCAAGCCCGCGGCCCGCTCACTCCTGGTTCTGTGCGTCCCTGGGTCAATCAGCTGCAGCAGCGTCTGGGACAGCAGGACATCGTGGTGTGGGGTGTGCCGTCGACCAGCCGGGTGGCCCGGGTCATCGTTGAAGCAGATTACCGGATGAAACTGATCGGCATCGACAAACTCGACGCCGGTCCGACGGTGCCCAGCTATTTTGATCTGCTGTCGAAGTCCGACCAGAAGAATCCGCCAGCGATGGAAGCCCTGCGGTGGTGGCTAACGATGAAGTATAATTCCGTCGCTCACAGCCCGAATCGCGATGTGTTTGAAATCCGCGGTTCCGCCGTGCTGTGCCAGTCGGAAAACCAGTTCCTGACCTCGGAAGGCCAGCACGTACCGACCGGCAAGTCCGAAGCCACGAACCGCCAGTTCGCCGAGAACTTCACCAATCATTACGCCGACCTGGCTGCGAAGGATCAGGTCTTCGCCGACATGCAGAACGTGTTCGACCTGGCTCTGGTGGCCGCCCTGGTTCGCGACGAATCGATCGCCGGCCGCTCAACCTGGCGGCTCGGCAGCTTTGGTCCGGAAGGCAGCTATCAGCCGGCTGCTCACGTCGTGCCGAAGCAGGTGGATTCGGTGGTCAATCACCGGGTTTACAACGGTCGTGACATTGTCGTCCAGGTGGCCGGCGGCGTCCGCGGCGATCTGCTCGCCGTCGTGCAGGATCCGGCTCTGGCGAAAGAGGCTCCGGAATTGAAAGCCATGAGCGACAAATCGGCTGCTCCGTCTCTGCCCGCCGGTCGCTGGTGGTGGGACGCAGCGAAGTAAGTTCGACTCTCCAACTCATTGATGCTGACAGGCCGCGATTCCCGGATGCCGGGAATCGCGGCCTGTCCCCTTTTCACAGGCGAAAGAGGTGAGTGGTTAATTGAAGGACAAGCGACTCAGGGCAAGGTGCCGGGGTCAGAAGCGTAGCGGATGGCACCGACGATCGCTCCTGAAGATGCCCGATGTGATCCGCGCGTCGGGAAGCACTCGCATGGCCATGCGCTGCGCCCCCTGACCATGCGACCCTTCGTCGCTCGACTGGGGGCTTCCTATGACCTCATCCAAGTGCGAAATATGCGGTGACTCAGGAATTGCAAAATCTTTGGGTTCGTGGCTCTGCGACGTCTGCCAGGCGAAATATTACGAGTGCCATTGCAGTGTTTGTGGAATTGGGATGCGGTACTTGATCGAGTTCGACAATCAGGATTGTCCGGTTGCAACTGCTATCCTCTGCCGCCAATGCAACATGAGGCGGCGGGCTGCAACGATATCCGGGATCGATCGGGATGCGATCCTCGCAAAAGTGGAGATCGGCAAGCTCTCTGCAATTAAGGAGGCACGGTCGCGACCGGGGTGGTCAGTCACCGATGCTGATCTGTTGGTTGATATACTTCTGGAAATTGCCGAATCAGAAAAGACCACAGGTTGCTGAGGATGACGTCGTGCATGTGGGCCATCACATGCGTACAAAAAAGGGCGGCTGGAATGATCCAGCCGCCCCTGCTATGGCTACTCACTGTGTACGCGACTCAGTGACAACGAACAATAGGTCTCACTGATGTCGCCAGTGAGCAGCCCTGACCGTGAAGGGTTTACGCGTCGCCCATTGCTGGTCGACGACGACTGTGTCGCCGATCGCGCAACCGGGAGAGAGCCAGAGCAGCTCGATCGATTGCATGAGACACGACGGCCAGCAGATCCTCGCCCCGGTCTTCTACGATGACACTGCGGTGACGAGGCACGGTGATCGCGACGCGACAACGCTTGTCGACGCCGCCTTTGGGACCATTCAGGTCCTCGATCGCCAGTGCGATCTCGCCAACCCAGTGCCCGAAGCGATCAAAAGCGTAATGCAGCTTGTGATCCAGAAGGCGGTTCAAGGTCGCGGTCTTTTCCACGCCCTTCACGGTGAGATTCGTTCGCATGATCTTCTCCCGTACTTCTGATTCACCCCATTGTGAATCATTCTCAAGGTCTCCATTCAATAGTACGCAGGAGAGACGCATTTGGATGAAGAAAAAACGAAGATTCTAACCTGATACGATCAATCGGGTTGTGGAACAAAATGGTGCGACGTCCGCTCACCTCTCCTCTGACGGGCGACACTTGCCCCGATCCTGCTGATCATCTGGCAACCTTGTAAAGCTGCAGCGCTTTCTCACGCTGGACTGCGTGATCCACGATCGGTTTCGGATAGTCGCCCCGGAATCGATGTTCATGCGGAGCATGAATGGCTTTCGCTGGCACGTCTTTCAGTTCCGGGACGTAGCGGCGAATGTAGTCGCCCTCGGGATCGAACTTCTGGCTTTGCAGGGTGGGGTTGAAGATGCGGAAGTACGGCTGCGGATCACAGCCGGTGGAAGCGGCCCACTGCCAACCGCCATTGTTCGGAGCCAGATCGCCGTCGAGGAGTTGTTCCATGAACCAGCGCTCGCCCCAGCGCCAGTCGATGAGCAAATCCTTGGTCAGGAACGACGCCACGATCATTCGTACACGGTTGTGCATCCAGCCAGTGGTTTTCAGCTGTCGCATGCCGGCATCGACAATCGGATAGCCCGTGCGTCCGTCCTTCCAGGCCTCAAACCAGTCCTCGCGGTTTTCCCACTGCAGGTTACGGTACTGCTCCAGAAACGCCGTGTGTTCGACTTCCGGACGATGGTAGAGCACATGATAATAGAACTCGCGCCAGACGAGTTCCTTGACGAACTGGGTGGGCCCGTTCTTTTCAGACAGCCGAACATGTTCCAGATCGGCAGCAGCCAGGATCATGGGTGTGGTCAGCGAGCCGTTCTTCAGGTAAATCGACAGCTGTGAAGTGCCGTCGATAGTAGGGAAGTCGCGCCGGTCCGAATACTCTGTCAGACCCGACTTGTGAAAGTCCCGCAGCCGCGCCAGGGCCTGCAGGCTGCCGGCTTCGGGAAGCGGAATGGTGACGTGCTGCCGGTTTTCGCCAAGGTATTCTGTCAGATGATCGGACGGCGGAGTTGCGGGGGAAAACAGATCCTGCCAGGTCAGCGAGAACAAATTTTTATCGACCTGTCCGCGACTCCGCTGGCTGAGGTAGCGCAAGCCTGCCGCTTGCGCGGCAATTCGCTCCGTCCCGTCGTCGGTCGCAAACCGCTCGAACCAGCGTTTGGAGAAGGGCGTATAGACCTGATACAACGCGCCCGGTTCATTGTTCCGGGTGATTTCCTCCGGTTCAAACACCAGGTGATCGCGTTCGGTGTGCACGTTGACTCCATACACATCCGGCAGCCAGGTGGACAGGATCTGATCGCGGTTGCGAGCGAACGGCTCGTAGTCGCGATTGAAGGTCACGACCTGCGGTCGCGGCAAACCCTGATCATGCAGCGCTGCGAACACCGTCTCGAAAGCCGGCTGTGGCCCTGTGTCCAGAACCAGCAGGTCGCTGCCGATTTCACGCAGTTCCTTCTGCAGTTCCTGGAGGGTCTTCAGGAAGAAACCAAAACGATTGTGGGAAAAATCGGGCCGCGCAAGAAAGGTCTTGTCGAAGGCGAACAGGCCCAGTACGCGTCCCTGATGCTGCTTCCAGTTCCACTGCAGCGCCGGATTGCCCGCGACTCGCAGATCTCGCCGGAACCAGTGAATGCCATAGGGTGAGGTGTCGGGCATGGGGGAATTTGAAAGTTAAGAGTTGAGGGTGGAGAGCAGAACACGCAGGCAGAGAATAGCGATTTTCGGCTTGGGAAATCGTGCTAACCTCTTCAAAAATACGAGGCTTCGCCGCAGGGACGACCCATGCAGCCCACCTTAACATCTTGTCCAAAAGTCCGCAGTATTTCAGCGGCGGAATTGCCGAAGATAAGGATACCAGCGAACGGAGTCGCTGCGAGAGCCGGAACAGGGAAGGGTGTTATGCGCTGTATTGCGGTGATGAATCAGAAGGGCGGCGTGGGAAAAACCACGACGACTGTCAACCTGGCCGCCGGTCTGGCCCGGGCAGGCAAAAAAGTCTGCATCATCGATCTGGACCCGCAGGGTCACGCCTCGCTGCATCTTGGCGTCGAAGCCTATGGCCAGGTAGCAACAATCTACGATGTGTTCTCTGGTCAGAAGTCATTTGACGAGGTGACACAGCTCGCGCAGGAACGGCTCTGGGTGGCACCGGCGAATCTGGACCTGGCTGCGACCGAACTGGAACTGGTGGATGCGCGGGATCGCGAAATCGTCTTGCGTCGTGCCCTGGAAAACGCCCGCCAACAGAACCAGTTCGATTACGTGATCATGGACTGCCCGCCGTCACTGGGCGTGTTGACGGTCAATGCGCTCACCGCTGCCCAGGAAGTCTTCATCCCGCTGCAGCCGCACTTCTTCGCACTGCAGGGTCTGTCAAAGCTGTTCGAGACGACGGCACTCGTCAAGCGACGCCTGAATCGGGAACTGCGCGTCGGCGGGATTGTGCTGTGTCTGTATGAGACCGGAACCCGTCTGGCGGCCGACATCACCGATGACCTGATGCGGTTCCTCGAACAGAGTGACCCGTCGTCGCCCTGGAAGCTGGCCCGCATTTTCCAGAGCCGGATTCGCCGGAATATCAAGCTGGCAGAGGCGCCCAGCTTCAGCCAGTCGATTTTTGAATATGCGCCGAAGAGCAGCGGAGCGCTGGACTATGCAGAACTGGTCGCCGAGGTGATCCTCGCGGAACAGGTCCGGGCCGCAGCATAGCAGAATGTGGAACCACGCTTGCGGGTTCGCGATTCAAATCAAGGAAAATCGCGAATCCGCAAGCGTGGGTTGTGAACCTGTTCGGAATCAGATGCCACGGGCTGATAACCGTTCCTTCCAGGGCGCTGGATAATGCTCCCAGGCAGCCGCATAGCTGCTGTCCAACGGCGCTGGAATATAATAATCTGCGTCCAGAAACAATGGAATTTCCGGCAGGGGGGACTCCACAGTCAATAGATGCAGGTAAGCCTTGAGCCGCGGACCACTGCAGTAGGAAACTGCCAATCGCACGGCAGTAGACGGTTGATGGGCCGGCTCACCCGTCGATTCTTCCCAGATGAGGGGATGCAACCCCATTGGGTCCAGGCGACCCGGTGGAAAAAGATCGACAACCAGCAGGTGAACTCCATCGCACAAGAGTCGGCTGGCCTTTTCGACAAAGCGTTCCAGACGACGACGGCTGGATTTATTACCGCGAGAAACAATTTCAATGACGGCGACAAGCCGCGAACCACTTACTTCCCGGATGGCGAGCCGATCCTGCTTGCGCAAAAGCTGTGATTCCGCGGCTTCCTCCTCGACCATCGCCGTGGGCGGATGCTCGGCGACAGCAATCGCACCTGTTCCTGGCCAATGTGATGCCACTTCCGAATCACGACTCAATGTCAGCACATCCGGAACATCGTCATCCGTGTACTGCTCGCCAGCCGCAAAAAACTCCGGCGGCAAGGCACCGGCATTTAACTGGTCCGCGAGCTTGTAAATCCAGGAATTATGGAAGTGGTGAAACATTCCCGCTTCCACACGATTCCAGTCATGGAGTGGCATTGGCGAACTCCCTCTGCGACGCGAGCCCCATTTATGGGCATGATTGGGCTTCTTCAATCAAATATTCAACTCAATACCCCAGATTCGGCGCCAGCCAGCGTTCGATTTCCTC
>VFQN01004336.1_pt1 | contig 18845 bp, 15 predicted proteins | sample 3512371 | NCBI WGS metagenome assembly VFQN01 (sample SAMN10412370, study PRJNA504923) | tailings metagenome | isolation source: Replicate 2 from Balatoc abandoned mine | place: Philippines: Itogon, Benguet | collected 2017-08-28 | reverse complement strand
TTGAGGTCCGCCTGCTGCTCCAGCTCCCATAGCGCGGCGCCGGCAAGCTGGCCGGCGCCGCGGCGCGCAAGGTTCGCGAAGCTCCAGTAGCGTAGTCTAAAGCGGCTGGTTTGGCCGGATTGCGGGAAGGGGGGGGGGGGGCATGCGGACTTGCCACAGGATGGCAGAAAACAACATGCGGGACTTGGCAGGGTGCCACGAGGTTGTGGCTATTGTTGTCAGCGCTCTGCAGAGTCACAACCACAAGGCATTATGGACTTGGCAGCTGAGCAGTCTTGGCTGCGCGGCATCCGCTGCTGTGCTCGGCACTGGGGACTGGGCTCGGCACCAGCATGGTGTCGCTGCGCTGCACTAGCCGTCGCACTCCGCAGGGTCCGCACACCGTGAGCACACCGCTTACTACCCCAAACGCACCATGTAACACCCATGGCACTTTCCGCTGCAGGTTCGGAAGCCTGAGCGGCTCGAACCTGCTTCAGGCCCTATGCGACACCGTGTACGCTATTTGCATGATGCGTTGCGCTCAACGTTGATGCGGCCACATCGGTTACCCTGTTGCAGGTTCGAGGGCCTGAGCGGCCAGCAAAGATGCGCGCCACACGCAATCCATGATGCCGGTTATAACCCGTCTCCTTCATCCCCCAATGTGCAGGTTCGAGAGCCTGAGCGGCCAGAACCTGCTGCAGATCCTGGCGGTGGCGGTCATCACCGGACTGCTGTGGTGGCAGCGGGGGCGGGGCAACACGCTGAGCGTGGCCACAGACATCACCGGCCTGCTGTTCTTTGAGCTGCTGTTCCCTTCATTCAGGTGCGCACTGCGACTTGCATAATCGTGTTCAGGAACCTCAGCCTGTCCCTGGCGTATCGAGGGTGCACGTCTTCTTCTGACGGGGTGCCCTACCGCCCTTGCATCAACCCGCAAGCTGGTAACGGGCCGCCAGGCCCGAAGTCGAGCGCACTGCCTTTTTCACCTCCGGTCACACACGAACCAGCAACAAGCACGCATAGGTGATGATTCCTTGGCCACCAGGCAAAACACACTTCTTGTGTTTGGCCCCTTGGCCCCAGGTCTCTCTTCTCCGCGCTCTTCACCTTCCCCAACGAGTTCCGAATGCTCAAGAAGGAGCGACCAGCCGGTAGGCTCACATACCGTCCTACGCGCCTGCGTCGCTGCGTGCGTGTCTCGTGTGCCGGCCTTAGCCAGCAGCATGCTGCGCGTCCCCTCTCCCTCCGCACCGCTCTGTGCTCATTTCTCTACCCCTGTGCCGTACCGTGCTGTACCGTACTGTACGTGCCATTGTCGTACCGTGCCGTACAGGCATGTACCGCCTGTCGGCCTACTACGCCGCGCGCACCGCCTCCGACCTGCCCATCGAGCTCATTTACCCCACGCTCTTCGTCATCGTCATATACTGGTTCGGAGGGCTGCGGGCATCGGCAGGTGAGGATGGTGGGGGCCGGGCGGGACAGGGGGGCAGGACCTCCCACCCTCCAGGCGCCTCCTTATGCAACCTGCTAGGAAACCCCGCTCCTGACCGCCCACCGCTCAATCACCTAACCCCCCTCCGTTTGGGCCCCCAAGGCGCCGCCTTATGCAACCTACTGTCCATGCTGCTCATCTTAAACCCTTGTTGCGGCTTACACCCCAACCATATACGGTACACGCTCTGACAATTTATGCGGTTGACTCCACCTCACAGGCGTCTTTTTCTGCAACCTGCTGTCCATTATCATACGTGTTTCCGAGTGTATTATACGTCATATTGGACATAATACTGACCAATTTATTCGTTTCCACCCGCAGGCGCCTTCTTCTGCAACCTGCTGTCCATGCTGCTCATCGTGCTGCTGGCGCAGTCGTGGGGGCTGCTGTTCGGAGGGACCTTCATGGACCCCAAGAGCGCGCAGACCATCACCACTGTGGTGCGTGCATGCCATATGGTAGTGGTGCATGGCTTTGTAGCACGGTGGCACGTACTGTGCCTGTATCGCAAATACCCGACTGCCAACACAGTACCGTAGTCACACGAGCCGTACTGTACTGGTTCAAGGGGTGTCCGTCTGCCCGACGGTTCGCAGCCTCCTTGCACGCTAAGACTGGACAAGAGGTGTTTGGCATCGGGCGTCTGGACGACCCACCCCTCCTCGCTCCCACCGCCCTGCAGGTGATGTTGACGTTCCTGCTGGTGGGCGGCTTCTACGTCAAGAAGGTGGGGGCAGATGCACACGAACCGGTAACACACACACCAGCCGTGCGTGCGCCACTCAACCGCTAGCATGCAGCCGGGGCCGTGTTGTACCCCGTATGCTATGATGCAGTCTGCTGTCCTGGCTGTTATGAGCGGGCTTGAGCGTTGCTAAGCATGCTGCACGCACCACCCTGCGGCGCCTGAAGGCGCCTACTGAGGGGAACCTAGGCACCTAGCTTTCTGGCGGTCAACACAGCAGTCAACACGCACACGCGCTGGCCGGTGCACGTGCAGGCGCCCGTGTGGATCGGCTGGATGGAGCACCTGTCGTTCGTGCGCCGCGCGCATGCACAAGTCGTGCACTCATCATGTTAATACACATGCTGCACACACTAACGTGCAGGTGCCCGTGTGGATCGGCTGGATCAAGTACCTGTCCTTCGTGTACTGGGGCTACAACCTGCTGATCAAGGTGCAGTTCCGGGGCGCCACCTACTACGACAACGGGGTGCCCGTGGACCTGAAGGTGGGTGACTGTGTGTATTAGCGGTGATGTGTGTGTATTCAGGATGGTGGTGGTGGTGGTGGTGGGTACAACCTGCTGGTCCAGATGCAGTTCCGGAGGGCCGCTTTGGTGGTGGTGACGAGAGGGACAATTGACGCCAACTTCATCTGTGGTGAGATGTCGAGGGAATCCTGAACACGGCGGGTGGGGCGTGGTGCATGGAGGCGCACGAGTGTGGCTGGTTGCGGGCGGCGACGGGTGCGGGCACCGGGTACCGGGCAAGCCTGCGGTGCACAATGCAACAGTAGCGTGCCTCGGTAGCAACTGCAGGTATGGTAGGTGGTTCCTCAGGTGCCTGGCGCCGCGGTAAGCTTCTGCATCTATGCCGTGGCCAACTCATGCCGCGCTTGCTGCCCTGCCTCAGGCTAACCCACATGCCCCGCAGCGCACCGCCCATCCTGTGAACCCTGCCCTCTGCCCCGTGCTCCTGACCCCCTTGCAACCTTCCAGGCCGCGCTGGGCCTGCCCGCCGACCCCGACCAGTCTGTGGTGGCCGAGGTGCTGTGCTGCTGGCGCTGCGTGTATTAACCCCGTGCTCCTCCCTCCCGTTAACCCACAGGCCGCGCTGGGCCTGCCCGCCGACCCTAACCTGTTCGTTGTGGCCGGGGTGCTGGTGCTGCTGTCGCTGCGTGTATTAACCCCGTGCTCCTCCCTCCCGTTAACCCACAGGCCGCGCTGGGCCTGCCCGCCGACCCTAACCTGTTCGTTGTGGCCGGGGTGCTGGTGCTGCTGTCGCTGCGTGTATTAACCCCGTGCTCCTCCCTCCCGTTAACCCACAGGCCGCGCTGGGCCTGCCCGCCGACCCTAACCTGTTCGTTGTGGCCGGGGTGCTGGTGCTGCTGTCGCTGCGTGTATTAACCCCGTGCTCCTCCCTCCCGTTAACCCACAGGCCGCGCTGGGCCTGCCCGCCGACCCTAACCTGTTCGTTGTGGCCGGGGTGCTGGTGCTGCTGTCGCTGCGTGTATTAACCCCGTGCTCCTCCCTCCCGTTAACCCACAGGCCGCGCTGGGCCTGCCCGCCGACCCTAACCTGTTCGTTGTGGCCGGGGTGCTGGTGCTGCTGTCGCTGCGTGTATTAACCCCGTGCTCCTCCCTCCCGTTAACCCACAGGCCGCGCTGGGCCTGCCCGCCGACCCTAACCTGTTCGTTGTGGCCGGGGTGCTGGTGCTGCTGTCGCTGCGTGTATTAACCCCGTGCTCCTCCCTCCCGTTAACCCACAGGCCGCGCTGGGCCTGCCCGCCGACCCTAACCTGTTCGTTGTGGCCGGGGTGCTGGTGCTGCTGTCGCTGCGTGTATTAACCCCGTGCTCCTCCCTCCCGTTAACCCACAGGCCGCGCTGGGCCTGCCCGCCGACCCTAACCTGTTCGTTGTGGCCGGGGTGCTGGTGCTGCTGTCGCTGCGTGTATTAACCCCGTGCTCCTCCCTCCCGTTAACCCACAGGCCGCGCTGGGCCTGCCCGCCGACCCTAACCTGTTCGTTGTGGCCGGGGTGCTGGTGCTGCTGTCGCTGCGTGTATTAACCCCGTGCTCCTCCCTCCCGTTAACCCACAGGCCGCGCTGGGCCTGCCCGCCGACCCTAACCTGTTCGTTGTGGCCGGGGTGCTGGTGCTGCTGTCGCTGCGTGTATTAACCCCGTGCTCCTCCCTCCCGTTAACCCACAGGCCGCGCTGGGCCTGCCCGCCGACCCTAACCTGTTCGTTGTGGCCGGGGTGCTGGTGCTGCTGTCGCTGCGTGTATTAACCCCGTGCTCCTCCCTCCCGTTAACCCACAGGCCGCGCTGGGCCTGCCCGCCGACCCTAACCTGTTCGTTGTGGCCGGGGTGCTGGTGCTGCTGTCGCTGCGTGTATTAACCCCGTGCTCCTCCCTCCCGTTAACCCACAGGCCGCGCTGGGCCTGCCCGCCGACCCTAACCTGTTCGTTGTGGCCGGGGTGCTGGTGCTGCTGTCGCTGCGTGTATTAACCCCGTGCTCCTCCCTCCCGTTAACCCACAGGCCGCGCTGGGCCTGCCCGCCGACCCCGACCAGTCCGTGGTGGCCGAGGTGCTGGTGCTGCTGGCCATGCTGCTGGCGCTGCGTGTATTAACCTACGTGGTGCTGCGCAAGAAGACGGACGTGAAGCAGCCCAAGGGCATGATGGGCGCGGAAGGCAAGGGGCCGGACAAGGGCAAGGACAAGGAGAAGGCGGCCAAGGGCAAGAGCGCTTAGTTGGGCGACTTAATGTGCACCGAGGTGCACCTTGGGCGCACTGCAATTTGGGAAGGCGGCCAACGGCAAGAGCGCATGAGAAGGGATGTGGCATTTGGGGACAGCTGAGGCGCGTTCTGGTGGCGTTGCGTAACAGCACTGCGAGTGGGGTGTAGGCATGTGTTCCGTGGGGCTGAAGAAGGAAGGCAGGGTAGTGGGTTAGGAGGGTGTAGGATAGGCGGCCACGAGCACGAGCGCATGACAGGGCCGTACCGGTGCCGAGGGGCAGCGTGGGCCCCTGGTGGGCGCACCGCCGTAGTGCGACCCCTGTGCGTAGCGTGCAGGCACGTGTTATAACTAATGTACGGTGACAGGGGGAGCAAGGATGGAGGGATGGTGTGGTGGACCGTGCAGTAATGGATGGGTGAGGCTAGCGGCCTGGCTGATACCGGGCCGCTACGGTGCTGGGTGTGCTCGACGCACGCAGCTCCACGCCGCTGCATGTATGCGTACGTGCATGCAGCTAGCTGAAATGATTTGGTTTTGCAGTGGGTGGCGAAGCGAAGAAGTTGCGACGGGATCTGTGTGGCTTGTTAACATAAAATGCAATGAGCGAGGTGCGAGGTGAGGTAAGGCTGAGCTGGTTATGATTGTTCGTGGATGCGGAGAACGAGGTACAGTGGAAGGCAGGTACGTGCCTCGGGATATGGGGAGGCCGGAGTCCAGGGTCAACAGCCGGTTCCGTTCCTGGGGAAAAGGCTGCGATTGGGCAGTGTATACGGTACTCCAGGGTAGGGTGGGAGCCCGGGAGGCAGGACAGGAGCCTCCCTCGGGGTTGGAGGCTTGGGACTTGTTGCTGTGTTGGGTTGTGAGCAGACATGTAACAGCACCTGTGTGATGACGCTCCACGCTGTGGATGTGAGTACCCGGGGCTCGGCCAGGGGGACCAAGTAAAGCTAAAAGTTAAAACCATGTTGCCGTTGCGCGTGGTCGGATTTCACTGCGTGAGGGAACGGGAGCAGGCCCAGTAGCATGCACAGCAACTGCCGGGAAGTAGTTGTCAGCGCCTCCCGCTCATGCATACCTTTCGCCCGCGGGCCTTGGAACCCCTGATCGTCAAAGGATTGGGACTCGTTGCTGTGTTGGGTTGTGACTTATGAGCAGGCACTTAACAGCACCTGTGTGATGACACCCGAGCGGAATTGGCTACCCTTGCGTGTGGTCGGACTGTACTGCGTGATGAGGGAACGGTAGGCCCAAGGCAGCTCCCCTGGCCGGGCATGGGGTAGCAGGCCAAGCAACTAGGTTACGGCGCCTCGCTTCCGCAGTCCCGCTCATGCTTGCCTGTCGCCCACGCCAAGGAACTTGTGAACGTTAGCCCCTTGGAAGACAGCATTGAAGCAGCGGCACAAGTTGTCCATCCATGCATGCCGGTCTCCCCTGGCGTGCAGGATATGCCTGACTGCACGTCACTGTCAGTGGGCTGGCTGCGTATTGCGGATATCTACGCACGCATTCCGCATTCCGCATTTCGCACGCATTTCGCATAGGCTATCATTTCCGCACGGCATGCGGAAATCCTGCGGAAATGATCCGCATGCACCTGTGCCCTCCGTGGCTGACAGCCAGAAGCCACCTGAAAAGAAGCCCTGACACACCGTATGCATGCAATTTGTGCTCTCATGCAGCTGTAGTGCAGTTGTCAGTGCAGCCTGGTGCGTCCTTGACGCCCCAGGCTGGCCCCCGGACCCCATGCGCATGTTCCCACGCTGTTGGAACGCGACCAACGCACGCTGAGCTGCAAGGACACATCTAATGCGCTACACAGCTAGTGTATGCATGAATCCACGGGCAAACAGCGCTGCTCCAGCGCGTTTCCCTTCGCCATGGCGGGGCAATTTACGCATGCGGAAATACATATTCAAACTTTCCTTTACGCATTACGCATTACGCATACGCATTACGCACAGGGCCTTTCCGCATACGCATGGGCCTGGATGGGTTCCGCAGCCAGCCTGCACGTCAGCACGTGCCCTGACCATGCACGCTCGGCTTTGCCACGACGTGCGGAAATTAAAAGGCTGCAATACCCCAACAGCGACTCTCCCTGGATACAATTTGCTCGTTCACATCATGCACTGCAGCAATACGAGCTGCCTGCCACATTCCAGTGTTGCCGCGCAAAAGTAACATGTAAAGGCGCAACGACCGCGCAAATGAGTACCTCTTCAACCGTTGCCGGAAGTACCGTATGTAGGCTCCTATTGATCACGTCCCGGTTTCAGGCACGCGCGATCAGCCGTTCCAAAAGCGAGGATGAGACGTTTGAGCGGGAATGCTGGGCCCTTGCGGCTCGCCTCAACAAGGAGCGCGGCATATGGGAGAAGCTCGGTAATAGTCAAGCAGCCTGGTCGCCAGCACGAGTCGACGCAGTGGTATTGTTGGTATCCGCCTGCCTGCATGTCCGCGACGCAGCCCGCCCGTTTCTCGATGGGCCGGGAAAGCTGCGCTTGCTTGACGCCGCAGCATACTGGTTCAGCGAATCCCTCTGGGCGATGTGTAACCTCAAGCTGCCTGCCAGCCAGCGCCAGGCCGTGGCCGATGCGGTGCTGCGCGGCCGGATCCTGCAGGGCTGCAGCCGGCAGCTCGCCAGCCTGGCGGACATACTGGCACCCAAGAGTAACATACAAGACATGCCCTCTGCGCAGCTTCCGCACTCCTCACTGGAGACGCTCCGCCCAGCATGTACTTTTGTGCAATGTTTGGGCCAGCTGGTGTTCGCGCTCTGCCATGTGCACCTGTTCAGCACTCCAAGGCCGGGCCTGCAGAAGGACATCAGCAGCGGAGAGCAGGAAGCTGTGCGGACCTACGCCGAGGGTGTCGTGGGGCAGCAGGACCGCGGTGCGCAGCGGACGCAGCACGGTGCGGAGGATGGGGGACGGGAGCAGGGGGGTACAGGCCAGCAGGGCATCCAGCAGCAGCAGCAGGCACGTGGGGCAGCAGGGACCGAGGCGGCGCCGGAGGTGGAACGGCGCTGTCTGCAGCAGGCACGTGGGGCAGCAGGGACGGAGGTGGCGCCGGAGGTGGAGCGGCCCCGTGACTTGCTTCAGGAGATGCTAACAGGGAACAGCTCGAGCGGCGTGCTGGAGCACCTGTCGCGGTGCGTGCTGCTGCTGGCTGGCGCACTGCAGGGTGTGGGGCCATCCGGCTCGGGGCATGGGCATGGGGAGCAGGGGACCAACAGGAGCAGCGGGCAGCAGCAGCAGCAGCAGCAGCAGCAGCAGCAATGCAGGTGTGACTACAACGACCACATTGTGTACAACGCCGAACAAGCATACAAAGGCCTGAGCGTCTTGACAAAGCGCCCAGGGCTGCTCGATGGCGACGGCTGCTGCTGCCCCGCCGGCGGCGGACCCGACCGGCCGGGGTCAGGCCACCACGCCCTGACGTCCGCTGACGAATACGATACAGCGCTGCTGGGAGCACTCGACACCTTCCAGGGCCCAGCCGAGGTTTCCCTGATCCGGCGTGCGCTGTCCGGCCCCTGCACCCGACACCTGGTGCTGTGCGCCGGGCTGAATGCGCTCCGGGCCCTGGACGGCGGCAGCACGTACGGCATGCCTGAGGGCGCAGGCCTGCAGCTGCTGATGCCTGTTTTCCCGTCCACACGGCCGGAGCAGGGAGGACAGCAGCAGCTTGATGCAGATGCGCTGCTCAACCTGCTCACACTGCTGGCCATGCGGTCCTGTGACCCGGATGCGGAGCCGCCAGGCAGGGCCATGCGGCTGCGGCTGACCCTGCGTGTGGTGCGGGCGGCGGTGGCGGCGGCGGCCGCGGCCGCCGACGCCAGCAGGAGTGGACCGTCGCCGGGCGAACCGCACTACTTTCTCAAACGGGGCGATGCAGCGATGGTCGCCGTGCAGGCGCTGCATTTCGCGCTGCGGCACATGCCTCCGCCGCCACCGGCGGGTGATCGGGAGTACAAAGGCGGCGGTGGCGGCGGCCGCCGCTTTCAGGCGTTGCGGCGCTGGGCGGCGTTGGCGGAGGAGGTGGCGTGCAAGGCGGCCCCGACACGGGGCGGTGGGGTTTGGAGCGGTGACGCGGGGCGACGCCTGGGCCTGCTGCTTAGCCTGGATACCGGCGTGGTGCGGCCGGAGACGGCCGGAGGTGGGTGTGGGTCGCACCTGTGCATGTGTAGAGTGTGCGATGGTGTGGTGGGGAGGCGCCTGGGGCCCACCACCTGCTTGGCCGGGATCCCTCGATCCCGGCGTGGTGTGGTTCGAGGCGCCTGGCTGTGGGTTAAGCCTGCACCAGCGTGTGCGCGTGTGGCACGTGTGCATAGGTGTGCCGGCTGTATGAGCGGCTGATGGTTGGCAGCTGCGAGGTGATGACCAGTGGAAGATGTCCGCCCTGGTGTCCTCGTGAGGCGTACAATCCTGCACAGGGGCCCTGGGTGATGCGCATGCGTTATGCATGATACTGCTCTCTGAAATGATTCCTGCACGGGCAACGGGCCAATGGCTTGCCATGGTCGCTCGGCCTCTGGTTGTAGCAAGCACTCTGGCACAACATCCCTGTTGCAGGAATGTAGAACTGCAAACAAAGTGACATGTCTTTGATCCTGGTCAGCAGCTTGTCCACTGCCTGCGCCCTTGCCCTCAGACCTAGCTGCGCTGGCCTCCGGCGGCCACTTGCTCCGGGGGCTGGAGGCACTGGTACGGCAGTGCGTGGAGGAGGAGGAGGAGGAGGAGGAGGAGGGGGGCAACGAGGTCAGCGGGGCGTTGGAAGCAGGGCCCGCTGCCAGAGCGCTTCATTCGTTAATCGGCTGGGTCCAATACGCCCCAGGCGTTGAGCTGAACCTGCTGGCTCACCTGCTGCTGCTGAGAGGGGACGATGAGCCGCTGGACGTGTGGGAGGCAGGGCAGGGGCAGGGGGAGGGGCAGGGGCAGGGGAAGGCAGGGCACGGACAGGGGCCGGGGGAGGGGCAGGGACAGGAGGTGTGGGAGCGTGCTGGTGAGGCAGGGCGGGCGTCTGGCGGGCCGGCTGCGCAGACGGCGGGGCGGGGCACTGGAGGCTTGGGACATGGGCAGGGGGAGGCAGGGCGGGGGTTGTGCGGGCTGCGGTCCGCTGCTTCGCTAATGGTGGCGCTGGGCAAGCTGCTGTGGCGGTGCGAGGGGCGGCTGGCGGAGGCCGTGGGCGAGTGCTATGGGATCCGGGACTTCCTTGCGGGTGCGAACGGGGCCCCCCGGGTGCTGCTTTCGGTGAAGGAGTTCTGCCTGATGAGCACCGCGTGCACCGGGCTTCGCTCGGCGGGTGACAAGGGGGACGGGGGCGTGGACGAGAGTGGGAGTGGGAGTGGGGAGGGCATGGGAGGGGCTGAAGGCGACGCCGGTGACGGGGGCGGAAGCGAGGCAGCGGAGCGGCAGGAGCACAAGCAGGGGCAGCAGCAGCAGCAGCAGCAGCAGGAGGGACTGGCGCAGCAGCAGCGGCGGCAAGTGTGGGTGTGCGCGTTCGCGGCGTGGCGGTGGCTGCCGGTGCTGTCGCACCTGGCGGGGCGCACCCCGACCACGTGGCATGTGTTCCTGAGCTGGTGCTATGGAGCACAGCTGACGTGGGCGCCGGTGGCGTGGTGGACCCGCAAGGTGTGCTACCGCTGCCTGTTCCCGGGCGGGCTGCCACCTGGAGAGGCGGGGGCAGGGGCAGGCAGCTGCCTACCGGTAGTAACGGGAGGCGGGGAGGGGCCGGCAGCAGTAGCAGCGGTGGGGGAGACTGGTGGGACGGGCTCCGGCCAGGCTGCGTACGGGGGAGGGGACGCCGGTGCGGGGCGGTGGTGCGGCTGCTGGCGGGATTTCCTGCTGCGGGATGTGGGGGTGGTGGAGCTGATGGGCACCGCCCTGCGGGAGGTGGTGCCGGCGCTGCCGCTGCCGTTACAGCCGCCGCCGCAGCAGCAGCAGCAGGAGCAGCTGGTCGGCAGTGAGGAGGACACAGACTACCTCACTGTAGTGCTCGACGTCACGGACGCGTGCGTGCTGCTGGCGGCTGCGTTCCCGCAGGAGGTGGCGCAGGCTGCTGGCCGCGTACTGTCCCCGGACGCGCCTGGGGAGGCAACTGCCAGCCGCCAAGGGTGCGAAGGTAGCAGCGGCTGCGCCCGCCCCAGTTCCAGGAGCGGAAGCAGCAGCAGCAGCAGCAGCAGCAGCAGCGGCGTCGGTGGCCGCAGTGGGGCAAGTGACGCCACGGTGTGGCCCTCCAGTGGGTTAGCACACCTGGCGCAGCTCGTGTTCTTGCTTGGTGGGCCAGAGGCTACGGTACGGGCCCTGCGACTGCTGGAGGGGTGGTGCGGGGCGTGCGAGGAGGCGGGCGGGCCGGTGGGCTTTGATGAGGAGCAGCTGGCGGTGCTGCGCAGCGCGGCAGCGGCCATCCTGGGCCCACGGTTCGGGCAGCCCTTCTTGGCAGATGCAGCCATGCTGCCGCCGCTGTGTGAGCTGCGGGGGCTGCTGCGGGTGTGCAGCAACCCGCGCTGCGCGGTGCTGCCACCGCCGGGACAGACTGAGGCGGAGGCGGCTGAGGGGGCGGGGGCGGAGGCGGCGGCGGGGGTGGAGGCGGCTGAGGGGCCGGCGGCGGCTGAGGGATCGAGGGCGGCTGAGGGGGCAGGGGCGGCTGAGGGGGCGAGGGCGGCTGAGGGGGCAGGGGCGGCTGAGGGGGCGGCGACGGAGGAGGAGGAGAGGGGGCGGCATGAGGCGCGCCACGGGGGATGCGGTGCGGCGTGGTACTGCTGCGCCGGGTGTCGGGAGGTGCACTGGCGGGAGGGCGCTGGAGGGTGTGCTGTTGGGGGAGCGCCCGTCCGACATAGCGCACTTTGGGCACTGTAGGCCGTTGTGCTTATGACGACAGGGCGGGTTCGTTGGCAGGATTTGCTGCGGAGTGTTGGGAACCGTTGGGGCTGTTGGGCGTTTTGTTGACTTTTGCGACAGCTGGAGCACTGCTTACGGGGCGCCATGGCCCAGCATGGAGACTTGGGACCAGCCTAAACGAAAGCAGTGCCGTTGTTGGATGGGACTTGCGTGAGGCATATTGAAAGTGCGCACGTGCGCATGCATGGTATTATGACTCTCGCAGCTTGCAGGTCCACAGCTGGTGTGCGTTGCCAGCAAGCCCATCGGCTTCACTGTGGTGTTGGAGGAGCAATAGCTGTTGAGACTTTGGGTTGTATGAACCTGGCAACCGTACTGACTGCAATTACCGTATTATGTCTGACTGGCAGCAAAGCAAGCGAGGGTGCAGTGGCTAGGTTGTGCGGGCCTTGAACGTCGCACGGCACCTTGAGCATGGCAAGGCAAATTGAATGCATGCTTGGTGGGAGATTGCCTGGGTTTGAATGTCTAGTTGACCCTTTGGCTCGTTTGTACGTCACCACTCTTGCTGACTTGCTGTAGTCGCCGTGTTGCCCCGCAAGTGCTCATTGTTGCTGGTGTGTGTTTAGCTTTGTGTTTAGCTTAGCAAGGATCATCCCCTGCAGGCTGGCGCTACGTAGCTCGCATCGATGGCCTTACACAGCTTTCCGTGGGCGCTCCGTACACGCGTGCACACCTAACATAGTTGTCGCAGCAAAACAGCAGCATATGTTACAATGCTCAAATGTTCATGTGACTCTGCGCGCTGCTCGTTCAGGCCAACATACCGGTACATGGTACCTTCGTAAGCACCCCGGCTTTTAGCACCCGGTATGCAGCTCACAAGTCACAATCCCTATACACGCATATGTGCACGTGCACGCTGTGGACCTGCTCGAAAGCCAATTGCAAGCAACACGCTCCTGACGTGCAAGCGCCCCTCGTCTTGCTACCACGCACCCTTGGTGCAAAACACACATGACCTCAGACCAAAGGAAGCCCTGCTAGGCGGCTATGCACATGCGTGATTATTGAGGGCTACCTCTGCTTTACACCGCATGCTGCATTAAGCTGGAACAACCGCAGGCCGTTGGGAGACACACCGGTATCCAGAGCTACCCACGTACGGTATCCCTTGTCTGCACAGTCCTAGCTTAGAGCGCGTTCTTTGCCAGCCACTGCAGCCCGTTGCTACGTGCCGTCTGCTGGGCAAACCCGACCCCACCGCAGCCGATCTCATTGGCATGCGTGTCCCAAGCGACCCAGCACACCCACCACTTGGACGCCTCGTCCGTGCATGCGGCCGCGGAGGGAAAAGGGTACACAATCACGTTGCCCGTGCCCTCCTCTGTGGCTGCAAAAGCCCTGGCCCCATTGAGACGTCCGTAGCGCTCGTCCAGCTTGACGTTTGCATTGATGGCAAAGCCATAGCCCTTTGTGAGCACCTGCACATGCAGTGGTGGAACAAGATGTACAGGTGTCAGCAGCACATACCTAATCTGAGGGGGAAAGGTGGCATGCAGCACACCGCACATCTACAATGGTCGCCCCAACATGCTCATGGCGGTGTTGTGGCGCGGTCGTATCAATGCGGACGCATGCACGGACAGGTTGACCGGGTGTCCGAAGGTCACAGCCGTGGCTACAGGTCTTCTGACAGCAGTTGCTCTACGAAGAGACGTTGCAGGCATTGCATCGCAACTGTAAGACAGATCAGTGCTCCGCAATTGCATCATACAGTCATACTGCGTTGTGCCTGTGCAGGTGGCAACATCAAGCAATGCAGAAGTCCGCGAACAACGCGCGTCCCTGTCATCGACCGTGGACAAAGGCCGGGAAGCTGACCTCATCGGTTTACAACTGGGTACTTGATTACCCTTGGGGACGGGGACAAAGTGTACGGTGTAAGCCGCGAGGTCCCAGAAGTCCGATCTCCCTGCACCTCCCCACGTTCCTGCCTGTTCCTGAACGTTTCTGCACATCTGCAGTCTCCTGCCCGCGACTGGGGGGCCATTGCACTGTCGAGTAGCCCAGGGCCCAATCCTAGTCCCACACAGAAGGTCCCACACACCGTCGAGAGCACAAGGCAAGGGACCTCTTCTGGTCGAGCGAAGGGGTTCTTATCACCTCCAGCTGGGGCTAGGGCAAACTGCAGCTTGCTTGCGTGCGTGTACGGCTTTTATGGCTTGCTGGGCAAGCTGCGGACAGGGCCGTGTACAGGAAGGGGAAGTACGCAGGGCCGAGCAAGGCCAGGGGAGTTCACCCGGGCAAGCTGCGGACAGTGACACACTCAGCCAGGGGAAACGCGCTGCAAGGCCATCCAGTGCGCCAGCCCCACCTGCTGACAGAACGCGTCCAGACATACCCGATACCCCTGCATAATCAGCTCAGCTCTGCTTTGTTGCAAGGGACCTCGTCTGGTCAGGATGCTCAGGGGGGCTCCCCTGGGGTGCCTACTGCCTTGGGCCAACGGATGTCAACCAAGGTACCAAGCCATGGTGGTACGTACTCTTGCCTTAAGCCTAGGGCAGTCAGGCAAAGTGCACGGCGTTTGGGCGACCCATGCAAACCCATATTGGCGCTTGCGCACACAGTTCCAATACCAGACCGTACATCCCGACCGGCCACCTACCGCCACCTCGCCCTCAGCACCACCAACAAAACCATTCTTCCCACCGGCCCCTAACGTCCTAATACACCTCCCTCCCTCCCTCCCTCCTCATGCGTCTCCGTCCTCGCTCGCCCCCCAGGATAGTACTGTAGTAACCTCTCTCTCACTTGCCCCCGCCCTCACAGCTTGAAGTTGTTGGGCCGCGTCACGAACGCCCGCTGCTGCGCCACCCCGTAATGCAGCGCCTGCACCTGCTTCCCATCCGTCGCCCTGCACACACTCCCGCCCTGGTTGTAGTAATTGATGATCCCGCCACACATGTTGTACACCGTCATCTTTAGCGCATCGCTCAGAAGCAGCGCCGCCACTCCGCCCAGCTCCCCCGTACTGCAGTACGACACCACCACCGGCGGCTGCGCCGACGGCGCCGCCGCCGCGGCGGCGATGGCGAGGCCGTCCCGTACGAGCGAGGCGGCGGCGGCGCCCCCGCCCGCCAGGCTGTACCCCCACGTTGCGGCGGGGGCGGGCTGCAGGTTGAGGGGCAGGGCGCCCGGCATGCCGGATACGGCTCGCTCCTCCTCGGGTCGCACGTCGAGGAGCACGAGGGACTGGCGGCTGGACAGCTTGTCCATAACCGCGCTGGCGGGCAGCTGTGGAAGGGGAGGGGATGAAGATGATCGCATGAGGTGCATTGAGTCAGAGTAAGGGAGACGCTGAGGGGAGTTAAAAGGGGTAGGAGGCACAAGGGGAGGTGACCGCAGAGCGATCTACAGACCCGTTCCGTCAGCCCCACCTGTGCCGCCACGTGGTGTGTCCGCAGCCCCCGCACGAAGTCCGCCAAAGGGGCGGGCTCCACCTCTGTGGCAGCGTCCACGCCACTCCTGGGCGGCGGGAGGGGAGGGGGGAGGGGAACTGGGGATGATGCTTCCGCAAGGTAGGCCAAAACATGGATGGTAAAGGGGGCGTTCGTGTTCTGGTGTGTTCGGCCAGAAGGGGCTAGCGCGGCGCGGGATCGTCTGTGGGAGGCGTAATCTTGACGGGGACCCTACCCAGGCCATAAGGTAGCGCCTTCTTCGGTGTCCACATGGGACAGCCGGGGGCACCAACAAGATGCACACGTGCTAATACACGCCCCATGCTGCTGATTGCTAATACACACGTAACGCACCCGATGTGCAGCATGCGCTGCACCATGTCGTCCAGCTCCTCCTCCGTGTCCACGTGCGACAGCAGGGAGCACATGGCCTCCACAAACTCCTCCGTGGAAACCTACGACGTGGACGTGGACGTGGTGGGGGTTAGCAGATGGGGGATCAATCACTAGAAAGCGTCGGCAAGAGAGGGCGGGGAAAGAAGTACTTGTGTGAAGTATCCATGCCATTCATTCCCAGGGTAAGTAGCAGCTTCGGCCGAGATAAGGTTGGGGTGCACATGGCCTCCGCAAACTCCTCCGTGGAAACCTGGGGGCAGGGAGGGGGAAGGGGACATCCCGCTGCTCACTGACTACCGTACCTTCCAGGGCCTTGTCCAGGTATGGCAGTCGAGTGGAACAAACGTTACTATGTTTCATTCAGTACCGCATGCCGTAGATGATGCTGTCTTTATTTGAAGTGCGTAACACTGCTCACCGACTCGCTGTTGTCCTTGTCCAGGAACTCAGGTGGTGATATCACCCAGACACGCCTTTACATCTTTTTTGCAAAATGCTCACCGACTCGCTGTTGTCCTTGTCCAGGAACTCCAGGGTGGCAGCAATGGTCTCCTCGCTGGTGTCGGGGTCCATGCGCTGGGCCAGCACCTGGGGGTGGTGGTGTTGGGGGGGGGGGGGGGGGGAGAGGAATGTGTGCATGTGTATTAGCGGGAGGGGAAAGGAACCAATACGCTGGTGTCCGGGTCCATGCGCTGGGCCAGCACCTGGGGAGGGGGGAAGGAATGTGTGTGGGTGTGCATGTGTATTAGCGGGAGGGTGAAGGAACCAACACGCTGGTGTCGGGGCCCATGAGCTGGGCCAGCAGCTGAAGGAGGAGTGTACTCGGATGCGCCATGTCGGGCCGGCATGGAGATGGCTGGCAGCGCCCTGAGGGTGCCAACGCCTATGCCTATGCCTGGGGCTGGCGCATGTCGAGGGCGTGCACAGCAGGAGAGCTGCGGGGTGAGGCACCGGAGGGTGTGCAGACTCTGCACGTGGGCTTGCAGGTTGGGTATGAGAGCGGGCCGAACACGTTCCGCTGTCGCCTGCTGTGGCCCGCATGCAGCGCACATTCCGAGTTTTTTTCCGAGCACGGTCATGCTTGGGTTGCATATCGATTGCGTTGGCTTGTCTGTAGCCATGATCCTACTGTATCCAACCTGGCAAGTGACGTATCACATCGGCCCCCCACCTTGAGCTCCGGCAGGCTCAGCTGCCCCGAGTGGTCCAGGTCCAGCGAGTGGAACAGGTACCTGGGGGGAAAGAGAAACGAAAGCAGCAGTGATGCTTGTACGGTAACCAAATTGTATAGTAGTCGCGGTGGTTGGCGGGGGGCGCAGCGGTGGGCAAGTGATTTGCCTGGGTACGGGGTGCGGGGAACGGCGGGATCCCGCCATTCCTGCGGCCGTCCCCTCTCTCTCTCCTCCTCCTCCTTTGCCCACCTGAGCTTGTCCGGCCCCTGCCGGCTGCGGCAGTAGCGCCCCTGCCCGGACCCCATGCCCCTCCCCACCCCGGCCCCGCCCTACCCCCCTCCCGCCTGCCCACCTGAACTTGTCCGGCCGGCTGCGGCAGTAGCGCCAGTCCCGCTGCGCAGCCACCACTCGGGCCGCCTCGTCAAACTCCTCCTCGCTCAGCATGGACGTCTGCGAGAACACAATGGCACAGAAGTTGGTGGGATGTAAACATATGTGTCCAGGGGTGGCGCTCTTGTGTTACGAAATGGCCGCCTCAACGAACTCCTCCTCGCTCAGCATGGACGTCTGTGTGGGCCGAAATGCAGCAGCAAACGATCAGCGGGTGGAGCAACCAATACTGGGTGCAGGTTCGGCGCTTGGCACTGTAAAGGGCCGCCTCGTCAAACTCCTCCTCGCGCAGCATGGAGGACTGGGTGGGCAGGAACGCAGTAAGCAAGCGGTGCGTGTGAGGATGATAGATAAATGGTTAGTTCAAGGGTTGGTGCACTGCGACGGGCCACCTTCAGAAGCAATCTCCATACCGTAAATGGTCATTCCTAGTACCCACCATCTGCATGAGCGCCTGTGTGAATTCGTTGACGTCAACCGAGCTGTCTTGGGGGTGAAGCCCCAGGGCCGCCAGCGTGGGGCCAATGAGCTCCGAGGGGTCCGACACGCCGCCCGCGCCGTCCGCAAATATGAGCTCCGCCGTGGCCACCACGTGGGGGGCGGGGATGGAGCTGCAGTGGGTTAAGGGGAAGAAAAATGCGTTGAGTATTGTAGGCATTGTAAGGATCACAAGGCAGGAGACGCCAGACCAAGCGGTGTGGAGGCTACACCGCCACCCCACCGCCTTAGCACGCTGCGGCTGCACTCCACCACCTTCCGGCCATGCATGCTCCCTCTGCCCCCTTCGCTCCGTAACCCCCTACCCACCCGCTTCCGTTCGTTTCGATATGCGTGTGCACGTAGAACCCTTTGCAATCCACCCGCACCCACCCGCTTCCGTTTGCGTCGATTTGCGCGAATATGTACGCCAGCTTCTCCTCCCTGTCCATGTCCTCCAGGCTCTTGCCCGGGCCCCGGCCCGGCCCCTCGCCGCCCTCGCCCTCCGCCCCCGCACCGCCGCCACCGTCCCGCGGGTCGCTCCCAGGTGGTGGGCGGTTGGCGGCGGCGGTTAGCCAGTCCGCCAGCCAGCGGCAGGGGCTGAAGGGCCGCCAGCCACGCGGCATGTGCATGCCCTCGTCCCACGGGACGCCGGTGGCCAGCTGCGGGGTAAGTCGGGGTTAGGGACGGTTGGGGGTGGTTGGCGGTTACTGTGTGTCAGCATGGGGCAGCGAGGCCACGCGGCATGTGCACGCCCTCGTGGCAAGCTGCGGTTGGGGGCGGTTGGGTATTACGCATGGGGTTGCCACAAAGAAGGTGATACGAGCGAGAGCGAGGCAGCCACTGCGCTCCTTCTCTTGCTCCACAGTCGCTACCTTCCCCTCTGCCCCTGCCCATAACGCATCACACTGTTTCCTCGGACGATGCGTGGTAACCGCCCCCGCCCCACGCCCGCGTCTAGACTAACACCACTCCACCTCCCCCGCAACACCCCCAGCCCCCCAGTCTGCCCTAAGGTTCGGTTTGGACGTCCGCCCTGCCGTTTGTGGTACCATCGTCATCCGCCCGGCTTCACTTCCGATACCCACGCCCCCGCATCCCCCACCCAGCGCTCTGCCCTCCCCCCTTCCCCCCTGCCTCCCCTTTACCCCCTTCCCCCG
>VFQN01004335.1_pt1 | contig 18856 bp, 10 predicted proteins | sample 3512371 | NCBI WGS metagenome assembly VFQN01 (sample SAMN10412370, study PRJNA504923) | tailings metagenome | isolation source: Replicate 2 from Balatoc abandoned mine | place: Philippines: Itogon, Benguet | collected 2017-08-28 | reverse complement strand
AGGGGGGCCGATCGGGGAAAACGGGGGGGTTTGGGGGGGCGGAGCCCCCCCAAAAACAAATTTTTTGTCCCCCCATCCGAAACATGGGTCCTCCAGAGGCACCTGTTTCGACGTGTCATCCGAAAGCCCCTACGGAAGACAGGAACACTGTCCGCACGCGTGCCCTGAGCACAGCCATTAGCCAATTACCCGTCAGCCTGCTCCGTCCGAAAATGCTTGCCCAAAACGGCAGCAGCCTGCCTCTTCTTCCCTTGACCTAATATCGTAATATGCCACCACTCCATCATGTGCAACATCGGTACTGGTATGGCAGCGGGCAAGGCCAACAAGAACCAGCTGCCGTACATGGCATGTAGGCACTTCGTGCCAGGGATGCTGATGACACCTTTGCCACGTGCGGTTAAGGAATACCAAGACCAAGCAAGGCTGGGCCACACACGCTCTCCACAGCACCTAATGCAGCATACCCGACACTTGCTCATCCCGCTGGGGCCGGGGCCAGCTGCCCCTGTTGCGCCTGCCCCCCTGTTGTGGCACCTGGCACGTGGCGCAGCAGAACTGCAGAACCACGCCACGGAGCTCGCCCCGTTGCATGCCCCCCGCCCGGCCCCAGCCTCCGCCTCTGCTTGGTTCGTCGCGGCTGCGGCAGCATCACACAGCGTGGGTCACCGCACACCTGTAGCAGCGCCCGCAGCTCGCACAGCGGCTGCAGCCGCCCGCCCGCACCGCATCCGGCAGGCTCCATTCCTCGAGCTCTTGTTTCGTGGAGCATGCCTGCCAATGCGTGCTCCAGCAGCTGCTGCTGCTCAGCGCACCTGGGCTCCACCTGGCTCCACCCATTCGCCCGCACTCCCTGCTAGGTGAGCTCCCCTGCTCCCTGCCACTGCCCCAGCGCACGCAAGGCCCTAACCTGGGGCTGCCCCTGCTGCTCCCCACCCACAGCCGTGGCCAGGTCGGCCAGCAACAGTTCCACAGCCTACACTGTGTCGATGCTAGCACCGCCGCCGATGGTACACAATGGTACTGCTCACCCGCGCCGGATGCCTCTCCGCCCTGTAGTTGCCCACAAGCTTCAACAGGAGCGCCCTGCCCAGGCCCTGTGTGTCAGGGGAGGCGGCTCCTCCTGCTGCGTGGCGCAATCAGGACCAAAGGGACGCACATGCAATATACTGATGTCCTCGTCACCAGGCGGCCAACGGATATGTGGCATATGCCGTTGAGTAGGGCTACGGTACGCGTGCGTCAGGGACTCCTTTGGCAGCTTCCTTGCAAAGGGAGCTCCCCTGTGTCACGCTACGACACTGCAGCACTCTTATCAGCAGACAGCGGCCATTGGATATGTCGAACATGTGCAGTCGACATGTACTAGCGCAATAGCTCAACGATCGGTGTGGTCCACCCCTTTGCTGCACGGAAATCTGTGTTCAGGCATCCCGCCAGGGTTTTGCACAACGCGTGATCACAACATGCCGACTCCTCCTGCAACAGCACCTAGTGCCATAGCTAGGATTGAGGCGTTCTGCTCCTGGCTGCAGGCCGGGGGCATCGCTTCGTCAGAAAGCGAGATCAACTCATGGCGGGAGGAGTGCAAGGCTTTGGCGTCACTGCTACAACAAGAGGATAAGTTGCTCCAGGATATATGCGCCAGCATCCATCAGGTCACATCTCCCAGCCGGCTTCGGGCGATGCTGTCCCTGCTGACAGCCTGCATCCTCTCGCCGGACGCTGCCGCCAAGCTATCCTACAGCGCCGTGTCAAACATACAGGCAAAGACCATTCGTTGGGCTTGCTCTTACCTCGACATAGACCCTGAACGTGGTCGTCCCAGCGGCGCACAGCTGGCGGTGGCCGAGGTGCTACTGCGCGCCAAGGTGCTGCAGGGCTGCAGCCGGCAGCTCGCCAGCGCTACAGCTGCAGTCACAGCTGCTGGTCAGGTCCCACACGGTGTTCGGCGTCAGTCGCTGACAAAGCAGGGTGACGAGGAAGCCCGCGCGTTGGATGATGCGATCAGCACGGTCAACTGCCTGCTGCCGGCATTGGCCACATTGTGCGGGGTGTCGCAGTCTGACTCGCACAGTGAGCCGGTCACGGGGCAGCGGGCTACCTCTTCCGCCACATCCGGCTGCGGCGGCAGCGAGGGGCAGGCAGGTGCGGTGGAGCCAGGGGGTGAGATGCAGGTGGGGAAGAAGGAGCAGGAGGGTGGGCTGCTTAGCCCAGAGGCTGCCCCTGGCGCGGTGGAGCAGGTGGCGCAGCCCGCCGGCCTCCAGCAGCAGCTGATCGCTGCGCTGTACGACAGCTGTGTGCTGGAGCACTTTGCCCGGGGCGTGCTGGTGCAGGCGGGCTGGCTGCAGCGCATGCGGCAGGCGGGGCGACAGCGAACTCAGGCGTACGGCCACGTTTATGACGGGCTTTCGGCTGGGTGCCAAATTTTCGCCACGCATTACTCAAACCTGCTCAACCTGCAAGACGGCCCTGGAGTTGCCGGTGCTGACAACACCAAGGCTGCACGGCGTGGTTTCGGCGGTGCGCCGGAACAAGCCCACGGAGGTGCAGCAGCACCGCCCACACCCCACCAGCACAGCACTAGCCACGCTCCACCGCTGGCGGCGTCGGGACAGGGCCTGGCCGCAGCACACATGTTGCTACTGCACCGCGTGCTGTCCGGTCCGTGCGCCCGCCACCTGGTGCTGTGCCAGGCGCTGCGCGCCCTGTGCGCCCTGGACAAGGGAGGGGACTACGGCCTGCCGGAGGACGCCGCTCTGCAGAGCCTGCCCCTGTGCGTTGTAGGGGACGACGAGGAGCGGCAGTCACGGCACGTGCTTCTCGACGTAGATCCGCTGCGCAACCTGGTCGACATGCTGGCCATGCGCCCCTGTGGCTCGGAGGCCGAGACAAAGGCGCAGCCGCCGGGCCGGGGCACAAGGCTGCAGCTGACCCTGCGGGTGGCGCTGGCGGCGGTAGGGGCCAAGGCTGGGGCCAGCGGCGGCGGTGGAAATGGCTCACAGAGCAGACCGCGATACATCCTGGATCGTGCAGCCTCTATCGCTGTCTACGCGCTCCGCACGGCATGGGAGCACATGCCTTCCTCACGTGGGCCCGCGCAGGCGGACCGCCGGCGGGCGGCGCTGAGGCGGTGGGCGGCGGCGGCTGAGCAGGTGGCTCGCAGCGGGGTGGCGACTGCGGCACACCCGTTTGTGGCGCACAACCTGGGGCTGCAGCTAGGGCTGCACCAGAGCGCCGTGGGACCCCTAGAGCAGCAAGGTGGGATTGCTGAGAAGGTGTGCACTCTCCACAAGTGCGTAGAGCATAGGGATGCGCCAGATGCACCACACCCAATGCGCCTGTTGCTCTCACTGCAAGGAATGCCATAGAATGCAAAGTGGTTGCTGTTCCCGGCCAGAAGGTCCATGCCAGCATCGGGGCTTTCACAAGCCGTAGTATTGCGGGTTGGCGGGTACTGTTGGCCGACATGTGACTGTGTTGCGTCCAAGCTTGCCGTTGTCTACGGATGTATGGGTTGACACTTGCTGTCGGCAAACGCACTGATTGGGTTTCTCTCTCTTTCCGTCAACCGTCCAACGCCCAGACCTGCGGGCTCTGGCTTCTGGCGGCCACCTGCTGCGGGCGTCGGAGGGGCTGGTGAGCCAGGCGGCGAGGGCTGTGGGGGAACAGGCGCGGGGGAATCCGTCCAACCCCGCAGGCGGTACCCAGCTGAGCACGGCGGCCGGCAGTGCGCTAACCGCCCTCGTCACGCCGTACGGCGGTGACATTCGCTCTTGCCTGCTGCGGAACCTGCTGCTGCAGCCGGGGGAGGACGAGCAGCCTGGGGCGGGGCAGAAGCAGGGCGGTGAGGGCGCAGGGGCGGCGGGGCAGGGCGGCTGCTGCTCGCTCGCCGCTGCGTCACTGGCGGTCGCGCTGGGCAAGCTGCTGCGGCGGTACGAAGGGGCGTTAGTGGATGCCCTGGGCAGGCGCGGCGACAGCACAGCCGACGATGACGGGGATGGCGAAGGCGGCGACACTCTGGCCCTGGGGGTCATGTGCGTTGTGTGCGGTGTACTGCTCATGTGCCCGTGCTGCGCCGGGTCTGCGCACCTAGACGCTCGTGACGACGACGGCGACGACGACGAAGACGGCAACGGTGCTCTAGGTGCAGACCAGATCAGCCAGGGCGGTGAGCAGGCAGCCTACAGCTGGGAGGTGCGGCGGCGCGTGTGGGTGTGCTCCTACGCCACGTGGCAGTGGTTGCCGGCGCTGGCGGGCGTGGCGCGGAGGGCGGCGGTGGAGGGGCACGTCAACAGTGCGAGCATGCACGCGTGGCAAGCGTGCCTGGCTTGGGTCACGCGGTTGTGCCTGTGTCTGGCCTGCCGCAGGAAGCCGGAAATGGCGGGGGCGGGGCTGGAGGCGCGTGACGGGGAGGGGTCCAACGTGGGTAGCAGGGCAGCTGGGGAGGGGTGCGGCGGGGCCCGGTCCAGCCCCGGCGCTGCTGGCGATAGTGGCGGCTGCAGCGGGGGGGCCTGTGCCGAGCAGGACGGGTGCTGGCGGCAGTTCCTGCTGCAGGACGTGGAGGTGGTGGGGCTGCTGGGGGCGGCGCTGAGCGGGGTGGTTCCGGAGCTGCTGGCGGGCAAGAATGGGAAGTTCCGACACTTGCTGGATAGGGTGGCACAGGCGTGCGTGCTGGCGGCGGTGGCCCTTCCCACCGAGGTGGCGCAGTACGCCTGGGGGGCGCAGGGCGGGGCGGCAGGCGGTGCGGGTGGTGGCAGCAGCGGAGCGAATAGCAGCGGAGCCAGCGGCGCGGTGTGGAGCCCCAAGATGCTGGCCGAGCTGGCGACCGTTGTGGGTGGGGAGGAAGAGGGGCAGCCGCTGGCAGGGGCCCTGCGTGCGCTGGAGGAGTGGGGCGGGGAGTGCGGGAGGGCGGGCGGGCCGGTGGAGCTCAGCACGGAGCAGAGGCAGCTGCTGGGGCAGGCGGTGCCTGACGTGCTCGGCGACGCAGAGGGCTGGAGGCAGGTGCTGCCGCCGCTGTGCGAGCTGCGGGCGCAGCTGCGGGTGTGCAGCAACCCCCGCTGCGTGGCGCTGCCGCCGCCGGGGCAGACCGAGGCGGAGGCGGAGGCGGAGGCTGGGGGCGGGCGGGGGGCGTGCAACGGGGCGAGGTCCGCAGCATGGTACTGCTGCGCAAAGTGCCACAAGCAGCACGGCAGGGCGGGGCGCGGGCAGGCGCAGCAGGGGTGATGCTGCGCCGATGTGACCGTGGAGTCCATGTCGTGAGCAGCAGGGCGAGGCGGGGCGGGGGCAGGCACGTGGGGGCGCACGTGCCCCCGCGTGATGAGCAGCAGGCAGGTGTGCCGGTACTGTGAGGATGTGTCGCCACGCTTGCTCGTTGTTGTACTTGTTGGTAGCACATAGCAAAGTATGCCACGGCAGGCCTTGTAGCTAGGTTTGGGCAGGGGGGTGCAGTTATTCCTTGCGGGCAGGGTGCGGTGCACGTGTTGGGGTACCGTACACGGGGCTATGATTCACCAGCTGATAGCTGGGTTGTGGTTAATGGGAAAGGGCAGGAGTTATCGCATCCCGGTGGTCACGGACAAGCCCCTATGGCTGCGCAGCTGTGCAAGTCCAGTCGCAGTAGGTGCTGTGCGGTTTTCGTCATATTGTTGTACGCGGCAGGCCCGCAGTATCCGTGTGTTGACATTTGGAGGAAGATAGGCACTTGCACGTGGAGCCTCCATCGTTAGAGCAGTGCGGGCTGCATAGCCAAGGTGTCGGTGGCAGGTCGGTGGTATGAGCTGCAGGTCCTTTCTCCGTGATATAGAAGCACTGCAGTGAAGGAGCAGCACTGCAAAAAGCACAGTGTCAACTACGCCACGGCTTTGCACGGCACAGGTGCAACTTTGTAGTCCCTGCCCATTAAGGAATATTGGGCCGGCAGATAGCCGTTTGAGCACGGGCAGGGGTCCTTGTGCTAGGTGTCGTAGAGATGTAGTGAGTTGCATGGCGCTCCTACAACTGGTGTGCGGTCGCAGTGACACGTTCGCACCAGTACCTGTGGTCTTGGAGCGCGCGTTTGCAGCACTTGGAAGCGTGGGGGTGCGAGCGGCGGGCGGCATGGCGATGGCATGGGGAAGGGGGTTTCGGAGCGAGTAACAGGCAGGCGGCGTGCGATGGCGTGCTGGAGCAGGGCCAGGATGGGGCGGGCGTGGAGGACGGGGAGGAGGGGGTGTGGGGCGGTAATGAAGGTGTGGTCAGGGTAGGCAGGCACGGACCCACGGAGGCGGGGCCGGCGGGGTGTGGGAGTCTGCGTGAGGCGATGGCGCTGAGGGTGCAGGGGGCAGGTGCGCAGGAGGCAGCAGGGTGCCGTGGGGGGCGGCGTAGAATCTAGTACAAGATGTATGGCCATGTACGACTTAGTTGTACAGATTTGATTAATGGTAGGGGGCCGTAGGTGGCTGATGCATTGGGGCCGGGTTGGAGCAACGGTAGCGGCTAGCGGGTATGGGAAGCGATCGAGCGACAGGGCAAGGAGCTGTAATTCTGTGTCAGTCGTGCGTCGAGGAGAGCAGCTGGTCATACGTGTGTCGTGCTATGCCGGTAGAGAGCTGGCGCCAGTCGGGGGCGCTTGTCAGCCTGAAAGTGCGAGCGGCTCATCAAGCAACGCAAACGTGTTGTTCCCATGTTGCCGTGTCACGCGCCCTGGGTGTTGAGGTGGGCGAGGGCACCATGTGCCGTGCACACATGTTGTGCGCCCTACCAGCGATAAGTAATTGCACTGGAGGCGCACGGTGTTGAATTGCCATTTGCTGTCCATGTATCAGGCAGTATTGGAGCTGATTGGAGCAGGCGTAAGAACTGTGCTTTGCGCAAGCCTGGGGGCCTTTGCGCAGGCGGCTACAGATGTCCCCAGCACCCAACCCGGTCTCACCCGTGACAGGCCAGTGGTCCAAAAATGGGGCAACTTCAGCCCAACCAGAACGGGTTGTAGGACAGTTCCATAAGGATTCCCTGCATACCACCGGACTCCTCTCCATGTCCTCTTGCCATTTCATGGGTCGGGAGTCCTATCCACGTGTCCTACCACTGCCGTACAGCGTGTGCCGTACAGGGGGCATAAGCACACAAAGAGGCCCCTAATACGCCCTGGTTGCCGTCCTGCTGGTGCCTGTAACGCATACATTGCATTATATGTGCCCGGACAAGATTCCAGTCCAGTATAGAGGCACTGTAAGCCTTCGGTGGGGTTAAAAACAGGCTGTGGCGGGGTGTGGCATGCCTGGGCATGCCAGTCAAGAGGTGTCCCTATCTTGCGCAATGGGCGCTCCAACGTTGTCAGGAACAATTGTTTTTCTGATCTATTCATGTTCGGGACCTTTCAGCTTCTCATTATATGAAACGGCAAGGCTCGCTGCTCCACATGTATGCGCCATGCTGAGCGATAAAAGAGCCCCGCGAGCCCCGCACGCCCAGCTGGTTGCTACCTTAGCACTATTAGTAACAATGGAACCCCACGTAGGATCTTCACATACGCTAAAACCTGGATTGCGAGCGGTTCGCCGTGCGGTTCGCCTTGTTACTTCCGCGCCACGGGCGTTCACAGCCCGCATAAAGTTTGTTAACACTACCATGTTGATCACAGAAGTTTTGGAGCGGTCAAGGGTGTTTGGACATTGGACCACTTTCGCAGTGTGGGCACGTGCTGGGTGAGACCGGGTTGATGTGGGGAGCTCCCATGCGGGCGACAGCAAGGGGCCTCCCGTAACAGCGCTGGTGTCTAGTGTCTGGTGTCAGCAGCTTCTGCACAGGTGCTGCCAGCAGTCATACAGAGCTAGTCCGTTCGTATAGCCCACTCCTTTACAGACACTTCGCTGCACGTTTCTTGGTCACGCGCCATGAGTTGACCGACGCATACTGAAGACATGTCGCACTCAGCTAGGGCAGCACCTATCACTATATCTAGATTACAGGCGTTCAGCTCCTGGTTGCAGGCAGGCGGCACCACAGTTCCTCGAGTTGTCAAGTCATGGCGGGAGGAGGGCGAGGCCCTGGCCTCCTTGCTGCAGAAGGAGGGAATCATGTTTATCAACGCCAATTGCAACCTCTACGATGCCATATCTCCCGACCGGCTGCGTGCGGTGCTGTTGTTGCTGACAACCTGCATCCTTTCACTCGACGCTGCGGCCAAGCTCTCCTACAATACCTTGATAAAGATGCAGTTTAGCACCATGCTCTGGATGGTCGGCTTCATCAACGTGAAACCTCACCTGTCCAGCAGAACGCAGCTGGCGGTTGCCGAGGTGCTACTGCGCGCCAAGGTGCTGCAGGGCTGCAGCCGGCAGCTCGCCAGCACAGCAAGTGCAGTCGCAGCTGCTACACAGCGGACGGAGAGGTCTCGGCTTGCTCCGCGGTTGGACGAGGGAACCGAGAGGGCCAGCGAGCTGAAGGGCGCGATTGGCAACGCCACGTTGCTGCTGCGTGGTCTCGCCAGCAAGTGTGAGATCGCGCAGGTTATGGAGGAGCAGGGGACGGCTTCCGCCATACCGGGCTGCCGTGCAAACGACAGGCAGACAGCAGCGGTGGCGGTGGAGGGGCAGGGGGTGGAGGCGAAGGAGAAGGAGCAGGGAGAGGACGGGCTGAGGGGCCAAGAGGCAGGCTCAGGTGTGGGCCACCTCGCAGGCTGCAGGCAGCTACTGGTGGCTGCACTGTACGACAGCAGCGTGCTGGAGCACATGGCCCGGGGCATGCTGGTGCAGGCTGGCTGGCTGCAGCGCATGCGGCAGGCGGGGCGGCAGCAAAGTCAAGCGTACGGTCAGCTGTACCTTAGGCTTTCGGCTTCGTCCAGCGACTTTGCCTGGCTATATCGGGTTTTGGTCTGCATGCATGGCGGCCCTGCAGTTCCCGGTGCCAGCAACCCCACGGCTTCACGGGAGGTAGGCGACGGTGCGCCAGCACAAACCCGCGGAGCACCGCCCACACCCCACCACCAGCAGCACGCCTCCACCCCCACGCCACCGCTGGCGGCGTCGGGACACGGCCTGGACACAGCACACATGTCCCTGCTGCACCGCGTGCTGTCGGGGCCCTGCGCCCGCCACCTGGTGCTGTGCCAGGGTCTGCGGGCCCTGTGCGCCCTGGACGGGGGAGGGGACTACGGCCTGCCGGAGGACGCCGGCCTGCAGGGCCTGCCTCTGGGCATAGAAGGGGACGAGGAGGAGGAGGAGGAGGGGGAGCCGTCACAGCACGTGCTTATGGACCTAGACCCGCTGTGCAACCTGGTCGACATGCTGGTCATGCGGCCCCACGGTGACCAGGGGCCGAAGGTGGAGGCGCAGCCGCCAGGCAGGGGCGCACGGCTGCAGCTGACCCTGCGGGTGGCGCACGCAGCGGTAGGCGGGGCCAAGCCTGAGGCCGGCGGCGGGGGTGTAGGTGGCTCTCAGGGCAGCCCGCGCTACACCCTGGACCAGACGGAGGCAGCCACTACAGCGGTGAAGGCACTTGACCGTGCTTGGCAGCACGTGCCTCCGTCACGTGGACGCGCGCGGCTGGACCGCCGGCGGGCGGCGCTGAGGCGATGGGCGGCGGCGGCTGAGCAGGTGGCGCGCAGTGGGGTGGTTACTGGGGCGGGGTCCCACCCGCTGTGTGGGCGCAACCTGGCGTGCATGCTGCGGCTCCACCCCAGCTACGTGGGGCGTTTGGAGCGGCAAGGTGGGTTGACGGGCTTAGGTGTACAATAGGGATACCGGTATGGCCAGATGGCATGCACGGAAGTTGCATCTCCGTGCACCTGAGGATCCTGCCTAGGCATAAGATACCGCCTGCCTGCGTTGGAGCTTCTGTTTGCCACTCAGTAGCTTAACACATCCTTCAAAAAAGTGACAGTGTTGTACTGCAATCGAGTCGGGTGCTGTTTACGGTCATTTAGGATATGGAAACGTTTCCAAACCGACCTGGCCTCTGTTGATACAGGTGAGGGTGTCTAATGTGGGCCACCCTCAAATTCGGGCCACCCGGCCTTAAAAATCAACCGCCGCGACTTATGGTGCAAAACTCGAGTATGTCATATGTTATGACATGAACTATCATACTTAATTGCTATCACTTGCACGGCGTTGGCACGTATGGCTCCGGAGCGGACAGAGTGATGTACCCCAGCACGCTGTCGAGCATGCCGCTGCGTCGCGAAGCATAAGGAGGCCCGAAGTAAACGCGGTAGTCCCAGCATACAGTAACAACTATGTTTAAATCATGAGTTCTATTTAAAGAAGTGCTCTAGTCCACGCCCGGGGCATTCCTGGCCCATAACGGTGCGGGAGCACACCTTCACCGGCAGCATGTTCCACAGCGTTCCACGGGAGCAATGGCGCTTAAGCGACGAGCAACCATACCGGCAGGCCAGTGTTAGATGAATGACAATGATTATATTGTTTACGATAACGTGTCTGAAGGTGTTCCGCAGCTCATTGGGTCGTTTGCTGCGAACGGACGAGGTGGCCCACATTTGAACACCTTTTGCATGGGGCAGCGTTTTGGACCCTTCGTAGGTCCACGCTCGCTGATTATAAATGTGATAAGCGATTGAGACCGGGACTTTTGGGCAAGCTTAAGGACCCATGGACCTATTACGTGGCCGCATTTGGGCACCTACCGGCAAGGCAAAGGATTTTTCCTGTAGGATTTGGTGATAAGTGGATCGAATATGACACCCTCACCTGTAGTCTGGATCTTCACTAGCTTCCTCCATCGTGCCTGAATGTTCCTTTCTATCCCCAACATCCAGACATGCCGTCTCTGGCATCGGGCGGCCACCTGCTGCGGGCGTTGGAGGGGCTGGTCAGCCAGGTGGCGAGGGCGGTGGCGGACCAGGCGGGGGGTAACCAGTCCGCCCCCGCAGGAGGCGCACAGCTAAGGACTCCGACCGGCTGGGCGCTGCGCTTCTTCCTTATAGAGGAACAGAGCTGCGGCATCTGGCCCTGCCCGCTGCGGGACCTGCTGCTGCAGCCGGGGGAGGACGAGCAGCCTGGGGAGGGGCAGGGCGCGGGCGGAGCAGGGCAGGAGCAGGGCAGGGCCAGAGAGGCGGCGGGACACAGCGGCGGTGGCGGCCTGCGTGCCGCTGCTTCCCTGGCGGTGGCGCTGGGAAAGCTGCTGCGGCGGTGTGAGGGGGCGGTTTTGGAGTCCCTGGCCAAGTGCGGCGGCAGCGAGGCAGACGGGGACTTTGACGACGAAACGGGGAGGGACACCGCCCTGGAAATCATGTGGGCGGTGTGCGGCGTGCTGCTGGCAAGCCCGGTCGGCGCCGTGTCTGGCGGCGCACGAACCGGGGCTGGGGCTGGGGCCGGGGAGGAGGGTGCGGCTCCTGCGCCAGAGGGCGGTGCGCAGCTGGGCTGTGGCTGGGAGGCGCGGCGGCGCCTGGCGGTGTGCTCCTACGGCGCGTGGCGGTGGCTGCCGGCGCTGGCGAGCATGGCACGGAGGGCGGCGGCAGAGGGGCACATCAACAGCGCGAGCCTGCAGGCGTGGCTGGCGTGCCTGGTGTGGGTGGGGCGCCTGTGCCTGGCGTGCTGCAAAGAGGCGCGGATGGCGGGGCCGGGGCTGGAGGCGAGTGAGGGGCACGGGGGCAACGAGGAGAGCGGGACAGCGGCGGCGAAGAGCGGCGGGCCCCAGCCCAGCCGTGGTGCTGCTGGCGGCGGCGGCAGCGGCGGCGGCTGCCGGGGCTGTGGGGCGCAGGACGGGTGCTGGCGGGAGTTCCTGCTGCAGGACGTGGGGGTGGTGGGGCTGCTGGGGGCGGCGCTGAGCGGGGTGGTTCCGGAGCTGCTGGCGAGGGTTGGGGAGGAGGGGTCACGAGGTCTGCTTAAGGCGGTGGCTGAGGCATGCGTGCTGGCGGCGGCGACCTTTCCCACCGAGGTGGCGCAGTACGCCTGGGGGGCGCAGGGCGGGGCGGCAGACAGCTCGGGTGGTGGCAGCAGCGGAGCGGGTAGCAGCAGGGCCAGCCGCAGCGCTGTTTGGAGCCCCAAGGTGCTGGCCGAGATGGCTGGGGTTGTGGGCGAGGAGCCGGAGGGGCAGCCCCTGGCGGGGGCCCTGCGTGCACTGGAGCAGTGGGGCGGGGCGTGTGAGATGGGTGGCGGACCGGTGGAGCCCAGCACGGAGGAGAGGCAGCTGCTGGAGCGGGTGGTGGCCGACATGTTCGACGATGCAGAGGTCCAGGACTGGAGGCACCTGCTGCCGCCGCTCTTCGAGCTGCGGGCGCTGCTGCGGGTGTGCAGCAACCCGCGCTGCGTGGCGCTGCCGCCGCCGGAGGAGACCGAGGCAGAGGCGGAGGCTGGGGGCGGGCGGGGGCCGAGCTGTGGGGATTGGTACTGCTGCGCCACGTGCCGCAAGCAGCACGGCAGGGCGGGGCAGGGGGCAGGTGCAGCAGGGGTGAAGCTGCCCCCGCGTGATGAGCAAGTGTCGGGTGTACTGTGCTAAGTGATGTGGAGAGGGTGTGTCGCCCGGCCTTATCGCAAGTGACAAGAATAACATGGTCAGGTAGGAGCATGCAAACTACGTAATGATTTGTTGCTGATAGGGTGCGGTAGGCGACTGAAGGCCCAGGCTACTATCTAAGACCTCACCAGGCTTTGTTGCATAGTGATAAGGCCATGGGTGTACGGTGGTGTCTGAACACACGTTAGGCGTTTTTCAGTACTGGTACAGCAACAGGAAGGCCTGTATGGTCAGTACCGGTATGGGACGACATATGGGATGTTGTACTAGAGTTTCTAAGCAAGGTTGGAGCAATAATTGTCAGTCGCAGGAGGTGCTGGTCAGCTGCGTCGCGTGTGCCGCAGGCATGGTACCGTTGGTAGTAGTGTGGTGGGAAAGCAACAGTGCGCACTGATCATAGCGCTTCCTCAAGAAGCGAAATTTGCGGTAGGTTGCGACGTGCGACGGGTCGCGTGTCCTGCCTGTTTTCCATTTCCTGGGCGCTTGGCGGCATGGGGCCAAGGCGAGTGACCAGAGCGGTGGCAACACTGTAATTGTGCGTGCTGAGGGCCTGACTATGAAACATTATGGTGGCGTATACGGTATGCCACAGCGGGTGTTAGGACACAATGGATTGCAAGGACGAGTGCGTGTTGGCTGCTTTAACCTGAATGTTGGTGTGCTACGTGGTAGGTCAAGGCAGGCGTAGGCAGGCGTTGGTATGCTGTTGCGGGTGTGTGGAGCAGCAGCGAGTAGCGGACTTGGCACGCCCAAAATACAACGAATGTTAATTGGCTCCTGGCTCCTACCCTTGTCACAGGCGCGCATGGGCAGCCAGTGCCCGCCCACAGGATCCATTTTAAAGAGTAGACGGGGTAAATAAGCCGGGGTGGGGATGGGGGGGGGGGGGGCTACTACAGTACACAGGGGCCGGTACTGTCTTGCAGGCACGTGCTTCTGTTCACCCATCCGTCCACCTACCGGTGATGCAGTAATTCTGTCGTCGCCGCGTCCAAGTCTGATTCACCGAGCCTGCCACCCAGTAATGCAAGACACCGCCAAAAATTACAATCGTAGTGTGTGCCTTTTTTGCGATATTTCAATGCCTTATGCTGTTGTATCGTCAGCACCTACCTGAGTCATCCCGAGGCAGCGGTTGGCCGAGAGCAACTGGCGCGTGAACCTCTCTCCCATACAAGTAGTGCGCGCAAGCAGGATACACAGTTCGCATTGGTGCCAGATACCTGAGTCTCCTCTTGACACATAGAATATGGATGTCAGCGGATTAGGGAAGTCAGTTGATCTCAAGGTTAAGCGGCTGTTGCGATGCGCAGACCAGGTCATACAAGCGTCAGCGCCGGGCGCTTCCCAAACAGAAAAACCCAATGAAGGGTCTCCATTTGAGGCTCTCCAGGTCAACCTGGTTGACCTGGAGAAGGACTGGAGCCGTCTGCGGGATCTGATGACCGCAACAACCGACAACGCCAAGAAGGCAGCCTGCGCCAGGGCGTGGCTGGACGTTCATGTTACTAAGCAGGTGTTTCGCACGGTGAAGTTGCTACTGGGTGTGCAACACGACCAGGCCGTGCTCGCAGGCGTAACAAGCGGGAACGCGGGCGCCAGGTGGGTCTGTGAACCGTCACATGGCTACAACCGTAACTGTGTAGAGTAGGTCTGCAGAAGACGCTACCCTGTGGCTGTGCACTCGTGCCTGTGCCCCGCGGCCTGCCATAGAGCGTTGCAACGCGTTCCGTTTGCTTCGGGCACTCGACCCTCACCCAAAACGTTGAAGCCACACGTGTGATACACGGCAACCGTAACAAGCACCAAGGGCTCTAGATCCCACGGCCTGTACTGTTTGACAGCCCTTTCCTACCCGCCCGTGCATGCCCGCCCCAGGGACATGGCACGCTACCGGGCTGTGGCCGTTGGCGGTGCAGCCTTCTTGCTGCTGCACCACGCCTGCTGCATGACCGACGACCTCATGGCGACAGGCAGCAGCGCTTCGGACCTCAGGGTGGGCACCTCAGTCCTGGACACCGTGTTCGAGAGGAGCTTCGTCGCGGCTGTCGCAGACGCAACCCGGGCCGTCGTCGCCACCGCCGCAGCCACCCGCTCCGAAACCGCGGAGCTCAAACGCACGGGGCTGCCGTACGACATGGCGGCATCCGCCGGGCAGCACCAGCTCGCGGGCTCCGCTGCGCTCGCCGTGTGCAAGTACACCCACCTGCTGGCAGAGTCGCTGTTCATGCCGCTGCGCAAAGGCACACCCGGCGGCCCGCCACCCGCCCTCTCGCCCGCGCTTGTGCAGCGGTTTGACGTTGTTATCGACACGCAGCTGCTGGCAGCTGCCGCCGCCTCCCTGGTGGACAGCCCCCCGGTGTACGAGGACCCGGACGTGCTGGAAGCTACCCGGAACCACGTCTGCTGCGCCATGCAGGGCGCTTCGGTGGACGCAGCTCGTGCCATGTTCATCTTCACCAGGATGATGCTGCGGCTGCCAGAGGGCGGGAGAAAAAACGGGGAGGGGCTGCGCTTGGCGGAGGGACTGCTGCGCGTGGCTCGGCACGAGGCTGTGGTGCGGCTGCAGGTGGGGCTGCTGGACCAGCTGGCTGCACACGCGGGGATGGGGGCGGAGCTGGAGGGGCAGCAGGTGGCACAGGCCCAGGGTCAGCAGGGGGAGCAGCAGGCAGGCGGTGGAGGCGGCTGGGCGGGTGTCAGCGGGGCTTGGTGGTTTGCCAACGAGGAGGCGCGCCAGGGGCAGCTGCTGGGGCTGGGCACGGATGGGGGCAGCGATGGGGCCAGCAGGGGCGGGGAGCAGACGCGCAGCAACACAGCGGGGTGGCTGGAAGACTACCACTGCCACGTCATGCACGTGACCCTTGTGGATTGGGTTGCCACAGGGCCGGCAGCGGCGCTGTATAAGCTTGCAGGGCCGCCGCCGCTGCAGTTTGCGCAGCTGGCGGCGCGTGCATCCGAGGCAGTGTGCCGGCTGTGCCGCGGGCAGGGGCTGGGCGGGGCGTACGCGCCTGCGCCGGAGTGGCAGTGTGCTATGGCCCAGGTAGGGCAACAAGCTGGTTGTTGCGGTCGCCTTGGCGGTCGCTGAGAGGTCTGGCTTCCTGGGGCGGAAGCGGTGACGTTTGGGTAACGCACTTTGTGCTGCAATGGCACCAACTTTTTACTGGTATTGCAAGCGCCCTGTAGCGTTCTGGAATCTTGCTGCCGCCATTCTTGATCCCGCCTACCAGTATACCGCTCTGGCCTCACTGACTGCATGCCTTTGCTCGCCTGCACGCCGTGGCACCGCGGTGCGGAGTTCCCTGCTGCCCCTTACATGTTGCCCAGCAGTGCTTCTAATGGGGGCTAGCGGTTGCTCCGCCCGTGTGCTGCAGGTGTTGCACATGCTGCAGGCGCGCGTGGCGGCTGGCCTTCCCGCGGCCACGGCGCAGGCCTGCATGCCGCACTGGCTGGAGGCTACTGGGTGGGCCGTGGCGATGCTGGCCGACGCGACGGCAGCCATGTTGGGGCGGCTGCCCGTCCAGGAGCGGCCCCCGATCCCCAGGCGCTCGCTGGATCACTTGGTGAGGAGGCCGCCAGGTGCTGCATGCAGCAGCATCTGGCCGTTGAGGAGTTTTGCGGACCCGTTGCATGCCTTCTACTTGGCTACAAATAATGCCGCAATAACTCCAGCTGAAAGGGTGTTTTGCCGTGGTGTTTTGCACCCGTTTCGTGCTCTGTCGCAGGCAGTGGAGAAAGGCTCGCAGGCTGAGACGCTGGTGAAGGATTTGCAGCTGCTGCGCGACCTTGCGCTGAACGAGTCGTACGGTGGGTACCAGCGGCGTCGTATGTGTGCTTACGGACCTGCATTGCTCGTCCGTGCTTCCCGTGCTTCCCGTGCTTCCCGTGCTTCCCGTGCTTCCCGTGCTTCCCGTGCAGTGAACTTGCTGGTACATGCAGCGCTCCGCAAGTGACCCAAGCTTACCGGCTGGGCATGAATGCACGCATCCCGTCCCTCGCTAGTTGATCCAAATCGGTTGCGTACAAAGGCATCGGTGTCCTACCACTGCTGCCGCGGCTCCTTCTTACGGCACGCTCAACAACCTCCCCCTTTTCCCTGATGGGCTTGCATTACTTGACAATTGGCTCATTTTACACATGCGCAGGCCTCCACTCCCTCTCGGCCGCGGCCAAGGACGACACACGCCGCCGCATGTTCCACTGCGGCCTGGCCGCCAGCCTGGACCACACCCTGCGCCTGCTGTACACCGCGCAGGACAGCACCAACATTGCGGTAGCCAGCATGCTTGAGCCCGTAACAGAGTTAGCAGCCATGCTGCTGCAACTGGGCTTCGCGCCCATGCTGCCGCCCACCGCAGGGCGGGGCAGCGGTGACAGGTACGGTGGGCACGCGGCGGCGGGTGGCAGCAGCAGCAGCTCCGGTTGCGCGCACGGTGCTGGTGAGGGCAGCCCTCAGCTGGGTCTGCTGCTCACGCTGTCCAAGCGGGCGGCTATGCTGGCACGAGCGCTGGAGGCGGGAGCGGCTACAGCCGGGGGCGGGGGCGGGCAAGACCAGGGGGGCGGCTTACCGCGGGAGCAGGTCGCGATGATGGCCACGGAGCTCTTTGCACTCTTGGGCGCAGCCGTGGGCAGCGTGGAGGGGTGTGTGCGGGACGGGGTGGCAGCAGCGCGGCAGCGGTTGGCTGGTGCAGCGGGTGGGGAGGGAGGAGGCGACGAGGACAACCACCCGGCGTGGATGATGGATGCGGTGTGCATGGACGAGGCGCACGAGATGGTGGCCTTGGCGGCGAGGGCGGCGAGCAACCTGGCGGCGCCGCTGGCGTGGCAGCTGGCGGCGGAGCTGGCGGCGGCGGCGACGGCAGCAAGAGCTCCACTGCGGTCGCCGCATCTGCAGGAAGGGGCCACCTGGGCTGTATCTGAGCTGTTGGCGCGCGCAGTGGGTTGGTGGCGCCAGCCGCTGCTGCTGCCCCCCGCGCAGCTGCTGGCGTGCCAGCCGCATCGCCTGCTGGCGGCGGCGTGCGCGCTGGCGGCGGCGCTGCCCGACACTATGAATGACTTGAAGAGGACGCTGTACCTGCCGGCGTCGTACCTCTTGGTCGTCATGTCCTCGCACAGATCGCACACCGGCCGGGTCCGGAGCTGGCTGGCGCCGCCGCCCGCCGCCGCTGCCAGCGCCGGTGGCCGCGATGAGGCTCTGGAGCTGGACGCCTGTGCCGGGTGCCTGAGGGTCCCGGTGCAACGTGCCGTACAACACATGCAGCGCGTGGTGCCGCAGGCAGCGGCGGTCGTCGGGCAGCTGCTGAAGGCCGCGGAGGGGGAGGCTGACCCAAGCGGGCAGGGGTCCCCCGGCGTGGCCTTTCAGCGGTGCGCTGCACGGCTGGCGGATATGTTCCAAGCGGTCCCCGATGACATCGTTGCCGCCGTCATTGAGGACCGGTTGCTGCCCGACAGCCTGGGTGCTGCACTGGCGCCAAGGGTGCACGGAGCGAGTCTGCCGCTGACCCTGCGGCCGCAAGCGCCGTCGGGGGTCCTGCCGCCACCGCTGGCGCTGCGGCCAAGCCGGGGCGGGGCGCTGCCGCGGCTGAACATGTGCGGCAACCCGAGGTGTGGCAACTTCGGGGCGGAGCGCGAGGGTGCGCTGCCGCTCAAGCAGTGCCGCGGGTGCGGGGCGGTGCGGTACTGCGGGGTGGACTGCCAGCGGGCGCACTGGAGGGAGGGGCACAAGGCGGAGTGCAAGTTGCTGGCAACCGAGGCAGGGTAGTACTGTCTGCCACCTTCAACAATGCGAAATGCTAGGTTTGCTTTAAACAACATTGCGTCTGCTTGGATGGGTCTGCAGGGGGTGAGTTTGGATTAGAGCAAGCGACCAGAGTTACCCTAAGCCGCAGGTCGTTCGGAGCTTCAGATGCGTAGTAGGCCTATGGCTCTACGTACGTACCGTGTTTCCGCACCATCGTCGTTGGCTTGTGGGCTCGTGGCTGCCATGCATGACTCGTGTGCGGCCAAAGGACTGGTGTCATAAAGTAGCACTGTGGGAAAGAACTCGGTCATACTTATGTCATAACGACGTCATATGCAAGTTATATCAGGGTGCGGATATAACCGGCCCAAAGCGGTCATACTCGTGGACGGCTAACCTTTTTGGGTCATACATGTTATGACCATGGTCATACCAGCTATGACCTGTGTCAATACAACAGAAAATATGACCTGCCCCGTGGGTCATATCAGCTATGACCTGTGTCAATACAACAGGAAATATGACCTGCCCTGTGGGTCATATCAGCTATGACCTGCACCAATACGACAGGAACTATGACCTGCTCCGTGGGTCATACGGCACGTGCGAAAAGATAACCTGCCCCAGTTGTTTACAATATGACCGTTCCTGGTTTGA
>VFQN01004333.1_pt1 | contig 18863 bp, 9 predicted proteins | sample 3512371 | NCBI WGS metagenome assembly VFQN01 (sample SAMN10412370, study PRJNA504923) | tailings metagenome | isolation source: Replicate 2 from Balatoc abandoned mine | place: Philippines: Itogon, Benguet | collected 2017-08-28 | reverse complement strand
CTGGCACCCCGGAGCGAGACATGCACGCACATGTCGCAGCTTCAGGACACCTGTGGTGCGATTGAGGGCCCCGGAGAGCCTCGACAGTGACGGCTTATGATATATGAAGTTATTGGGCGCCAGGCGGAGCCGTCTCTCGCTTGTACTCAAACGCTTGGCCTGAGACCCCTCAACTGGTACCCGCTTGCGCGTCGTACCAAGCACGCCGCAACCGCCTCAGACCTCAGAGTCAAAAATACGTGACACGACCAACTTATAACAGCTGAACGCAGCGGCTAAGTACCAAGAGTAGCATGCTGATCAACTCCTGCGTTTGCTTTTCACGTGCATACCGGCCACCGGCAGTTGACTTTTGTCGCCGTTCCTGTAAGTGGTACCGCGCAGGGACAGCCTACACAGACCTACTATAACACGTAACGACACTGGTTTCCTAGACCTTGTTCTGGTGTAGGTCAGGCATGGTGGTCGGAGGCGTCGCAGTTCGCGTCACACCCGAAGCGTTATGCAGCGGGAGCGTCCGGCTAAAGCACAGCACCGCAGAGCAGTTTCTTGGTCCTCATGTACTACGGGAATCCAGTGGAGAAAGCGCTGATGACCCAAAAGCTCTGTTGCTTTACCCTAGTCCGCAAAGGAGCAGCATCCCTTTCCATGTCCAGCTGCGCACCGTCCCAACCAGGGCATGCCAGAGGCAGAGCCTGGACGCCCTGCCCTCGCCCCCGCCCTCCCTGCACTGCGAGCTTTGCGGCCTGGGCGCCTGGCTGCGCGGGCAGGGCGCGGTCCCGGGCGTGCACTGGGTGCAGCTGTGGCGCGGGGCCGGGGGCGCCTTGAGGCTGCGCCTGTGCGACGGCAAGCCCACGGGGCTGCCGGGGGAGGAGGCGGAGGCGGCAGCGGAGCAGATGGAAACAGGGGGACCATCTCCCAATGCTGCCGCAAAGGATACTGCATTGCTGTCACCACCGGTGGGTGCGGCTGTTGTGCCCGCAGAGCCTACCAGCAGGACGCCGGGTGCGTCGGACGCTGCAGCGGCGCAGGCGGTATCAGCGAAGGCAGCAGCGGCGCACGCCGCAGCCAAGCTGGTTGGCCCAGCAGCCCAGGCCGCGGCAGATGCAGCAGCGCCATGGCAGCTCCACGCTCCAGCATGCAGAGCGCCCTGCATGCCTGCCCGGCCGGCATTGCAAGGCTGCCCGCTGGGAGCTGCATGGGCGGGGGCGGACGGAGTCGGGTCTGCAGCAAGCGACTCGCCCAATGGAGTCGGGTCTGCAGCAAGCGACTCGCCCAATGGAGACCACAGGGAACCTCTGACCACGGCACAGGGGTTGATAGGCGGCGGCGGGGCCAGCGGGCCGGTCACCTACGGGGGTGCAGGCAGGGACTTAGGTGGTGCGGATAGTCATGGCTTGCTGGACGCGGCCCCGCCGCCGCATTCGCACCGCAGTTGCGGCGCCGGCAGCGCGGGCCACTGGCTCTCGCTGTCTCCACCGCCCATGCCTCCGCCACCGCTGCTACCATCAGTGCCAGTGTCACCGCTGCAGCCGCCATTGCTGTTTCCGCCGCCTCCACCAACGGCACAACAGGCTCCTTATCCAGCTGCACAAGCCTGGGCTCCTGCATTCATAAGTGCGCCTGCAGCGCCTCAAATCCTAACGGCAGCAGGCTCCGGATCAGCAGGAGCGGCAGCCTCAGCAGCAGCAGCTGGTAAGGGGTTTAAGCTACGCATCACGACGGCAGGCGGCAGGCTCCTGGGGTGGCTCAACACCGAGGCGCTGGCGCTGTGGCCGGAGGCCTGCCAGCTGCAGTTCGGGCAGGCCATGGCGGTCACGCTGCACCTCCTCCAGGACCAGGCCACCACGTCCACATGCCACACATCAGCCTGCTGGCAGGATGTCAGCGCCAAGCTCGTGCGGTACGACCCCACCACGTTTGCCCTTGTCGGCCTGGGGCAGGCTGACGACGTGTTCAGCCTCTGGCGGGACCACGCTGGGGCGGTGTGGGCGTCACGGCAGCACTCGGGGACATGGCAGGGCCTGCAGCAGCCGGATCAGGAGCAGCAGCAGCTGGAGCAGCAGCAGCTGGAGCAGCAGCAGCTTGGGCAGCAGCAGGGGCAGCAGCAGCAGCAGCTGGAGCAGGGGCCAGGGCAACAGCTGGAGCAGGGGCAGGGGCAGCAGCAGGGGCAGCAGCAGGGTCAAGGTGGTGGTGCAGTTCCAGGGCGCCCGTCCAGTACGGGCATCATCACGGGGCGCGTGGGCAAAGGTACGATAAGCCTGCGGGCTGAGGACGTCCGCAGTCTGTTAGCGCCGTCCTTGTCCCAGATACACAGCCCGCAGTCGATGCCTGGCTGGATAACGGTGCACGTGGAGGGCGCCGCAGGCGGCAGCGACGGCAGGCATGTGGGAGCGCAGCAAGGGCAGCAGCAGGGGAGCGAGTTCAACGTGCGGTTGCTGTGCGACCAGGAGGCTGCTGGCCGCACACGCAGGTGGTTCCTTTCCAGCGCAAGCGCGCTCCTTAAAGCCCTTGGAGCACTGGGCGGGGACACCGTACAGCTGTACAGCAGGCCGGATGGGCGGTTGGTGGTTAGGCGTGCAGCTCGACAACCGCAGCAGCAGCAGCAGCAGCAGGGGCGAGGCCAGCAGGCAGCTGGCGCAGTGCAGCTCGCCGTGTGCCCCGCCGACAGTATCTTAGTCGGCTACAGGAGCGAGTCGCGTATCAATGCACGAGTAGGGGTGGTGAACGCCCTGTGGCCCATAATAGCGAGCCGATTGACATACGGCCAAAGCGCCGCGGTGGAGGTGTACCCGGCCGCGGCGGACGCTGGGGGCCAGGCGTTGGGGCCTTTCCGCCTCACGCTCAAGCTGCAGACGTGGAAGGCCACGACGCCCTCTTGGCGACTGAACGGCTGCACGCCGCTTTTCCGGGCCCTGAGGGCACAGGAGGGCGATGCAATCTTCATGTGGCGGTCGCCTGGGGACGGGCGGATGATGGCGGGGGTGGGGCCCAGGGGCGGGGCGCGAGGGAAGGGCAAAGATGTGCAGGTGGGGCGGCAGCGGGGTGCTGGGCTTGGCCGGGCTGGGGGTAAGGTAAGGAAAGTGTACGACGAGTACGCTGTGCATGAGACTACGGATGAGGAGGACGTGGGGGGGGAGGAGGAGGGGGGGGGGAAGGGGGAGGGAAGGGGGGAGGAGGAGGGGGAGGGGGGGCATGGGGGGTGTGGGGAGGAGAGGGAGGTCGACGAGGAGGGGCAGGGGGCTCTAGGCGGAGAGGCGTATTTTGGGGTTCTGCTGGAAGGGGAGAAGCGGACGGAGCAAGGCTGCGGCATGGGTGTTGGTGGTGATGGCGGAGGGTGGGGCTGGGAGGGTGCCGGGCTTGGGTCTGGTGGCGACAACAAAGCTGGGGCTGGTGGTGGTGGTGGTGGTGGTGGTGGTGGTGGTGGTGGTGGTGGTGAGGAGGAGGAGGAGGAGGAGGAGGAGGACCCTGGGGTGAACTGTTGGGCACGTGAGGTGGGAGGGGAGTTAGGGTGTGGGGAGGAGGGAGGTGTGGAAGAGTAGGGTGCGGAGCAGGTGTGAGCGTGTGAGGTTGCTTGTGGTAGGCTGTGGGTGCAGGTGCAGCCGTGTGTTGCTGCGGATGGGCAGGAGAGGCATGGGAGTGTTAACGAGAGGATTGGGACCAAGTGGAATAGCATCTGTACTATATCCTGTGCATGCAAGCGCACAGAAACATATCAATTGGTAGGACACAGCGGTGTTGCATCGGCAGGTGAGTGTACGGTACATGGCTGATCAATTGGACAGCATGCATTGGTTGCCACTGGTAGGACAGCAGGACAGGATAGGCACATTATTGTGTTCTGATTTTGGTAATACGGGGCCCAGACAGGTTCGCTTCTTTTGGTCAGACCGTGCCTTCCGTATCTGTGACGGTTGGCTTGGTTGGGGCGTGTCCGCCGTCCTGAGTTGGCGTGTGGCGTGCTGCCTTGCTGCGTGCGGCTCGAGCGCCTAGGACGGCTCTTATTCCCGGCCCTTGTGCTCTGCTTGGTTTGCCCTGCCTGCTGCCTTGGCAGGCTGCCTGCCGCTGGTGACTCTGGGTGTCATGTGTTGCTGGTGTGGTTGGGTCTGCCCTCGTGCCTGTGCCGTCTTGGGGCCGCGGTTTGCCCTAGGCAGGTGGACCCCCACGTGTGCTGTCGGGGCGTTGCCCCATGTTTCGAGTCCTGCCGGCTCGTGCCCGAGGCCTAGAGGCCATCGGTGTATGTGTCTCGGTCCGGTCATGGACCTCCGGCTCTTGCCCAGAGCATAACACAGGGTCACAGTGCACTACCGAGCTAGTGCTGTGGGAGGTTGTGACGCGGCTACCTTGTCGCCCTGGCCGAACAGGGCAGAGCGCGCACTTGCCGTTGTTGTTGCGCATTTGCCGTTGTTGTTGCGCCCTTTTTGCTTAGACACGCCGTCTGGTAGCGCTGCAATGGATCCTGTCCTGTGTCCCTGCTGTGTCCTGACACGTGTTCTGGCACGTGTCCTGGCACGTGTCCTGGCACGCTGCATGTACAGTGCGGTGTCGCTGTGAGCAGGGGTGAGGCTGTGTGGTGGTTATGGGCACGCTGTTCACGCTTGGTACCCTGATGCAGGTGTAGCGGTCTGGGTGTCTGGGGTTTCCCGCCGGACAAGTAAGGTCCTCTAACCGCCTTGACTGCCTCGTACTGCAACACCTGACCGGTGCATCTTGTGCCTTAGTTCCCTTCCCCTTTCTGCTGGTGCACTGGCATATGTACGAACCAGGACCCCAAGATCCCTGGTATGGTTCAGGCCCGCAGACGGCACCCTCATAGTTGCTACGAGAACACTGCTCGCGCCTTGCGGCAGATAAACACATGCATGCTGTGCGTCCGCAACAGTAGGGGTAGCTGCACGCTCCCGCTTGCGATATATACAACTGTACGGAGCATGAGGGGGCCTTACATGCCCCTGTCACATGCAGTTCAGGGCCAAGTGCCGGCCTCTCGTGTTGGCGTGCCCCTGCCACGCCTATAGTGTTCACGTTTTGACGGACGATTACTTCCCGCGTAGGAGCCGCCTCCGGGGCTGATTATGGTACCAGAGATAGCCCTTAAAAAGTTATATCCGAATTTGAATAGCATGCTGCACATGCGCGAAGTTTACATGTGTGGAACAGAAGGCTACCTTATCCCTGGAGGCGTTTCCTGGCGTACTTTCCCAAATGTAAGGTTGCCGAGCAGTTGTTATATATAAGTACATGTACAGGGGAGGGCAAGCAGGTTGCCTGCGCAAGAACGCTGTTGCAACCAGGGGAGCCCCTGGTTGCACAGGTGATAGCAGCAGCATGCAGAGGCAAGGGAGGCGGATCAAACAGTTGGCATGAAGGCAATATTCTTTTTTATATTTTAGATGTTGCAAAGGAAGGCCACGCTGCCGTGCCGATGACTGTAAGCATGTGGCACGCGTGGCGAGTGGTCGTGTACGGTACGGGTGCTTCTTGGATGGGTTGACAGGTCGCACGTCCTAAAAGGTTCAATGCCCACGCGGTCAGGACCGATTTCATACGTTGTTTGCGTTCCTCTGAGCTGTCACTGTTTCTGCGCTGCGTGCGCATCTACTAACTACGCAGTGAGGCGCTGCTGCGCAGGGCCCTGGGCACGGCCCTTGGGCGGGCCGAAGTGGACGCGCTGGCGAAACCTAAGTCACACGCAGGTTGCGGTATGTGTTATTGAGACAATTACCATAGAAGTCCCTCGTTTGTTCATTAGGTAACCTTTCACGTCGTGGAGCGGCTGCAACGTCAGGACTGCATCGCTGCTGCCATATCCGACGAGCCCCACCTGAGCCAAGCCGAGTGAACCTGAGCGAAACCGAGCGCAAATGAGCGAAACAGAGCGTTCCTGAAAGTTACCAAACCGAAAGATATCCGGAGTGTTACCCAACCCCCGCTTTCCACCCGGGACCCCACGCAGCCTCCTGCACCTCCACTGCACATGCCCACCACCTCTGCGCATTGCTCCTGGCCTCCCTTCCGCACCAGCCATGCCACACTACCAACCATACAACAGGCCTGGGGCACGCCTTTGCGACGCAGTCGACTTGTGTGAGAGACGGCATTGCAGGTGACGCTTGCTTTGTGAGGAAGGCCTCCAGCAACCAAACTGCTGACGTACAAGGTACTTGGAAGGAACTATCCGTAATACCAGTACCCGTTGGATTCAGTTGATGATAAGAGTACCGTACCACAGGTCAGCGCGAGCAGGGGCCTGACTGAAAGCGGGATCCCTCGGTCTGTCGTCAATACCGGTAGTTTACCACGTGCTCAGAAGGTTCACGCTTCCGTCCACCAGCACGGGGAGGGGAGCTCCCCTGAGCACAGGGCTGTTGCCGTGCAAATATGGGCCGCTGTCGTCCTGCAGTGTTACCATTCTCTAGTGCTACCGGTAGCCGCCTCCCTCGATGAGACTGGCACAGGGGGTTTGGACCGCTGCTCCCACGTTTCGAGAGGTGGGGTTTTACTGGGATAGGAAGCTGTGTCCAGGGGGCGAGCAAGGGAAGCTGTGTCCTCGCGCCAAAACGCGAGGTTGTATATGTGCATGTAATGTAGGAGGCGTTGGATTTCAGGTCAGCGCGGACCTCACGCGGCGCGCGGTTTGTGTACAAGGGAGTTCCTAATCCCTTCCCAGCATACCACGTTCATGTCGTCCCGCACCTCGTTGGCCACGAACAGATCCTTTCAAGGACATACTTCAGCTTGCAGTATGCGATTTCCGTTGTTCATGTTTGCTACGCATGGGCTCAGGCATGGGCTCGCGAAGTCTCGGAGTCCTTTTTGTTGGATACTACAATCAACAACGAGCAAACACTATAGTTCATCTAAGACGTTTTGCAACTTATACTAACGGCATATAATGGTTTAGCGGTCCATCGTTTCGGTGCCGAGACCCACGGGGCCAGACCCCTGGTGCGGTGCCGCAGACTCTGCGGGGGAACTAGCAGCTACCCTTCGATTTTATCCATGCAAGACATGCACAAACGATAGGAAAAGGGGGCAAGCGGACGCACTCTCCAGCTTGGTTCAGATGGACCGGGCAAACCTAGGCAGAGCGATTGAGCGCTATCTGCGCTGCACCGGGGACCTCGTCAACGCTTGCTCTCTCGGTGATGCGTCAAATACCGGTGTAGAGTACGAGAAAGCCTTGTCGGCCTACAATGCAGCTCTAGACCGGTTCGAAAAGGACACGGAGCGGCACTGCCGCCTCGCCCAGAGCAAGAAGATAGCGGCTCTCGCCAAGGACTGGCTAGGCGCGTTCCAGGATGTGCAAGTATTCGACAAGCTGCCGCCGCTCCTGATGGTGGTTCAGCGCAGTGCGGAGGTTGCGGCGCTATCCACCACCAGCCCCGTGTGCAGGTACGTGTGAAAGGCATACGGAGCAGGGTAGTGCATCCCCTGGTAGACAGGGTAGTGCAGCATGAGCGCTAACTAACGGCATCCCTGGGGCGGCACTCCGTCTGGCACTAAGGGCGGGAACGGATGCGGCACGCATTCCAGGGACAGAACATGGAGCTGCTCAGCACGCATGGTTGCACTTGTGACCCATGTGGACGCCGGTAGTCGGACGCAGCTTGCTTCGTCCGTGGCGACCCTGTGTGTGTGTGTGGGACCCGGGGGCTACCGTACTCACGCCCATGCCTAAACCGTGAGGTGCTCTGAGGCTGCTGGGGCCGCTTCCAATCCAACTGGCGAAGCTAGACCGTGCCTCACGCAGCAGCTGCACACACAGGACTAGCACTACCGCCCGAATCGGGGGCGCGTCGCTGCTTCCTGTCAGCACAGAAGCCTACATCACGTCGCATCATTCGCGTTGCCACGAGTCCTAACCTAACCAGTCCGTAACGCACTTTGCACGCCCTAGGCACAGCGCAGTCCAGCTCGTCGCGTACGCCAGCTCCTCCTGCTTCATGCTGTTGGGACACGCCTGCGAGATGGTGGTCGTGCTGCGCTACCACGGCGGCAGCAGCGTGCACGAACAGACCGCCGACCGAGCGGCGGCGGCGCTGTGGGACAGGGGCCTGGTCGATGCCGTGGCAGCTGCGGCACTCAGCGTGGTGGCAACCGGGCAGCGGGAGCTGCGCGAATCAACCGCCACAACCGACCTAACCGCCGACGACCTTCGCTACTGCCTAGAGGTGGTGGGAGACACGGCGCTGGCGGTAAACAGGTACCTCTTCTTCCTGGCCGATGATGCAGGTCGCAGCCTGACAGCCTTGTGCACGAAAGGCCGCTTGCCGGCGCAGCTGCCGCTACCTCCCGAGGCCGTGCGCGCATTGGAGGCGCTGGCGGACTCGCAGCTGCTGGCAGCTGCCGCGACCTCCTTGGTCGACAGCCCGGCCGTCTCCACGCTGCAGGGGGTTGACCACCGCGTGCTGTATCCTGTCCAGAGCGGCTGCAAGTTCGCGGGGAACACCCTGTTGTGCATGCAGCAGATGCAGTTGGTGCTGTATGAAGCTGGAGGGCCCGAGGCCCAGCGTCTGGCGTGCGGGCTGTTGCGTGCCATGCGGCACGTGGCTGTACGGCGACTGCAGGTGGCGCTGCTGGACCAGCTGGCAGTGCACGCAGGGATGGGGCCGGCGATGTCGGAGGAGGGCAGGAGGCAGGAGGAGGAGGCAGGGGAGCAGCAGCAGGTGGCGAGCGTGTGGGAGGCCGGCGGCTGGGCGGGCAGCAGCGGGGCGTGGTGGTTTGCGCGGGAGGAGGCGCAGCAGGGGCAGATGCTTGGCATGGACCCGGCGGCCGGCGACGGGAGCTGCAGGGCAGGCCAACAAGCGAGCAACGATAGGGCGGGGGTGCTCGAGGACTTCCACTGCCACATTGTGCAGGGGACGTTTGGTAGCTGGGGTGGTGGGGTACAGGAACGGGCAGCGGCGGCGGCGGCAGGGGTCCCGGTGGGGCCGCCGCCGCTGCTGGCGGCGCGGCTGGCGGCGCGCGCCGCGGAGGCGGTGTGCCGGCTGTGCCGCGGGCAGGGGCTGAAAGGGGCGTACGCGCCTGCGCCGGAGTGGAAGCTCGCCATGGCTCCGGTGCGTCGGTGGCCCTTCCTGCAACATCGTTGTCTATCAGCGTAGGGCACCAGGGGTATCACCACTGCCACTACAACGCCAGCTCGGCTGCCAACGTTACTGGTGCTCACGATCTGCTTGTTTTGCTCGCGGTGCCCTGCACCGTTAGCTCGTCTGCCTAACGTGCTGCTGCGTGCCGTGTGCTTGCAGAACCTGGTACGGGCGCTGCTGCCATCGGAGTGCTGGGACTCGCTGCCAGCCGCCACGGCCCGGTTGTGCGCCCCCCACTGGCTAGAGGCGGCGGGGTGGCTGGCGGCGCTGATGTCGGACGCCACGGCGGCGGCAATGGGCCGCCTGCCCGCAGCCCAGCGGCCTGAGCAGCCACGGAGCTACGTGGACCTGATGGCAAGTACGGGCATTCAGCAATTCAGCATTCAGCCTGCTGAGGTTGCCGCCAATGCCCTTATGCACTATGTCCCAAATTCACAATGTGCCGGCCCTGCTTCAAGTGCTAGAGACAAATGAATCGAGTATAGCACGAGTGTACCCCTGGAACTTGCTGCACCTTGCAGATGGTGGAGGACGGGTCACAGGCTGGTGTACTCGTGGCGGTGGTGGAGGTTCTGGCGAACCTGGTCCGCGATAACACGCACGGTAGGCAACACGGGTTTTCCTGTGGGGTAGGCGCTGGGAGAGTTCATGCGTACCGGTACCCCTCTCACTCTCTCTCAAGCATCCCAACCGCGTGATGAACGACACCGTTTCTGAGGTAATACTACCGGTATACTGCTTCTGAGGGCGTTGCAAGCAATGTGGCCTCATACACCGCCGCGCTTGCTCTTAGCTGCAGCTCGCTGGTAGGTGTCCTCTGCGGCCGCGCACTCCGCAACGTACCGTCAGCATGCGCCCGGCACGCCAACCTCCAACCTGTGTTGTCAAGCCGTCCTGTTCTAGCAACGCTTGTAGCGTAGCCGCGCACGTTGTGCAACCCAGTGCATACGCAGTCCGTCACAGCTTGTGCACTAGAAGCTGCTCGCCCTGACGCTCCGCTTCGCCTCTCCTTCCCTGGCCACCACCCTGCTGGTGTTGCGATGCACGCACTCCCCCACCGCAGGCTTCAAGACGCTGCCAGCCGACGCGCAGGACGACGCACGCCGCCGGATGGTCCGCTGCGGCCTAGCCGCCTCTCTGGAGCACACCCTGCGCCTGCTGTTCAGCGCGCAGGACCTTAGGCTCACGGGGCAGACCGCCATTGCCAAAGATCTAGGCAAGGCGAGCCTGTCGGTCTCGAGGGCCATTGAGGCAGTGCTGGAGCATCTACCGCCCCCCGTGGGTGGGCAGGAGGTGGAGGGCCAAGGTGGCGGCCAGGCGGCCGGGCGCCAGCTGGGCCTGCTGCTGACAGTGTCCAAGCGGGCGGCCGTGGTGGCCCGGGCGCTGGAGGCGGGCGAAGGGGCGGGGGCGCAGCAGCAGTGGGTAGACCGGGCGGCGGAGGTGCTGGCATTGCTGACCGCGGCGGCGGGTAGCGTGGAAGGGGACGTGCGCGACAGGGTGGCGGCGAAGGCAGCAGTGAGGGAGGCAGCGGCGACAGGAAGCGGCGCGGGTGACGGCGGCGGTGAGGAGTGTATTGATGAATCGCATGAGGCGCTGGTCCTGGCGGCGCGGGCGGCCAGCTGCCTGGCGGCGCCGCTAGCGTGGCGGCTTGCGACGGAGATGGCAACAGCGGCAGTGGCGGTGGGACGTCCGACGGCGGCGCGTGACTGGGCGGCGTGGCAGGCGGGGACGCGTGCTGTGTGCGGCGTGCTGGCGTGCGCGTTGCGGTGGTGGTGCGATCCGCCGCTGCTGCCCCCGGCGCAGCTGCTGGCGTGCCAGCCGCACCGGCTGCTGGCGGCGGCGTGCACGCTGGCGGCGGCGCTGCCAGTCAAGACCAAGAAGCTCGGCAAACACAAGCAGCGGCTGTGTGCGCTGGTCGCCAGCACGGTAGCCGTCCTTGCATCGCTCGGCACCGTCAGCGGCAGGGTCCGCGGGTGGCTGGTGCTGCGGCCGGCCGCCGCCGCTACCGTCGCCGGCACCGGCGACCCTGGCGGCGGCGGCAGCGACAGCGGCAGTCGTGGCGCTAAGCACGAGGCGGACCCGTGTGCCGGGTGCCTGGTGGCGCCGCTGCTGGCGCTCGTACGGCAGGCTGCTGATACGGCACCGTCGTACGCAGCGCACACGGCGGCGCTCCTGCGGCTAGCGGGCGGCGGCGAGGGCACCGATACGGCCGCCGGGGAAGCGGATGGCGGCTTCCGGCGGTTTGCCCAGGAGGTGGCGGAGGTCATGGTGGCGGACAGCTGCAGGGGCACGCAGCCTCGCGGCCATCTCAGCGAGGTCCCGATGTCCGACGGCTCATTGCCCTCCGGCTTGCTGCTGCCTGAGGGCGAGGGAGACGGCGCAGGTGGCATGCCGGCGGTCGCATGGCCGCCGCCGCCAGCAGCAGCGCCGCCTGGAGCTCTGCCGCCGCCGTTAACGCTGCAGCCCAGCCGGCAGGGTGCCATGCCGCGGCTGCGCGTGTGCGGCAACCCGCGGTGCGGCAACTTTGCGGAGGAGAGCGAGGGCGCCCTGCCGTTCAAGCAGTGCGGCGGGTGCCGGGCGGTGCGGTACTGCGGGCCGGACTGCCAGCGGGCCCACTGGCGGGAGGGGCACCGGGCAGAGTGCAAGCTGCTGGCGGCTGGATCATAGTATTAGACACATGAGGATTTCAGCACGACGGACCTGTTGCGGTTTCTTTTCCGGGCAACAGGCCGGGCGGTCAGTGCAGGCGGTGTGGGCATCGCCTGTCCTGCTAAGGGACAACTGTTTCACTGTCTTCCTCGGCCCAGCTTGGATGTGGCCACGGGGGTTGCGGTTTGCTGTTGCCGGTGCTCTTTGGTATACCTGACCGGCTGAGAGGGGCCACACTTTCCGGTCGTCCCTTGGGGTGGCAGGGCTGGCAGCTGACAGGCACCTTGCAGCGGCCTGCCGTACACGCTGTGGTGATGCGTGCGAGGTTACAGGTTCCGGCAGGGCACTTCCTTGCTCTACAATACATGTGCGCAAAGGCGAGAGGTGACGATCATTGCGCCAATCGCTGTAATATCAGAAGATGGATGCAGTTCAGTCACCGGGTACTGGACCACGTGGCCCTCGTTGTCACCGTACCGGCCCTATCGGTAATCTCACGCCTCAGCCTACCTACAGTACTACATAAGACGAAAAGGACGTGAGCTTGGAACAACACAGGGCTTCACAGGGTCTCGCGTCGTAACAAACAGAAGTCGGAACTTAGAACGTCAGAAGTACTTGACAACCCACATGTGGCAGTTGAACAAACACATGTAACCCCCAAAGCCGTGTGCCCACTAAGAATAGCATTTGCATTTCCATTTGCATTTCACGTTCGCCGTGCAACTGCCAGGTTGACTTTTTGGCTTTAGTTGGTACCGCGAAGGAGGACCAACACAAAGCGGCTGCATCGTGTATGATATAATCTACATTCTGGATTGTATGTCGGGCATGCCGCTCGGAGGCGCCGCAGTTCGCGTCACATCCGAAGCGTTGTGCAGCGGGAGCGTCCGGCTGAAGCACAGCACCGCGGAGGAACTTCTTGGTCCTGATATACTGCGAGAATACAGTGACGAACGCGCTGATGACCCAAAAGCTCTGTTGCTTCGTCCTTATCCGGCGCAAAGGAGCAGCGCCCCTGTACATGTCCAGCTGCGCGTTGTTCCAACCAGGGCACACCAGAGGCCGAGCCTAGACGCCCTGCCCTCGCCCCCGCCCTCCCTGCACTGCGAGCTGTGCGGCCTGGGCGCCTGGCTGCGCGGACAGGGCGCGGTCCCGGGCGTTCACTGGGTGCAGCTGTGGCGCAATGCCGGGGGCACGCTGCGGCTGCGCCTATGCGACGGCAACCCCACGGCACTGCCACGGCAGGACGCAGCAATGCAGCAGCAACAGGTGCATACAAGAGGACCAGCTCCCAATGCTACCACGGAGGATACTGTGTTGCCGTTACGACCAGCGAGTGCGGCGGTTGTGCCCGCAGAGCCTACAAGCAGGACGCCGTGCGCGTCGGACGCTGCAGCTGCAGCAGCGGTGGCGACATCAGCGGAGGCCGCCGCGGCAATGGTGGCAAAGTCAGCAGTTCAGGCCGTGACAGAAGCAGCATCACCATGGCAGCTGCATGCGCCAACATGCAGAGCACCCTGCTTGACTGCTCAGGCGGCATGGCATGTGCCTGCAAAGGGCTGTCAGCTGGGAGCCGCGGGGCCGGATGGAATGGGGTCTGCTGCTGCAAGATGTGGCCCCAATGGCGACCACAGGGGCCCCCTGCCCACGGGACAGTGGAGCATCAGCGCGGGCCGGTCGCCCTCGCTCCCTCCGCCACCTGTGTCGCCGCCCCCGCTGCTAACGGTGCCAGTTCCGCAGCTGCCGCCGTCGTTGCCATCGCCGCCGCCTCCTCCTCCGGAGTTGCCCGCACAACAGGCTCCCCTTCAAGCTGCACAAGCCGGGGCCCCTGCGGCGATAGGTGCATACGGAGCACCTGAGTTTCAAGCGGTGGCAGGGGTAGAACTAGGAGCGGCAGCAGCGGCGGCGGTGGCAGCAGCTAGCATGGTGGTCACCGTACACATCACGGCGGTATGCGGCAAGCACGTTGGGTGGCTTAACACCGAGGTCCTGGAGCTGTGGCCGAAAGCCTGCCAGCTGCAGTTCAGGCAGGCCGTTGCGGTGACGCTGCACCTCGTCCAAGACCAGCCGACCACGTCCACACGCCACACAGCAGCCCGGGCGGATGTCAAGGTCATGCTCGCACGGCGTGATGCCACCTGGTTTGCCATTTTCGGCCTGGGGCAGGCTAACGACGTCTTCAACCTCTGGCGGGACCACGCTGGAGCGGTGTGGGCGTCACGGCAGCGCCCGGGTGCATGGCAGGGCCTGCAGCAGCAGGAGCTGGAGCAGCAGCAGGAGCAGCAGCAGCAGCAGGAGCAGGGGCAGCAGCAGCAGCAGGAGCAGGATGAAGAGGGTGCTGAGCCGCCGCGGCGCGCTTTCAGTGCGGGCATCCTGACGGGGAGTGTGGGCAAGTACGAGATATGGCTGCGAGCTGCGGAGGTCCAGGGCCTGCTAGTGCCGTCCTCGTCCCAGGGACACAGCCCGCCGTCGATGCCCGATCGGATAACGGTGCATGTGGAGGGAGGCGCAGGGGGGAGCAACAGCGGGCAAGAGGGAGCGCAGCAATGGCAGCAGCAGGGGAGCGAGTTCGCCGTACGGTTGAGGTGCATCCAGATGTCTGGCCCTTACAACCGGTGGTATCTGTCCAGCGTCGGCGCCCTCCTTCAGGCCCTAGGAGCACTGCGTGGGGACACCGTACGGCTGCGGTACGAGTCGGACGGTCGGTTGGTGATCTGGCGTGCGGCACAACAAGTGCATCGACGGGAAAAGCAGCTGCTGGCAGCAGGAGCAGTGCCGCCCGCCGCTTGTTCGGCCGGCAGCCCCCTTGTCGGCTACAAGCACGGCAGTCAGTTGGATGCCCGGGTGGGGGCGGTGCGCGCCCTGTGGCCCGAGATAGCGAGCCAGCTGGCGTGCGGCCAGAGCGCGGAGGTGGAGGTGCACCCGGCAGCGACGTGCGCTGGGGGCCAGGCGCTGGGCCCCTTCCGCCTCACGCTCAAGCTGCGCACGTCGGATGGCACGTCGCCGAGATGCCGGCTGACCGGCTGCGGGCCTCTGTTCCGGGCCCTGGGGGCACAGGATCGCGATGCACTCCACATGTGGAAGTCGCCTGGGGACGGGCAGTTGATGGCGGGGGTGCAGCCGAGGGGCGGGGTGCATGGGGACGACGAGGAGCTGCAGCAAGGCCAGGAGCAGGAGGCGGAGCAGCGGCCGCCAGGGCAGCAAGGGCAGCAAGGCGATGAGTCTCTTCGGCAGCGGCAGAGGAAGGCATGGCTAGGAGATGTGCACCGAGTGGGGGCAGATTACGCTGTGCCGGAGGCCTCGGGCGGGGAGGATGGGGAGGCAGAGGAGGAATGGGAGGGTGAGGAGGAGGGGCCGCCGGGGCTGTCATGTGACGGCCTCTCGCGGCTGTCCAAGCGCGCAAGGGCTGTAGAGGGCGCAGCTCAGCAGGACGGCGGGCCCAGCGCAACACAGCAGCAGCACATGCAGTTCACCGCTTGTCCTGCCGGCAGCATTCTTGTCGGCTTGAAGCACTGCGCCCAGCTACGGCCCCTAACTACGGCGGTGCGCGCCCTGTGGCCCGAGGTAGTGTCCCAATGGGCGTGCCGCCAGAGCACGGAGGTCGAAGTGCACCCGGCCGCGGCGGACGCTGGTATCGGGCCGCTGTGCCCCTTCCGCCTCACGCTCAAGCCGCGCACGTCGAATGGCAAGCTGGCCGCTTGGCGGCTGACCGGCTGCGGGCCGCTGTTTCGGGCCTTGGGGGCACAGGAACGCGATGCAATCCACATGTGGCGGTCACCTAAGGACGGACGTGTACTGGCAAGGGTGCAGCCAAGGGGCGGGGTGCGCGAGAAGGGCCAAGGCGTGCAGTTGGAGCAGCTGGGTGCTGGGACTCCTGAAGCGGCGTGGACTGTACGGCACGTGTCCGAGTACGATACGCATGATCCGGCGGATGAGTAAGAACTGGATCTGGAGACGGAGGAAGAGAAGCTGGCTGAAGGACCTCGCGGGTGCAGGGAGAAGGGTTTGATGGGCTAGGTACGATTTGGTGGGGCGGCAGGCTTTGGGGCTGGGAGGGAGGGGGAGGGGCGGCCGGGGCGAGGCATCGGCATCCTGGCCGGTGGCGGAGGGTGGGGCTGGGAGGGGGAAAGGAAGGGGCTCGGACCTGCCGTTGACAATGAAGCTGGATTTGGTGTGGAGGAGGGAGGAGAGGAACCAGGTGTGTACTGGTAGGTTCTGGTAGGCATGAGAGGTGGGAGGGGAGTTCGGGTGTGGGGAGGAGGGAGGTGCGGCTGAGCGGGACGAGGGGCAGGTCTAAGCGTGCGACGTACCGGTGTGGGTGCAGGCGTAACTGCATGTACCTGTGGAGCTGCGGATGCGTAGGAAAAGCACGACGACGATAGCGAGTGAATGGGGAATATGTTTTGCCATACGGCGCGCTGTGAGGAAGGGCGCAAGATAGAGCGAGTGCGAGGTGGGCGTTGAGGGACGTGGCAATGCAAGCGCTGACACTGGCTGGCCTGGCGCAAGGATCGCGGGATGTGCATGCCTGGGAAGCGGGTTGCACACCGCAAGGCCAAAGACGGGGAGGTGGGGAAGGGTATCAACGTGTGTTCATGGGCGGTTGCAAGGCAGCAAGGGGGTTACTGGTAGCGTTTGGGCCACGAGTGGAGGGGATGGAAAGCAGAGATGGGAAGGGCCAACCTAGTCAAGGCAAAGCATTCGGTCGGCCTGTACCATATGATGCAATTGATAGGGGCGGCAGTCCTCATAATCGGAGGGCGCGCACTGGCCACAACGTGGGAGGCTCTTTGCCCCTTTGGGGCAAACGCACACAATGCAGGGGTGAGGCAGGGGTGAGGGCTGTACAAGCTACTTGTACATGCTTTGACGGCGGCGCACACATATGAATGGCTCTAATGGCCCACGTTGCAAGCTTTAACCACGTTGCATAGCTTGGCTAAGCAGCATGCAACCGTATGGCGGTGAGGGTGCAGCGTTTTGGGGTGCACACAGGGCACGAAGCGCCGATTTGGTTCTGGAGCTTCACGCCCCACACTCCCGCCCCATCGCCTATCCAGTCCGACGTATTCCGAACATGGCACAGTAGCGTGTTTTTAATAACCCATGTAACGGAAATAAATGTATGCTGTGAGAGTTGCAGTTGTTTCCTTTGTCTCCCTAGCAACGGTTGCACTTTTCCTCCTTGAAACGGGCAAGTCGAGGCAAAGTGCACATGTAGCTTTACATAACCACCGCTTCAACTTCAACTATGTAGGGTGTCCAGAAGACTGTGGGGCAAAGTTCCTGGACGGGCAATGCGACGAGGGCCGTTGCGTATGCGCGCCTGGCCGCGGTGGCTTCGCGTGCTTGTTTGGACCCTCCCAGATCAGCCCCAAGAGCATGCATCAAAATGTTCTTGGGGCCGAAACCCGCCCGAAGCTCCCGCCAGCGGTCATGCAGGACATTTTTGACACCAAAGCCCCTCCGCAACTGCTGCTGCTGGTTGGCGGCACTACAACAACAGCTTCAGACTGGGCTAAGATGCTGAGGACATCAGGGAGTGGCTTACTCGTCGTTGCTCGCGGGGTCGAGGGCTGGGTGCCTGACGCGGGCCCCAACGTCGCCACCAGGGTCGAGGAGCTGTACGCAGAGCTGGAAGCGGAGGGCCTTGGCCAGTGGACGGTTCCCCTGGCATCACCCCTGGAGGAGGCACCCGGCGCGCTTGCGTCCATGTCCGTAGCACCCGACGTAATACACCTGTCGCACAGCTGGCACACCGCCCCTGACGGGGGTGCCCCCAGCTCCGGCCAGCTCCTGCGTCAGCTGCGCAGCTGGTGGGCACTGCTGGCCCCAGGGGGGATCCTTCTGCTGGACTTGGACCCAGAAGCACATGCAGATGACTGGTTCACACCACCAGCTCATGGACACAGTCGGACAGCTCAGCGGAGACTGTTACTGTCGTACGAAGACCCAGCAGGCGCTCCTCCGGGAGTGGACGACCCAGATCAGGGGAGCTCCTCTGACCCGCTTGCCTCGGAAGGGGAGTCCACGGGCGGGTCGTCAGGGACGCACGAGCTGCACGTGGCTCTGCTAGCGTTTGCGGAGGCGGTGGGTGTGCAGCCGCTGCGCGCGGGCCCCGGCTTGCTGCTGTTCGCGAAGCAGGAGGCTGCGGGCGCGGGGCTGCAGATGGTGCGGCACAAGTACGAGGAGGGGCTCAAGCCCGTGCTGATGATGCACAAGAAGGCGCAGGCAGAAGGGCAGCAGCAGCAGCAGCAGCAGCAGCGGCAGCGGCAGCGGCGGCGGCGGCGGTGGAGGCAGTAGCACAGGGAGTGGAGGCCGGGGCTGAGGTGGCGTTCGTCCTGAGACTGGATGGGGATACTAGCTAGTGCAGGCGCCTCCTAGCTGTCAATAAGTCTGGAGGGATAGGGTGAATGAGGCGGTGATGGTGTTGGAGAGGAGAGGAGTTATAGGGGGTCCGTGACGAGTGGCTTGATACTGGTATCAGCATCCTGGTACGTTGTAAGTATGCGCAGGTTAACCATGGCGTACACTGTGAAGCAGGATGTGTTCAGGATGTGTTTTTATACGGTGTCATACTGCCACTAGCAGCTCGGCCCACATATACGCTGATCCGCGTGGTCATGGTGTTTGACTCGTCCCGCATGCGTGATATCGCCATGCAAGGACTGCCGAGCGGCACATTTCAATCAGCAGCCGTGTGCACAAAACTGCAGTCTCAAGCGGCATGGCCGCACGCCACACGGCACGTGTCCCGATAGGGAGTTGGGGTCTGCTGCGTGCCCGTTGGTATTTCGTCCCGTGCTGGGGCCATGCCTGCAAGCTGTTGCCACGTGGAATAGCACGGCATCGTAGTGGTAGGTCATCGAGAACAGTGGTAACCGTGCCGTTTCCTGGTGTGCCTGATATTAACCGGGCGCAATGGTACTTGTGGTAGGTCATGGCGTCACGCTCGTGTAAGCACTCCAGCACCCCAGTTGCTGCCGTACTCAGTGGCGTCGTGTGTTACATTCCAGGTGATAACACGCGGAGGGCAGCGCCTAGCGCATGTGGGGGGCTGCTTGTGCTCTGTGGATGCGTCTTGGCGAGAAGCTATGTAGGGGTGGGACCAGGCTGTGGTAG
>VFQN01004332.1_pt1 | contig 18867 bp, 16 predicted proteins | sample 3512371 | NCBI WGS metagenome assembly VFQN01 (sample SAMN10412370, study PRJNA504923) | tailings metagenome | isolation source: Replicate 2 from Balatoc abandoned mine | place: Philippines: Itogon, Benguet | collected 2017-08-28 | reverse complement strand
AGTTCCTCGTCCAGAGCATCGGCGCCCGCGACTATCAGGTGCTGCAGGCCTATGTCATGGTCGTCGCCTGCTGGATGATCGTCATGAACGCATCGCTCGCCTTCGCTTCGCGGCGGCTCGATCCGCGCATTGCATGAAACCGCGACATGCTTTCTCGATCGGACTGGTCCTGGTCATGCTCGCGGGCGGCCTCTGGCAGCCATATGATCCGGACGCGGTCGATCTGCTGGCGCGTCACGCCGCCCCGTCTTTCACCCATCCGCTCGGCACTGATCAACTCGGTCGGGACCTGCTATCGCGGCTGATGGCGGGCGGCTGGCGCACGGGCATCGTCATCCTGAGCGTCGGCACCATCGGCTTCGTCGGCGGTTCGCTTCTCGGCACGACGGCGGCTCTCACAGGCGGCTGGCGCGAGGCCATGATCCTGCGTGTCGCCGCGATGTTCATCGTCGTCCCGACGCTCGTCGTGGCGCTCACGGCGACCGCCCTGTTCGGCCTGACGCCGCTGAATGCCGGCCTGGCGCTGGGGCTGGCCGGTATCGGCCCGCACACCTTGCTCGCTCATTCGCTGTCGAAACGCATGCTCGGCCAACCCTTCGTCCATGCCGCGCGAGCGCTCGGGGTCACTGTCCCTGCACTGACGCTACGCCATGTCCTGCCGAACACACTGCCTCTCGTCTTCGCCTATGTCGGCAGCCAGGCCGGTCTCGCAGTCGTCGCCTATGCCTCCCTCGCCTTCATCGGGCTCGGTGGAGACCCCTCCAGACCGGACTGGGGAAGCATGCTCTACGAATATCGAATGTTCATCTCGGACAATCCCGGGCTGATGGTCTGGCCGGGTCTGGCGATCGCAGTGACTGCCGGGCTGCTCAGTCTCCTGTTCGATCCCGGCGAGACGTTTGACAGCGGAAAAGCCCGGTCGTGAACAGCCGCCAACTCGGCTCTTTGTCCTTACGCAATTCCGGACGCAAAACCGCTTCACACCTTTGCTGGAATTTCTCCAGGCAAATGTCAGGTGGGCATACAGAGTGCCCGCCGGCGCTCGAGGAACTCGGCCTCGGCCTTATTTCCAACCGAAGCAATTGCCGCGTCATAAGCGTGAACAGCTTCCGGCATCCTGCCCAACCGCGCGAGCAGGTCGGCCCGGATCGCGTGGAACAGATAATAACGTTCCAGCCCGAGCCGATCGACGATCGCCAATGCCGCCGCCGGTCCTTCCACCTCCGCCACGGCGACGGCGCGATTGAGCGCCACGACCGGCGTCGGTGCAATCGCCATGAGTTGATCATAGAGCTGCTGGATTTGCCGCCAGTCCGTAATGCCGGCCCGCTCGGCGTCGCTGTGGACGGCGTTGATCGCGGCCTGGATCTGATATGGGCCCGGTTGGTTCATCTGCAGGCATTGCCGAACCAGCGCCTGTCCTTCCTGGATCAAGGCGCGATCCCATAGCCGGCGATCCTGCTCGCCCAGCGGGACGACCTCAGCCTCAGAACCCTGCCGCGCAAGCCTGCGCGCTTCGATCAGCAACATCAACGCAAGAAGGCCTTTCGCCTCCGGCTCGGCGGGCATCAACAAGACGAGCAGCCGGCCGAGCCGGATCGCGTCCGTGCACAAGGCGTCGCGCGTGAGCTGCTCCCCGCTGCTCGCGTCATATCCTTCGTTGAAGATCAGATAGATCACGGCCAGCACCGCTCGAAGCCGGTCGGGCAAATCCTCGACTTCAGGCACTTTATAGGGGATGGCCGCGTCCCGGATCTTGCCCTTCGCCCTGACCATGCGCTGCGCCATCGTCGCCTCGGGCACGAGGAAGGCGTGAGCGATCTCCGGCGTGGTCAGCCCGCCCAGCAGACGCAGCGTGAGAGCGACCTGCGCATCAATGCCGAGGGCAGGATGGCAGCAGGTGAAGATGAGACGCAGGCGATCGTCGGTCACGTCTTCCATGACATCCTCCTCCTCGTCTGCCTGCAGCAGCGCGGCCTGGGCATGGCGTTCATCGCGGGAGGCCTCCTTACGCAGCCGGTCGATGGCACGGTTGCGGGCGGTGGTAATGATCCAACCCGCCGGGCTCGGCGGCATGCCGGCAGCCGGCCAACGCTTGAGCGCCTCGACAAAAGCGTCCTGGACCGCCTCTTCCGCGAGCGAGATGTCGCGGAAGATCCGGATCAGCGAGGCGACGGCGCGGCCATGCTCCTCGCGGAACACGCGCTCGATCGCCGTCGCCGGCAGTCGGTCAGCCATGCGCGCACATGTCGTGCCGCGGATCGCCGTGGAACGGCCTGACCTCGATCGGCAAGGTGATCGCCCGGGCGAGCTTCGCCCCCCATTTCACCGCTTCGTCGAGATCCGCCGCCTGGATGACGGTGAAACCGCCGACATGCTCCTTGCCCTCGGTGAAGGGGCCATCCGTCGTCAGCAACTGGCCTTCCTTCATCCGGACCACCGTGGCGGTGGCAGGCGGATGGAGACCGCCGGCGAATACCCAGGCGCCCGCGGCCTTGATCTCCTTGTTGACCTCATCGAGGTTGCGCATGATCGGGTCGAGGATTTCCGGTGGCGGGGGCGGACCATCGGGCTGATAGATGCTGAGCAGATAGAGGGTCATCGGCTTGTCCTTCAGGCAGGGGCCGGCGCCATGCCGGCCTTGCACCCGTCAAACGAACGGCTGGCACCTGAATCGACATCGAAGACGCCAGGCTTGCAAACATTTTTCGCTCCAGCCGGAACGGTTCGATGTCACCCCAGGTCGACGTCAAAGTTGGGTCGGTTGGTCATCCTGTTGCTGCTGCATGATTGCGGGCCGTAAATGCGGGTCGGAACCGCAATGACAGCGCCACCCGTTCAGTGCGAGTGCTAACGTATCGGCAAGCGGATCGGTAAGTCGAGAACGGCCGGCATCCAGTTAGGCGTTATCCCCTGACACCAGCTCGACGCATCACCTCGCGCACCGAGGAAGCCGACACCAGTCCGATCTCGTCGGCGCTCATGTGCTTGAGCATGGGCGAGAAGACTTCCGCGCCGACCTGGTTCAGCCCACCGGTCTCGGCGAGGATCCTGACGATCTCGACATTCGGAAACTCGCCATCACCCGGGAATTTCCGGTCGTAGCAATCCTCTTTGAGCGTCACGCCCTCGGGCAGTTCCAACGGCCCGTCGTTCAGCTGGACGCAGTGGATCATGTGCCCCGGAATCTCGCGAAGCAGGGCGATGTCGGAACGGCCGCGGACGAAATGCCAGGTGTCGAACACGAGCCCGCCATTCGGTGCGCCGGCGCCCTTGACGATCTCCCATGCCATCGCCAGCGTCGGCACACCCCAGAGGGGAATGAACTCGAGATCGCATTGCAACCCGAATTCGGCCGCGAGCGCGCAGATGCGGGCATAGTGTTCCGTGATCTCCTCGATGGGCATCGCATCCCGGGGAAAGGTCGCATTGAGGCTGAGCGAGGTGCAGCCTAGCCTGCTGCAGAGATCGAACACGCGCTCCTTCGGCGTGTCGACCGTGGCGACATAGGCCGCGTCCATGTTGTCGGGTAGCCAGATGCGCGGCCAGGTGTTCAGCGGATCGAGCCGCAGGATGCGCACGCCGGCATCGTCTGCCCGTCGACGCAATTCCTCGGGCGAAACGCCGGCGCCCGCCAGTTGCTCGACCTCGAACGGCATCAGCGACAGGTCGGTACAGCCCGCCAGCCGGGTCGCACGGAACTTCTCCGACAATTCCAGATGAGCGACGTTCGAGAACGGCATGAGGTAGCTGTTCACGGATTTCGGCATGGTCGAAACTCCTCGGCGGATGCTGTTTCCATGGGCGAGGCACAGCGCAGCCCTTGCGGCGGCCGGAGCCGCCGCATCGTGCGCTCTGCCCTCGTCCCTGCTGCGGGTGCGAGCGCCTACTGGCGCAGGCGCGTCCAGATCAGGTCGTATTTCTGCAGGGCTTCCTTCGAGCAGACCGGATTGACGACCTTCTTGTAGTCGGCCGGAACGTGAACCTCGGGTGCCGTGGCGATGTCCTTCGGCAACATGGTTTCCGTGCCCGCCACACCGGTCGGATAGCCGATCTCCTTCTGCTCGAGCGCGGCGTTCTCCGGCTTCATGAAGAAGGAGATGAACTTCGCTGCGAGGTCCGGCCGCGCGGCCGACGACGGCACCACGATGTTGTCGATCCAGGCGACGCCGCCCTCCTTGGCGAAGACGAACTTCAGCGACGGCTTCTGGAAACGGGCGTTCATCGCTTCGCCGTTGGCAACCTGCGAAATCGCCGTTTCGCCCGACGCCAGTCGTCCCAGAACGCCGGACGAATCGTAGATCTTCACGAAAGGCTTCTGGGCCTGCAGCAGGGCATCCACCGCCTTCAGCTTTTCGGGATCGGTCGTGCAAGGCGCGATATCGAGGTGACGCATGGCGAGCGCGATGACCTCCGTCGGCGAAGAGAACATGCCGATCTTGCCCTGCAGTTCCGCCGGCGGCTCGAACAGCACCGACAGGCTGTCGACCGGCCCGGAATAGGCCGCCGTGTCGACGGCGTAGGACGTCACGCCCCAGTGATAGGGGATCGAATAGACGTTGCCCGGATCCCATTCGGTATTCTTCCACTGGGCATCGACATGCTCGTAATTCTCCAGCTTGGAGATATCCATCTTCTGGATCAGGCCCTCCGAGATGAGGATCGGAATGAAATCCGTCGAGGCCACCGTGATGTCGTAGCCGGCGCTGCCGCTCCGCAACTTGGCCAGCAGCGTCTCGTTGTTGTCGAAGGTGTCGAGCGATACGGTGACGCCCGTCTCGGCCTTGAATTTGTCGAGCATCTCCTGCGAGATGTAGCCGTTCCAATTGTATATGTGCAGGACGTCTTCCGCCCTGGACGCTCCCGATGCGAAACCGCTGAGCAACGCGGCCAACGCCGCCGCGCGCAGCACTCCGGTGTAACCTGACATCTTCATTTCCATTCCCCTTCGTTGAGTTTTCATTGGTTCTTGAATGCGCTCTGCGTCCTGAGCGCGACGAGCACGATCACCACGGAAAAGACGAGCAGCAGCGTCGAGACCGCATTGACCTCCGGCGAGACGCCGAGCCGCAGCATGCCGTAGATGTAGACGGGCAGCGTGGTCTGGCCCGCATCGGCCAGCATCATGCTGATCAGGAAGTCGTCGAGAGACGAGGCGAAGGCGAGCATCGCACCCGACAGGATCGCCGGCAGCAGCAGCGGAAAGGTCACTCGACGGAAGACCTGCCATTCGTTGGAATAGAGATCGCGGCCGGCATCCTCCACCTCGCTACCCATGTCGGTCAGGCGCGCCTGGATAGGCAGGAAGGCGAAGGGCACGCAGAAGACGGTGTGGGCGATGATCAGATTGCCGAGCCCGAGCTTCAGCCCGATGCCGGAGAAGAAGACCAGGGTCGCCACCGCCACGACGATCTCCGGCACCACCAGCGGCAACAGGATCAGGCCGAGGGTCAGCTTGCCGCCACGGTCGGCCCGCGACTTGCGCAAGGCGAGTGCAGCCGTCACCGCAAGGAAGGTCGACAGGATCATCGAGGCGACCGCGACGACGAGGCTGTTGCGGAGTGCGACGGCGAGATCGCGGTTCTGGAAGACGGAGGCGTACCAGTCGAGGCTGAACCCTTCCCACACCGTCGCCTGGCGTCCCGCATTGAAGCTGTAGATCACGATCACCAGCAACGGCGCGTAAAGGAACAGGAAGACCAGCGTTGACATGGCGCCGAGCCCCGGCGTCACCCTCCAATCGAAGCGTTTGGTCTTCATCGGCCAAGCACCTTGTCGAAGTTCCTGCGCACCACGAAGAACAAGGCGGCGAGCACCACCACGGAGACCACCGTGGCCAGAGCGGAGCCGAAGGGCCAGTTGCGCGCGCTGGCGAATTGAAGCTGGATCAGGCTGCCGATCATCAGGCGGCGCCCTCCCCCGAGCAGGTCGGGGGCCAGGAAGCTGCCCAGCGCCGGTGCGAACACAAGCAGGCTGCCGGCGATGGCGCCCGGCCGCGCGATCGGCCAGACCATGCGCCGGAACGTCGTCCACCGATCCGCATAGAGGTCGTAGGAAGCCTCGATGATATCGCCGTTCAATCGCTCCAGCACGGCATAGATCGGCAGCACCATGAAAGGCAGGTAGGTGTAGACCATGCCCAGCAGGATCGCGGCGTCGTTGTAGAGGAACTGAATGTGGCTTCCAGTCAGGCCGGTGCTGCGCAGGCCCATATTCAGCAAGCCCTCGTCACGCAGGATCAGCACCCAGCAATAGGTGCGGATGAGCGTGTTTATCCAGAAGGGCAGCGTGACCAGAAGCAGCAGCCTGGCGCGTTTCTCGGGTGCGCTGCAGGCTATATACCAGGCGAGCGGGAGGCCGATAGCGAGGCTCACGGCGACGGTTGCCGCAGCAAGCGCCACTGAACGCAGGATGATCACCATATAGCCCGTGGAGAACATCATCGAGCCGTCGAAATCCTCCTGGAAGAGGATCTGCCGGTAGGCCGCCCCGGTGAAGGGCATCTCCACTCCGCCATAGGGGCCGCTGGTCATGAAGGAATAGACGACGGCTACCGCCATCGGCACCACCATGAACAGGATCATTGTCGCCAGCACCGGCAAGCGCAGCAGGAAAGTCTTGTTCGCCTCCTTCATTCCGACAGCACCCACTCGCAGGCCTTTGGCCAGCCGAACGTCAGGCGGTCTCCGACGACCGCATGTGGGACGGCTCCGCGCTGACGCGCATGGATGGTGGCGGTGTCGGATATGCGGCCCTCGATCAGCGTATCGGCGCCCAGGAAGGTCATCGACTTGATCGTCGCCGCTATGCCGCGCGCTTCCGCACCAAGCGCTCCGACGACGGTCACATGTTCCGGTCGGACCGAAACGGTCACTCCACCGGGCAGGCCGAGCAGGGAACCGTCGATCAGATTGGCTTCTCCAATGAAATCGGCGACGAAGCGGGTCCTCGGCCGTGCATAGACCTCCGCCGGAGACGCGACCTGCAGCACCTTGCCCTTGTTCATGACCGCGATGCGGTCCGACAGCGCCAGCGCTTCCTCCTGATCATGGGTGACCATGACGAAGGTCAAGGCGGTTTCCTTCTGCAGGCGCTTCAGCTCGGATTGCATGGCCTTGCGCAGCTTCAGATCGAGTGCCGACAAAGGCTCGTCCAGGAGAAGCACACGCGGCCGCGGCGCGATCGCCCTGGCGAGCGCAATGCGCTGCTGCTGGCCGCCCGACATCTGCCTGACATGGCGGTCGGCAAAACCCTGCATCTGGACGAGATGCAGTACCTCGTCGACACGTCGCGTGATGTCGGCCGGCTTCCAGCGCAGCATTTCCAGGCCGTAGGAGATGTTCTGCCGCACGTTCAGATGCGGAAACAGCGCATAGCTCTGGAACATCGTATTGACCGGCCGCCTGTAGGGCGGCTCATGGCCGATATCGCGGCCGTCGAGCAGTATCTGGCCCGAAGTCGGATGCTCGAAGCCGGCGATGATACGCAGCAGCGTGGTCTTGCCGCATCCCGACGGTCCGAGCAAAGTGAAGAACTCATTGTCGAAGATCTCGAACATGGCGTCGTCGAGCGCGACGATCTGGCCACTCGCGCCGAACCGTTTGCCGACGTGATCGATGCCGAGCACCACCGGACGTCCTGCAGCCGGCTCGGCATTTCTTTGCCCTGCATCACGCATCCCCGGACTGTCGTGTTTCATACGAACCCTGCCTGTTGCGATGTCGTCGAGAGCCGCGGTTGGTATCACGGATGCAGTCTCTTCGCTGGCCGGCAGATGCAGAACGCCGCCCCTTTCCCCCAAGCTCCAGGGTGGCTTTCGAGACAGAAGCGTCGCCATGGCCTTGCTCAGGCGAAGCCGCGGTCGCGAGCGACCTCGGTGATGGCGCGTCCCAGCGCCGCGGTGCATTCATCGAGATCGGCTTCTGTCGCGACCAGCGGCGGCGCGATCTCGATCGCCGTCCCGATCGGCCCGACAATGACGCCGAGTTCCCGCGCCCGCCTGCCGATGGCGGCGACGGTATCGTCGGTGAAGGCCGCGCGGGTCGCCTTGTCGGCGGTGAAATCGACGGCCTGCCAGAACCCGCGCCCGCGTATGTCGCCGACGATCGGATGGTCCCCGAAGGCCTTCTTCATGTCGGCCTGCCAGGCCGCGCCCAGGCGGTCCGACCGCTCGACCAGGTCGTCGCGTTCCATGATCTCGATCACCTTCAACGACACGGCGCAGGACACGGCATGGGCGCTGTAGGTATGGACGTGGCGGAAATGGCTGATGCCGTCGGCGATCTCCTCACCCGTGATGACCGCCCCGATCGGCGCATAGCCGCCGCCCATCGACTTGGCCATGTTGAGGATGTCGGGCTCGATGCCCAGTTGCTCCGTAGCGAACCATGTTCCGGCACGCCCGAAACCAGTGATGACCTCGTCCATGATGAGGACGACGCCATATTTGTCGCAGATCTCCCGCACCCGCTTCCAATAGGTTGGCAGGGGAATCTGGACACCGTTGGCCTGCTGGAACGGCTCGCCGATGAAAGCCGCGACCAGTTCTGGATCCTCGAGCTGGATCTGGCGTTCAAGATGGGCCGCGCAGATTTCCGAATAGGTTTCTTCGTCGAGGCCGTAGGGGTTGCGGTAGCGCATCGGGTTGGCGACGAAGCTGTGCCCCGGCACGCGCGGATCGGGCACGTCACGCACGGCCAGCCAGTCGGTGCAGGAAAGCGCGCCCATCGTGGCGCCGTGATAGGAGCTCCAGCGCGAGATCACCTTGAAGGCCCGCGGCTTGCGGCCGCTCTGCTGCTGATACTGCTTGGCGATCTTCAGCGCGGTTTCGGTCGCCTCGGATCCGCCGCTGGTGAAGGTCACCCGCGAGAGGCGTCCCGGCGTGATCTCGGCCAGCTTCTCCGCCAGGCGAGCGGCCGGGGCGTTGGTGTTACGCCCCGCGCCCGAATAATGCATCGTCATGGCCTGGTCATACATCGCCTGCGCGATCTCTTGATTACCGTGGCCCAGAGAGCCGGCCCGCGTCGTCGCGCTCATCATGTCGAGCAGGGTCGTGCCGGTATGGTCGGTCACGCGGATGCCGTTGCCCGCCATGAGGATGCTCGGCCCATAGGTCTCCAGGTCGTTCCTCGGAACCAGCGGGAACATCAGGTGCGACGCGCTCGTCTCGATGTCGTGCGCCGTATTTCTCAGCATTGCATGCTCCATTGCCGCGCGCCCCGCTCCTTGCCGGGAGGCCGCCTCTTGATTGCCGGAAGCTATGGGAATACTGGTTGTAGAAGAAGTGCCAAAACCTGACGTTCTCAGGGTACCAGTTTGAAGCAATCCGTCAGTGACGTCGCGATCGGCTCCATTGTCATCGACGGTGGCGATCCAGCTCCCAAATTCCTGCAGCTCTACCGGCAGATCCGAAGCCAGATCGCTTCCGGCGTCTGGAAGGAAGGCGCGAAGCTGCCGTCCACGCGGGCGCTCGCGGCCGATCTCGGCCTATCGCGCAACACGGTCATCACGGCCTATGAACAACTCGAGGCCGAAGGTTATGTCGAAACCGCCAGCGGAGCGCGCGCCAGCGTGTTGCCACTGCCGGTAGTCGACGCCCATGCAGGCGACACGCTGCCGAGTCTGGAGAACTCCCTCTCGAAGCGGGGGCAAGGCGTCGTCGGCCTGCGCCACCAGACGGGATTTCCCGGCGGCTACATGCTGCAGCCCGGGCTGCCGGACGCCAGGGAGTTTCCCTTCGCGGCTTGGCGCCGCCTCGTCACCAGGCATCTGCGCCTGACGCCGGGGGAGAGTTTCGGCTATCACAGCTATGGCGGCCATCAGCGGCTGCGCGAGGTCATCGCGCAATACATGCAATCGTCGCGCGGCGTGAAATGCGAGGCCGGCCAGATCATGGTCACCGCGGGCGCCCAGGCCGCGTTCAACCTGCTGGCCCATATGCTCATCGACGCAGGCGACCCAGTGATGATCGAGGAACCCGGCTATACAGGCGCGCATGGCGCCTTCGTAGCCGCCGGCGCCAGGCTGGTGCCGCTGTCGGTCGCGGGCCGCCACTGGAACCTCGACGACATCGTCGCGACGCAGCCGAAGCTGATCTATCTCACCCCATCATGCCAATTCCCCCTCGGAACCACGATGCGCATCGAGCAGCGCATGCAGGTCGTCGAACTGGCCGCACGGGTCGGAGCCTGGCTGATAGAGGACGATTTCGACAGCGAATTCCGTTTCCACAGCAGTCATGTGCCCACGCTGCAGTTCCACGACAGCGCGCGGCGCACCATCTATGTCGGCTCCTTCGCCAAGACGATGCTGCCCGACCTGCGCCTCGGCTTCATCATCTTCCCTGGCGAAGTGGACAAGCTCGTCCGCAAGGCGAACTTCCTGATGGGCACGGCCGCCCCTTTGGCGACGCAGGCGGCCCTGGCGGATTTCATCCACAGTGGGGCCTTCGCACGGCACACGCGCCGGATGAAGCGCATCTATGCCGGCAGGCGATCGCTGCTCCTGGAGCATTGTCATGCATTGTTCGGCGACTGCATGGAGCAGCTCGACGAGGGCAACGGCCTGCAGACGACCTGGCGCTTCCATCAGCCGGCCGACGACGTCGCCATCGCAGAGGACGCCCTTCGGCTCGGCGTCAGCACGACACCGCTGTCGGTGCACTATTTCCACGGCGCGCCCGAGCACGGCCTGACCATCGGCTACGCCGCTACGGACGAGAAGCAGATCGCGCGTGCACTCGGCAAGCTGAACGGCGTCATCCGCGGGTGGATTGGCTGAGCCCGGTCTTCGTGCAGGCGGAAGCCGCGCTCAGCGCAGCATCCGCGCCAGCACGTTGCGCGTCAGGGTCGCGACATTGTTGTCGTAGCCGTCGTGGGACAGCGCGCTGAACCATTGCATGGTTCCAACCGAGAACACGAGACCGCCCGCCGGCGTCTCGAAACACACGATGTCAGAACGCACGTCAGGATGGCCGGCATATGTCGACGCCTCGTTCATGTCCCGTCGCTCGTCGATGACCAGCTGATAGTCGGTCGAGAATCCGGTCGCCGTCGCCAGTACCCGCGTCTGTGCGGGCGTGCCGAGAACCGGGTCGGTGCGGTCGATCTCGTCGCCCGCTGCACCGACGCCGAGGCCGAGCGTCAGGAAATCGCCGATCGTCTCGTCAGGTCCGATGCCCTGCATGAGATCGGCCACGAGCGGATCCGTCCGGTCGCCGACCTGCCTATGTGGACGAGGCAAGCCGCACTGATTCCTCGACGTCCAGCCCTGCGCCGAGAAACCGACGCCGACCAGTCGTTGCGGCGCCCGCGATCGAGCCCGCCATAGTCCACCGGTCTCGCCGGTCATCGAATGACGCCCCTCGCCCGGCGCCGCCGTCCAGGGCCGGGTGCCGTTCGGCCGACGCACCTCGATCATGGAGCCGTCGTCCGACAGGGTGGTGACGGTGTAAAAGCCGTTGCCGCCGAAATAGGCCAGACTGCCGCCCTCTCCCAGATAGTCTTCGAAGGCATCGAGCATTCGTCCCGATACATATTCGGGATGGGAGCCGGTCGCGACCGCCTTGTAGCGCCGGAGAAGGCCCCCGCCCTCGCGATGAAGCTCGTGATCGGTGACGATGTCGACCTTTTGTCCGACCGCATTCAGCCAGTCGACAAGGTACAGGTCCGCGCAGAGGTGCCGGGCGAAGCGCTCGCCCGTGACCGAAGCCAGCAGGCCCCGCTCCGGCCTGAACGTCTTTGTCGGATGGCGCGCCGACGCATAAGGCACGCCGGCGCCGTCGACATATCGATCGTAGACGCAGTTGAGCCCATATTCGCCCCACAACTCGTTGCCATAAGCGAGATAGGTGAAGGTCGGGATCAGGAGCGCCAGCTCGGCCGTGGCCTCACCGGCCGGCGGACTTACGAAGAAAGGAAGGCTGTCGGTCTCGTCGCCCGCCCTCAGCCGCGCGGCATAGACGCCGCTTTCCAGCCCCGTGGGGATGGTAAGGGAAAAGCTCTCGCGCCAGCCGGCGTCCGCCAGGCTGTCTTCGTGGAAATGGATGGCGGCATAACCGCGGGGGTCTGTCCGATGATCGTCGCCGTCGCCAGTCCAGTGCGGCCCCGTCATAGCGCGGACAGGGGATTGCGTGGCGCTGCCGTGGAGCTCGCCACCGGTGACCTCCATCACCCTGTCGCTGTCGGCAGTCACGCCGAAATCCCATGCGGCGAGGCAAGCCGGTGGCAAGGCCGACATGTCGATGCAGCGCACCAGCGCCCCGATCTCATCCACGCTCAGGCAGCGCCCGAACAGGCAGGGATCGGAGATCTTGCCGTTGAAGAACCTCGCCGGCCGCTGTTCGCCCATGGCGGCGGCGATGAGGAACGTCGCTTCTGATGCGGCGACATGAGGTAGAGTTCCCTGGGCGCAGATCTCGCCGATATACGAAAGATCACGCGGATGCAGGCCGCCGCTCAGACGCGTGAGGCCCGAGGCAGCCTCATGGGTCGCGGCGATCCACTGCCAGCGGCGCTCCTGAAGCGGCGTCGCCCCCGTCAGCTTCTCGCCGCCGATATCAAGGGAGAGGCAGCCTTCTTCGGAGAGATCGAAGCTATAGCCTGCGCCGTTTTTCCCCTGTTTGGAAAGGATGGTCTGCCGTCCCTTTCCGATCAGCGTGGGGTAGACCCAGGCGAAGATCGTGAAATCGCCGCCGAGCCTCAGCGATACGGCATCTGCGACCTCGACATAGGAACCCGGGAAGAACGGTTGCTCGCTTCCCAGATACTCTCCGTCCCCCGCCCAAGGGATGCGCGTCTCGCGCAGGCCCGGACCGCGGGGATCGGTGTCGCCATGAAGCAGACGGACGATCTCGACACGGAAGGTCGGCGCGTCCGTGCTTACCATGAAGGAGACGGTCTCACCCGGGCGGGCGCTGAGGCGGTCGGAATATCCGGTCAGCATAACATCTCCCCCTGCTGTGGCCACAATGCCTGCCGTAGTGCCCACCGAGGGCGGATCAGCCCTCGCAAACTGCACGATTGTCGCGATTATCGCGACAATCGAATCGATAAGCGATGGCGGAGCCGGTCGCAACGCCGCCGACGGATCAGGCCGGTTCGACAGCCTCCGCATAACCGACGTTGCGGCCGGCGAAGCGGCGCACGCGTATGTTCGCCTGTTCGGCGTGGCCGGCGAAGCCCTCCATCATGCTGAGCCTGGAGCAGTAAGCGCCCATCAAGGCCGCAGCCTCGTCCGTCAAGATCCGCTGATATGTGCAGGTCTTGAGGAACTTGCCGACCCACAGGCCGCCCGTGTAGCGGGCCGCCCGGCGTGTCGGCAGCGTATGATTGGTGCCGATCACCTTGTCGCCATAGGCGACCGTCGTCCGCGCCCCGAGAAACAGCGCGCCATAGTTCTTCAGACGATCCAGGAAGAAATCGGGATCGGCCGTCATGACCTGGACGTGTTCCGAGGCGATGCGATCCGCTTCTTCGGCCATTTCCTCGACCGTGTCGCAGACGATCACTTCGCCGCAATCGTCCCAGGCCTTGCGGGCGATCGCTGACGTCGGAAGGATGGTCAGGATGCGCTCGATCTCACGCATCGTATCGCGTGCCAGCGCCTCGGAATTGGTGACCAGCACGGCGGGCGAATTCACACCATGCTCGGCCTGGCCAAGCAGATCGGTGGCGCAGAGCTCGCCGTCCACCGTCTCGTCGGCGATGACGAGTGTTTCCGTCGGCCCGGCAAAGAGATCGATGCCGACCCGCCCGAACAGCAGGCGTTTGGCCTCTGCCACATAGGCGTTGCCCGGTCCTGCGAGCATGTCGACTGGTGCAATCGTTTCGGTGCCGAAGGCCATGGCCGCGATCGCCTGGACACCGCCAAGGCAGTAGATCTCGTCGGCCCCGGCCAAATGCTGGGCGGCGACGATCAGCGGCGCGAGTTCACCCTTGAAGGGCGGCGCGCAGGTGATGACGCGGTCGCATCCCGCCACCTTCGCCGTCAGCACCGACATATGGGCCGATGCCAGCAGCGGATACTGGCCGCCAGGCACGTAGCAGCCGACATTGGCGACCGGGATGTTGCGATGGCCGAGCACCACGCCGGGAACCGTCTCGACTTCGACATCGCGCAGGGCGTTTCTCTGGGCGATCGCGAAATTGCGTACCTGCTCCTGCGCAAATTCGATGTCGTCGCGCTGACGGCTGGTGAGGCTGTCGACACAGCTGCGGATCTCGGCATCGCTCAGCCGGTATGAGGCGCGGTCCAGTCTGTCGAAACGGATCGACAATTCCCGCACCGCCGCGTCGCCGCGCCGCTCGACGTCGGCGAGCAGGGCCTCCACCGTCGCGGTCACTGCGAGGTCCTGAATGTGGTCCGTCGGGGCTGCCGACTTGAGGTGTCTTATCATAGGTCTGGCTCTCCGCGGACATGGGGCGGCCGCGCTACTGTTGTCAGAAGAAAAGGGACGACGCGCGCAACGTGCCGCCCGATGAAATGTCTAGAAATGCTGCTCGAGCCGGCGGCCTTCCGCGTAGTCGGCCTGTTCCTTCTCGTAATAGGTAGGCGACGGGAAATCCCACCAGCCGGTCACGAAGGGCCCGGCAGCATCGCGCGAGGTGCTCACCTCCACCAGCGCCGGTCCGCCGCAATCCAGCGCGGCCTTCAGGGTATTCTCGAGTTGGTCGGACTGCTCGACCTTCCAGGCCTCCATGCCGAAGTTCTTCGCGACCTCGGCGATATTGGCCGAATAAGGCTCGCCATTGCCCTTGTGCATGTTGAACTCGCTGGCGATGTGCCGGCCCAGGAATTTGCGCTGGCCGCCGCGGATCGACATGTAGCCGCGATTGTTCTGGACGACGAAGACAGCCGGAATGCCGTTCATGACGGCTGTCCCCATTTCCGGCAGCGACATCATGAAGTCGCCGTCGCCGACCACCGCCACGACCTGTCGGTCTGGCATGGCGAGCTTGGCGCCGAGTGCTGCCGGCACCGCCCAGCCCATCGGCGAGAACGACCCTGACGTCAGATGGGTCCTCGGTTCATAGACCGGGAAGGTCTGCTTCACGGCACCTTGCGTGTTGCCGGAGCCGGCCAGGATGATGCCGTCGCGGTCCATGACCTTGCGTAGCGCGCCGAGCGGCCGCTGCAAGGTGAAGGGCGTCTCATGCGAGTCGCGGCGCGGCGCAAGCATGGCCTCCCACTTCGCCTTGGCCGCCACTATGTCGGCGTGGAAACGCTCGCGCCGTGCCAAGGCCCTTGCCGACTGCTCCTTCGAGATCGATGCCAGGATCGCTTCCAGCGTGACCCTGGCATCGGCAACGATGCCGACCTCGGTCGGATAGTTCTTGCCGATCTCATGATGATCGAGATCGATATGGATCAGCTTGCCTGGCGGAATCGAAAAACTCGCGCCCTTGCGATAGCTCGACGCCGACCAGTCGGTGAAACGGCAGCCGACGGACATTACGACGTCGGCGCCAGCGGTGATCGTGTTGCCGCTGAAGGTCCCGGTCTGGCCGACAGCGCCCACTGCCAGGGAATGGTCCTCGGCGATGGCGCCCTTGCCGTTCCAGGTCGAGGTCACGGCAGCGCCCACCTTCTCCGCGAGCTTGGTCAGCGCGGCCGAGGCGTTCGCCGCGATGGCGCCGCCGCCGGCCACGATCACCGGGCGTTCGGCCGAAAGCAGCAGGGCGGCGGCACGTTCCACCGCCGCGGGATCGGGATAGGCCAGGCCCATCGCCATGCGCTGTTCCAAGGGGTGGATGACCACGTCGGCGGCTTCGGTCTGGATGTCCATCGGCACTTCGACATGGACCGGGCCGAGTCGTCCGGAGAGCATGGTGTTGAAGGCTCGGTGCATGATGAAGGGCAGTTCGTCGACCCGACCCGCCTTGTAGACCCGCTTGGTCACCTGCTCGGAGATACGGGGAAAGGCATTCTCCTGCTGCCGTTCGATCTCCTGCATCACGCCGTGCCCCTTCATATGGGTGGCGGGACCGCCCGACACATAAAATGCCGGGATGGAATCCGTGTAGCAGGTGGCGAGGCCGATGATCGTATTGGTCGCGCCGGGACCGATCGAGGTCGAGCAGGCCATGGGTCTGCCGCTCGCACGGTAATAGCCGTCGGCCATATGCACGGCGCTCTGCTCATGCATCACCTGGATGAACGGTATCTGGGATCCGGTCTCCAGAAAGGCGTCGAACAGCGACCAGATCCCATGGCCGGGCACGCCGGCAACATAGTCGATGCCATATTCCTTCAGCGCACGCGCCACGATCTGCCCGCCTGTAAGCCTCATCATGATCCCCTCCCCTTATTCTTTGACGCCGATCTCCCACCAGCCAATGTCGGCATAAGCAACTCGACGCTGCCTTCCGATCCGACGGCACCGACATGGTGGACGTGGCCTGAGACCTCTCACGTCCCGCCGGTCGTGCCCTGGATCAGACCAAGATAGGACGTCAGTTCCCGCGCCGCGGCGGCCCCTGCCCGGTTGGCGCCGATGGTCGAGGCCGACGGCCCGTAGCCGACGAGGTGGATGCGCGGATCCTTGGCGACCTCGGTTGCCAGCCGGCCCGACATGACGATACCGCCATTGTCCTCGCGGATGCCGAGCGGTGCCAGGTGATCGAGCGAGCTGCGGAAACCGGTGCACCAGAGGATGACGTCGGCCCGCTGCTCGGTGCCGTCCGCCCAGCGCACACCGTCTTGCGTGATCTCTTCGAACATCGGCAGGCGTTGGAGCACGCCTCGGCGTCGCGCGGCTTCCAGGGCCGGGGTCATGGGAAGGCCGGTGACGGAAACGATCGAGCCCGGCACGAGGCCGCGCCTCACCCGATCCTCGACGATAGCGACCGCCGCGCGACCGTCCTCCTGGGTGAAAGGGCGATCGCGGAACTGCGGCTCCCGCCGCGTGACCCAGGTCGTCGTGGTGACACGCGAGATCTCGTCGAGCAATTGCAGCGCGGAGATGCCGCCGCCGACCACGATCACATGCTGCCCCGCGAAGGCGTCGGCCGTGCGATAGTCGCGCGCATGAAACTGCCGCCCTCGGAAACGATCGGCGCCCGGATAGTCAGGAATGTTGGGCGTTTCCCACGTCCCGGTCGCGTTGATGATGCCACGCGCGGAAAAAACTTCCCGGTCGGTCTCCACACGGAAGCGGCCGTTGCGTTCACAGACGACCTTGACCGTCACCGGACGATAGACCGGCAATGCGAACTTCTGCTCGTAGGCCGCGTAGTAGCGAGGCACCTCGACCGAAGCCGGAACCTCGGTCGCGCCGGCGTCGACGACATCGGCGAACTCCATGCCCGGCAGGTCGTGGAGACGGTTCACCGTGCTCAGCGTCAAAGACGGCCAGCGGTGCTGCCAGGCACCACCGGCTTCCGCCGACTTGTCCAGGACCAGAAAGCCCCTGCCCGACGCGACGCCGAGCTTCTGCACGTGATAGGCGGACGAAAGGCCCGCCTGGCCGGCGCCGATGACGACGATGTCGACCTTGTAGGCTACATGCACGGCATCCGTGTCGCCCGGCACGCCTGACAGGCTCTCAGAATCCTGCTGCTCGGTCGTCATCGGAGCCGCCACCAGGTCATTTCGCACGCTGCGGATAGATCGTCTCGCCGCGCTTCAGCATCGCCACGAACCGCTCGATGCTCTTCTTACGGCCGGCTTCAGTCTTGACGTTGTGCATTCGAAACGCCAGCGCGAAGCGGTTCTGCTGGTTGAGCTTGCCCATCATCTCCCGCGCTTCGGGCTCGGCGTCGATCGCCGCCTGCAGGTCGTTCGGAATCTTCAGGTCCTTGCCGGCCTTGTAGGCACGGTCCCAGCGTCCGTCCGCTTTCGCCGCCTCGACATGCTTCAGCCCGTGCTCGGTCATCCGGCCTTCCCGGATCAGCCGGGCGACATTGTCGACGTTGATCTGGCTCCAGATGCTCTTCTTTCCCCGTGGTGTGTAGCGCTGCAGATAGCTGGTCGCGTCGAACCCTTTCCGCACGGCATCGATCCAGCCCCAGCAGAGAATGACGTCGATCGCCTCCTTGGGCGTGATCGATTCGAGGCCTGACCCCACCTTGTGGATCTTGATCCAGACCTCGTCCTGCCGGTCGTGATGCGCGCCGAGCCATGCATGGAAGCTCTCAGCGTCCTTGAATTCCCTGACCTTGTCAGGATCGACCTTGACCGGCGCCATCAGCCTTTTCGCCTCTGCCATTTTTCGTTGTGAGGAGACGTCGCCCAGCCACAGACGGATTGCAAGCCGCTTGTCGAGGTCGTCAGGCCATCCATATGGCGCCGGTGTTGACGTAGCTGGCCAACGCTTATAGAACTGACTAGTTCCAGAACTAATTGGTTCCTAATAATGCAGCACTCGCTCGACACCACATTCGCCGCGCTCGCCGATCCGACCCGGCGCGCCATCCTCGCTCGTCTGATCCAGGGTGAGGCTTCGGTCGCCGAACTGGCTGCCCCCTTCGCAATGACCACACGTGCGGTTTCGAAGCACATCGCCGTGCTCGAAAAGTCGGGCCTGATATCGCGCGGCAAAGATGCCCAGCGCCGTCCAAGCATCATTCGGCTGGAGCCGCTTCAGGAGATCGACGACTGGCTCGGCATTTATCGCAGTCTATGGACGTCGCGTTTCGACCGGCTGGCGAGGAGGCTGGAAGACCTGCAATCGGAGGACGACCACAATGGTTGACGACCACATTCTCACACTTACACATGTCTTCAAGGCGCCGCGATCACTCGTCTTTCGGCAATGGACGGACTCCGTCGACATGGCAGCATGGTTCGCTCCGGAAGGCTACGACGTCGTCGACTGCGAGGCCGATGCGCGACCCGACGGGCGTTGGTTTGTCCGATACCGGTCAGGGG
>VFQN01004331.1_pt1 | contig 18874 bp, 17 predicted proteins | sample 3512371 | NCBI WGS metagenome assembly VFQN01 (sample SAMN10412370, study PRJNA504923) | tailings metagenome | isolation source: Replicate 2 from Balatoc abandoned mine | place: Philippines: Itogon, Benguet | collected 2017-08-28 | reverse complement strand
GGAAGCGGGCCGCGCTTCAGCCGACCGGCTCGGGATCGCCTGCGGCGACCTGCGGCTGGAAGCGGCCACCGCCGCGCTGCGGCCACCGCTGGCCCCGTTCCTGGACGAGGCGCCCGCCGGGATGGTCGAGCGATCGCTCCGGTCGCTGGCCGCCCAGGCCCTGGCCGCCCGCTCGGGCGCGCTGCTGCTGAGTGCCGCCGACAAGACCGACCTGGCGCTCGGCGCGGACGATGGCGGCGCGTTTGCCCTTCTGGGCGACCTCCACCGCAGCGAGACACGGGCGGTCGCCCTACGGCGTGGGCTCACCCTGCCCCCGGACCCGCCCGGCCAGGCGAATGCCGGCCGGATCCTGGAAGCGCTGGTCGACCGTCGCCCGCCGCCCGCGGACGATCCCGGCCTCCTCGCCAGCCTGCAGGACCGGCTGGCCCGCGCCGGGCGGCAGCGTCGCCTGCCACCCCTGGTCGTGCGGTTCGGCGGAACCCGCCCCGACGACGACCACCCATCCTCGCCAGGCGAGCTGCATCACCAGGATAATCTACTATAAGTTGAAAATTCGCTCATTTTCTCTATGCTTGCGCCGGTCGTGGCGAACGGGGCGGGGCCGAGCATGTCGCAGGATCGAGGCGAGGCGCTGAGGAGCAGCCGCGAGGAGCCGGGGATTGGCGACCAGCTCCTTGTGGTGCGGCGCCACTGGAAGCTGGTCGCCGCCTGCCTGCTGCTGGGCGTGGGCGGCGCCGCGCTCGCCGCGCGGGTGATCGAGCCGGTCTATGTCGCCCGCGCCGAGGTGATCTACGAGCCGGTCACCGCCGGCGGCCCGGACGGGCTGGAGCAGGTGGTGGCAGCACCCGAGGGCGGCACGCTCGACAGCCAGGTCCGCCAGATCGCGTCCCGGGCCATGGCGCGCGAGGCGATCCAGCGCCTGGACCTGGCGGCGGAGCTGGAGGCCCGGACCGGCGGCCTGGGGCGCGGGCTCGCCTGGCTGGTCGGCTTTCTGGCCCCCCGGGACGGCCAGGCGGTCGACGTGCCGATCCAGCCGCTCCCGGGCGAGCCGCCCGGCCGCCTGCTCGACCGCTTCCTGGAGCGCCTGCAGGGCAGCCGGGAAGGCAAGAGCCACGTGTTCGCGATCGCCTGGCAGTCCAACGACCCGGTCAAGGCGGCCCAGGTCGCCAACGAGGTCGCTGCCGCCTTCGTCAGCGCCCGCATGGCGCAGAAGCTGGAAGCGGCGGAGCGGGTCAACCAGCGGCTGCAGCAGCGCCGGGCCCAGCTGCGCAGCGCGATGATCGAGGCGGAATCCCGCCTGGACCTGGCCCGCGATACGGCCAGGCCGATGCTGGTCGCGGCGATGAGCGGCGGCGAGGACCAGATGGGCGTTTTGTCCCGCCAGCTGGTGGATGCGAACATCGACGCCGAAACCCGCTCGATCCGCACCGAGCGGCTCAAGGCGGCGGCGCGGCAGGGGGACGGCGGCCTGCTCGGCGCCGAGCAGGGCCAGGCGCCCACGCTGCAGAACCTCCTGGCGCTGGACGCGCAGGCTTCGCGCGAGGAAGCCGAGCTGCTGGCCCAGTACGGCCAGCGCCACCCGCGCGTGGTCGACCTGCGCAGCCGGCGCAAGGAGCTGGCGCGCAAGATCGCCGCCGAGCAGGGCCAGGTGCTGCAGAAGCTGGACATGGAGGCCGAGATGGCGCGGGTGCGCGCCGACGGCCTGGCCCGGCAGCTGGAGGCGATCAAGGGCGACGCCGCCGGCCAGGCCCGCAGCCGCGCCCGCCTGGCCGAGCTGGAGGAGGACGCCCGCAGCCGCCGCCAGGCCTATGACGCCTTCGACGCCAAGGCGCAGGAGGTCGCCCAGCGCCTGGCCGAGCAGGCGCCGGACGCGCGGATCGTTTCCGAGGCGGTGCCGCCCGCGACCGCGAGCTATCCCCGGCCCGGCACCTTTATGTCGGTGGGCGGCAGCGTGGCGCTGGTCCTGGCGGGCCTGCTCGTCTGGCTGCTGGAATCGCAGGACCGCTCGGCCCGGACCGCCAGGGACCTGGAGCGGATCACCGGCCTGGCGACGGTCGCCATGGTGCCGCGCCTGGTGCGCCGGCAGGAGCGTGCCTGCCCGCACGATGTTGCCCTCGACCATCCGCTCGGCCGCTACGGCGAGGCCCTGCGCGACATGCTGGCGGCGGTCACCGACCGGTACGAGCAGGGTGACGGCCGCGCCCGCTCGGTGCTGGTGACCTCGGCCGTGCCGGACGAGGGCAAGACCACCACCGCGATATCGCTCGCGCGCCTGGCGGCATCGGAAGGGCTGAAGGTCGTGCTGATCGACGGCGACCTGCGCCACCCCTCCGTCCTGGGACGGCTCGGGCTGGCCAGCGGCCCCGGCCTGCAGGAGATCTTGGCCGGCAAGGCCACGCTGGAGCAGGCGCTGCGCACCGACCCGCGCTCCGGCCTGCAGGTCCTGCCGGGCAGCGCTGCCGGACGGACGGCGCTCGCCAGCCAGAGCGGCGAGCGGCTGCGCCAGGTCGTCCATTCGCTTTGCCGCGACGTCGACCTGGTGGTGGTCGATGCCGCCCCGGTCCTGGCGGTGGCCGACACCAAGCTGCTCGCCCGCTCGGTCGACCGGGTCCTGCTGCTGGCGCGCTGGGGCAAGACCAGCGACCGGCTGGTCGGCCGCGCCGCCGTCGAGCTGCGCGAGATCGGCGCCCCCCTGGCCGGCGCCGTGCTCACCGTGGTCGACCTGGACCGGCAGGCCCTGTACGGCCTGGACGACCGCACGTTCGCCTATGTTCGGCACGCCCATTACTATACATCGTGATCTGGGATCTCGCGCCAATATTGCCGCTTTCTCCCCGGCTAACTTTCGGCCGGGGTGCGCGGCAGCATGAAGGCAGCCTACGCAGGTGCCGGCTGGCGATCGCTCTGCCGCGCGCCGCCGGCGCCGCCTGCACGTTCCTGGCACGGCGGGCGACTTCCTGGTATCAACGTCAGGCGCGCCGGACCCCCGTCCGGCGCGATGTTTCGTTGTGCCCGATCACGTCCAGAACAGGAACCGGTCCTTGTCCCCGACCCTCACCCTCCACGATACCGCGACCCGCGCCAAGCGGCCGTTCGCGCCGATTCGTCCGGACCGGGTGGGCCTCTATGTCTGCGGGCCGACTGTCTACGACCGCATCCATATCGGCAATGCCCGGCCGCTGATCGTCTTCGACGTGCTGAACCGGCTCCTGCGTCACCTCTTCCCCGAGGTGACCTATGTCCGCAACATCACCGACGTCGACGACAAGATCATGGACCGGGCATCCGAGCGCGGCGTGCCGATCGACGAGGTGACCGGCACCACCACGGCGCAGTTCCATGCCGACGCGGCAGCCCTGGGCTGCCTGCCGCCGGACCACGAGCCGCGCGCCACCCAGCACATCGCCGGCATGATCCGGATCATCCAGGTCCTGGTCGAGAACGGCCATGCCTATGCCGGGGACGGCCACGTCCTGTTCAGCGTGCCGTCCTTTGCCGATTACGGCCGCCTGTCCGGCCGCGACCGCGACGAGCAGATCGCCGGTGCCCGGGTGGATGTCGCCCCCTACAAGCGCGATCCCGCCGACTTCGTCCTGTGGAAGCCGTCCGGCGCCGACCAGCCGGGCTGGGACAGCCCCTGGGGCCGCGGCCGGCCGGGCTGGCACATCGAGTGCTCGGCCATGTCCGAGCACCATCTGGGCGTGCCCTTCGACATCCATGGCGGCGGCATCGACCTGGTCTTCCCGCACCACGAGAACGAGATCGCCCAGACCCGCTGCGCCCATGGCCTTTCCAGGATGGCGAACTTCTGGCTGCACAACGGCTTCGTCACCGTGAACGGCGAGAAGATGGCGAAGTCGCTCGGCAACTTCACCACGGTCGCGGACGTGCTAGCCAAAGCACCCGGCGAGGCCGTCCGCCTGTGGACGCTCGGCACCCATTATCGCTCCCCGCTCGATTTCAGCTGGGAAGGGGTCGAGCGCGCCAAGGCGACCCTAGACCGCTTCTACGGCGCGCTCGCCCGCGTTCCTGCGAATCGCACGAACGAACCCGAGAACCCTAATCTGCACGAACGAACCCGAGGATCGGACGGCGCGAACGAACCCGGGAACGCGAAATTGCACGAACGAACCCGAGCGTCCGCATCGAACCGCCCGAACGAACCCGAGCCCGCTCTGGTCGAAGCCTTGTGCGACGACCTGAACACGCCCAAGGCCCTGGCCGTCCTGCACGACCTGCTCGGCCGGCTGAATCGCACGAACGAACCCGAGGACCGCGCCATGCTGCTGGCGTCCGGCGCCGTGCTGGGCCTGTTGCAGAACGAACCCGAGGCCTGGCTGAAGGGCGGCGCCGCCTCGGGCGAGAATGCCGGCATCGAGGCCGCCATCGCCGCCCGCCTGGCCGCGCGCAAGGCCCGCGACTTCGCCGAGGCCGACCGCATCCGCGCCGACCTCGCTGCGAAAGGCATCGTCCTGGAGGATGGCCCCGGCGGCACCACTTGGCGGAGGGCGTCATGACGGCTGAGCGCCTCTGGCTCTACGATACCACGCTGCGCGACGGCGCTCAGACCCAGGGCGTCGACTTCTCGGTGGCCGACAAGAACAAGATCGCGCGGCTCCTGGACGAGCTCGGCATCGACTATGTCGAAGGCGGCTGGCCCGGCGCCAATCCCACCGACGACCAGTTCTTCGCCAAGCCCCCTGCCCTGGCGCGCGCCACCTTCACCGCCTTCGGCATGACCCGCCGCGCCGGGCGCTCGGCCGACAACGACCCGGTCCTGGCGCCCCTGCTGCGCGGTACGGCCAAGGCCGTGACCCTGGTCGGCAAGTCGTCCCGGGAGCAGGTCGAGGAAGCGCTGGGCATAGAGCCCGACGAGAACCTGCGGATGATCGCCGATTCGCTGGCGGCCCTGGTGGCGCGCGGCAAAGAGGCGATGTTCGACGCCGAGCATTTCTTCGACGGCTGGAAGAAGGATCCGGGCTACGGCCAGGCGGCGCTGGAAGCGGCCCTGCAGGCGGGTGCCCGCTGGATCGTCCTGTGCGACACCAATGGCGGCACCCTGCCCCATGAGGTCGCCGCGATCACCCGGCAGGTTGCCCGCTTCGTCCCGCCGGAAAAGCTCGGCATCCACACCCATGACGACACCGGCAACGCGGTTGCCAACACGCTGGCGGCGGTGCGCGAGGGTGCGCGTCAGGTCCAGGGCACCCTGAACGGCTTGGGGGAGCGCTGCGGCAACGCCAACCTCGTCACCCTGATCCCGACGCTGACCCTGAAGATGGGCTACCAGACCGGCGTCAGCCGGGACGGCATGAAGCGCCTGACCCAGGTCAGCCGGACCTTCGACGAGCGCCTGAACCGCACCCCGAACCGGCACGCGCCCTATGTCGGCGCCTCGGCCTTCGCCCATAAGGCGGGGCTGCACGCATCCGCGGTCGCCAAGAACCCGCGCTTCTACGAGCACCTGGACCCGGTCCTGGTCGGCAACATGCGGGAAGTGCTGGTCTCCGACCAGGCCGGCCGCTCCAACCTCCTGTCCCGCTTCGCCGAGATGGGCCTCGCCGTCTCGCCCACCGACGACCAGGTCCAGGACCTGCTGCGCCTCATCAAGGAGCGGGAAGCCGAGGGCTGGGCCTATGACGGGGCCGCTGCCAGCTTCGAGGTGCTGGTGCGCCGGTCCCTGGGCCTCCTGCCGAACTATTTCGAGCTGCTGCGCTTCCGGGTGATCAACGAGCGCCGCTTCGATGCGCGCAGCAACGTCTCCGACCTGTCCGAGGCCAGCATCAAGGTCATGGCGGAAGGCCATGTCTTCCACACGGTCGCGGAAGGCAACGGCCCGGTGAACGCGCTGGACACCGCCCTGCGCCAGGCGCTCAGCCACATCTATCCCAGCCTGCGCGACATGCAGCTGGTCGACTACAAGGTCCGCATCCTGACGCCCCGCGCCGGCACCGCCGCGGTCACCCGCGTCATCATCGAGAGCGCCGACGAGGACGGCCGGGTCTGGCAGACGGTCGGCGTGTCCGGGAACATCATCGATGCTTCCTACGCGGCCTTGTGCGACGCGATCATCTGGAAGCTGGTGACCGAGCAGCGGGCCATGGCCGCCGAGGCAGCGTGAGGGATACGAACCTGATCCGCTCCAAGACCCTGCGCGGGGGCATCGAGACGCTGGGCAAGGCCCCGGTCGTGATCCTGAGCCGCCCGCAGATGGCCGAGAATGTCGGCACCGCCGCGCGCGCCATGCTGAACTTCGGCATCTACGAGTTGCGCCTGGTGGCGCCGAACTTCGGCTGGCCGAACGCCAAGGCGCTGATGGCCGCCTCGGGCGCCAACGAGGTGCTGAACCGGATGGAGATCTTCCCGGACCTCCCCGCCGCACTGCACGACATCAACACGCTCTATGCCACGACCGCGCGCGGCCGCGACCTGGCCAAGCCGGTCCTGGAAGCGGAACAGGCCGCCGACGCCGCCCATGGGGCGATCGGCCTGGGGCACCGAGTGGGCTTTCTGTTCGGCCCGGAGCGCACCGGGCTCGAGAACGACGAGATCGCCCTGGCTGACGCGATCCTGACCATCCCGGTCAATCCCTACTTCCCGTCCCTGAACCTGGCCCAGGCCGTGCTGCTGTCCTCCTATGAATGGCACCGCCGGCGCCCGGAGCGCCCGGTCGTCCAGATGGAGGACAAGGGCCTGCCGGCGTCGAAGGCCGACGTGCACCGGCTGCACGAGGCCCTGATGGCCGAGTTGGACGAGGTCGACTTCTTCAAGACCGCCGACCGGCGGCGGACCTGCGCGCTGACCATCGAGACCATGCTGGAGCGGCGAGGCTTCACGACCTCGGAGGGCCCTCTACCTCGCGGGATCGTCAAGGAACTGACCACGGGCCGCCGGCGCAAGGAATCGGCGGCTTGACAGTGCCACAGCTTCCGCTATTAGCTCCCCGCCACGCTGCTTCGAACTGGGAGCGGCGTCGTTTTTGTCGTGCCGTGGATATCGAGGGTCGATGACTAAGCGTAACGCCGCGAAGAGCAAGATCTGCCGCCGTCTGGGCGTGAACCTCTGGGGCCGCGCCAAGGATCCGCTCGCGCGTCGCGCTTACGGTCCTGGACAGCATGGCGCCAAGCGCAAGAAGGTGACGCCCTATGGCGTCCAGCTCGCGCAGAAGCAGAAGATCCGCGAGTACTACGGCAACATCACTGAGAAGCAGTTCCGTAACACCTACGAGGACGCCTCGGCGATGCGCGGCGACACCGCCGAGAACCTGATCGGCCTGCTCGAGCGCCGACTGGATGCGGTGGTCTACCGGATGAAGTTCGTGGTGACCCCGTTCGCCGCCCGCCAGTTCGTGAACCACGGCCATGTCTACGTGAACGGCCGCCGGGTCACCATCCCTTCGTACCGGGTGAAGCCGGGCGACGTGATCGAGCTGTCGCCCAAGGCCAAGGACTTCCCGTTCGTCGAGGAAGCCCTCAACCTGGCCGAGCGCGACATTCCGGAATACGTCCAGGTCGACGCCAAGGGCAAGAAGGGCACCTTCGTCCGCACGCCCGCGATCGCCGACGTTCCCTACCCGGTCGAGATGAAGCCGTCGGACGTGATCGAGTTCTACTCGCGCTGATCCGTCGGAAATTTTCCGCAAAAGGCCCGCCGGGGGCGACTCCGGCGGGCCTTTGTCGTTTCTTCTCCCCAGGATCGACCGGGTGTATGGTGTCCGTTGGCCATTCGTGCGGATCCATGGCCCATGGAACGAAAGCTCGCCGCGATCCTGGCGGCCGATATCGCCGGCTACAGCCGGCTGATGGGCGAGGACGAGGAAGGCACCCTCGCTGCGCTCCAGGCCCAGCGTGAACTGGTCGGCCGGGTGATCGCAGCCCATCGCGGCCGGATCTTCCATCATGCCGGCGACAGCATCGTCGCCGAATTCAACAGCGCGGTGGCGGCGGCCCAGTCCGCCATCGAGATCCAGCGGGAGATGGCCCGGCATCAGGCGGACCTGCCCGCCGGCCGGCGGCTCAGGTTCCGCATCGGCCTGAACATCGGCGATGTCATGGTCGAGAACGACGACCTGTTCGGCGATGGGATCAATGTCGCCGCACGCATCGAGGCCCTGGCCCCACCGGGCGGTATCTGCATCGCCCGCAACGTCTTCAATCAGGTCAAGGGTAAGCTCGCGTGACTTTCGAGGCGCTGGGCGAGTTTCGGGTCAAGAACATCGCCGAGCCGGTCACGGTCTATCGGGTCCTGGTTGATCCAGGCACCGCCCGGCCGGGCATCCTGCTCTGGCTGGCCAGGCTGCGCCGGCATCGCCCGGCCCTGGCCGTCCTCGCCGTCCTGATCCTGGCAGTCCTGGGCGCTGCCGCCTGGACCGCCTGGCGGGGGGTGCCGGAGGGCGGCAAGCCCGCGATCGCAGTGCTGCCGCTGGCAGTCCTGGGCGGCGACGCGGCGGTGGAGCGCTTGGCCGGCGGGTTCACCGAGGACATCATCACCGACCTGGCCCAGTTCCGCGAGCTGGATGTCATCGCCCGGACCTCGACCGCAGCCTACAAGGACCGGGCGCTCGATGTGCGCCAGATTGGCCAGGAGTTCGGGGTCGACTACGTGCTGGAGGGCAGCCTGCAGCGGCAGGGCGACCGGTTCCGCGTCACGGTGCAGCTCATCGATGCGGCCACCGGCACCCATCTGTGGTCGGAACGCTGGGACCGCGATGCTTCCGACATCTTCGGGGTGCAGACCGAACTGGCCGCGCAGGTCGCCAACCAGCTGGGCGGCTATGGCGGCCGGCTGGTCGAGGCGGCCCGGCGCTCTGCGCTGCGCAAGCGACCCGAGAACCTGGCTGCCTACGAACTGTACCTGCTGGGGCTGGAGGCGAAGCACCACGTCACCCAGGCGTCCGTGGAAAAGTCCATCGGCCAGCTGCGGCGGGCGACCGAGGCCGACCCGCAGCTGGCCCGCGCCTGGACGGCCCTGTCCTTCGCCTACGGCATGCTGCTGCGCTGGGTGGACGCCACGCCTGCCTTGCGCAAGGCGCAACTCGACACGGCACGGCGTGCCGTGGAGCTGGATCCGATGGACGCCGAGGCGCACGTGGCCCTGGCCGAGGCAGTGGGATCATCCGGCGACTTCACCCGGGCTGAGGCCGAGCTGGAGGAAGCGCTGCGCCTGAACCCGAACAGCGCCGACATCCTGACCTTCTATGCCGCCTGGCCCAGCGGCTTCGGCAAGCCCGAGCGAGGTGCCGCGGCGGCCGAGCGCGCGATCCGCCTGAACCCGAACTACCAGCCATGGGCTGCCACCGCCTTCCAGTACGCCTACTTCATGACCGGCCGGTACGAGGACACGCTGCGCATCCTCGCGCGCAAGCCGCTGGAATCCTATCGCCGGTTCGAGTTCGTCAACCGCGCGGCCAGCTTCGCCATGCTGGGCCGGATGGACGAGGCCCACGCCGCCGTGGCCGACACGCTGCAGCGGTTTCCCGGCCTCACCGTGGAAGCCTTCGTCGGCGATGCGCAGTGGAGCGATGCCGAACGCGTCCGGCTGGGGCAGGCCATGCGCGCGGCCGGCTTTCCGCTCTGCGCCACGCCGGACCAGCTCAAGGCGCAACCCGGCCTGGAGCGGCTGCCGGACTGCGCCGCCGCGGGAGCGATCAACTGAAGGGCTGCGGGCGCGCGCCTACCCCTTGGGATAGTTGGACGGGAACATCGCCCGCTTCGCGTCCTCGTCCATCTCCTGCTTGAACGCATGGCCCTGGCCGATCGCCCGCGCCCTGGCCGCCGCCGGCCGCGCGTCGACCCATTGGAACCAGCGCTTCAGGTTCGGGAACGCCCCTAGCGGATCGTCGCCCTCCAGCGCGAAGCCCGCCCGGTCGATCCAGCCCCAGGCCGCCATGTCGACGATGGTGTAGTCGTCGCCCGTGATGGTCGCCCGCCCTTCCAGCTGCCGGTCCAGCACCTCGTAATGCCGCTCGACCTCGCGCCGGTAGCGGTTGACCGCATAGGGCAGTTGCTCCGGCGCCATCCGCCCGAAATGCACCGCCTGGCCGGAATAGGGCCCGATCCCGGTCGCCACGAACATCAGCCAGGACAGGAGATGGCCCCGGTCCGCGGGTGATCCGACGAACCGGCAGGTATTGTCGCCCAGGTAGAGCAGGATGGCGTTGGAATCGAACACGGTCACCGGCCCGTCCGGTCCGTCCGTGTCGACGATCGCCGGCACCTTGCCGTTCGGGTTGATCGCCCGGAACGCCGGCAGGTGCTGCTCGCCCCGGCGCGTGTCGACCGGGATCGCCTCGTAGGCGACCCCGGCTTCTTCCAGGAACAGCGCCACCTTCATGGGGTTGGGTGCTAGGTTGAAGTAGAAGCGGATCAAGCTCTCATCCTTCTTTGGACGGTGCGGGCAAAACGGGCTGGTCGTTGACCAGGGCAGAAGGCGGGCGCGCGAAGAAGCAGCTCATGTTGCCGCCGGAATAGTCGTCGATCGCCGGCTGGAAGTCCGGATCATGGGCGGCGAGCAGCACGCTCAGCGCCTTCGCCTCGGCCCGCTCCGGGAACCTCGCCCGGTAGGGCTCCACCCAGGCCATGTAGTGCCGGCCATGCCCGCGCGTCTGCAGGAAGGTGAGATCCTGCTGGTGCCAGTCGGCCGACGTGCCGGGATTGTGGTTCTCTGCGGCATAGCCCAGCACCAGCCGCGGATCCTCCACGGCGTTCGTCAGGAAGCGGATGGCGGTATGGATCGACCGGCCGTCGACCTCCCGGCCGTACAGATCGACCCCCTGCACCGAGGCGATCTCGGCGATGGTGACCAGCGAGGCGATGGCGTGGCGCTGGTACCAGAGCGCCCGCGCGCCCCGGCGCGTTTCCAGCGGCAGCGAGCCGTCGGCGCGCATGGCGGCCAGCGCATCCATGTAGGCCGCGACCCCATGGTCGAACATGTCCTGCTCGCCAGTGAGCGCGCCCCACGCCATGTCCACGCTGGCGTTCAGGTAGTGGTGGTTGTTCCGGGACGTGGTCTTGCCGGCGGCCGTCGCCATCTGCCGGCGAAGCTGCATGAGCTCGGCCAGCCATCGCTCGATCCGCGCGGTCTTCTCCCGATCCTTGGCCAGCTCCCCCTTCAGGGCCGCCCAGGAGACGATGATCGGCAGGACGGTCCGGTTCACCGCGTAGAGCTGGTTGGCAGTCTCGTCGACCTCGGTGAGCGCCGCCCCCTTGGCCCAGCGGTCCATCACCCGCACCACCGCCCGGATCGCCGCGTGGTCGTGGCTGGCAACCGCCCAGGCGGTGGCGCGCATCACCTCCATGGCGAACGGCTCCGCCGAGCGACCTTCGCTGCTGCCGGGTGCCTTGGGCCGGGTGACCGCCTTGAAGCTCCGCCACTCGTCTTCCGGTGGCCCGCACAGGAAGTCCCGGTCGGCCGGGGCCATGGCCGCCAGCGCCGCGTGCCGCGCCTGTGGATCGAACAGGACGATGCCCGGGCGCTCCAGGCGGGTGGGCTGGACCATCGTCCAGGGATCCTCCAGGAACCCGCTGTCGCATCCGGCCATTCCAGCCAGGGCAAGGCTTGGAACGAGGATGCGGTGGAACCACTTGTCCGGCAGTACCATCGATGCCATCAGATCGACCGTGGATGCGGTCCCTATCGCAAGAGTGAGGAGACCTGTCGACGATGATCCACCGACGCGGCTTCCTGATGGGCGCCATGGCCGTTGCCATCCTGCCCCGAGCCGGCTTCGCCGCAACCACGCGGTTCGAGGATTTCCGGCTGGAGGTGAACTGGGGCGGCATGCATGTCGCCGACCTCGCCCTCGGATTCCAGCCGGACGGCTCCTCGGTCGGCGGCAGCATGACCATCACCAGCCGCGGCATGGCATCGCTGCTGACCTCCTATGGGGGCGAGATGAGCTCCACGGCGCGGGAGGCCGACGGCCGCCTGATCTCGCAGCACTACCGCGCCCATTACAAGAGCCGCCGCTACACGCGGGACATCGAGATCCGCTACGACGAGAAGGGTGATCCCACCGACATCACGCTGCTCAAGCGTGGCGAGCCGCAGACGGTCGACATCCCCAGGAAGCTGTGGGCCGACACCGTGGATCCGCTCACCGGCATCCTGCGCATCCGCCGCTGGATGGCGGGATCCAGCCACAGCGACCGTTCGACCGTGCCGATCTTCGACGGCCGCTCGCGCTACGATATCGAGGCAATCGCCCTGGCACCGGCCAACGGCGTTGCCCGCGCGCGGCTGGTGATCCGCCCGATCGCCTCGGCCAGCAACTCGTCCTGGCTGCAGGAATGGCAAAACAGTGATGGCCGCTGGATCGAGGCCAAGGTGAGCGACGACGCGCGCGCCGTCCCGTTGCTGATCCAGACGCAGGATGGCGGAACCGCCTCGTCCATCCAGCTGGAGAAAGACTGCTCGAACGGCGCCGCCTGCAGCTAGCAGCCGGCGCCGGTCCGGGTCAGGCCTTGGCGAGCGCCTTGTCCTCGAACAGCTGGTTCAGCTCGCCCGACTGGTACATCTCGCGGACGATGTCGCAGCCGCCGACCAGCTCGCCATCGACATAGAGCTGCGGAAAGGTCGGCCAGTTGCTGAACTCCTTCAGCCCCTGGCGCAGATCGGCATCGTCCAGCACGTTGTAGGTCTGGAACTTGACGCCGGTCTGGGAAAGGATCTGCACGACCGCGGCGGAGAAGCCGCACATCGGGAAGACCGGGGTGCCCTTCATGTAGAGCACCACCGGGTCGCTCTTGATCTGCTCGCGGATCTTGTCGGCGGTCTCGGTCATCTTCGAAAAACTCCGGAAGGAGGTCAGGAGGACGCGGGTGCGGAGGTCGTGAGCGCCAGCGCATGGAGCTCGCCGCCCATGCGGCCACCCAGCGCCGCATAGACCAGTTGGTGCTGCTGGATGCGGGTCTTGCCCCGGAATGCCTCGGAAACGATCACCGCACGGTAATGGTCTCCGTCCCCGGCAAGGTCGTCGATCCGCACGCTCGCATCCGGAAAACTTTCCTTCAGCATTCGTTCGAGATCGTCCTTCGCGACTGGCATCGAGACTCCTTAACTCAGGCCGCCACCGCGTCCTCACCCATGTAGTCGGGGATCCAGGCTTCGTGCGCGCGCTGCAACTCTTGGATCGATATGGGGGGCAGGTCCTTGATCTGCAACGCATCGCCGCCGACCCGGCCGATCTCGCGCAGGATGATTCCTTCCTGGCTGGCAAGGGCAAGCAGGGCCTTGAGATCGTCCTGCTCTACGGCCAGCACGTAGCGTCCCTGTTCCTCGCCGAACAGCCAGCCGACCGAGGCCAGCCCCTGCGGAATCCTCAGCTCTGCCCCTCGCCCGGCGGCCAGGCACATTTCCGCGACCGCAATGGCCAGGCCCCCGTCGCTGACATCATGGCAGGCCTTGACCACGCCTGCCTGGATCTGCGCCAGGACGAATGCGCCGTTGCGCTTCTCATGGTTCAGGTCGACCGGCGGCGGAGCACCCTCCTCCCGGCCCATGATCTCGCGCAGGTACAAGGACGCACCCATCCAGCCATAGGTCTCGCCCACCAGCACCAGCACTTGGCCGTCGCTCGTGGGCGCGATCCCGGTGACGCAATCGAGGTCCTCGATCAGCCCGATGCCACCAATGTCCGGCGTCGGCTGGATCGGGCGGCCGTCGGTTTCGTTGTAGAGCGAGACATTGCCCGACACGACCGGGAAGTCGAAGGCGCGGCAGGCTTCGGCCATGCCCTCGATGCAGCCGACGAACTGCCCCATCACCTCCGGCCGCTCGGGATTGCCGAAGTTCAGGCAGTTCGTGACCGCCAGCGGCCGGGCGCCGGTGGCGATCAGGTTCCGCCGGCACTCGGCAACCGCCTGCATGGCGCCGGTGCGCGGGTGTGCCTGGCAATAGCGGGGCGTGCAGTCGGCGGAAACGGCAAGGGCCCGGTCGGTCCCGAGGACCCGCACCACCGCTGCATCGCCACCCGGTCCGATCAGCGTGTCCGCACCGACCGTGTGGTCGTATTGCTGCCAGACCCAGCGCTTCGAGCAGAGGTCCGGCGTCCCGATCAGCTTCAGGATCGCCTGCTCGTGCGACATCACCGGCACGGCCGGCTCGGACAGCGCCACCGGGATCGGCGCGCCGGGCTCGCTGAACGGCCGCTCGTACACCGGGGAGTTGCCGGCGATCGGCGCCACCGGCAGGTCGGCCACGACCTCGCCATGCCGCCGGAGCACCATCCGCCCGGTATCGGTCACCCGGCCGATCACCGCGAAGTCCAGCTCCCACTTGCGGAAGATCGCTTCCGCCTCGGCCTCGCGCCCCTCCTTGAGCACCATGAGCATCCGCTCCTGGCTCTCGGAGAGCATGATCTCGTAGGGCGTCATGCCGGGCTCGCGCATCGGGACCCGGTCCAGGTCGAGCTCGATGCCCGCTTCGCCCTTGGCAGCCATCTCGAACGAGGAGGAGGTCAGGCCGGCAGCCCCCATGTCCTGGATGGCGATGATCGCGTCCTTCTCCATGAGCTCCAGGCAGGCCTCAATCAGGAGCTTCTCGCGGAACGGGTCGCCGACCTGCACGGTCGGGCGCTTCTCCCCGCTGTCCTCGCCGGAGAACTCGGCGGATGCCATGGTGGCGCCGTGGATGCCGTCCCGCCCGGTCTTGGCACCGACATAGACGACTGGGTTCCCGATGCCTGCGGCGGCGGCATAGAAGACCCTGTCGGCCTGCGCCACACCCACGCACATCGCGTTTACCAGGATGTTGCCGTCATAGGCGCGGTGGAAGGTGGTTTCGCCCCCCACCGTGGGCACGCCCACGCAGTTGCCGTAGCCGCCGATGCCCCGGACCACGCCGTCCACCAAGCGCCGGGTCTTGGGATGCTGCGGCGAGCCGAAGCGCAACGCGTCCAGCAGCGCGATGGGTCTGGCACCCATGGTGAACACGTCGCGCATGATGCCGCCCACGCCGGTGGCGGCGCCCTGGAACGGCTCGATGTAGGACGGGTGGTTGTGGCTCTCCATCTTGAAGATGGCGACCATCCCGCCACCGATGTCGACCACGCCGGCATTCTCGCCCGGCCCGCACACCACCCAGGGAGCTTCGGTGGGGAGCTTGCGGAGATGGGCCTTCGACGACTTGTAGGAGCAGTGCTCCGACCACATCACCGAGAAGATCCCGAGCTCGACGAGGTTCGGCTCCTTGCCGATCAGCTCGATGACCTGCTGGTACTCGTTCCAGGTCAGGCCATGGGACTTGACGACTTCAGGCGTGATCATCCGCGGCCAACCGTCTCAAGGATGGAGTGGAAGATCGCCCGGCCACCGGTATGGCCGGTGCGCGGGTCGACGTGGCATTCCGGGTGCGGCATGAGGCCCAGCACGCGGCCGGTGGCGTCGGTGATGCCGGCGATGTTGCGCACGGACCCGTTCGGGTTGTCGACATAGCGGAACAGCACCCTGCCCTCGCCCTCCAGGCGCTCCAACGTGGACTCGTCGGCCGTGTAGTTCCCGTCGCCATGCGCGGTGCTGATCATGATCCGGTCACCCTCGGCCAGTCCCCTGGTGAAGGCCGTCCCGGCCCGCTCCACGCGCAGCTCGCACGGGTGGCAGATGAAGCGCAGGCCGACGTTGCGGACCAGGGCCCCGGGCAGCAGGCCGGCTTCGCACAGGATCTGGAAGCCGTTGCAGACGCCAAGGACATGGCCACCCGTTTCGGCGAATGCGGCCACGGCGCGCATCACCGGGGAGCGTGCGGCGATGGCGCCGCAGCGGAGATAGTCGCCATAGGAGAACCCGCCGGGGATGCCGACGACGTCGACCGGCGGCAGCTCGGTTTCCTCATGCCAGACGAGATGGACATCGTCGTAGCCGGTGTCCCGGAACGCGCGCACGAGGTCGCGGTCGCGGTTGGCGCCAGGGAAGGTGACGACGGCAGCACGCATCAGGACGTCGCCTTTGCAGAAGATGGCATTGTCATTATGGCTAATCCGACCGCGATGACCCTCACTCCTCCACCTTGAACCGGTAGCTCTCGATCACCGGGTTAGCGAGCAGCTTCTCGCACATGGCCCTGGTCTGCGCCTCGGCGGCGGCACGATCTGCGGCGGCCAGGTCGAAGGTGAAGACCCGGGTCTTGCGCAGCCCGCTCACCCCCTCGAAGCCCAGATGGAGCAGCGAGCGCTCGATCGTGACCGCTTCCGGGTCGAGCACGCCCTGCTTCAGGCCGACTTCCACACTGACCTTCACCGCCTGTCTCCGAACGCCTGCGCCTCGTGCAACGCGGCCTTCCCTAGTGGGCATCGCGGCGGCAGACAAGAAGCGCTGCCGTTTACCCGAAATAGAAGTCCAGTTCCGCAGCAGCCAGACGCTCCAACTTCGGGACGAAGACCTCTGTGCGCTGGATCGGGCCGAAGCCGCTGATGTAGCCCAGGTCGAACAGCAGGCCGCTCTCGTTCCCCACAGGCACCACGGCGCGCGTGGTGTAGGCGACCCCGCGGTCCAGAGTGTCGATGCTGCCGTCGCCGTTGCTGTCGAACTGCTGGGGGAAGATCTGGTTGTGGTCGTCCGGCGCGATGCCGATCCGGTCGACGCCCTGGGTAAAGTCGGCGATCACGGTGAAGGTGGCTGGATAGGTCGGCTCCTCGCGGATGCCGAAGCCATAGCCGAACAGAAACAGGTCGGCGCCGGAGCCGCCGGTCAGCTCGTTGCGGCCGGCCTCGCCGTTCAGGAAGTCGTCGCCGACGCCCCCGGACAGGAGGTCGTCGCCGTCGCCACCAAACAGCCGGTCGGTGCCGGCTGAGCCCTGCAGCTCGTCGTTGTCGGCCCCGCCGAACAGCCAGTCGTCACCGCCCTCACCAAACAGTCGGTCGCAGCCCGATCCGCCGACTACCGTGTCGTCACCCAGGTTGCCGAAGAGGTTGTCGTGGCCGTCATCGCCGCCCAGCCGATCGTTGCCGCCCCCGCCGAACAGCCGGTCATCGCCGCGCAGGCCGGCCAGCCGATCGTCTTCCGGCCCGCCCACCAAGATGTCGGCCCGGCTGGTGCCGATGAGCGGGGCGATGCCGCCCGCTCCGTAGGTCCCAATCGCCACGGGCGGGATCTCGGTGACGCCGAACAGGGTCACGGTCTGCGACCCGGCAAAGCCCAGGCCCATGGCGCCCTTCAGGTCGAACACCAGCGAGTCCCTGGTCACGCCGCCCAGTGTTATCGGCTGGATCGTCACGTGGCGGTCGTCGTCGCCCAGGCGGAAGGTGCCGTTGTCGTCCAGTTGCTCAAAGGTCAGGCGCGGGCGGATGTTGAAGGTCGCATCGAGCTTGTCGTGGAGGACCAGATGGTCTGCCGAAGGGTCGAAGTCGGTTACGATGTCCTGGCCGTTCGCCCGGACGAAGCCGTACTGGTCGACCATGAAGTCGAACTCGTCCGGCCCGGCGCCGCCGGTCAGGAGGTCGCCGCCGGTCCCGCCAAACAGCGTGTCGCGCCCGTCGCCGCCGCGCATCTCGTCATTGCGATCGCCGCCGACCAGGATGTCGTTGCCGGCACTGCCCAGCAACAGGTCGCCGCCGCCCTGGCCGGACACGTTGTCGTCACCAGCACCACCATCGACCAAGTCGGTCCCGTCATTGCCCCGGACCATGTCGTTGCCGACCTGGCCCAGCACGATGTCGTCGCCCAGGCCGCCTTCAATGAGGTCGTCGCCAAGATTACCTGTGAGCCGGTCCTGCCCTGCCCGGCCAAACAACCGATCGTCGCCGATCCCGCCCGTCAGGTCATCATCGCCCGGCCCACCCTGAATCAGGCCACGTGCCGGTATCAGTCGCGTTGCGAGCGTCATCCAGAGCCCCCGTGCCTGGTGACTCCTTTTAACCTATGGCGGGAATTGAACTAGAAGAATTTCGCGCCGGCCCGTCCCGCCAACTATTGTACCGTGTCGGTGCCGCGCAGGTCCCGGGGCCCGGCCTCCGGCAGGATGCCCAGCCGCCGGGCGACTTCCTGGTAGCCCTCCTCGACCTTGCCGAGGTCACGCCGGAAACGGTCCTTGTCGTAGCGTTCGCCGGTCTTGGTGTCCCACAGCCGGCAATTGTCCGGGCTGATCTCGTCGGCGAGCACGATCCGGAACTCCTCCTCTTCCCAGAGGCGGCCGAATTCGAGCTTGAAGTCGACGAGCTTCAGCCCGACCGACACCAGCAGGCCCGACAGGAAGTCGTTGATCCGCAGCGACAGGTTCAGGATCTCGTCGATTTCCTGGTAGGTCGCCCAGCCGAACGCCGTGATGTGCTCCTCCGTGACCAGCGGATCGTTGAGCTTGTCGTCCTTGTAGTAGAACTCGACGATCGAGCGGGTGAGCTGGGTGCCTTCCTCGATGCCGAACCGGGTGGCGATGGAACCGGCCGCGACGTTGCGGATCACCACTTCCAGGGGAATGATCTCCACCTCGCGGATCAGCTGCTCGCGCATGTTGAGCCGGCGCACGAAGTGGGTCGGGATGTTGATCTCGTGCAGCCGGAGCATGATGTACTCGCTGATCCGGTTGTTCAGCACGCCCTTGCCGGTGATGATCCCCTTCTTCTGATTGTTGAAGGCGGTGGCATCATCCTTGAAGTACTGGATCAGGGTACCGGGTTCCGGGCCCTCGAAGAGGATCTTCGCCTTGCCTTCGTATACCTGGCGACGGCGACTCATCTGCACTCTCCGGTGGACGAACGAAACAAGGGCGCGCACGGCCTCATGCGCCGCGGGCACCCCCTGGAACGGCTGCGCTTGTAGCCGCAGGCGTCCCCGCTGACAACGGCAACGGCGCGTGTTACCGGTCAGATCCGCGGTATCGTTGCGAGCAGTTCGGCTTCCAGCTCCGGCAGGACATGGCCAGTGAGCGCCAGTTCCAGCGAGAC
>VFQN01004330.1_pt1 | contig 18877 bp, 14 predicted proteins | sample 3512371 | NCBI WGS metagenome assembly VFQN01 (sample SAMN10412370, study PRJNA504923) | tailings metagenome | isolation source: Replicate 2 from Balatoc abandoned mine | place: Philippines: Itogon, Benguet | collected 2017-08-28 | reverse complement strand
CCGGATAGCGCCACAGGCTTCAACCGTTAGGAATTCCCGCCGCCGTCCACTAGTATCGCCACTCCACGCCAAGGCTCAGCCCCTGCGCCCAGAAATCGGTGAAGCGGTCGGTCGGCGTCGCACTCAGGTCGTACTGCTCCTGGGCGCGGCGGACGCGGCTCCAGTACAGGAACGAGTAGCCCGCCGTCAGGTGGAGCGAGTCCGTCGCCCGCCAGCCGAGCTTCACGGTGAACTCCGGCACCACCGCGAACCGGCTCGTCTCGTCGCTCGCCGCGAACTGTGTCACCGGGACCGGCGTCAGCCCGGCGAGGCCGGCGGCCGCGACGCCGGGGACCACGACCCGCGTGCGGGTCTGGTCGCGCTCGCTCGCCGTGCCGCCGAGCGACACCGCCATCCGCCCGCCGACCGAGAACCGGTTGAACCGCACCGACGAGCCGAGGCCGAGCAGCGCCCCGTGGAAGTCGTTCCGCGTGCGCACGCCGTCCTCGCCCGTCAGCCGGCCGCCGTCCGGCGGGAGCACGGCCGGGGAGAACACGTCCCACGACGCGGCGAGGCGGTCGCCGAGGTGGAGGTAGCGGTAGCCGATGATGCCGTCGACGCGGAGTGCGTCGCCCGCTGTCAGCGACCGCCACGCGGTCACGTCGCCGCCGAGGTAGTTCGTCTGCGTCGAGGCCGTGACCGTGCCGGCCGTCGTGCCCGGGAAGCCGACGTAGAGCGGCACCAGGGCCGGCAGTCCCGCCACGCGGACCAGCTGTGGCACGTTGACGACGTTCGCCCCGGCGACGAGGGCGAGCGAGTCCGCCGACTGGCCGAGCGTCTCGAACCGCGTGCCGAACCCCCACCGGCCGTCGGCACTAAACGGCAGCCCGAAGTCGAACCGGAACCCCGGCCGCACGTCGGTCAGCACGCGCGACCCGCCGAGCAGCGCGACGGTTCCCGGTGCCCCCGGCACGCCGGCGAGTCCGGGGCCGAACGCGACCGGACCGGTCGTCACGAGCGGCGGCGTGGCCGGTCCCTGTGTCGCCCACAGGAGGAAGTCGAGGTTGATCCACCCGGCGGCCGAGCACGACACCGGGTTGTCGCACGCGCCGGTGGTGTAGCGCCCCGGGTCGCGGGTGAAGAACGGCTCGCGCTCCCACCCGGCCGGGATCATCTCGAAGAGTTGATCGCCGTGGTGCGTCGTGCCGGCCGGCGTGATGACCGGCGCGGCGAGCGGCCCGGACGCCGGCAGCGTCGTGCCCGGGCTCGTCCGGAGCGGGGTGGCGAAGACCGGCCCGCGGAAGTCGGCCGCAGGCGCGGCGGAGGCGGAGAGGAGCAGGGCTGCGAGGAGGGCGGCTTGGCGCATCGGGAATCCCCGGAACGGGTCGGCGTGCCGGGAGAATCGGCAGCGCCGGCAACCCCGAACGACCCGGAGAAACCGGAAGACGGCGGACGGGTGGCAAGCTGGGTAAACCCGCCGCGGGATATCGGTCGCACCGAAATGTCTGGCCGCGACAGGCGTCCATACGCGGCCGGGGTTCCGATCTCCCGTTCTGTCTCGCGGAGGTTTGACATGGCCCGCTTGGTCCCGACGTTCGCGTTCGCCGTGGTGCTGGTCGCCTCCGCCGGCTCGGTCGGCCAGGAAGGGAAGGGCAAGGACAAGAAGGCCGGGCCGACCGGCGTGTGGGTCCGCGAAGCCAGTGGGTTCGACCTGAAGATCGACTTCACCGGCGGCAAGGGCACGTTCAAGGCCTCAATGTCCAACGGCAACGCCGGCTGCTTCACCACCTGCAAGTACGAGTTCAAGGACGGGGTGGTGAAGGCCGAGATCACGGCCGTCGAGGAGAAGGGGAGCTTCCCGAGCCCGCCGTCCGTCGGGTTCGAGTTCAGCTTCAAGTGGGCGCCGAAGGACGACACCGCCGAGCTCTCCGACCTCACGGGCGACTTCGCCGAGAACGCGAAGCCGATCATCGAGGGCGAGTACACCCGCGTGAAGGCGAAGGACAAGAAGGACTGACCCGGCGCGGCGGGAATCCCCGGAACGGGTCGGCTTGCCGGAGAGAATCGGCAGTGCCGGACGTCCCGGAGGTCGAGGACCGCGGTATGCTGGGCAAGCCGCCGCGTGGTAGCGGTCGCACCGGAATGTCCGCCGGCGGCCGGCGTCCATACGCTGCCGGCGTTCCGTTCTCTCGTTCCGCCTCACGGAGCCTTCACATGGGTCGCCTGGTCCCGACGTTCGCGTTCGCCGTAGTACTGGTCGCCTCCGCCGGCTCGGTCGGCCAGGAAGGGAAGGGCAAGGACAAGAAGGCCGGGCCGACCGGCGTGTGGGTCCGCGAGGCCGGTGGGATCGAGGTGAAGTTTGACTTCACCGCTGGTAAGAGCCCGTTCAAGACGTCGGTATTCAAGGGCGACGATGGCATCACCGTCACCTGCAAGTACGAGATCAAGGACGGCGTGGTGAAGGCGGAGATCACGGCGGTGGAGGAGAAGGGGAGCTTCCCGAACCCGCCGGCGGTCGGGTTCGAGTTCAGCTTCAAGTGGGCGCCGAAGGACGACACCGCCGAACTCTCCGACCTGACGGCCGAAGGCGTCGAGAACGTGAAGCCGATCATCGAGGGCGAATACAACCGCGTGAAGGGGAAGGACAAGAAGGACTGATCCAGAGACCACGAATCCGGTCGGCAGTGCTACCGTCAGCCCGGCTCGACCGGCGGGCCGACGGGCGTACGGAACCCGGGGAGGACGTCGCCGGCGTCCAACTCGTCGGCCGGGGTGTAGACGCGGATGGTGTTCGCGCCCGGCAAATAGGTGTGGACTTCTTTCACCAGCGGGTAGATCACCCACACCAGCCCGACCCCGCCGCGCAGGTACTCACGCGCCTTCGCCAGGAGTTCATCCGCCGGGTCTGATGGACTGACGACTTCCGCCACAATGTCTGGTACGACGTCCCAGCCGTTTGCCGTCGCAGAGCCGGGGCGGTCGGCGGGCCAACGTGCGAATGAAACGTAGGACCAGTCCGGGATGCATGTCCGTCTGGCGTCGTCTGGCTGAGGAATGTGGAACGCCTGTTCGACCTCACACTCGCCGTGCGGGTTGCCGGCCAAGTACAGGATCACACTGCGGTTCAGCCGGTTGGCAATCTTGCGGGCGTGAGTGCTCACCGGCGGGCTCTCCCGAATCGTGCCGTGGATGACCTCATACAGCTCGGGGAGACCGGTTATTTTCGGCCGCGGGTCGACCAGGTCGCGGAGGCTAACGTCGTCGGCGTCTAGTGTGAGCAGCGTTGTCATGTGGCACCTCGCGTCGATGTAGTTTACCCGCCAGACGACAGCCGGGAAACGACGAACGCCCGGGGGGATCCCGGGCGTCGGCGCGGTTCAGCGACCGCTGGTTCTCACCAGAAGCGGACCTTCCAGTAGTCGTGCGGGGCGGAGTTGCGGCCGAGATACCAGTGGCCGTCCTCCCACTCCAGCGTCACCTTCCGCCACCCGAGCGGCACTTTCGGGAACGGGTAGTACGGCCCGATGTACGGGAACGCGTTGTACGGGTACGCCTCCGGGTAGCCGATCCGCGCCGCGTTGTTGTACGGGGCGTAGGTCGGCCACGCGTACGGCGGCAGCGGTGGCGCCTGCAGGTCCGGGGTGATCGCCCCCGGCACGCCCAGCGGCACTGGCTCGACGATCGGGTTGCCGCCGCCGAGGTGCGTGGGTGCGACCGGCGGGGCGATCGGGGCGCCCATCGGGGCCGGCGGCGCCGGCTGGGCCGCGAACTGCGCCGGCATCACCCCGGTCGACCGGATGACCATGCCGTCCTCGATCAGGGTCACCCCGCGGGTGCTGCGCACCGCGGCGATCACCTGTTCCTTCTGGGCGGCGGACAGGGTCGTCCCGAGAACGCGGACGGTCCCGGCCCGGGCCTCGACCGACAGGTCGGCCCCGGCGATCGACGGCATGGCGACCAGCCGCGACTTCACGGCGTCGGCCAGCTGCTGGTTGGGGTTGGCGGGTTGCTGGGCCGCAGCAGTGCCGGCCGAGATCCCGGCGGCAGCGGCGAGCGAAAACAAGGCACGCACCTTCACGGCGAACCTCCTTGTACGGGAACGTGCGCGGACTCCGACGCCGCTATCATCAGCCATCCACCCCACCCAACCCGACCGCCGATCCCGCTTCCCCCGCCGGAACCCGCCGCCTCGCCCGCGTCCACCCGCACGACCCGCCGCGGTCGGACGACCCGCACGACCGCACCTGGCCGCGCACGCTTCACCCGGAACGATTCAAGTTGCGGCGGAAGGCCCGGCGCCGGTAGGGGTTCAGGTTGCGGAAAAAATCGCCCTTGTGCGGCCGCGCCCGGCGTGCGAGGATGCCCCGTGCTGAACACCCGACAAGGAGGTCCGGGTTATGATCGTGACAAACCCGTCCGCGCTCGCGCCGCAGTCCCCCGCCATCGACGTGTCCGAGGCCCGCTGGGCGGCGGACGAACTGGCCGCCATTATCAACCGCCTCGGGCCGGACTCAGCGGTCACGCTCGTGCTCAAGCACGCCCGCCGCGAACTCGCCAGCCTGACGCAGGACAACACGGTCCGCGTCGTCGGCCCGTTCCGCGTCGCGGCGTGAACCGCCGGCCCGCTCACCTCTCTGCCCGCTCGTCCGCTCCTTGAGTCCGAAGTTGGTGATCCCGGGGAAAGGGCGTTTGACGCCCGTCCCCGTCCCGGCGAGAATGCGGCCCGACCCCGCTCCCCCGAGGTCCGGCCGTCATGTCACGTCTTCTTCGCGTCGGTTTGGTTTTGGCGGCGTTCGCGGCGCCGTCTACGGTCCACGCCCAGGAACCCGCCGCCAAACCCAACGTTGTCATTTTCCTCGCCGACGACGTCGGCTGGGGCGACCTGGCGTGCTACGGCCACCCGACCATCCGCACGCCGAACCTCGACGCCTTTGCGAAAGAGGGCGTCCGGCTGACGCAGTGCTACTCCGCGTCGGCTGTGTGCTCGCCGTCGCGGTCGGCGATCCTGACCGGCCGGACGCCGCACCGGAATGGTGTGTTCACTTGGATCCAGGCAGGGAGTGAGGTGCATCTGCGGACGAGCGAGGTGACGCTTCCGCGGCTGTTGCGCGCCGCCGGCTACGCGACCGCGCACGTCGGCAAGTGGCACCTGAACGGGCGGTTCAACAACCCGGCCCAGCCGCAGCCGAACGACCACGGCTACGACTACTGGCTCGGCACGCAGAACAATGCCGCCCCGAGCCACAAGAACCCGACCAACTTCGTCCGCAACGGCAAGGCCGTCGGGCCACTTGAAGGCTTCTCGGCACCGCTCGTCGTGAACGAGGCAGTGACGTGGCTGCGCCAGCACCGCGACCGGTCGAAGCCGTTTTTCCTGACTGTGTGGACGCACGAGCCGCACCTGCCGATCGAGAGTGACCCGCGGTTCCAGGAGCCGTACGCGGGGATCGCCGACGCGGACGTGCGCCAGCACCACGGCAATGTCACGCAACTCGACCACGCCTTCGGGCAACTCATGACCGCGCTGCGCGAGGACCGGCTGACGGACACGACGTTCGTGTTCTTCACGTCCGACAACGGCCCGGAGGGCGACGGGGTGACGGCCCGCAACCGCGGCTCGACGGGCGGCCTGCGCGGGCGGAAGCGGAGCATGTACGAGGGCGGCATCCGCGTCCCCGGCATCGCCCGCTTCCCCGGCCGCATCCCGGTCGGGCGAGCCTCGGACGTACCGGTCGTCGGTAGCGACCTGTTCCCGACAGTCCTCGGCCTCACGGGTGTGCGCCCACCGGGCGACCGGGTCATCGACGGGGTCGATGTGTTCGCCGTGCTGGCCGGGCGGTCGGAGTCCGTGAGCCGCACGCAACCGCTGTACTGGCGGCTGGACATGGCGCCGGACAACCTGCACATGGCGCTGCGGCAGGGGAACTGGAAGATCGTCGCTGCCCGCGACTTCACGAAGGTCGAACTCTACGACCTCGCCGCCGACCCGCGCGAGGCGACCGACCGCAGCGCCGCCGAGCCGGCCCGCCTGGTGACGATGACGGCGGCGCTGCGCGAGCACAACCTGGCGGTCGAGAAGGAAGGGCCGGACTGGTGGCGCCGGCTCAGCCCGAACGGCGGTGTCGACCCGGCGAAGGCCAAGAAGTAGTGACGCACCCCATGAGGTTCTGCATGACCCGCTTGACCCTCCCCGCCGTCCTCGCGGCACTCGCGCTCGCCGGCCCGGCGCGGGCGGACACGCCGAAGCCGAACATCGTCCTCATCGTCGGCGACGACATGGGGTACGCGGACGTCGGCTTCCACGGCTGCCGCGACATCCCAACCCCACACCTCGACACGCTGGTGAAGGCCGGCACGCGGTTCACGAACGGCTACGTGTCCGGCCCGTACTGCTCGCCGACGCGGGCCGGGTTGCTCACCGGCCGCTACCAGACGCGGTTCGGCCACGAGTTCAACCCGGTCGGCGCCGACGCCGGCCTGCCGCTCGCCGAGCGCACCCTCGCCGACCACCTCCGCGCCGCCGGGTACGCCACCGGACTGGTCGGGAAGTGGCACCTCGGCAACGGGCCGCGCCACCCACAGCGCCGCGGGTTCGACGAGTTCTTCGGCTTCCTCGGTGGGGCGCATCCGTACCTGCCGGGGAAGGGGAAGGCCGACACGATCCTCCGCGGCACCACACCGGTGGACGAGAAGGAGTATCTCACCGATGCGCTCAAGCGCGAGGCGGTGGCGTTCGTCGAGCGGCACCGCGCGCGGCCGTTCTTCCTGTACCTGGCGTTCAACGCGGTCCACACGCCGATGCACGCCACCGACGCCGGGCTCATGCGCTTTAGCGCGATCCAGAACCCGACGCGCCGCACCTACGCGGCGATGATGGCGTCGATGGACAACGCGATCGGAGCCGTGCGGGCGAAACTGCGCGAACTCCGGCTGGAGGAGAACACGCTGGTGCTCTTCGTCAGCGACAACGGCGGGCCGACGATGCAGGGTACGAGCATCAACGGTTCGGTGAACACGCCGCTCCGCGGCTCGAAGCGCACCACGCTCGAGGGCGGGGTGCGGGTGCCGTTCCTCGTCGCGTGGCCGGGGCACCTGCCGGCCGGGCGGACGTTCGACCCGCCCGCGATCCAGCTCGACTTCGCCCCGACCGCGCTCGCCGCCGCGGGCGTGGCGGTGCGCCCCGAGTGGAACTATGAGGGCGTGGACCTGACCCCGTACCTCAACGGGCAGAACACGGGCCGCCCGCACGAGACGCTGTACTGGAGGTTCGGCCAGCAAATGGCGTTGCGCCACGGCGAATACAAGTTGGTGCGGTACGACAACGCTGCCGACGGCGCGAAGGGCGGCGTGACCGGTCCACGGCTCTACAACCTGGCGGCGGACGTCGGTGAGGGGACGGACCTGATGGCCCGCGAGCCGGAGAAGGCGAAGCAACTGCAAGGGCTGTGGGACGCGTGGAATGCGAAGAACGTGGCCCCGCTGTGGGGTGGTGGGAAAAAGGCGCCGGAGTGAGCACCTGACGGCGCACGGCTCACCCGGAAAGTCGAACGGGGCGGGGATTCGATCCCCGCCCCGTTCGACTTTCGTATCCCGCCGGGGTTACCAGCGGTAGTGGTAGAACGAGCCGGCGTAGGGGCTGGCACCGAACCCGGGGTAGGAATACCCGCGGCTGAACGAGCCGTAGTACGGGCTGAACCCGGAACTGCGGTACACCGTGGTGCCCCACGGGTTCTGGTAGGCGTATCGCTGGACGGTCGTCCCGTTCCACGGGTTGAAGTAGCTCACCCCGCTCTGGGCTCCGAACGGCGTGGCGTAACCGCCCTGCTGCACAACCCCCCCGGTCAACGGATTGACCGTGTTGTACCGATACACGTACTGCGCGTCGGCAGTCTGGTGGAACGCGGCCGTACTCCCGAGGGCGAGGGCTGCGGCGACAAGGAATCGGGTCATGGTGAGGTCTCCTGAAGCACTCGTCAGGATGTACCACCGCAACCCGCGTGCCTTACCGTAATTCACCGATGAGTTGTGCGGCAACTGGCCGACCGCCCCGGGTCGGGGCTGCTGCGTCGGTCGGTGGCGCACCGCGCCAACCGCCGCGAATCAGTAGTACGCGTTGCAGGGTCTGCCCGTTGGCTTCGGCCGTGAACGCCGCCTCGCCGAGCGTCCCCGCCGCGCCCGACGGCGAGCCGATGACGAGGTGGTCGTCCGGCCCGAGGACGACTTCAAACCCGAGCCCGGGGTAGCGCTCCGTCGGCACCTCGCCGGTGACCGTGAGACCGGTGCCGTCGCCGTTCGGCTCGTACTTGTCGATTCGCTCGCCGTGCTGCACCTGCGGCTCGCACCACACCCGCAGCTTCCCGTCGCCGCCCCACGTCGGCCGCACCAGGACGCCGCAGTGGGGGGCCTTCAGGCTCACGTCCTTGCGGGCGCCGGCGAGGTCTGGCAGGACGCGGAAGGTGCACGGGTCCGGCGGTGTCGAGGTCGGCACGACCACGTCCGGCCGGGTGCCGAACGTGAAGCCGTGCGGATCGACCGCGTCGGTTTCGAGGAGCCGACGGAATGCGGGCGGGAGGTTGCCGCCGATGACGCGGACGCGCAGGCCGTTCTCGGCGAGGAGTGCGTCGGTTTCGGCCGGCATCGGCGGCTTGGCGGCGGCCCACAGGTCGCGGTCGAGTACGGCGTCGCCGACCGGCCGCTCGACCAGCACCGCCTCGACGTAGGCGCCGTCGGCCGCGGCGTCCGGGAGGGCGGCGCGAGCCGGCCCGACGCGCTCCGCGTGGGGCCACCAGTGGCACCCGACCGCGGCCGCACACACGGCCACCGCCAACGCCCCCCCGACCCGGCGCATCCGGTCCCGACCTTCCTGGAGTGTCCCGCGAATGACCCGGCCATACCCGCACGCGGCGCCGGGATCAAGCCCGACCGTCAGCGGTCGATCAGGAGCATGTCGGCGGCGTCGAGCGGCACTTCGACGACGAGGTTGCCGTCGCGCGCCTCGAACCGCACCGGCCCGCGCTCGACGCTTCGCACCGCGGTGGCTGCCGGCACGCCGCGGACGGTGACCGTCACCGACTTGTGTGAGGCACTACCCCAGTTGACAAGCGTCACCGCCATCTTCGCGCCCTTGCCGTCCTTCGCGGGTGTGTCGATCACCGTCGATTCGACCTGCGGCGCGGACACCACGACCGGGCGGAACGCGCCCGGGTCCGGGCCGAGGAAATCGTCCACCAGTCGGGCGCGGAGGTCAGTGTCCATACGGGTGGGCAGGAAGTGGGCGTAACTGTCGGGCGAAGCCCCGCGGTCCACCGGGCGGACGGGCAGACCGCTCTTGAGGTATGCCTGCCCCGGCAGGAAGCCGAACAGGAACGCCATCCCCTTGCCGTGTGTCTTGCCGACCAGCGCGGGTGACCCGTCGCGGAACGTGCCGAGCGCGTTCCCCTGAGTCTTGAGTGGCTGCTTCCACGCGACCACCGGTACGTCCTTGAGTTTCAACCAGGAGGCCGTGTCGATCGGCTCGTACCGCGGCAGGTCGTGCTTGGCGAAGAACGGCGTGTTCTCCTTCTTCAAGTAGCGCGATACGAGTGCCGGGTCGGCGTCGATCTTCGGGCCGGCGGCGCCGTAGAGGCGGGCGGCGGCGGGGTTCTCGCGCTGGAACTCGTCCCACATCCCGCCGCCGCACAGCGCCACGACGGTGCCGCCCGCCTCGCACCACTGCTGGAGGGCGCTGACACAGCGCGAATGGACGTACTGCTGGGTCACGTAGATGAGCCGGTAGTCCTTCGCCCGGCCCTCGATCACATCATCCTCGGTGACGAAATCGACCGGCACCTGGGCGTGGCGGAGCGCGTAGTAGATCGCCTTCCGCTCGTTGTTGTGCAGCGCCAGTGAGAAGTTGTTCACGCCCGTGATGAGTTCATCGACACTCGACAGCAGCAGGCCGACCTTCGCGGGGCGGACCTTGCCGTCCATCACGTAGTCCTCGAACACACCGGCGTCGTGCGTGCAGGCGTGGACCTGTTTCCACATCGCCAGGTCGTAGCTGTCGATGGAGTTCTCGGTGTACCCGACCGCCGACGGGCTGGCGCAGAAGTAGTTCGCCATCTTCGCACCGTGACCGACCGCGGTGTAGAAGCTCTTGCGGAACTCGTCCGGCAGCTGCCCCGGCGAGTGCGGCATCACGTACATGTGGATCGGCAGGTCGTCGTACTTCGCCCCGCAGCGCAGGCCGCTCGTCAGGTAGCCGACCACCTGGGGGCTGAACTCGGCGATCTGCCAGGCGTAGTCCTCGGCCCACGGCATGCTCATCGCCCGCAGCTTGAAGGGGCGGACGTAGTCGATCTCGCTGACGAGGAAGTTGGCGTGGGGCGAGTAGTTCGCGCCGGTGAGTACGCCTTTAGACTTGAGGTACGCGGTGCCGGCGGCGTAGTGGGCGCCGCCCTTCTCACGGGCGGCGATCTGCGAGTAGTAGTAGAGCGGGTGCTTCTTCGCCGCGGCGTCGTCCGCCTTCGGGTTGATGAACCTCGTCTCGCCCTCGACCTTCACGCCCTTCGCGGTGAGCCACTGCCCGAACTCGGCGTCCGTGAGCGACAGCGGCGGCAGGTGGATCTCGTCGCCGTAGCTGACGATGAGCGTGTCGGTCAGCCCGCCCTTGTGCGCGGCCTCGTTCTTCTGGAGCGCCTCGACCTTCGGGTCGGACCAGTGGGCGATGAGCCCGCGCTTCTTGCCGACGCCGGTCACGGCGGTGTTGTCGCCGAGCGCCGTCGCCAACTGCTTGGCCTCGGGAAAGGCGTTGAGGGCGCCACTGAACCCGAGCAGGTTGTAAACGAGGAACCGCTTCGGCACCGCGCCGCGCTTCGGGAACTTCGCCACCTCGGCGTTGAGCCAGTCGAGCACTTCCTTCTGCGTGCGGATGACCGGCGGCCAGTAGCGCTCGGCCCGGATGCGGGCGAGTTCCGCGTTCGGGTTCACGACCCCCGGGATGTCGAAGCACGCCGGCGACAGGTTTTGTGCCGGCCCCTTCACCGTGACGTCCTTCACCGTCCTCAGCCCGCCCTTGTCGGGCACCGCGAATTCGACGCGCAGGTACACGCCGTCCGGCCCCTTGCCGAGGTACTGCGCCTGCGGGAACCACTGCGAGTCGTTGAGCGCGTCGAGGACGTTGCCGAGCGGCACCCAGCCGGACTGCTCCCCGGGCTTGAGGTATTCCGGCTCGGGGATCGTGAGCTTCGGTTCGGCCTTCGGGTTCTTCGGGTCGGCGATGGCGAGCCTCGCCGCGTCGAGCACGGGCGCGAGGGCCACAGCTTTGACCGCCGCCGAGCGCGGGCCGTGGTTGGCGAACTTCATGGTGGTGAGGCGTCCGGACTTGAGGACGTGCGTCGTCGGCCAGTCGCGGACGTGGACGTGGTACGGTGAGTGCTGCCCCTGGTCGAACGGCGCTACCACTGGCACGCACGGCGCCGGCGCGTCGGCCGGGTTGGTGAAGCGCACGAACACGTCGCCGTCCTGCACCAGCCAGCCGTCGAGTTCCAGGTAGCCCGTCTTCTTCTGCGCCTCCATTCCGGCCCGGTCGTTGGTGAGGCAGAGGAGATCGACGTGCCGCTTCGCGGCGTTCACGCGCGCCTTACCGTTCTCGACCTGTCCCTCGGCGATGAGCCGCAGTGTCGCCGGGCCGGCGTCGAGCGCCACGGCGCCCGGGTGCTGCCAGACGATGTTGTCGGTGCCGCTCCAGGTGTAGCGTTCCATCGGTACGCGCTGGTGGTTGTTGAACGCCCAGATGCGCGGGTCGGTGAGCCGGCCGAACGGGTGCCGCGCCACCATCTTCCCGCCCTGCTCGACTTCTACCGTGAACTCGACCGAGAAGTCGAGTGGTTGCTCGTAGCGGGCGAGGAGTTCGTAGCGGTCGGCGTAGGGCACCTGTACGACCTGCTCGGCGACCGCCCGCTGCCCCGCGGGCAACTGCTCCGGAGCCCCCAGGCACGCCATCCGCGACAGGAACGTGATGGCAAACGTGCCGGCGAAATAATTCTCGCGGAACGGCACGACTGCCCAGCCGGGCGACTTCAGGGTGAAGTCCTCCGCCTCGGCGAATAGGCGAACCGATGTTTTCTCTTGCGCGGGGGTGGGCGATACGAACGCGGCCACGGCCGCGAGGCTGAGGGCAAGGTGACGCATGGCGGGTGATCTGCGGGGTAGGGCGGGTGAGGCAACATCGTAACCCGTATCCACAGACCCACGCCAGCGACTTCCGCGTCCGTTACGACTCGCCGTGTGATCCGCGTCGTATTCGTAATACCCGGCCGCACGCCCGACTCTTCGCGTGTCGCGGCGCCGGCGTTGCGGTATCGTCAGCAGTGTTGGTCCGCCCTCCCCGTTCGGAGCGTGTCATGTCCGACCTCCCCAACGACGAAACCCGTCGCGACTTCCTCCAGACCGGTGTCGCCGCCACCGCCGCCGCGGCGCTCACCGGCGCGGCCGCCGGCCAGCAGCCCGCCACCGCCACCGGCCTGCCGACGCGCCCGCTCGGCCGTACCGGGGTGAACGTGTCGATCATCTGCCTCGGCGGCTGGCACATCGGTGACGTGCGCGACCAGAACGAGGCTATCCGCATCATGCACACCGCCCTCGGTGAAGGCATGACGTTCTTCGACAACTGCTGGGACTACCACGACGGCGGGTCGGAGGAGATCATGGGCCGCGCCCTGTCCGCCGACGGCGGGAAGTGGCGGCGGGCGTGCTTCCTGATGACGAAGGTGTGCGCCCGCGACGCCCGCGGCGTTCGCTCGCAGGTCGAGGACAGTCTGCGCCGCCTCCGCACCGACGTGATCGACCTGATGCAGATGCACGAGATCAACTGGGACAACGACCCCGAGTGGGTTGTAGAGCAGGGCGGGTTGCAGGCCCTCCTCCAGGCCCAGAAGGAGGGGAAGGTGCGGTTCGTCGGCTTCACCGGCCACAAGTCGCCGCACATCCACCTGAAGATGATGCCGGTCCACCAGTGGCAGACGGTGCAAATGCCGATCAACGTGTGCGACCACTTTTACCGCAGCTTCGCCCGCGACGTGATCCCGGCGGCGCAGAAGATCAACGCCGGTGTGATCGGCATGAAGAGTTTGGGCGGCGGCAGTCGTGAGGGCGGCGGCGGGAAGATCGTGAAGGACAACGTGGCGACTGTGGACGAGTGCATCCGCTTCGCGCTGTCGCAGCCGGTCGCGTCGGTGGTCACCGGGATCGACTCGATGGAGGTGTTGCGGCAGAACCTGCGGATCGGCCGCGCGTACCGACCGTTCGAGGCGGCGGAGTTGCAGGCGCTCTTGGCGAAGGTCCGCCCGCAGGCCGGCGACGGGCGGCACGAGCGGTTCAAGAGCACGATCGACTTCGAGGGGCCGTACCACCGCCGCCAGCACGGGTTCGCGTGATTCCGCCGGGCCGCCGGGCGTAGACTGTGGGGGAGCGAACCCACGAGGCGACCCGGTGGCCCGCGTCTCCTGCCCGTTCTGCAACGCCGCCTACGACGCCCCCGCGACCGGCCCCGCCGCCTGCCCGCGGTGCGGCGAGGCACTCCCCGGCCGCGGCGGTGCTTCCCCGATGACCCACGCGACCTCCGCCGAGCCGCCCCGCGGTCCGAACTGGCCTGTGTGGGTTGGCGTACTCGTCCTCGTGGTCGGTGTGATCGGCGGGCTCATCGCGCTCCGCTCGTTCCGCGACTCGCCGACCCCCGCACCCCAGCCGACCGCGGGCACGCCCGTCGCTCCGCCGGCGCACCTCGCCGGCCTGAAGTACCTCCCGCCCGAGTCGAACGTCGTGTTCGCCGTGCAGCCAGCGGCCATCTTCCGCCACGCGACGAAGGTCGCCGGGAACCCGACCGAGGAGATGGCGAAGGTCGGCATTCCACAGTCTGTGCTAGCGGCGCTGGGGCAGGGCGGGGTGCCGCTCGACGCCATCGACCACGTCGCCGGCGGTGCCGTCATCCCCGGTGCAGGTGACCTCCGACTCGGCGTCGCGCTCGTTCTCCGTCAGCCGCTCCATGACGAGGCGAAGTTCCTCGACGCACTCAAGGCCCATCGTCCGGCCGCCGGCACCCCGCCGCACTACAAGGTCGAATTCGGTGTGATCCCGCTCAAGCTTGTCAAGCTGTCCGACACGACCTGGCTGTTCGGCTGGACCGACCGCGACCTGACGCCGGAAGGCAGTGGCCTCTCGACCGCGATGCGCGACCAGCTCGCGCAAACCGTTCCGCCGGACTCCGCGGCGTGCCTCCTCACCGACTCGGCCGACTGGTCCTCAAAGGCGGCGGTCAACACCCTGCTCCTGTTCAGTGGGAAGGCTGAATGGCAGCCGGGTTTGGCGAAGGTCCGCGCCGCCGCCGCCGGGCTCACGCTCACCGACCCGCCGACGCTGCGGATGATGGTGAAAGGGGCGACGCCGGCGGCGCGGGACGAGCTGCGCGATGCGTTCAAGCGACAATCCGGTACGACCGGCGAAACCGGCGACTGGGTGTACCTCGATGCGCCCGCCGAGCGTACCGGTGGCCTCGTCGCGCTGCGGGCCGTGCTGGCCCCGCCGAAATGACCGATCGGTCCGCGTTCGACCCGTTGTTCACGTCGTCCGGGTGCTGACGCCGTCCGACTCGGCGCCCCAAGCACTTCCGCGCGCAATTCGTCCGCGGCCCCCCGCCGCGTGGTCGATCCTATCCCCACAGCAAGCCGTTACGGACGACCGCCGCCCGCGGGCCAGATCGACACCGTTGAGGAACAACCGCTCATGCCCGGCCAAACCGGCGCCCGCCGCACGTCCCTTTCGTTTCTCACCCTCGAAGCCCGCGAGGTGCCAGCCGGGCTCACCGACACCTTCGACACCCCGGGAGCGACCCTCGGGTCCGCCTGGGCCGAGTGGTCGTCCGGCGCGGACGTGTTCACCGTCGCCACCGGCGCCGGGTTCGGCGCCACGCCCGGCGTGGTGTCCGACGGCACCAGCCTCGTCGCCGGCCGGGCGTGGCGGACGGAGGCGGCTTCGGCCGACACCGGCGCGGCGGTGCGGGTGAAGCTCGACTCGCTCGTGCCGACGCTTCTGTTCGCCCGCGGCACGGACCTCGACACGGCGGCGCCGAACTACGTCGCGGTGTCGATCACCCGCGGCGCCACGGTCCAGGTGTGGGACGTGAAGGCCGGGCAGACGGCGGTGAAGGCGTCGATCACCTCGGGCGGGTCGTCGTACTTCTCCGGCGGGTGGGTGACGGTCTCGCTCGTCCCGACCGGCGACTCGGTCGCGGTCCGCGTGCAGCGCGAGGACAACGGCCAGTACCTCAACTCCCAGGCGACGTGGCAGGTCGGGCCGGCCGACGCGATCACCACGCAGACGAGCCTCACCGGCGGCGGGTCGGTCGGCGTCGGCCGCGCGGCGCGGTACGCCGGGAAGGTGTCGCTCGACGACTTCCAGGTGCTCCCGCCCGCGCCGGTCGGCGTCACCCAGAGCTTCGACACGACCGCGGCCGGGGCGCGGCCGACGGGGTGGTCGGACTGGTCGTCGAACGGCGGCGACTTCCTCGCGTCGGCGGCCCGGGCGCTGAGCACGGTCAACGGGTTCGCGTCGAACGGCGGTTCGGCGTCCGCCGCCCGGGCCTGGAGCGATCTCGCGCTCCCGGCCGACGTGGACGCCTCCGCGTCGCTCTTCCTCGACGGGCTCATCCCGGCGCAGCTGTTCGTCCGCGGCACGAACCTCGACACGGCCCGGCCGACGTACTACGCGGTCAGCGTGGTCCGCGGGTTGGAGGCGCGACTGGTCAAGGTCGTGGACGGCGTCGAGACGACGCTCGGCACCGTCAAGTCGGCGTCGTGGTTCACCTCGCAGTGGCTCCGCGTTCGGCTGACGGCCGAGGGCGACCGGCTGCGGGTGACGCTGTTCCGCGCCGACACGCGGCAGTGGCTCACGCCGGCGGGAACGTGGTCGAGTACCCCCGACTTCGCGCTCGAACTCCGCGACGCCAGCGTCGCCACCTCCGGGAAGGCCGGCGTGGGCCGCCCGGCGAAGTACTCCGGCGCCGTCGTCTTCGACGACTTCGTGGCGCAGTCCGCGTCGGCGGTGGCGGGGCCGGTCGTGACCATCACCGGCGTCAGCGACCCGAACAACGCCGTGACCGGCGATGTGACCTTCACCGCGAACGTGACGGGGAACCCGACGCGCGTCGAGTTCGTGCTCGGCGGAGTCGTGCGGGCAGCGTCCACGACCAGCCCGGCGGAATGGACCTTCGACACCACCACCGTCGTCAACGGCACGTACACGCTCACCGTGCGGGCGTTCGACGCGGCGGGGAACGTCGGCAGTGTGGACTACACGTTCACGGTGGCGAACCCGGACAACGACCCGGTGCCGAAGCCGGTCATCCCGCGGCACTTCGACCACATCCGCATCGCGCAGCTGGCGTACAGCGGCAACCCGATGGGCGCCTACGAGCAGAACCTGCTCCGCACGGGCGTCGATGTCGTCATCCCGAACGCCAACTTCATGGCGACGGTCAACGGCGCCGCACCCGACACGCCGCAGTTGCTCTACAGCAACGTCTCGAACCTGTACCAGGGACTCCTCGCCGACTGGCTCGCGTACGCCGACCGCGTCGGTGTGTCGCGCGAGCAGGCGTTCTACCACGTTTCGCAGGCCACGTCGTTCACCGGCACCAGCCCGTCGTCGCAGCCGGTGACGTGGTTCTGGACGGCGTACCAGTCTGGCGGGACCACGGAGGCCATCAGCAACGTCACGTCGGCGTCGCGCGGCGGCACCGGGACCAACCTGAACTTTGGCGGCGCGGGGCGGTGGACGGCGCTCGGCTCGCTGGAGAAGTTCCGCGAGATGAACGTCACCCTCGCCACGCTGCCGCAATCCGGCTGGAACGGCGTGTGGGAGTACGTGTCGGCGGTGGACGCGGCGGGGAACCCGACGGCGTGGAAGACGCTGACGCTGCTCCAGGACGACACGAGCGGGTTGAAGCGGTCGGGCGGTATCACGTTCGACCCGCCGGCCGACTGGAAGGCGGGCGAGATCGGCGGCGGGAGCCGGCAGTTCTACGTGCGGTTCCGCGTGACGGGCGGCACGGTCGCGCAGGCGCCGACGCTGAAGACCGCGTTCGGCCGCGACTACGTGCGGGCGAACGGCGGCAGTTCGGGCGTCATCCCGGCATTTGATTCGGCCGCCGACCGCGACCACGACGGCTACCTCACCGACGCCGAGTACGCCACCCGCACGGCCGGCAAGGACGCGCGGTTCGTCTACGAGTCGCGGCTGTTCTACCCCTATTACGGGCAGATGCGGTTCGTCACGAACCCGAGCGGGTCGGCGGTGCGGAAGTGGGCGGCCGACTACCACGTCCGCCTGCTGGACGCGACGCCGCTCGCCGACGGCATCTTCATGGACAACGCCACCGGCAAGCTGCCGTTCGAGGGCACGCCGGTGCTCGAGGCGACCGCCAGCTTCTCGGACGACTCGGGCGCGCTCATCGCCGCCGTGAACCGGGCGATCGCGCCGAAGTGGGTGATGGTGAACACCGCCGGCGGGCGGGACACGGCCGACGGCATCGTGGAGGGCTCGGCGGCGGTGATCGAGGAGTTCCTGATCCGCCCGCTGTCGCACAGCTGGACCGAGTTCGGCGACACGGCGAACCTCGTCGCCCGCCGGCTGAACACCGAGGGCGCCCCCTACGTCGTCATCGACAGCCGGTCGGACGGCGGCAGCGCGAGCGACTCGCGCACGCAGCTCGCCACGCTCGCCTACTACTACCTGCTCGCCGACCCGGACCGCTCGATGCTGATGTTCTACGGCGGCGAGAGCCCGTCCACGAGTTGGACGCAGCACTGGAGCGAGGCGGTGCGGGTGGACGTGGGCAAACCGGAGGGGACGTTCCGCGAGTTCGCCACGGGGAAAGACCCGCTCAGCCCGTCGCTGACGTACAAGGTGTTCGCCCGCGACTACGAGAACGCCCTGGTGCTGTACAAGCCGCTGAGCTACACGCAGGGGATCGGCGAGGGGACACGCAACGACCAGACGAAGACGACGCACCAACTCAGCGGCAACTACCGCCAGGTGAAAGCCGACGGCACCCTCGGTCCGGTGATCACGAGCATCACGCTCCGCAACGGCGAAGGCGCGGTGCTGGTGAAGGCGTGACGAGCGGGGGGCGAACGGTCGGCGTGAGCCGACGGGTGGCGGGGCCAGGTGCCTGGCCCCGCCACCCGTCGGCTCACGCCGACATCGATCTCCCGTGACCATAAGTGACCGGATTTCGGCAAACCGCACCGACCGCATCTCCGGAAGCCACCCCGACGCCGAGCGATCGACAGCCCCGTAGTCCTTTCGAGGCAACGTTTTCGGCGGATTCGAGAGCCGCGGGCGTTCACTGGCGCCACGCGCGGATCTCCAGTTTCTCGTGACCATAAGTGACCAGATTCGGGCGAACCGCGCCACCAGCGCCTCCGGAAGCCACCCCGACACCATGTAATCGACAGACCCATCCTCATTGGGAGTCATCGCTTTCATCAGGCTCGATCCGCGTTTCATCCACGGCCGGGTACGGAGTCCGGTGTGCCCGGACCATCCCGCCCTACCACAGGGTGGCACCGGCGGTTGCCTGCCCGCAGCGGACCGGTCCTCGAAAGCCGCGCAACTGCCGTTCGACCGGAACCTACAGACGTTCTGGACGGACTCGGGACGGTGGGTCAGGACGCCCACCGGCGCCCGCCGCGGCACTCCTCACGGAGAGCGGATCAGCCGCGAGTGTGGGGTCAGCCCTGGTAGGCCACTCTGGTGTGCGCTGCGGGGACGTGGATACCCCGTCTTACCGGAGAAGAACCGCTGTCAGGTAGTGGCTTAGCTCAGTGTTGATCGGCTGAATCGCCGTACAATGCGGCCGCCA
>VFQN01004329.1_pt1 | contig 18878 bp, 26 predicted proteins | sample 3512371 | NCBI WGS metagenome assembly VFQN01 (sample SAMN10412370, study PRJNA504923) | tailings metagenome | isolation source: Replicate 2 from Balatoc abandoned mine | place: Philippines: Itogon, Benguet | collected 2017-08-28 | reverse complement strand
CCTCAACGGCTCCAGACTGACACACAGGACAGATCCGCTCTTCTCTCGGGACCCCATTGCTACGATTTGCGGCAAGGGGCCAACAGCCCAAGCGAAAGCGCATCAACTTCTTGTGTGAATGCACCGGAATGAACACCTTGACGTGCGGCAGCAATTGTGAGGGTTGGTTGACAGCATGCGTGCGGCACAGTATGATATCTACCTTGGAGGGGACACGAGGCCGGATGCCGGCCTGTGCTGGAGCCCGCGGAAGTAGAGAGCCGCCGTAGCGCCGATTGCAGCCTAGATCACTCGTCTGCAGCGTCACATGCGGTGTAGCATGCGGGGATCCTCATTTGCTCCACTGTAAGTGAAACAGGGCAGTCAGGAGCGCCTTGAGCTGGCCGAGTATTGCGCACAAGAACTTATGGGCTGAGGGCAACGTGCGCCTTAACTCCCATCCCCTTTGGCTTCTGCCTCGGGTGTTCCGGACCGACCGGCCCTGTTCTATACAGCTGCCGCGCTGCGCCAAGCTGCTTAGTGTACTGACGCCCGTCTCCCAGTCAGGCCTCCTACAGTAGCCTGCACGCTACTTCAAGGACCATGACGTAGTACGCAGCACCCAAGGGCTCTTCTCTGCAACTGGCGCATGGACCCAGAGAAGAACCCCTCGATCCACACGCAAATGCTGCTTTATTTTCGGTCACGCGCGGAAGGCACCAGGTGTCCACACCCTTGGATTAATGCACATGCACATTATGTACACTGCTGTATAAAAGCACGTACCGTCAGCCTCTGGAAGCGCGTGCTCCTACATGCCCCAGTTGGAGACTGCGTCAGCCAACCCTGCCCACGCACAACGCACGCATTGTGCTACATGACTTGTGTGTGGAGTTCGCGTAGGTGCAGAACGCGTGCTGCAGGGTGCAAGGGGCCGACGTTGGCGGGTGTAGCTGGTGGAAGGATGCGTCACATGTGGCTCAAAGTGCCCGCAAGGAGTCTGCCGCAAGGGGGTACGGCACTCGAAAAAAGGCCTGCCTGCTGGAGGCCACGCACAATCAGGAGCCACTGGTTGCCAAGGCCACCGGTCCTGTTCCTGTCACCAAACGGCATGATGGAAGCCTGATACTAGGGAAGTGGAGATACCTTCTGTGCAATCCTTTCCTGAGCGTGCCTGAGACAACGAACCAGCCTGCAGCCCGTCCCCTGGGTCGCCTTTACGGTCCTGGTTAGAACCTACCTGGGTCTGCTGTGGCGCGCAAGCACATCCCCACTCCAATTTTATTTCACTTCATTTGTCGGTAAAGCCATGCGCTCCTGTGTTAGGATGTGTGGCAGCGCGGTAGCTTCGCATCAGGAGCCAGCGCGCGCAGAGGGTCAGTCGAATTTCCCCGCTGGGGGTGGAGGCTTCTCTGCTGACCATCTACCTAACTTACCCCATCATGTGGCACATTCGCAATGTTCTGCCCTGCAGGTATTCGACAAGTCAGGGCAGTCAATTTCGTTCCTGCCTCGGGAATTCCGTACAGCTGCCACGCTGCGTGTGTGACGATGCCCTTCCCTTTTACATGTCAAGCAAGGTTATATCTATACCTCACTTGCACAGTACCATAGACATCGCATTTGCCCTTGCGCTTGGCGACAACTACCTTACACGTTCCCAAAGTGCAAATCCTTTCTGCACCGTTCGCGCATTTCCCTTCTGGGCACACTCTCAGGTCCATCTCAAAAGCTGTGACAGCAAGAAATAGCCTTGGCTCAGGATTAGGTGACTTCTAGGAGCGCCCACCACCTGTGTCACTAACCTCCCAAGCAGAAACACTCCTCAGCTGCTCACTCACACCTGTTCAGCACTACATGCAATTGCTGTTTACACTGATGCAATGATGCTACATCGCGGGGGCTTCGGAGAGCCTTCAAATACTGCATGGCTCCAGACGACATACGAGGCAGCTGAAGGCCTCAGCGGCCTATGAGCTACATTACAGCAGGATGACAAGAGGTGGAAAGGCCCTCCGCTGTGGAGGCCTGTCCTTCCTCTTGGCCTTCCTCATGCTGGCCTTCTTCCAACTTGCCCAAACGCAGCCTACGGGGCTTCAAGCTAAGAAGCTGCGGAAGCTTGCACAGCCGCAAGGCTTTGGGCAGGCCAGGGGTTCAAACGTCGTTCCGAACCGTTTTTTGGTCCAGCTGCGACCAAGGGCCGAGGCAGCCATCAGCGGCCGTAATGGGAAACTAAAGCGAAAGGACAAGAGGCCAAAACAGCTTGTCTCCAAAATGCGATCCGCTAAGCTGACAGTTCAGCTGGCTCGCCAGTTTGCAAGTGGCGCGTGGGATGGTTTCACGCTGCAGACGGCGGACAGCAGCTTGGAATCCGTCTTGGACATGCTGGACGACTCCATCGACGTGCTCTCTATCTTCCCCGTGGTAGGTGTCCTCCTAGTACACACATGTGCCTGGGAGGGGGCACGGGGGAGGACGAGCGGTGGCCACGCTGAGGCTCACTGTGTGCACGTGCAGTTCAGCCACGAGCGCCATCCACCTGGCCGAGCGCAACAACCCCATGCCATGTTGGGCGGCAGCCTAGAGCGCAGGGCAGCCGCTGCAGAACGCCTTCTCATAAGCACATACGGCGATCCTCAAGTCCCGGCGTGCCCCGCACCCGCAGGCGTTTCTGCCCGCACCCAACGCCTCGTTGTCACAGGTGGACACGGCCTCCCTGCGCGGCGCCTACCTCGCTTCAGACTCGTCCCTGGCCACAAACTCCACGTCCTTGCGCCTCGCAGCAGCAGGCTACAGGCGCATGGACGGGTTTGGGATCAAGGTGCGCATGTGGGCTGTGCAGCGATTCGGGGCTTCGCCACGCAGATACGCCGTGACAGTGGGGTTCTTCCCTGCGTTCTGGGGCGCTGCTCACTCCCATGATACCCATCCTGGAGAGGGGGGCAGCCGGGCTCAGTCCAGTGGTACGGGGCCAGCACTGTGGGTTGGAAGGCCGCTGCCTGCCCGCAGGCACCACAGAGTGGGGTCCCATCACACTGGCCCTACATTGGGCCTGCGCACGGCTCTGGGGTCTGCGTCAGCTGCACAATTCGCCATGGCTTGATCCAAACATGCAGTCCAGAGGGCATGGGACCTGGGTGAGCGAACACACGTCCGCTGACCCATTAAACGCCGTTCGTACTGCAGGTCGGCGTGATTGACACGGGGATAGACTACACGCACCCCGCGCTGGGGGGCGGCTTCGGGCCGGGCTTCAAGGTGGCGTACGGCCGGGACTTTGTGGGCGACGCCTTCAGGCCCGGGGGCCCTTCCGCCAGCCCGGACAACGACCCGGTGAGCACCAACGAGACTTCTCGCACAGCAGCATGCGCCCGTACACTTGAGATACGCAACTCCCCTATGGACCAGACTTCCTTGCCAGCCGCAATGCCCGCGGCACGATTAGGTCCTGCGTATGTAACACCATGCTTGTGACCGCTGGTACGTACTTCTTAACTGCTCAACCACACGTTCCTGCCCCGACCCAGATGGACTGCAACGGCCACGGCACCCACGTGGCGGGGATCATCGCCGGCAGCGCGGGCTTCGCCGCGGACGGCAGCCCGCTGAGCTCGGACCCGGCTGCGTTCCGCTACCAGGGCGTGGCGCCCGGAGTGACGCTGGGGGCCTACAAGGTGTTTGGCTGCAGCGGGGGCACCACCACGGAGCTGGTCATTGCGGCCATGGACCAGGCGGTGCAGGACGGCATGCAGGTGCGTGTGCCGCTTAACTAACAAGTACATTTGCAGGGGATGGGATGCGTGCGAGAGGCGGCCGCAGGTGGCTAGCTGCGCCCATAACGCGACAAAGATCAGGCGTAGTGGGTACGGCACGGTTGCGTTTCGAAAGTCATCTGGGTCGGGGCTATTCACGCTGGGCATGACCCATGGAGTCAGTAGAAGCAATTGCTGCTCTGCAAGCACACATGAGCGTCAACTCCGCTGCGATACCCCCTGCAGGTCATCAACCTGTCACTAGGCGACGAGGGGGAGTGGGGCGGATCCCTAGCGGAGGCCGCCACCCGCGTCGCGCGGCGGGGCGTGCTGGTGGTGGTGGCGGGCGGCAACGCTGGCCAGGGCGGCCTATTCACGCAGAGCTCCCTAGGCAGCGCTCCCGGCGTCATGGCAGTGGGCTCCGTGCAGTCCCTGGCCGCCCCGCTGAGCGGCCTCACCCTCAACGTCAGCGGCCTCCCAACCGCCAGCGGCAACGGTCGCACCAGCGTGTCGTTCCCCGTGCTAGCCGCGTACGGCAGCGTGTCGTCCTTAGTAACAGGTGCCGTACGGCCGAGCGACGCCGCGATGAAGGCGGGGAAGCCGTACGACGGCAGCGGCGAGGGGTCTGACGGGTGTAGTACCGCCGGCCTGGGTGACTTCCAGGGTGCTGTGGCGCTGCTGGAGGCGGGAGGCTGCAGCGTTGCAGTCAAGGCCGCCAACGCGGCCGCCCGGGGCGCAGCGGGCGTCATCGTGTACGGCAGCGCCGGCGTGATGGCAGCGGATATCGCCGGCGTCACGCCACCGCGGCTGGTTGCCGGCGGACCGGGCACCCTGCAGAGCCCGTACGGCATCCCGGTGCTGTTGGTGAACGCAGACGCCGGCGCGCGGCTGTACAACGCGTACATGAGCGACCCTAACGTCAGTGCCGACCAGGTGTCGGCAGGCATCCCGTCGCCGCCGCCGCCAAAGGCAGCTACCACCGCCCCTCCACCCCCTACCCTCCGGACGGCCACGCCGTCGCCCCTGCCGTCACCGTCGCCAGTGCCAGCTGCTTCACCTGTGCCGTCACCGTCACCGGTGCCTGCCCCTTCACCTCCGCCGTTACCGTCACCCGCGCCTGCCCCTTCGCCTCCGCCATCACCGTCGCCTGTGCCGGCCCCTTCGCCTCCGCATCCCCTCTCGTCTCCGCCCTTAACAGCACCCCCGCCGATTGCTCCCTCGCCCCCCTCCCCTCCTTGGCCACTGGCGGATGGTGGCGATGGCGAGGAGGACAAGCACGGTGAAGAGGACGGTATTGACGAGGACGAGGAGGACGCCGAGGAGGAGGAGGAGAACAGCAGCCCCTTGCCCGGACCTGCTCCGGCACCCAACAGCATTCGTGCTCCGACCGAGGAGGCGGTCGGCCCTGTTCCGGTGCAGTACACCGAAGATCAGGAGGCGCCCAGTGAGTCTCCCCGGGTCGCCAGCCCGTCTGCCCCGGTCGCCAGCGGGGCTCCCCAGCCCGCGGGCTTGCCCACCAAGCCTGGGCGGCGCCTGCTGTTCCCCAGCCGGCGCCCGGGGGCCAGGGGCAAGCGCGGCCTGGCGGCCGGCGCGCTGCTGGAGGGCGTGCTGCTGCAGGGTATGGCGGGCGGGCCGCACGTGGGGGCGCAGGCGGAGCGGCAGGAGGACGGCCAGGGGCGCCGCCTGCTGCAGATGCCGCGGCCGCTGACCATCGTGTCCATCTCTGGGAGCATCTGGTCGCCCTTCTCGTCCTGGGGCCCGGTGAGCACAGGGCAAGCGGCAGCATGGATGGTTAGTGCAGGGCAGTGTAGGGTGCTTCACCCTGACCGGGGGCGGCGGTAAAGTCCTTGTCTGCGACGACACGGAGGATACAACTGTTCGCTCGTCTTATTGTGGATGTAGTTGGTGGTGTCCTGATGTAAGAGATCGTACCCGCGAACCATCCGTGCCCCTTCGCGCTGCTGCCCTGCCCCGCAGAGCCCCGACCTGGCCCAGCGGCCCTCGCTGGCAGCCCCCGGGGGCGCCGTGCTCAGCACAGTGCCGCGCAGGCGACCCGACGGCACCCTGGGCACCGGCTACGCCTACATGTCAGGTGCGTCCAGCGTTGTGGGGCTCGCCTTTACCCGCCCGCGTTGCTGCACCTGGACCGGCGCGGACAGGGCCCATAGCTCCTGATCCATATGCTGCTCCTTGACTTGATGCCGCACTGTTGCACCCCACCTTGACCCACATGTCGTCATGTCACTCCCGCGCGACCCACATCCCAGGACACCTGCTCCCGCGACACCTGCTATCTCCCTAACGCCCCGCCCCTGTTACGCTGGCCCCGTAGGCACCTCCCAGGCCGCGCCGTACGTGTCCGCCGCCGCCGCCATCTACCTCATGGCCAACCGCGCCAACCAGGTCACAGCCCCGCAGGTGGAGGCCGCGCTGGTGGCCTCCGCGCGCCCGCTGCCCAACTTCAGCACCAGCCAGCCGCTAGTCAGCACCTTGCGCTCCGGCGGCGGCGTGGTGGACGTCGCCTCGCTGCTCACCAACCTGGTGGACGTCAGCCCCAGCAAGCTGCAGCTCGCCACAGGGCAGGCCGCGCAGTCTTTCACGGTCGAGGTGTTCAACCGCGGCACCGTGGCGCTGACGTTCCGCGCGTCGCACCGCGGCGCGGCATCGGTTGATGGCAGCGCGCTAGTGCGCGTGGGGCCGCTGCCCGGCACCCGCAACAACAGCCGTACGGTGCTGCCGTACGTGCCGGTGGAGGCAGACCCCGCGGTGTCGGTTGTGGTCAGCAACGGCGCCCGCAACACGACCCAGTTCAGCATCCAGCCCAGGTCCTCGACCCGCATCACGGTAAGCCTCGTGGTGGTGGTGCTGTATATCCAGTACAAGGGTTTACAGCAAAAAAAGTACGCCTGGCCGCAGCCTTGTCACGGACCCAGATCGTTGTTGTTTGTTCCGACCCAGATGGCTTGCCAGCGACCCACATCGATCATCACCTAAGCGGTTTGTTTCTCCGTGGTGCTGCTCCTGCGCCGCAGGTGTACGTGCAGGTTGCCGACTGGGCCGCGCGGCGGCAGCTGTTCCTGTCGGGCTTCCTCGTGCTGGACCCCGTTCCGCCCACCCTGTCCGAGGACGACTTCTCCAAGCCCGCCGTACAAGCCGCTCTGCTGCAGCCCACCATCTCCCTGCCCTACCTCGGCTACAGCCAGTCGCTCATGTCCCTGCCGGTGCTGCTGCCCGCCCTGCCCGGCGGCATTACCGACCCATCTGGGTCATGGTGGTGGGACGACCAGGCGGCAGGCCTCTCCTCCACCACCGTCACCCTGCCCCCGCCGCCGCCGGACAACAGCTACGGCCCGCCCCCGTACGATCTCATGGACGACGGCGGACAGATCATCAACAAGAACGGAACAGGCGGCAACCCCACTACGACCCCAGTGCGGCCTCCCCCGCCTCCGCCACCCGCCCCGCTCTTCACCTACTCACTGAGCGGCAGCAACCCGTCCCTGCCCTCCCTGGCGCTGTGGCTTCAGCGCCAGCCGGCTTCCCAGGAGCTGCAGCTGTACAGCAACACGTTCGGCACGCTGCTGGGCAACGTACTGCTGAACGGCATGCCGCTGGACCGGCCGCCCAGCGGGCCCCTGGTGCTGACGTGGCGCGGCACGTACTACGACCTGGCGCGCAAGCGCGAGCTGCCGGTGGGCCCAGGGGACTACTACTTTGTGGTTCAGATGGTGCGGGGCCGCGCGGCAGCGGACGGGGACAGGCCTGGCGAGGCGACGGTTGCTGACCGTTGGAGGACGCCCATGTTCCGGCTGAAGAGCTGAGGCGGAGCGAACGCGGGGCTCGCTTCGGCAGGAAGTATGGGCGGGTACAGCATTTGGGGCATTTGACTGCTCGGCTGGGCATGCGGTGCCGTTTGCGGCTCGGTACCGTTGGTACAGAGCCCGTTGCGCTGTTGTGTTGGGTTGTATGGCGGCTTCATGACCGGGTGTTGCTGGTACATGGTGTGGGTACGGGCACAGGTGGCGGGTTGGGGTTGTGGGCTCCGCACGCGGCGACGCCCTGCAGCTCCTAGGTTTGGCTGTGGGGCTCTGTGCGCTTCTTTGTACGGGCGTCCTCATGCTCAATGCCAGGGGCCAGCCGCCCCCGTTAGCGCCCAGTCAGGTCTGGTCGCTTGCAGCAGGAGTCCGCGCGTGGTGGCAGGTATGGTGCCCCTACTGCAGTACCAACAGCATGCGTGGGGGTACTGGAGAATTAAGTTGGACGTGCAGGCTTAGAGGCTTGCAGCAGCAGGAGTTTGTAATGAGGCAGCCATTGGCCCCAGTTCGGGCCGCTGCAGGCAGGTGTGACATCTGGTGGCAGTGATTATGGCGTGCAGTGACCTTGGGGGCGGGCTTGTGGTGTGCTTGCTGACCGTGCTGCATGGTAGCACCTAGCACGTGATGCGGGGCTGCCGCAGCTGCGCAACCGTGCTGCATGGTACGCGTGAACCCAAAGTCTCATGCAGCTGTCGAAGCACCTACTCTAGTGGCAGCTCTGCATATACGATGTGCATATCGGTAGGTAGGAAGAGGCCGGCTTTGGATGTGGGCTTCAACTTGCTTACGCACCTTTGAAGACGGCGGCATGGGGAGTGATGCAATTGTGCTGTTGCGCTTTTGCGCCAGCCATCTGCACCTTCTGTTGCGGCTGGCTCGTTGCGCGAAGTCATTTTGGTGCCGTGGCGAGAGCGATTCGTCTGGTTTGCGGTTGTTTCGCTTAGCTTGTAGGTTGTGTGCACGATCTCTGGGGTGTAGTCAGCTCACTAGGCATCTTTCACAGTACACGGGCGACACTGCCAATCATCCTTCAGACGCAGGGGCACCTAACCGGGGCATGCCTCTTTTCTGCATGACCCCTTCTCTCTCTTCTCTCTTCTTACTTTACCTTTGGTCTCTACTCTTTCTCTTTTCGAACGGCCCAGGCGGTGCTTCTCCCCTGGAAGCCCTGATTGATTTTTTCGGCTTGGACAGTTGTAGTGTGGTTGGGCGTTGCTGGCATGGAATGGGCTTGCCGTTGCCGGATCCCCAGTTCGGGGCCACGACACGTAGGAGTGTGCTGTGCCTCGTGATGCACGCAGGATCCCGAGGTGCGATCGAGGGCGACGTGCACACTGGCAGCGTTCCAGGGCGTTCCAGGGCTCTACTGTGACCTATTGGGCACGCCACGCACTGTGGTGTTGTTTGCGTAGGGTGCGGGTGCTTTGCGAACCGAGTGTCTGAGCCCAGAAGGGACCTCGTGCCTATCCCGTTGTGCGGACCGTGTGCACAACCGAGCTGCTGCGGGCCCACTGTGTGTGTACCCTTGTGCGGACCCACTGCCGGGCTTGGACGGGATGCATGGAACCTGGTGTCTCGCTGTGTTGGGTGGATGGAGGGGTTGTAGGCTCCCTGCATGTGCTGCTTGTACCGTGGCGTAACATGGCCGGGGTGCTTTGTAGGTTTGCTGTGTAGGGTGTACGTGAACCTTTCCGCGCAGGGATGATTGCGCCCTGCCTAGCACTAGCATGTAGTGTCGCAGAAGGTTCAAGCTCCATTTTTTGCGTTAGGTTGCATGAATCTGGGCACGACACGGTTGCACGCTTGGCGGGTAACGTGTGACTGGCGACTGGTGGACTGCTGCGGACTTCAATGGATTTGTGGAACCGTTGCACTCCTCCGTTGACGCTGTGTAACAATAGGCATGACTCACTGCGCTTCGCCATCTTGCATTTTGCAACGAGTACCCATAATGGCATATGCATACACAGGACAATACGCCGGACGGCACCACATGAACGCTGACAGACGCCGGCCCTACGGACCCTACCCTTGGCCCTCAAGGGAACCGCAAACCACAATGGGTCGTGAGTTGAGTCTTCCTCTCAGACAGATGTACGGTTCAGGTCTTCAGGACTCGCTCGTGTTGGCAAAAAACAGCACAATCGCTGCGTACGTGTCGTCGTTAGGCAGCACTGGCAGTACTCCAGCACACCGTCCGCGACGGTGCATGACACCCAATACGTCAACCTGCCCTAGTAACCACGTCCACAACACGCGAACACCTCACGTAATCAACTCAAGCCGCGCCCGCCGCCGATCCGCCCCCGCCGCCCCCCTTCCCAACCCCCGCCCCCTCCCCTGTCCCAGCTCCTGCCCCTTGCCCCGCCTCAGCCCCTTGCCCCGCCCCCCGGAACATGCCGCCCCCCGACCCCCCAGGGGCCACCGGGTTGCCCATGAGACGCTTCCGCATCTCCTCCGGCTCCGACAGGTACTGCGCCCCCGACACGCCCTCCTTGAGCCACCACAGCGGGGCGCGAGCGAAAGCGTACTGGTGGCCGAAGGTGGCCACCTTGCCCACCGTGGGCAGGCAGCAGTGCTCCATCAGCACACGCAGCTTGGCTGCGTCCGCCTTGTGCCTGCGCGCGCAGCGCAAAGAAGCAATACCGCAAGGCGGAGAAAATCAGTATGGCTTAAGCGAGCGTGGCGTGCGCTGCAGTTGCCCGTTGAAAGGTGGGGACTATGGTGGTATTGTGGGCTAGTGATTGCCGGCTGCGCGCAGGAGGTTGCAAGGGGGCGTCATGGAGTGCTAGGTGCGTGCTGTGCCGTGTGGAGCGAGGCAATGCAGGCTTCCCGTTGCACAGCTTCCAGCAGCTTCCCGCAGCTTCCCGTAACTTCCCGGCCTGCCCGACCCACGTGCGCACGTAGGGCTCCAGGTCCAGCTGGCGGCCCTCCGCCGCCGCTGCCGTACGGCCCTCCAGGATCTCCCGCAGCACATACGAGTGCAGCCGCCCCGGCTGGTCGTCGGCGGAGGGGGCGCTGCGCCGCACCTGCAGGGAACGCAAAGAGTTGTGGTATTGGTGCACTCTACCGCAGCCAGTATGCCTGCCCCTGCAGCCCCCGACCCCCAAGTCCTTGGTCTACATCCGGACCGACAGCAGACACGCAGGATGCCCTTGCACGGGCGTGAGTTACTGCAAGTGAGCTTCAGCTGCATGTATGGAGCCAAGGTTGGTGACCCTGTGGCAACATGGGGCCTCACCTTGGCTTCCGAGCGTAAGAGGGCCTGGGGAGGCCGCGCAGGAGGCATGCGCTGCTCCGTGCGGCCGCCAGTGGCATCCTAGGTGAGGGCAGGGGAATGCAGGCCACGCACGTTGCAATGTGGGCCAGCAGATAACTTTGGATCAGGATGTGCAGCATCGGCAGGTGAAGGAAATGAGGGAGATGGAGAGTTCACGACAGCGTGTCGTGCTGTCGTCAACATAGCTGAAGCGCAGGGGCACTCTCAGTCTTGCACGTCACGGCAACATTGGGCAGTGTTCATCGCACAGGAACATTCCCGGGCTGCACCAACCTGCCCCGGACAGCTGGCCGTACCTGAGTTTGGGGGGCTGCGTCAGGGGACAGGTCCCTCCCCTCAATAGCTCCTCCCAGTTTGTTCAGGAACTGGTCCAGCGAGACGTCCTTTGCGTTCAGTTCCTCTATGCTAGGGAGGTCTTTCATACGCGCTTGATCTTGAGCGGCGATGCGGTTCAGAGCATCTGCGCGATGGCATGGGCGCCATCGTGAGGTCACCTGGCCAAAAAGGTTGGGGCATCAGTGTACTCGGCAGTCAAGGATGTTACCTATTTCCCCTGGCGAGAACGGCTTGAGTTTCCGTGATGGTGCCTGAGGCAGGCGCTGGGCCAGCTGCCTAGCAGCACTTAGGCTGCTCCCCATATTTACATCTACATATGAGTGTACAAGTACATAGACCAAACAGTGTCGTGTGAGTGCATACACTGTCTTTCATATTTGACTGAAGCAACTGTCGCTGTCGTGGCGGGGCCCAGCCCCATGAGCGAAATGGCCTCGAATTCGATTAAACCCTAGCTAGTGGCGTAATTAAGCGGAGGACTTGCCGATGGAAGCCGCGGCCAAGGGAAGGCGGTCCTGCAGCTGCCCAGTGCCCGGCTGCAGTGAGGCTCTTGCAGCTTCCTCGGGAAGCTTTGGCGTATCGGCGCTCTCAGAGCACCTTGAGCAGCAGCATCGACGCGAGCCGACCTTTAAGACGGCGAACAAGGCAAAGCCATGGCGCTGCCCGGGGCTGTGCCAAGGCTCAACGCCAACGTTTGCGACCAGCGGCGCGCTCGCCAAACACCTCATCCAAAAGCACGGTGCAACCCAGCATCAAGCGGCGCCGGGCAGCGCCAGTGCAGCGCAAACAGCCCAACTCCCGGCCGGCGCGACAGGGGAGCCCTCTAATGCCGGTTGCCTGTGCGGGGCGAGGGCTCCTCGGCCAAAGCTGCCACGCGGCGCGACAGGCGAGTGGCGTGGCACAGGAGCCCTTCCACCGTCTGATGCCACCGAGCCCGGGTAGTGCGGCATACCCTCACGGCAGACGGCACCCCTGCACGGCACACTGTTTGAGCGACGACCAGCTGAAAGGCCAAACGCCACACTTCTCACGTGCAGGCCGCGTGCTGCTGTGCTCCTGGAACCTGGAGCACTTCTCCACCAACATGAGCGGAGGGGCGGCGGGGGCAGCGGCGGGGCCCACGGGCAGCTGCTCCGACAGCCGTCTGGCGGCGGAGAAGCTGGCCAACGTGGCAGCCACACTGCGCCACCTGGCGGCCACCGAGGGGGCGGCCGCACCCATCATCGTTGCGCTGCAGGTGCGCAATTACTACCTAACCGGTAATGCCGGTGCCCTGTAGTACGTAGATACGTAGCGCGGACACACACGCCGGCAACGGGGTGGCACAGCATTGCGGTGCGCTCATTGCGGGGCCGCAGGTTCAGGGCGCAACGCTTGAGCCGGAAACTGATAACCTAAGACATGCTCCCGGCCCCAACGCATGCTCTCTGCGGGCTTGCGGGCCATCGTACATAGCATGGGCCTGAGCCTTGCGACGTGGCGTTGGCACGGCATTGCCTCTCCGCAGGCCGCATCCGCACTCCCTTGTTACCCGCGCACCCTGGCCCCCACTACCCCGCAGGAGGTGTTAAGTGCTGACGCCGTGACGCTGTTGGCGCAGCACCTCACCGCCACCTCGGGGCGGGCCTGGGCGGGGGTGACCTCGGACAGGTGGGCAGTGGGGCCGGAGGGCAGGAGTGGAGCTTGGGTGAGAAGTGGAAAGTGTGGAGGCATGGACAGTGCCGCGTGCCTGGTGCAGCCTACACTTTCAAAGCAGGATACGGTACACGGTATGGACAGTGCACACATACCGGTACCACAGATGACCCCCGCGCATACAGTAGGCCGGAACTCGCCTCAACCTGCACGCAAACTTGCTGCCCTTTCGCAGGCCGTTGGGCCGAAGCTACTCCGAGCGGGCTGCCTTCCTGTGGAGCGACGCTCCGCCTTCGGATGCAAAGGGCAAGCAGCCATCCAGCAGCTGCAAAGCCCAAACGGCGGCGTTGGCCGCGTCCCCAGGGCCGGCATGCGCGGGTACCAACCCGCTTGCGGCGTACACCCCCGCCACCATCCCTGCGCCCACGCCCGTCCCCGGGGTCCAGGCCGCAGAAGCCCACACCCACGTCGGTGGAGGGCAGGGCGCGGCAGCTGTGCGGCACCACAACGCGCCACAGCTGCTGGTGGACCCACACACCTGCTTCCAGCTGCTGTCGGAAGAGGACTTTCAGCGGGTCGGTGCGACGCGTGTTCTGTTTTGTGATCCGGTGTTCCGTTTTGGTCTGCGGCAGTGATACCGGGGGCCTGACAGGCCTCAATGACACGAAGGAAACCGGTGCTGCTATACCAATTCCACTTGCTTTACCTGACACATTAACACTCCGGCCCGTACCCTGTACCTCGGCCAGGTCGTGCGGGAGAGCCGTGCCGACGCAACACCCGGCAAGGCCTTCCTGCGCAGCCCTTACTTTGGACTGTTCAGGTGCGGACATGCCTTGGGAACGGGGAGGAGCGAGCTGTATGGTGCACGGAGCCCTACGTCGCCGCTGCCGTGTGGTGAAAGGTCAAAGCCAATGATTGCAATGAACCATAAATGTAGGAGAAGATTGCGTGTTGCGTGAAGCCTTTTAACGTGTTCACGCTACTGTGCGTGTATGGCTGCAGGCTGGGCGCCGCCAACCTTTTGGTGGCTAATGTGCACCTGGCGGCGGAGGCGGCGGCAGCGCGTGAGTACCGTAATCTGTATGAAGCGTTTTTACCAGTAATGCCTCGTGTCTCTCAGCACCAGCCACCTGGAGTAGTGTACATGGCATTGCTGGGGATGCCGGACACTGAACAACAGCGAGCGCCCATTCGTTCTGGCAGGAGCTGCTGTTAAGCCTTGAGTGCGCGTGCAAGCCTAATCGCGTCGTCTGCGCAGTCCTGCAACGCCGCACTGCGTGCTGCGGCTTTAAGCCTCCTCCCTTTCTGGTGAAGCACAAATGTTCCTGCGAGCCTGCGGTCAGTGTTTCCATGTGCTGCCAACTGCTCAACTCACCTCTTGATCCAGGTGCGGAGCTGGCAGCGCTCGACACCCTCGCCGCCGCCATCGAACGCCCCAACCCCTCGCTCTTCCGCCGCCGCCGTACGCTCCTGGGGTGGCTGCGAGGGCGGGCCGCAGCCCGGGGACTGCTGGCAGTGGTCGGCGACTTCAACTGCCCCATGGGCCGCGTCACAGCCTGCGCCACGTGCCCCGTGCCCCAGGCGCCTGCTGGCACCGCCTGTACGGCAGGGCTCCGTACGGCAACTGCGGTACTTGAGGCAGGGGTCGCAGCACCGGCCGTGAGCTCCACTGCATCCCCAGCGAAGCCTGGGGCGCACGTTAAAGGAGTAGGGAAGGAGAAGGGAAAGGGGACGACGGGGGCGGGGACGGGGGCCAGTGGGGGTGCAGGCGGTGGGGGACCAGGTCAGCAACTGCAGGGGTGGGAGGCGTTCCTGGCCAAGGGCTGGGTGAACGCCCTGGGCATCAACTCCAAGGTGCCGCCTCTGCCCGCAGCCGGGGCCAAAGGCCGCACCGGGGACGCAACGGTCTTCGTCACCGCAACACCACCCGCTTCTGTCACCACCACCACCACCTCCCAACCTGCCGCGCGGGCTCCTTGCGGCCCGGCCTCGGCCCCCCAGCCGGCCATTATCGCCACCAACTGGCGTGCCAAGGAGCTCAAGTCGCTCGATGCTGTGTGCGTACGGCAGCACGCGCGGCCGTTAGTCATCGCGTCGGGCGTGTGCCCGCCGCCGCCGTACATCCGGCCGGAGGCGTACCCCAACCACCTGCTGTGCTGGGTGGCGCTGAATGTGGGGCCGCTGCAGGGGGACCCCGGCAAGGTGCGGCAGCTGGCGGCGCCGCGGGTGGAAGCGGCTGGGTGAGGACGTACATGTGCCGGTAAGGCGGAGGAAGGACAGCGAGCATGCACGAGCGGGGAGTCGGTGGTTGTGTGGCGGGCAGGGTGGTGAGTGCTTGCCGCGGGAGGGTTGTGTTGGGAGTTTGTAAGCAAGGGAGGGGGTGCTGGTGAAGTGGTACGGCGGTTTTCGGGTAGTTGATGTGGACGCCGGATGCACTGCTGTCCTTGCGGTTGCTCATGATGGTTGTGGGTGGTGCATGGCATGACTCTGGGGATTACTGTGTGATCTTATTTGGGATTAAAGGGACCGCGGAGCGGCAAAGCAACTGGTGCATATGGGGGAGACTTTCGATTCCAAGTGGACTGGGCGACTGCGGGTGGCCCCGTGGATGACTCCGCGGGAAATCATGTGCGTGCCTTACGAGGGCGATCTTGAACCAAAGCTTTGAGAGTGGGGCACTGCTGTGGGGGCTGCGGTGCGCGAGCAAGCCGAATGCCATGTTGACTGGGGGCCCCTGACGCTGTGGGTTGAGCACTGCACACCTGCTGCTGCAGCGCTCAGCGCGAACTGCAGTGAGCAGACTGCATGTTGGAAAGGACGAGGGATGAAGGTGGTTGAGCGCTTAAGAGCGTTTGGCCAAATAACTGACACAACGCGCACCGCACATGCGATATGTGCATTACCGTGCAAAATGCCATTCAATACAGGGCCGGTCCATGGCTTGTGTCGTAACGAGGACCAAGGCATGTAGCCGCCCACGTCGTCATGGAGTACTGTATGTCGTTCTGCATACCGGGTACAGTGCCTCATCAGGTATATGCCGTTGCCGCCATTCGTTAGCTTGCTGGGTCCCCACCAAACGGCCCACGCACTCTGCTGCAGGAAGCATAAGAGGCTATGGCCACCAGGTGCACAGCACCCCCAGTTGACGATTGCCACAGCTACTATGTGAAACCCACCAATCCCAATCGCAGTATTCCTCTGAACATTGCATGCGAGCAAGCGCTGCAACCACACCACCCTTCTGAACCCAGCCACGTGACCTAGTGGCATTCCGCGCCGGCCCCTGACCGCTACCCCACAACGTTGAGGACAGCCAACACGAGCCCTCCCACAGCCTTCCATAGCTCCTCCTACGCAACACAGACGCTCCAGCACGGCAGCAGGATCGCCGCATGCCTACTTGCTAGTCAGGGCCTAGGCCCCCCGCCCTGTCCGCCACATAGCTGCTCCTACCACAAGCAACACGAGTCCCCCTACGGTACGACTACAATCCTCATATGCGGGTTACGCTTACGTGCGAGTCGCACTCCCACACCAGTAGAACCCCCCTATGCAGACTTGGGTACCGCAGCGCCAGTCCAGTACCATTTCCTTACGCCTACGTGCCGCACCCCCAGTCCAGTAGCACCCCCTTACTCCCCTCTACCCCGCTTACGCCTATTTGCGTGTCAGCGCCCATGCCATGAGCGCCGCGCTTGCCGTACCCATGACCGTGCGCACGGCGTGCAGCGGCCCCCACGCGGCCAGCGTCTGGGCCCTGGCCGCCTCGCCCCTCTCCCCCGCCGCCATGATGGCCTTGTTGGTGGGCATCATGCGCAGGAAGGTCCACGGCAGGGTGCCCAGCAGCAGCGCTGCGCCGCCAAGCCAGCCGGCGCGGGCGGTGGCGGAGCGGCCGGCCTGGGCCAGCGCACTGGCGGAGCCGACCTGAGCGGGCATGGGGTAGGCGTAAAACGTGAGACACCGTGTAAGGCGTCAGGAAATTACGAAATCGCGCGTGCATGAGGAGACAGTTATGTTACTGGCGGTCTGATGGAGGGGGCAGCTGTGAGGATGAGCTGGACAGGTTCTAATCTGTTCTGAACGTGGTGCTGGAAATACGGTGCCCCAGCTAAAGCCCCAGCCGCCCCCTCCCTGCTTCTGGGGTTTGATACAGCTGTGACCCGTGGGACCGGTGAGCCCTCCCGCTAAGTCGTGAACGCCTGCAGCCCGAGGCCTGATTACTGCACAACCCCTACGAGGATGAGCGCGCTTTGCATGCGGGCAATCTTGGGGAACATCTGCGGCAGGCACGGAGTAGTTGGGCGTAAAGCAAGGTTCAGCTGGTCAAGGTTGTGAGCCAAGATAGGACGATGTGGCCATAAATTAATACCTGTGAAGGCAGCGGGGCTTTGCTTCGCGCGCTTCCCTACCACCAACTGCTGGCGAACGTTGACGCTCAACAGAGCACGGGTAAATCGTGCCAAGACACGCAGACGGGGGCCGCTGAAAGCTAAAAGCGTTTATTAATGGCCCTGGCAAGTGGCAAAGAGGAATCCTCCAGTCTGCACCATTTCTCCTGCCCACAGGACACCGGTATGCGCTGACTTGCTTCCGAAAGCCGCGTTTCGCTCACCTTAGTGAAGAAGGCCGTATAGGCTGCTGCACCAGACTCCAAACCTCCAGGGTGTATCACAAACGTGTAGCATGCACAGATGGATGCGAAGGAGACCGCCGACGCTGCGGCAATGCATCCTGGCACGTTCTCGCTTGTTATCGCCGCCATACTCTTAGCTGAGTTGATGATATATGTGACAATCTGATGTTTGTAATGCTGTCGGGTGCCCGGGCGAGCTCATTCAAGCGCTGGGAAGTTCGACAGTTGCGGTTGGCCAGGGCACGGGGCACGGCATCGCACCAAGGGAAGCTGGCGCACATGGCTACACGTTTTACCTCAACAATAACCGTGGACGTCATAACATACATGGCTTACATGTTCTCCGGCAGTAATCGACAGTGCGTGTCCGTCCAGGCCCGCCCTTGCCTTGCCTGCGGGGTCCTCATCCCAACGCGTCCGGCACACAGCTAAGCGTCGTCCGAGCAGACCAATCGACGCGCAGCGCATCCGTGCACCTCACAAACCACTGGGCAATGCGATATGGCACTACCTCGTCCCGATAAACTTCACTGGTGCGCTGGCGGCCATAGGCAAATGGTGTCACGGCATGGTAACAGCCCGTCCCCATCCCCTCCACCGCACACTACCATTGTGCACCACTCAGCCCGTCAAAAGGCACCGGCCAACATACACGTGTATAAGCACACGCTGGTAGAGCACAAGCAGCAAGGAGAGCAAGAAGCCACGCAGCCCAGGGAACACGCGACACGGGAGCGCTTCACTGAACCATAGTCAAGCGCAGGGGAGGGGCGGTGACGGCCTGAGGGCAGCCGCTCCAATAGTGGCTGCGCTGGGTAAGCTGCTGTGGAGGTGCAAGGGGCGGCTGGTGGAGGCCGTGGGCAGGTGCCGTGACATGGAGGTGGGAGGCGTTGACACCAGGCGGGGGGACGCCGCGCTGGAAGTTATGTGCGCGCTGTGCGACGTGCTGCTGACGCGCCTGGACGACGTGGCGTTTGTGCACCTGGGAGGGCACGAGGCTGGAGGCGAGGACGGGGGTGGTGCTGCGGGCGAGGGTGGAGGAGGGACGGGCCGGCAGGGAGGCGGAGGCGGCGATGCGAAGGCGAGTGTGGGCGTGCGCATACGGCGCGTGGCGGTGGGTGCCTGCGCTTGCAAATGTGGCGCGGAGGGCGGCGGCGGCGGGGCACGTCAACGGCGTCAGCCTGCTGCTGTGGCGGACGGTGCTGGCGTGTGGACTGCTGCGACAAGCCGGGGGTGGCGGAGGTGGGGAGAGCAGCGGGGTGCGGAGCAGAGCAGCTGGGCCCTGCATCTATCCACACGAGCATGAGCTGCAGCTGCGGGGGCGCTGTGGCATTGACCGGCGGGGGCTGCTGGCGGGCATTCCTGCTGCGGGATGTGGGGGTGGTGGGGCTGCTGGGGGCGGCGCTGTGGGGGGGGGTTCCAGAGCTGCTGGCGGACGATGA
>VFQN01004328.1_pt1 | contig 18880 bp, 27 predicted proteins | sample 3512371 | NCBI WGS metagenome assembly VFQN01 (sample SAMN10412370, study PRJNA504923) | tailings metagenome | isolation source: Replicate 2 from Balatoc abandoned mine | place: Philippines: Itogon, Benguet | collected 2017-08-28 | reverse complement strand
GTCCCTTCATCCTGGCCCCACCCACCCAACCCCACCCCACCCCACCCCCCCCCCGTCCCATGCACGACCGAATTACCGTGACTGCCGGATTGGCGCAAAGCTAGCCCCACAAGACCCATCCACTCACGCACCCACCCGCAGCACTCGCGACGAGCGTCAGGAGGCCCTCGATGGTAGTCTTGGGCCCTCCTCCGTAGTCGCGCATCAGGCCCACAACGCGGTGCCACTGCTCCTTGCCACCACACTCCGCCATCGCGTACTCCACAACCAGCTGCTTCGCCTTGGACAGCCACTCCTCGTGATGGGCCCAGCCGTTGTTGTCGCACACCGCCTTGGCCAGCCTGACCAGCGGAATGTTTGGGTGGTAGGGCTTGCCACTGGTGGGCCCAACGTTTGCCCCGCCAGCGGTGTACCGCGTCTCGTAGATCGCTGCAACGGCTGACTCTCCGAAGCCGAGGAAGTCCTCGAAGGCCACGCTTTTGATCTTGGCCGCGGCAAAGCCCAGCGCCTTGGCATCCCCCAGGAACTTCTGGTAGGCCCGCTCCATGCGGGGCCCGTCAAGGGCCAGCAGTACCCCCGCCCGCTCCAACCCAAACAGGGTCAAAAACTCTCCCAGCAGGCTTGGGTTGCCCACCCTCAGGTGGGCCTTGTCGTGGTGCTCGCAGCGAAACTCCACGCTGCCGGTGGTCTCGCCCGTGTACGCAACGTGCAGCTGCTTGCCGGCATCGAGAGCGTCTATGACCGCCCCTGCCCACCCCCGCAGCGCCCTGTTTCGCCGCTCCCATTTGCTGGGGTTCTTGATGATGTCCTGCGCGCACTTCACCACGTCGTCCCACTCCACGTAGAACTCAAAGAGGTAGACGAGACCGCGACGAGGTTGGCTGCGGTACTCCTCTCCACGCTCACGGTTGGGGTTGGTGCTGGGCCGATGTACTAGCCGGGGGATGATGGGCTCTGCCCGGATGGCGCCCATGGCGCATGAGAGCAGGCCATGCTCCCGGATGCTGCTGGGCACACCGCATGACTGTGACACCTCCAGGTGCTTGATTGCCGCTTCTAGCTCTATTTTGGTGGTCGCCTGCATGCAGATAACGAGGCAACAGGGTTGTTATGATATGGGTTGGGGTCACTACGCCAAGGGCCGGGATTCAGGAAATGTACGACCAGCTGGCTTACCGCGGGAACTGGCGGGAAGTTCGTGCTCCGGGGCGCGGTAGCTGCTGGACGCGGCAGGGCTCCCTGCACAGCAGCCGCCGAACGCGGCGCGGCTCCCACCTGCATGGCGCCAGGTGAGTGCAGCAGCGTGGGTTAATAGTACGCCATGTGGGTCGGGTCGCTGGGGCAGAGCCCGGGGAAGGCAGGAACATGGGGTCACTCACCAAACCAAGCAATACAAGCGAGGCAGGGGAGCAGGGAGCGAACTCAGCGATCTGGGTGCGCAGATGCGAAGCTCACCCGTGCAGCTGGCGGGGGTAGGGTGTTTGCGGTCTGGGGCGCGGCAACCACCGAACGCGGCGCGGCTCCCACCTGCACGGCGCCAGGTGAGTGCAGCAGCGTGGGTTAATAGTACGCCATGTGGGTCGGGTCGCTGGGGCAGAGCCCGGGGAAGGCAGGAACATGGGGTCACTCACCAAACCAAGCAATACAAGCGAGGCAGGGGAGCAGGGAGCGAACTCAGCGATCTGGGTGCGCAGATGCGAAGCTCACCCGTGCAGCTGGCGGGGGTAGGGTGTTTGCGGTCTGGGGCGCGGCAACCACCGAACGCGGCGCGGCTCCCACCTGCACGGCGCCAGGTGAGTGCAGCAGCGTGTAATAATAATACGCCATGTGGGTCGGGTCGCTGGGCCAGTACGGGGGCATCGTAACGACAAGCAAGTGAGGGTTGATGTGGGTCGGGTACAACAATCCAAGGGGGGAGCGGGAGCAAGGGCAGGCTCACCTCGGCCTTGGCCCTCTTGGCGCTCCTGGCAGCGCTGAGGTCCCAATCATCCTCTTCAGACGAGGGGGTGGGAGCAGCGGTGTCAGGGCGGGGTCCCTGCGCACAGCGGGAGCGGGGCGTTCTGGTAAGCGCGATCTGGGTCGGACACCCAAGCCAAGAGGTGGCGGAACTTACCCGTTGCAGGCGGCTGGGCTTGGCGCACTGCGGCGCAGCTGGGCCACGCGGGGCGGGACCCTGCGGCGCGGCCCCCACCTGCACGGCGCCAGGTGAGTGCGGCAGCACGGGTTAATAATACGCCATGTGGGTCGGGTCGCTGGGGCAGAGCCCGGGGAAGGCAGCAACATGGGGTCACACGAGCAAAGGTCACGGTATACCTAGCAGGCGCCAACGAATGCCCATTGTTTGCGGGAGGGACGAGGCCGCTCACCTGCGGAAGGTACGGGGCCGCCTTGGCCTTGACCTTGGCGTTCCCGACCTCGAACTTGGCCGTCAACTACGCAGTGTCATGGAAGTGTGGCAGTGCGGGTCAGTGCCCATGTGGGTCCTCAGGCCATGGGGGGAGTGGAAACGAGGCCAGCTTACCCCTTGCAGGAAGCTAGGGATCTTGCGCTGGGATCTCATCCTGTGAGAGCGACAGTCTGTTGTCAGGAGCGTTTCGGGCAACAATGCGACTGGGGACCAACAGCATGGCCCAAAGCCTGTTGCACATGGCACGACTTACCTCTCTGTTTTGCTAAGCAGCTCCCGGTAAACGGATCGACGTGATGTACATCAATTTGGCCAGGCTGTTGTGAAGTTAGGCTAGGCTGTCACGAGGCTAGGCTGTCACGAGGGTAGGCTTTCGCGAGGCGTGCAAGCTGTGCTCGTCCCAGGACGCCTATCTGCTCATATGTCATATGGTATCCTAAACATGAGTAAGCCTGAGAATAAGTGCACGCCAGGCAAGTCGTCCAAGGGGGTTGTTGCGCGACAAAGACTGCAATTGCCAGGTGATGTCGCGCTTTGAACAGTTCCTGTTAGAAGACAGAAAGTATACATACGTACATATACATATAGACTTATGAATTTGTGCCACCCGCCATCGAAGGGACGACAAAAAGGGGCAAACTTTTGCAGCACCGGGTCTCGGAGCTCGGTCGCTACCGGCCGGTTGTTCCATACGCTGCCACCGTCTCGTATACGCACGTATTCTACAACGTATGCATGTTTTGTTATACAAACGCTGTGTATACTTGCATCATACGGTTGGCCCAAAACGGCAAGGGGAGCTCCCTGTTGGCGGGAGCTCAGTTCCCAGCAGAAAAAGGGGCTCACAGGCGAGGGTGACCCACATCTGCGTTGGCAAAGGGACGGAACCATGCGTGGCGCGTAGGTTCCAGATGCGTGCTAGGCACGGAACTGCAGATGACCTACATTAGGAGCATGCCAGGTGCCATCGTGCTCTCGTCGGGCGCCAGGCCCGCCCTCCCAACGCCCTCCCAGCTGGCCCCTGCCAGTTTAGGGCACGCTCCGACATCGCACCGTTGAAACGCACACGGCGTCGTAGCTGGGGGAGTAAGCACTGTAGTGTTCCTGCAAGGCTTGGAGCGTCTTGCAGTTCCGGATCTCGTTGTTAAGGGCTCTCACGACCGCTCCCGGCACGCCATCGGAGTAAGCCGAGCGTGGCTCGGCCCTGGTTAGCGCAGAGCGATCTGGGCTGGGACATACATGTTTTGATATGTATGTTGCACAGGTTAAAGGGCGCCGCGAATGGTTGGTTTGCGTCCAGGGCGCGCGTTGCACTTTTGCGCTACCATGGCAGAGCGCCTGGTGGTGCAGGGCAGCGCCAAGCATCGTGTTAAAAGCAGAAAGTATTGTGCCTTTCTAACTATGTAGTGACAACCAGGGCCCTACGTGATTCATAACGCAATTCACGGACATGGTTAGGTTTGCTCCCCGGTCGGGTGTCGTACCACACCCACCACTCAAGAGGCCTGCCAAAGAAGCACGAGTCGCTACTGCCAAGGCCACGTCCCGGCCGTGGCACCACACCGGAATTGAAATCTGACCAGTGTTTACAGGGGAACTGTAGAAGGCATTGCAGTCGGCCGACGCAAGGCATTACTCATCTCGAGGATTGCAACACGAAGAGGGGCGAAAAGCACACCGCGGTGTGCTTGTGATAGCTGCTGTCCAAACTGCGTACCATTAAACATTTTGCAGAGCACCACCTACTGGCACCAGCCCACCATCAGGTGCTACGGGGCCACGCGTGCACCAACGAGGCCTAGCCCCACGCCCTTCCTGCCGCACCCCTAAAGCCGCCCTACTCACGACGCATGGCAGTGCCACGTGAAACCTCGCCTAAGGCACCTCCTCCCGTCTCCCCTATGCCGCCTGGGTCGAGCCCTCCCTCCGCCACGCCACCTGCGCCGCCAGCCCATCCCACAGCCCCTCCACCAGGCGGGCCTCGTCCACTGCCGCCCCGTGGCACACGTACAGCTCCCGCATGTCGGGCAGCAGGCAGGCAGTCAGGTACAGTGCCGGCGCCGCCGCCGCTGCCGATCCAGTGCCGACGCCAGTCGCAAAACCTGCGCCGCCAGCTGCCGCTCCGGGCCCCGCTGCATTGCTCGCAGCGTCGCTGTGGCTGGCGCCGCCGGCGGTGCCGGTGCGGCTGCTGGCTCGGCCGCTAGGCGGCCGGGTCAGCCATGACTTGGCCTGCGATGCAGTGACACAGTGCATGGGTGCTGAGGTGCTGCCGGTTGGTGGCTGGAACGCAATGTCACGCATGCCCAAAGCCCAAACCCAGCGTGGAATGCATGGCACTCCATCGTTTCCTGCTGCAGGACGGTACACAGCTCCAATTCCCACAAGCTCACCTGCTGCTGCGCCATCGCAGACCCGTCTCCACCGCCGCCCTTTGGCCCCGCCTGGCCCTCGCCAGCCGGGCTTACACCCTGCGCTGGCTGCTGCTGTTGTGTTGGCGCCAGCGCCGCCGCCAGCGCCGCTGCGCTGCTGGGCGGCAGCGGCAGCCGCACCGTGATGGTGTGGACCGCCGCCGTGGACGCCATCTCGGGGTGGTACTGCGCGCGGAAAGAAAGGTCTGGCTACGTCGGACGAGGCAGAGTACCGGTATCGTCGCAGGGTACCGGTATCGTCCCAGGCCCCAGCATGTCGTATACGAAGCAGCTTTGGGGCCCCTAGCTTTGGACCCCCTTCGGTTGGTGTTGGAGGACAGCCGGCCGACGCATGAATGGAGAACTGTCCACAAAACAGTTCAGGTACACTTGGGCTGACGTACGCAGGCGTGCTAGCCAGGTGACCGTCAGGTCAACCCCCTAGGCCTAGTGTTCCTTATGTACCCATGCTATGGTGTACGGCCGCTGCGCCCACCTGCCAGGGTGACGAGTCCGCGGTGCCCAGCCGCTGGCCCCCCTCCCGCTGGCTGCGCGCGGCGGACAGCTGCTCGATCTGGTCCAGCGTCATGGTCAGCCTGGAGGCGAAGGAGACACCAGTCAGAATAGTGGACAGAAGAAAACGGGAGGCCAAGTCCCGTACGAACAACGCGCAGTGCACTGTTTGCTTGGACACTGCGCGTCAACTGCAGAGCCGGAATTGCGGTCAACGGCAAACACCATGCCAGCTCCTCCTCGCCCAAGTGATAGGACCTTGTGCTGTACTGTTGCCGCACCTGGCGTGCTTTGGCGGCGCCGCCACTGCGACGGTGTGCACCCCGAAGCGCTGACGGCAGGCCGCCACCGCCGTCCACACCGCCGCCAGCGCCCCCGCGTCGGGTAGGTCCCCCAGGAACCGCACGCAGCCGCCGGGCGCGTCATGTGCCACCACAAACAGAGCGCCCTCCGGCGCGGCAACTGGCTGGGGCGCGGGCGCCAAGCTGTACGACAGCGAGCCCACCAGCCCGCCCGTTGCCGTACGGTGGTACGACATCAGCGCGGAGGCGGCACCGCCGCGGGCTGAGCGGTCGTGCGGGTGGCTGAGGTATGCGGGCAGGGTGTCGTATGCGGTCGAGGGCGTCGGTGCGAGGCTGGTAGGGCCCAGGCAGGCCAGGGGTGGGGCGGCGCCGAAGGGGGTGGGTAGATTGCTTGGGGGTGACGCAGGGTGGGGAACGCTGGACGACGGGCTGGGTGCGGGGAGCCCCGGCGGCGCGTGGTGTACGGCGCCGCCGGGGGGCATCAAGCCTGGGCTGGGTGGGGTGCTCCTGCGTGTGGGCACGCACAGCATGCAAGTGCACCGGTATACCGGTAAACGAACAAAGGGTGTGCCCGCAAACCTCGTCGGGCTCCTCCATCCCTACAAATCGGACTTTGGGTAAAGGAGACACACGCAAACAGCCTAACGTGCCATTTTTCCCAACACACCATGAACGACAGTGAGCAACTACGATTCCCCTCAGCTCACAGCAAATGGGCACAAACGGGCATCCAAGGGGCCCCGGGACGCACCTGTATGAGATGCTGCCTGCACCAATCGACATACTGGCGAGCCCCGCGCCCGTCATTGACGGTGCTGCCGCTGCTGCCGGCCCTGGCCCCGGCCCCGCCGCCCCGCCCCGCCGCCTGGCGGACGACCTATTGCGCGTCATAAGTCGCTGGAAGAGGCTGCTGCCGGGGGGCTTGGCCGAGGTCGCGGCGGCTGGTGGGCGCGTGGACGCGCCTGCATCGTGCAGCTGCGCGGGGACCTCCAGCGAGCGGGCGGTGGAGCTGTAGGCAGCTGGGGCACGGCAGCAGGAGGGCGTGTTGGTGCAAAGAGCCAAGGGGCGCCCAGTGCTAAACATAGCATATGCTGCATAGCGACGCGACGGGAGAGAGCTGCAGCACGCGCGGGTCAGTTAATGCGTCTGCCGGGCTGCCCTCGGCGTCAACATGCTCCGTCCCACACAACCTGCCATGCCACAATGCCACTCCACACGCACCAGATGCCTCCACCAAGCGCTCTAGCTCGGCCCCCATGCCGCCGTGGATCTTGTGCAGCAGCTCAGCAGCGGACAGCCCCTCTAACCGCCCTGCAGTGTTGCAGGAAGGTGTGCCATACAACCATAACGGCAGCATTACAACAGCGTGTTACGATGCAGCGATGTGGCAAGGCCTTCAGCTGCGAGCCTCTGCATATGAGCCTGCTCGGGGTAAAGGAGCATCTCCAGCTGGTACAAATGGCAGGGCGCCAAGCAATGGTACTTCACACCCCGTGTGCACAAGGCAACGCACAGCACTCGCCTGCAAGCTCTTCTTCAATCTCCTCGTCGTACGCCGTCAGCACCACCGCCAGGACCAGGTTGACCGCCGCCGCAACCACCAATAGACTGCGACCCATGGGCTCCTCCGAAACCGTCACCGCCGCATCCGCCTGCATGGCCACCGCGGCCGCCGCCGCCACCGCCGGGCCCCCCGTCGCCGCGCGCCCAGCCGCAGCCGCGGCGGCGGCCGCTGCAGTTGCCGCGGCTCCGCCCCCCGCCATGATGGGCTGCGGCAGGTGTATTATGCGGGTGAGCAGCTGGCACGGCAGGCCGCCACTGTGCTGGAAGACGCCCAGGGTCCACAGCAGCTGCCAGAGCTGCTTGGCGTGCAGCGGGTGCAGGTCGGAGCTCAGCTGCAGCCCCCTGTGGGCAACCAAAAATGGCAGGCAACGTGTGCCACGTAGCGCACAGTAGGAAAACAGTGTAGATATGCCGTTTCTCACACCAGCACCACAGATGAGACGTCTTGACCGGCTGGCACAACGCTGCTGGCACCTCAAGGCGAGGCCCCCACCTGAACATGAGGCACGAGTGCTTGCGGAAGAATGCGAAGGGAGCCCTGCTGTGCTGCGCGGCGTGGTCGGCCGCCAGCGCCGCCAGCCGCTGCTGCAGCTTGGGCGGCAGCGCCAGGTGCAGGCAGGAGGACTGCGGGGTGAGCGGGACAGGGAGTGGGACAGGGAGGTACCACAAGAGGTGTGTGGGCAGTGACGGGTGCCGTACGTAGGCGCCTGAGCAAGGCTAGCATGTCAGGCTGTGCCTAGCACCAGGCGAAAGCGCTTGTCACGTGTGCAGCAGCGTGTAGCCTACGGACGCTGGTGGCCTCGTCGGCAAGCGATCAGCACCCAGTACACTAAGGCTAGCACAGTTCACCCGAACAGGCAAAGCAATGCCGGTACCACCGTGCCCGGGTAGCTAGATACGTAATACCGGGCTGCCTAGCCCGCACCGACCTGGAAGCAGTGCCACGGCGCCATGCGGGCCGTCCAGGCGGGGGAGTCGATTTGGGAGAGCACGCCCTGGAACACGCGGTCTAGGATGGCCTGGTGCGGAGTACGGGGTGCGCGGGGCAGGGAGGGGGCTGTTCAGGGCATAAGAGGGTAGTGCGGGTTGATCATATGGACTGGAATCGCCGCGCGTTGTGAAGCTGTCGGTTGCATGGCCGAAGGGCTCACATGCTACTCCCTTGCCTAGGTCAAAGCAACCCAGAACGCACCTGCGTTTCCGGGTGGAGAGCGAAGCCCGCGGTGCGCGTATCTGGCCAGGGCACGCAGCAAGGGCAGGGGGCAAGGCAGGGCACGGCCAGGAAGTTGATCTGGGTCCGCAAGGATCCATGCGCTTTTGCTGAAAGGACCGTTGGTGATCCATAGGCCCTGTGGCAGCCCCTTTTGGCATTTATGCTGGCAAGCCTACAGCAGTCCGACTAGTTCCAATCCCATTGCCTTCGCTTGCGGCCACACAACCCTCCCTTCGCCATGCCCCTCGCTCGGCCTGTGCGGCACACACCGGGTAGCTGCCCTCCACTTCACCCACATCTGTTCCCCCGCACCCCAGGGTGCCCCCCACCTGCTCCCCAGTGCGCGAATGGCCCTATGAGCAGCACCAGGGTCTCCGCCAGCTGCACCACCAGCTGGTGCGCGGCCAGGGGCGCCACGCAGCCGCCGCGGAGCGCCACCAGCAGCATGCAGGACTGCCGGGGGGAAGGAAGCCGGGAAGACGGCATGCTGTGGGGAAGGATGTTGACGTGCAGTGCATGGGCTGGGGTAATACAACTTGCGTCAGGTCCAGTAGGGCATCGCCCTGTGCCAGCCCCCGGCCCCGTTCAGCAAGGAGCTGTGCCGGTACACCTGGCAGCAGCCGGGAGCGTGCCTGCGCCCATCCGGGCAGCGCACGAAGATCAGCGCGCCAGCCGGCATGGAGGTGTGCCTGGCCGGACGCCAGCGACGTTCTGACAGGCTGCAACAGTGCGCCGGCGCACCTGCAGGTGTGCGGACGCCAGCATCAGCTGGCCGCTGCCCGCCTTGTCCTCCAGCTGCACCACCTTGGTCTGAGGGGGCAGGCGCGACCACGGCAAACAGTGGCACACATTCTGCACGCCTACGTTGGCAAGTCACAACGGCAATCGCTCCGGACACATCTGGGCCACCACGGGAGCTGTTTTTGTGTTGCGCAAGCAGACCTGGCATGCGCGTGTGACATCTGCGCCGTGCTGGGCATGTGTAGGTGTGGTAGCTGACTCGCCTTCTCGCCACATATGCTGTCGAGGACGCCCCGTATGGCCAGGCTTAAGGACTTGAATGAGTTGACGTGCGTCGCCGCGGACCCCGATGGAGGCCCCTCGGACGGGTATGCGTACACAAGCTGCAGGGCGGAGCAAGGAACGATGGCAACGAGACACACGCAGGTCACAGGTCATGACCCCCATATACCGTACAACACAGCCCAGTTGGCCTCTGTAGCAGTGCTCCCGGGGCGTATACCCAGTTGCTGTGCACGGGGTGAATCAGCGGTTTCCTGGCTGCATCCCACTCACGCTATGGTCCTCCTCATCGTCGTCTCCCCTGAGACCTGGGTCCGTGCTGACGATGAAAGCGGCATGCTGCAGCTGGTGGCTTGCGGCAGGCATATGGTATGCTGCCGCAAGCCACCTCTCCGGCTCAATTCACGCTGCAGTGCAGCACTCAGACAAGTGCCCAGCCCTTATCGAACCGGTCAAGTCAACAGGAAAGGTCGATTATCCTCGCAATACGTGCGAAATATGATAACTACAAACTGCTTTTTTAGTGTCTGTAATCTGTAGTGTTGCGCGAAGACTGCAAAGCGGGCCTTCCTTGCATGGGGGTCATCAGTCATCCCCATGCAGGGAAGGAAACATGATTGCTTCAAACACCCCGATTTTATTGAACCCCTCTTAACCGCTCAAATTCATGTAGAGCTCTGCAAGCTTTGCCTGATCTAGACCACGCCCCACTCTGCCCAGTACGCGGAGCTAGAGCTCCCGTCTCCCCTTGAGAAGATGGCATCACCCTCCAAGCGGCGCGAGATGGATGTTATGAAATTGTGAGCAATTCGTCAAGGGGGCAGAGCCGTGCTTGATGTAGGGTTTGGTTGAACCGCATTCTGCGCTGGTTTGGCTGATACCTTCAGGATGATGTCCGATTGGAAGGTGGAGCTCGTCGAAGACAATATTTCAGAATTCCACGTGGAGTTCCACGGCCCCAAGGACAGTGAGTTCGGGCCTTCCGTGCCCAGACTGCATATACGCGCAGCTGGGGGAGACCTGGACATGGGTGCTCCTCTAGATTCCCTCGATTTTCCGCATTGCATTATGGAATAGAGCATATGCCGGGTGGCGCTGAGCAAGGCTCCCCAGGACGGCTTTGTCGACGGGTGTCGTGGCGTGGGGGACGCGGCCGGCTTCGCGTTGCCACCCAGCAGCTGCACGCGCCACCCAGGATGGGTTTGAGCTGTCGCGCTCTGAGCGGGTTGGAGGCAGTTGCCGGGCGTTGTATACAAGTACCACTGGCATCCCCCGGGGGCACTCAACGGCAGAAAGCCTGCAGAAGCGGCTTGCGCATAGCGGTCGGTATTAACGCCCCGCATACTACAACGTGCTGCGATATAGCGGCTGTCGCGCCGCGTTGAGGGGTCGCTGTGGGTGCGCTCGGCCTGAGCAAGCGCTGTCGATGGCCCTGGCAAAAAGCGTTTGCGTCTGAGTCAGTCGCTGCGACGTAGGGCTCCTTGCGTTCTAGGCTGAACACCCATACGCATATACCTTTGCCCGCGATGAGCTCGAGCCCCAGTGGTACACTTCCCAACCGCCGTGGCTAGGTAGCGCGGGCGCAGCCCATACACAGCTCGGGTACTGCGCTGGAACACCTGCCGGGCGGTGCCCAGTACCAGGCTTACATCGCCGTATCGACGTATGAGCAATGTGGTTGCCACAAGCGAGTAAGCATGCATGCCAGTTTGCCAACATACCGGTAGTGCCAAGTTGTGTAATTCTTGGTTTCCCCCGCTGGCAGGTCCGTACGAGGGCGGCGTGTGGAAGGTCCACGTGGAGCTGCCCGAAGCCTACCCCTACAAGTCGCCCTCCATCGGCTTTGTAAACCGTATCTACCACCCAAATGTGGACGAGGGGTAAGTTGCTTCAGTGGGCCGCACAGGGGCAACTGTCCTGCGCCGCAGCCAGGGCCGGTCGGTTTCGCAAGCGTGTCCGTCGGAGCACCTGCAGGCATGACCCGTACGGCAGGCACATCCGTACTGCAGCCCGCATTTCTACCGGCATCACCTGGTTACCCTCTGCCTGTTGCATTGCTAAATACGAAAAATGGCACCCGTACCTGCTGCAGGGCCGGCTCCGTGTGCTTAGACGTGATCAACCAGACCTGGAGCCCCATGTTTGGTAAGCAGGGAGAAGCGGCTGGATGCTACAGATATTGAGGTGCTCGGATGCGCTTTGCACCGTGACGGGATGGTACCGGCTGCCCTTGCTTGGCGGTCATTGGTTGCCGTTTTCGTTGTTGTTGTTGCCTCCCTGGCGCGCTGCCGGTGCGTGCCTGTCCCTTGCAGTGTGGCACGCCGCCCTGGTCTGCTACCAGCGTACCTACACTGGTGTCGTCGGACTCCCTGTGTCCCCTTCCCACATCCACAGACCTGGTCAACGTGTTCGAGGTGTTCCTGCCCCAGCTGCTGCTGTACCCCAACCCCACGGACCCGCTCAACAGCGAGGCGGCGGCGCTCCTCATGCGCGAGCCCCAAGCGTATGCCGGTAAAGTCAAAGGTACGCGCACGTACCTGTGTACGACACGGGGCAAGCCGTGTTGCACAGTTACACGCTTCACTATTAGCACCACCTGTTTGAGGCGAATCCACAGCCCGGCGAATGCCGGAACGAGCAAAGGTTGCGTATGCCAATCTGTACTCGGTTGCTCCCCTGCCGTTGACCTGATCATGCAGATTACGTGCAGCGGTTCGCCCGGCCAGAGCTGCTGTTGGGGCACAACCCCATCGACAACAAGAAGGACAGTGACGACGAGGCGGACGGGGACGCCAAGATGGACGACGGGGACGAGAGCGAGGGGGCGTTCCTCTCGGATAGCGAGGACGAGGACTCGTGAGCAGCCGCAGCACCGGCGGCTGCAACCGGTGCTGGGTTCTACGTAGGAGGGAGGCGCCTGGAAGGAGGTTAGGACGGATGGTTGGAGTTGGAGCCCAGCAGGAGCCGGACCGGCGTGGAGCGCTGTGGTGCGGTGTGGCACCGGCTACCGTGCACCTGCACACCAACCGGCGGGAGCCACTTTTTGTGGTTGACATTGCGGCAAAGTGCTGGTAGGCGTCATTGTTTCCTGTCGTTGCTTGCATAGGCAGCCATGGCGGGGCCACTGGGCGGGGTGGCCTGCACACGGGCTGCCGGCTGCCGACCCGTCCACCCCGCATTCTGGTAGTACGACGAGGCATGGACCACATAAGAAGCGTCATTGCATGTGCGTGCATGCGCCAAGGGTTCAACGGTCGCACCTTTGTGCCGTCCCGTTGGGCGTCGAAAGGTAGCTTGACCCGGAGGGTAGCTGGACCCGGATCTTTACCGTCCTGGGTGAGCGTCCGGCCATGTGCTGCAGGCCCATGGGCTGCTGGTATGCCACAGCGCATATTGATCCCCGCAGTGCCTTCATAAAGCAGAGGCCGCCTAAAAATGCGGACATGGCCGATGGTGGCCGGGTCTTGCAGAGCGCCTTTTGGGAGCGCCCTATGCCCTGCTGCTGAAGCCTAGTGTACTTTACCATACCGTGTACTAGTATGCTTTTTATTCTTCTCCTGTGTGGATTCCCTTTTCTTTTCCGGCAGTGTGTGCACTGGTCATGATCCGTGTACTGTTTTCCTGGCACTGGAAGCGTGAGGCATAGAGCGGGCGGGATAGTGAGGCGCATGGTGAGCCAGGTACTAGGCAGGGTGCGGCGCAGGCGGTGTGAGACGGCGTGGGTGTACCGGATTCGGTTTCATACACTGCCTCGGTTGGTGACGTGCATACGCGTGGGACTGTTGACCGTGCGGGGGCAGCTAAAAGCTGGTCGAGGCCTGGATGACATGAGTGGCATGCTTTGTCACACAAGCAAAGCATGTGCATACGTGCACTGGGTCCGTGGGCGTTGTGGAGGTATGCTGCTTATGAGGTAAAGCAAGGTGTTCCATTACAGTAGCCGGGGCTCTATGCTACCCCCGCAGGCCGCGAAGGCGAGTACTGTCCATCACCCTGTAAGCAGTGCAGTGCAAGCGTGTCGCTGCAGCCGTATTGCATTGGGGCTGCGGCTGGTGCTCTTGGTGAGAGTTCACGGCGGTTTTCCACGCTCCGTGTTGGCCAATCAGTTGGGATCACCAAGCGGGGTCGCCCTTGGGCATATGTGCACCCAAGCCTGGCTAGCGTGTGCGTAGGCCAACTGGTGCTTTGTATAGATGCGCAAGGTCGCGGCTAGGGGAATGTGAACGTATCCACCAGACCACCACGCACGGGACGGACACACTGACATTGAGCTGTTGACCTCCAATCGTACAGCCAGAGGGGTGGTTAACTCCGTGCCCCTGATGGCCTGGACCAGCCCTGTTTTCCGGCTGGGAGGGGCTGGGCGCTGGAAGGCCTAACCTGTAATACCAGGCGTGCACAGCCACTGCACACAGCGTTGGGCATCGGCCTCTGGCTTGAAAAGTAAGTTCTTCGGAGCCCCCAACGCCCCATAGTGCCTCATATGCACGCGTCACAAAGCACGAGTGTGTGGCTTAGCCCGCAAATTTGCCGAGCGACGCACAGCTGGTGTTGCGTTCCGCCTGGTGCGGGTAGTAACAGGCAAAGAAGGAAACAGGCTGCAGCCAGCCCCGGCAGACGGCGCCAGGTTCCAACTACAGCGTTCCGGTACTCAACCACGACTAAAACGTGCGAGGATAGTGCGATATCTGCAGCGTATAATGCTTTTTGTTTTGCAGCACATCACGGGGACTGCATACGCGGGTCAGCGGTCGCGTCCAGGTCGCGTCAGTTGGCGACGCGACCGGCGGTCACGTCGAGGCACGACCGTGCCTCGCTGAGTACATGTGAATGAAATGCAACAGCACTTCTCATGCTATTTCCTGAGGCTTTGGTTAGGGCGCGTCAAGGGGTTGACAAATACGTAACAACTTGCACGCGACTGGTGACCGGCGACCGCAGGGAGCGATCCACGCTTCAGCCGTAGCACACTTCTTCCACTTGATCTCTTCAGCCCGATCTTTCTGCGTCGGTAGGGGATGTCGTCGTTGCCAGGGCTCCACAAGGCGCATTCGCCATCAGTCATGCACCTGGTAAGCATGCCCCCGTTCGGCGGAGGGAGGCCCGCACGGTAGTTCGCCATTCATGTAAGATTTTTATGCGGTATTAAAGGAGCTGCTGATGCAAGCATGAGCCTTACGTGCCTCTGCGCTCAGTCCCACAAGGGTTCCCGTACCCGTAGCTCGCGCCAACGACCCTTGGACTCCCCTTTGTGATTCACCTCCGTCTGTATTGCGCTTGTCGGCCCTCCCTTCCCCACAGACACTACCGGTAGCAGCATGCGTGGTACTCCTGGCAGCTACCCTGGCCAACGCCGTGCCGTGTCCAGATGGCTGCACACAGCATGGCACGTGCAATGAGGAGCTGGGGAGGTAGGTCGGCGCACGGCTTGTGCAGTCCCTCTCCGCCGTGGGTACAATGAAAACTCGCGGCAGAGCTTTGCCCCTGTCATTGCGGACAGGCCGGCAAACGGCACCACCTGCATGTAGGATAGCGGAGTTTCATCACGCCCGCCGACCCGAACCCGCAACACTGTACGTACGGCACCACTACGCCTACCCAAACCCAGCTTGCGCTTCACCCCTGTACCAAACCCAACGCCCCCTATCCACAGATGCGACTGCCCCCGCCACCGCACCGGCCGCGCCTGCGAGACGGAGCTTGATCTAGTTGGCCTGGCTGGCCGCTGCCGCGACGTGGGTCACGACACGGTGGAGGGCTGCGTGTCCGCCACCCTGACCTGCCCCAACCTGTGCAGCAGCCGCGGCACGTGCGTGGCGGGCTGGTGCCACTGCCAGGAGGGCTTCTTCGGCGCGGACTGCTCGCTGTCGCTGGGCGAGGACGGCGTGCCGCAGGTGCTGGCGGACCGGGGCTACAAGATGCGCAGCCGCGGGCCACGTGTGTACATGTACGAGCTGCCGCCAGACATGTGGACGTGGTAAGCATGCCGTACCGTACTGGGCGTGTTGGTGTCTTGGCGCTCGCAAGCCGGCAAAGCCAACATGCCTTCACCTTTCGGTCGCTTGTTCACAGCACTACCACATTAAACGGGCACGTACGGGTGCCAGAACAGTTTGCGGTGAACTCCTGCAGTTCAGGCCGCACGGCATCACCTGTCCTGCCACAGTGCATGTCCCCGGCCTGGTGACCACCTTGTCCGTGCCGTGCCTCCCCTGCTCCTTCCGCAGGCGCAACTACCTCCGCCTGGACCGGCCCACCATGCACTTCTTCACGGAGCGGCTCACCGCCACTGGGGTGCGCACGGGGGACGGAGACAACGCAGACTGGTACTTCATACCCGTCGTCCTGCGCAAAACCAGCGACGGCCACCTGCTGAACGAGGCCATTAGGTACATTTCCCAGGTGCACCCCTGGTGGAACCAGACCGCTGGGCACCGCCACTTCGTTTTCGCGCTAGGTGAGTACATGCCGTGCCGAACTACTGACGTGGACAGGCGGGTCAGTTTGTTTGGCTTGCTGCACGTGTCGGCGTCTTTTGACGGCTGGGTGGGTACCGAGCATGCTCTGCGGGCGCGAGGGCCTGAGAGGACGCCCCTGGGTGCCGTACCGGACATGGGGGGCAGGCACGGGGACGGCAGCTTCGGCCAGCAGCTGTACAGCTTTGGCCAGCGATGCATCCACGCACGCGCCATGACACGCAATGCATGAGCACTACTGCCTGTTGGCCTTAGTCACGTTTGCGGTGCAGTGCAGCTTGTTGTACCAGGGGAGCTAGGCTCCCGGACCGGTACTGCAAGCACGACTCACGTCCAGCATTCTGCGCCCGTACGTCGTGTCAAAGAACCTTCCAAGCCCCAAACATACGCCGTGGCCACCATCCTTCACAACCGCAGGCGACGCGGGGCGCGTCGAGTCGGAGCGCGGCCCCCTAGCCCGCAACGTCACCTTCGTGTCCCACTGGGGGGCGTACAATCCCCGGCCCTTCAGCCACTGGCCCGCCAGCCATCGCAACGCCACAGACGTGGTGCTACCAGTGTTCCTGGGTGCCGGTAAACTGAGCCGCATGGGCATCTTCACCAGCAGGAACCACCCCAAGTTTATGACCATGGCCAAGCCAGAGCTGCGCGAGCGCAACGGCCACTTTTTCTTCTTTGCCGGGTAAGCATCTTCGAAACAAACCATTTGTTGCAAAAAGCAAAGGTCTTGTGTACCGGTACTACGCACAAGCAGGTGCCCATCAGCCCTGCATGACGCCGCATGTAGCACGTGAACCAGCAGGCAGCGTACCTACCTGTGTGCTGCGTGCCACATAGCTACCGGCAGTGGCACGCTGTAGTGTACAAGAGCACGCCAGCTAAGTATCAGCACCTGCCTGCTCCCAAATACCCACCAGGCGCATCTGCGGCGACCACTCTAAGCCACGGCAGGACGGCGTGTGGCCCCACTGCGTCACGCAGCGCAGCAGCGGTTACTCGGGAGGTGAGGCCGCCTGCTCGGGCACCGTTAACCCACAACACCAGCGCCATCCCCGGTACATCCAGCGGCACCCACTGCCTTGATTGTGACCTCAAGCCACCTCCATCCAGCTCATTGCAGACTATGGCGTGGCGTTTTGCTTGGCACACTGGTGTCTACTGGCAAGGCAAACATGGCAAGCCCCTGCCCCTGCCCCCACGGGCCTTGACCAACATGCGGTAGCGCTGGGGGTCACCTGGTCAGCCCTGGGCACGCACCGCCGCCCTTGTTCGGTACATGTCGGCACGCGTCGGCATGTGTCTTGGTGGCACGTGCCTTCAAGTACGCACCCGCTATGCCCCCCATGCATGGCTGACGGAAGCTGCTGTGGGCGTTGTGTTGTGACGCAGGCATTCGACAGCTGGTGCACTTCCACCACTGGAACCGCACGGGCTACTTCATCCAGATGGGCGACCAGCAGTACGGCAAGTCCCTGCTGACGAGCAAGTACTGCTTCGGCCCCATGGGCGGCGGCCACGGGCAGCGGCAGATGCAGGCGGCGCTGGCGGGCTGCGTGCCGGTGGTGATCTCGGACGGTGTGCTAGAAGCCTTCGAGCCGTACCTGGACTGGAACGAGTTCGGGGTGCGCGTGCTGGAGAAGGACATCCCCAGGATGCATGAGATCCTGGAGGCCATTACACCGCAGGTAAGCGGTTTCTGCACAGCTCTTCCTGTCACCAGGATCCTTGGCCGACTCGGGGCTGCCAATCAATTAAAGTGTTTTGGCTCTTGGGCTAAACTGAGTTGCTGCTCTCGCGGTACCTCCGCAGGAGTACGAGCGCAAGGTGACCAAGCTGCGCTGCGCCGCACAGCACATGGCGTTCAGCACCTTCACGGGGGCCTACATGGGCGAGAGCGGGCGGTACGACGCCTACGAGACCCTCCTGGAGGTGCTGCGGGCCAAGGCGGCGCACCCTCACGCGGCGCCCGAGGAGCTGCGGCGGCTGGACCCACGTTTTGACGCGTTCCTGGACTGCAGGAAAGACGAGGAGGAGGAGGAGGAGCAGGGTGCTGGTGCGCTGGCAGCAAAGGGAAGAGGTAAGGAGCAGCAAGAGGCAGAGCCCGACCGCGGCGAGGATGGGGATGCTGTGGAGGAGGAGGCGCAGAAGGCGAAGGGGCTGGAGCTGGTACAGGAGGTGCGGAGGAGCAGCAGGCGTGCGATGCGTGGGGATGACAGCAGCAGGGAGCGGGAGGACCTGGATGTGGGCAGCGGTGTCGGCAGGGGTGGTGCGGGGGGTGGTCGCCGGGTGCGGGCGAGCGGTGCGCTGATGACAGGGGCAACGGGGGCCGCGGGCAACGTCACGGAGGCACTCATGCGGAAAAAGCCGCTGTGCAGCGTGAGCCCGTTTGATGCCGGGGACTCCGATGCGGTCATGTGCGGACAGCTGATGAAGGGCTTGCGGCGGGCGTACGGCGGGCTCATGTGCGCGTGGAGCCCAGAGGACATGGCCTCCTGCCCGCGGCCGTGGGCGTAGTGTTCCACAACCCGTCACCGTCTGTTTGGCAACCGACATACAGCAGGTGTTGCCTTAAGAGCGGAACTAATAAGGATGGGTGCTGAGATGAGGATCTGGTCAACGGCTATCGCTCATGAAAGGTAGCAGCAATCATTGACCGGCAACTTGGCCCTAGCAGAAAGCAGCAGCGCACTACAGGGGTACCGAAGCGCCTGTCAGTGGGGCACCCTCGGGCTGGCGGTTTCGGGGCATTGGCCCTGCGAGAAGACGTACAGGCACGCCACGCCATGTGAGCGCGCAGGCTTGCCCTGTCCGTCTTGTACCCGCCAGAACAGAAACAGCATCCATGACTGCTGGCGGCTTCCTCCGGCGGTACCACCCCTGGCGGTGTTCACATATCCATCTACCTGCCAGGGGCCGTGGCTGGGGGTGCGGGTGCTGCCACCAGCACTGCAGCGTGTGGTGGCGGCGCTAGGCCA
>VFQN01004327.1_pt1 | contig 18883 bp, 21 predicted proteins | sample 3512371 | NCBI WGS metagenome assembly VFQN01 (sample SAMN10412370, study PRJNA504923) | tailings metagenome | isolation source: Replicate 2 from Balatoc abandoned mine | place: Philippines: Itogon, Benguet | collected 2017-08-28 | reverse complement strand
GGGGGGTCGCTTTTCGACCGGCAGGAAGGGGTCGCTTTTCGACCGTCATTGACATCGGGCTGCTGACGGCCGCCGTCGCCCTGCTGATGTTCCTGATCCTCACCCAGCAGGCGCTGCAGAACGGCCTCATCACCGCATTCGTCGGCGCCATCGAGCGCCAGTCCGCGCCCGTCCTGGTGTACTCGGTGGACGGCCAGAGGACGCTCCAGGGCAGCGTGATCCCGCCGGCGCTGGAGCGCACCGTCGCGGCGGTCCCCGGTGTGGCCGACACGGGGCGGATCGGCCAGGGCACCTTCACCGTCTCCGTGGACGACGCCGGGCGGTCCGATGCCGCGCTCATCGGCTACGACACCCCGCGGCTTGGCGGACCGGACGCCCTGAGCGCCGGGCGGATGCCCCGCGCCCCCGGGGAGGCGGTGGGGAGCGACGCGGACTTCGCGCTCGGCGACCGGGTCGCCGTGGTGGGGGCCGCGGACGGACCGCGCCTGCGCGTCGTGGGCCTCGCCGAGGACGCCCAGATCCAGGTGACCCCGACGCTCTTCGTCTCCTGGGCCGACTACGTCGCCGCCACCCGGGCGGCGAACCCCGACGCCGGCACCGTGCTGCCGAGCGCCCTCGGGGTGGAGCCGGCGCCCGGCGTCAGCCCGGAGGAGCTCACGGCGCGGATCGACGCCGCGTCGGAGGAGGCCGACGCGCTGACCCGCCGGCAGGCCGCCGAGGAGACGCCCGGGGTGGCCGACGTCCGGCGCTCGTTCGATGTGATCTTCCTGCTCTTCGCGCTCGTCGTGCCGCTGGTGACCGGCCTGTTCTTCCTGATCATCACCCTCCAGAAGGCCCGTGCGCTGACGCTGCTGCGCGCCATCGGCGCGCCCGCCGGCGTGCTGGTGCGGTCGCTGCTGGTGCAGGTGCTGGTCGTCATCGGCGGTGGCGTCGCGGTGGGCACGGCGCTGTACGCGCCCCTGTCGCAGGCGACGGTCGGCTCCCTGTCGCTGCGGTTCGATCCCGGGGCGGTCCTGCTGTGGGCGGCGCTGCTCCTCGGGCTCGGGCTGCTGAGCGCCGTGGCGGCGGCCCGGCGGGTGCTCGCCATCGACCCGATCGAGGCCACGACGGGTGGGGGCGCCCGGTGAGGCTCGCCCTGCGGGAGCTGCGCCGCCGTCCCGGGCGGTTCGTCGTCGCCACGGCGATCCTGACCCTCATCGCCCTGCTGCTGATGTTCCTCGGCGGCCTGCTCGACGGGCTGACCGCCGGGAGCACCGGCGCCCTGCGCGCCCAGCAGGGCGAGCTGATCGTCTACTCGTCCACCGCGCAGGACTCCCTGGTGCGCAGCCGGATCGAGCCGTCCGTCCGCGCGACCGTCGAGGAGGCCGCGGCCCCCGCGACGGTGGCGGGTCTCGGCAGCGTCCAGCTCGGCGCACGGCTCGCCGGGCGCGGCCCCCGCGACCTGGTCCCCGTCGTGCTCTTCGGCTACCAGAGCGCGCCGAGAGGCCTGCCGGACGCGGTGCCCGGTCCCGGGCGCGTCTACGCCGACAGCTCGCTGCGGGCCGAGGGCGTGACCACGGGCAGCATCCTGCGCCTCGGGCCCGCTCGCTCCCCCGTCGAGGTGATCGGGTTCCTCGACGACAGCCGCTACTCGGGCCAGGGGACCCTGTGGGGCTCGCTCGGCACCTGGCGCACCGTGCTCGCGGCCAACCGGCCCGGGGAGCGGGTCGGCGCCGGCGTCGTCCAGGCCCTCGTCGTGGGAGGCACGGCGGAAGCGCAGGCCACCGCGGACGCGATCGAGCGGGCCGGCGCGGGATCCGTCACGGCGCTGACCATCCCCCAGGCGATCGACGCGCTGCCGGGCGTCGCGCAGCAACGCACCGTCTTCAACCAGATCATCGGAGTCACCGTGGTCATCGCGCTGATCGTGGTCGCGCTGTTCTTCGCCCTCATCACGGTCGAGCGCACCGCGCTCTACGGCGTGCTGAAGGCGATCGGGGCGAGCTCCCGGACGCTCTTCGCCGGGGTCCTCCTCCAGGCCGTCGCGGTGACCCTCGTCGCCTCGGCCGTCGGCGTCGCCGCGTCGCTCGCGCTCGACGCGGCCATCCCCCCGGGATCGATCCCGTTCACGGCCACTCCGGCCCGGCTCGGCGCGAGCACCGTCTACCTCCTCGTCGCCGCGCTCGCCGGCTGCGCGTTCTCGCTGCGCCGCGTCCTCGCGATCGACCCGGCATCGGCGATCGGAGGCGATCAGTGACCGGGACCAGCACCCCCTCCGCCCACCCCGCTCTGCGGATGGAGGGCGTCCGCAAGACCTACCAGGTGGGCGACACCGAGGTCGTGGCGCTCGCCGGGGTCGATCTCACGGTCGGCGACGGCGAGATCATCGCCCTGGTGGGGCCGTCGGGCTCGGGCAAGACGACGCTCTGCTCGATCGCCGGGGGCCTGCTCGCCCCGACCGACGGCACGGTGATCGTGGGCGGCGAGGACATCTCGGGCTACGGCCCGAAGCAGCTCACGGAGTTCCGCAGGACGTCGGTCGGCTTCGTCTTCCAGACGGTCAACCTGATCCCGTTCCTCACGACGCGGGAGAACCTGCTGGTGGTCGACGAGATCGGCCCGCGCACCGGCGCGCGGGGCCGCGCCCGCGCGGACCAGCTGCTCGAGGAGCTCGGCCTGACCGACCGCGCCGGGAACCTGCCGGCGCAGCTCTCGGGCGGGCAGCGCCAGCGGGTCGCCATCGGCCGGGCGCTGATGAACGAGCCCGGGATGGTGCTGTTCGACGAGCCGACCTCGGCGCTCGACACCGAGCTCGGCGACCAGGTGGTCAAGCTGATCCGCCACGAGATGAAGTCCCGGGGCACGGCGGCGGTCATCGTGACCCACGACGACCGGATCACCCACTACGCCGACCGCGTCGTCAGGATCGTGGACGGGCGCATCACCGACCCCGGGAGCCCCTCCGGGGCGTGACGGCGGCGCCGCTCGCCGGCGGGGCCCAGGCCGCCCGGCTCCGGGCGGTCACGCTCTCCGCCCCGGCATGGGTCGGGGGCGTGCCCGGGCGCTAGGCTTGGCCACGGTCCGCGACCCGGAGTGCGCGATGGGCGAGCGTCGAGACGGCCTTCGGCCCGGCCGTGACGCGGCCGCACTGGTCGGCGACGCGATCCTGTCGTCGCTGGAGCACCTCGTGGCGCGGCTGCACCAGGACGGCCCGGCGGAGGGCGCCCCCCGCGACGCGACAACGGCGGCGGCCCCACCCCCCGCAACCCGCAGCCCCCCGGCCCCGCCCGCCGCCGTCGCCGCGTTCGCGGGTGCGCTGGTGGCGGCGATGGTGCCCGCGATCCTCCGCCGGCTCGATCCCGACCAGCTGGTCGACTGGGTGGGCGTCCAGCGGGTCGTGGACCGCGTGGACGTCCAGGGGATCGTCGATCGCGTGGACCTGGACGCGCTCGTGGCCCGCGTCGACGTGGACGCGCTCGTCGAGCGGCTCGACGTCGACGCCATCGTGCGGCGGATCGACCTCGAGGCGGTGACGCGTGAGGCGCTGGAGGCCGTCGACATCGGCGACGTCGTCCGCGAATCGACGGCGACGATCGGCTCGGACATCGTCGAGGACGCGCGCGCCCAGTCGATGCGCGCCGACGCGCTGCTCGCCCGGGGCATCGACCGGGTGCTGCGACGGCGCGGCCCGCGCCGGACCTCGTTGCCGACGGATCGCGGCGCGTCGTGACCCGCCTCGCCAACCGGCGCGAGATCCGCGGGATGCAGGGCGGGCGGGCCGGCATCGTCTCCCGCGGGCTGGCCGACGTGATCGACCTCGTCGCCGTCGTCCTGATCGCCCTCCTGATCCTCCTGGTGGCGAGCGCGGTGCGCGCGCTGTTCAGCCGCAGCCTCGAGTTCGTGAGCGTCCCCCAACCGGGCCGCGCCGCCCTGGCGGCCCTCCTCCTGGTCGCGTACCTCGGCTACGGGTGGGGCCTGGAGGGCCGCACGCTCGGCAAGACCGTGATGGGCCTGCGGGTCGTCGGCGATGACGGCGCCGACCTCTCGCCGGCGCGGGGCCTGATGCGCGCCCTGCTCTACCTCGTGTTCCCCCCGGGGTTCCTCTGGTCCGCGGTCAGCGGCCGCAACGCATCGCTCCAGGACCTGGTCCTTCGCACCTCCGTCGTCCACGACTGGGGCTTCGCCGCGCAACCGGGGGTCGTCAGCCCTCCCGGGTCGCCGGCGGGGCGGACGCGGGGCGCGCCGCCGGGCGCACGCCGGTAGCCCTGCGGCCCCCCGAGCGACCGGCGACCAGCTCGTCGAGCATCTCCTGCATGCGGGACTCGACGCGCCGGTAGCAGTCCACCAGGACGCGCCGGTCCCGGAGGTCGGCGGACGTGACGCCGCCCAGGTCGATCGGCTCGCCCACCCGGATGTCGATCCTGACCGGGAACGGGACGTTCGAGGGGAAGCCGACCGCCAGCCCCCACGGCCAGGAGAGCGACACCGGAACGCAGGGGAGGCCGCGGCGGTCGAGCCCGAGCCAGCGGGCGAGCCGGGCCCCGTCGTCGAGGACGATCAGCGTCTCGTGTCCGCCGGCCGCCACGAGCGGGACGATCGGCGCGCCGTACCGGACGGCGAGCTTGATGAAGCCCGTCCGGCCCATGAGGTCGACCTCGTTGCGGCGGCGGAAGCTCCGGTAGACCTCGTCGGCGCCGCCCGGGTAGACGAGGATCACGGCGTCGCGGTCGAGGACCTCCATGGCCTGTCGGGGATGGGCCCGGATCGCCCCGATCTTCATGGCGTGGACGTTCAGGTAGGGGATCCGGAAGAACGCGGGGTGAGCGAGGCCGTAGACCGGCGTCTCGACGCCGCGGGTCGTCATCCAGGCGTGGAGCGTCATCGAGGTGTCGGGCGTCATGACGCCCCCGCTGTGGTTGCCCACCACGAGGGCGGGCCCCGAGGTCGGCAGGTTCTCGAGGCCCGTCGCGGTGACACGGAAGTAGCGCCGGTACAGCAGCTCGAGCAGGGGCAGGAGCTCCCGGATGTAGGCCGGGTCACGGCGGTCCAGGCCGGTGCCGTCGAAGCGCGCCGGATTCTCGAGGAACACGCTGGCTGGAAGGGACATCCGCGCACGGCTCCCGCCGGGGTACCCGAGTCTAGTCCGGCCCGGTCGGCCGGCGCGGGCATCCGGAGGGGTTCCGGGCGCGGTCGATGAGCCCGAGCAGGTGGCGGGCGATCGCCTCCGGCTCGGGCGGGCACCCCGGGATGCGCAGATCGACCGGCAGCACGTCCTCCACCCGACCGGCGAACTCGGCGGGATCGCCGAGCAGACCGCACCCCAGGGCGCAGTCGCCGAGCGCGGCCACCAGCCGCGGCTCGGGCATCGCGTCGTAGGCGATCTCCAGCGCCCCCCGCATGCGGGTCGTGACCGGCCCGGTGACGAGCAGCACGTCGGCGTGCCGCGGCGAGGCGGTGATGGAGAGGCCGAAGCGCTGCATGTCGTGGAACGGGTTGGAGGCGGCCTGCAGCTCGTGCTCGCAGCCGTTGCACGAGCCGGCGTCGACGTGGCGCAGCTGCAGCGACCCCCGGCGGGGCGCCGGGAGCGCGATCCGCGACCTCTGGCGTGCGAGGTGCCGCAGGAGGAGGAACACGGCTACCGGTCCACGCAGGCGTAGCAGAGCTCGAAGCTCTTGTTGACGAGCGGGAAGTCGGGAAGGATCGCCCCCGTCGCGGCGCGCGCGACCGCCGGCCAGTTGGCGTAGGAGCCGGTGCGCAGGTGGACCCGGCGCAGCCGTCCGCCATCGAGCTCGACCGCGCACACGGTCCGGCCCCGCGCCCCCTCGACGCGGCCGACCCCGTGGGCGCCGCCCCCGCCGGCCGCGGTCGCGCCCCCCGGCGCGATCGGTTGCGACAGCAGCTCGTCGAGGATGTCCAGGGCCGGGCCGAGCTCCACCGCCCGGGCCTCCATGCGGGCGGCCACGTCGCCCGTCGCCTCCTCGGGCATCGCGGCGCGGAACCCCGGATAGCGCAGGCGCGGGGAGTCCTCGCGGACGTCCCCCGCGACGCCGCTGGCCCGCGCCGCCGGGCCCACCGTGCCGAGGCGCAGCGCCTCCTCGCGTGGGAGCGCCCCCGTTCCGCGCGTGCGGTCGCGCAGCGACGCGTCCAGGAGTAGCTCTCGCCATGCGCCGGTCGCGTCGGGCCGGAGCGCGCCGAGGGCCGCGCGGGCGGCCGTCGCCGCGGCGGCGGTGACCGCGAGGCGGTTGGCCCCGACCGTGACCGACCCGAACATGAACCGGTGCCCGGCGAGCCCCTGGGCGATGCGCTGCGCCCGCTCCTTCAGGCTCGCGAACACCATCGCCCCGGGCGCGAGGCCGACTCCCGCGCAGATCTGCCCCAGGTCGTTGAGGTGGTTCCAGAGCCGCTCGAGCTCCAGGAGCAGGGTGCGGGCCCGGCGCGTCTCCTCGTCCGGCCACAGCCCGCGGGCCTGCTCGACCGCCTGGGCGAAGGCGACGGTGTCCGCGACCGCGCAGCCCGCGCACGCACGCTGCACCAGGGGCAGCGCCGCGCCGGCGTCCAGGCCCTCGGCGGCGCGCTCGAGCCCCCGGTGCTTGTGGAAGAGGCGCGCGTCGACGTGGAGCACGCGCTCGCCCACGGTGTGGAAGCGGAAGTGCCCCGACTCGATGACCCCGGCGTGGATCGGTCCCACGGCCACCTGGTGGACGTCGTCGCCGGCGACCGCCGTCATCCACGCCGCGGGATCGGCGGGGTGATCGACCAGCGCGCGGTGATCGCCGCCCTCGAACCCGACCCCGTACAGGTCGCGGGCCTCGCGCTCGTCCCAGCCGAGGGCCGGGACGAGGTCGACCAGCGAGGGCGCCGCACCCGCCGGCAGCGGGCACCGGATCAGGAGGGGCCCGTCGGGGAGCGCGACGACGCACCGCACCTCGGGGACGTCGTCGGGGCCGACGGCGGCGAAGAGCGCCTCCACGATCCCGCCGGCCGCCTGGACGCGCCCGACCCCGTCGCGCAGGCCCCACGGCCCGATCGTGGTCACGCGCAGCTCGTCCCGGCCGGCCGTCACGCCCCGCCCCCGACGGCGCGGACGAGGTCCGAACCGGGCAGCGCGTACGCCACCACGCTCAGCGCGAGCAGGACCGCGAGGCAGACCATCGCCGTCGCCGCGATCAGCCGCGTGCCGCGCGCGCTGCTCGGCCGCCGCCCGGAGGGCCGGCCCGCCAGCCCCTCGACCAGCACGTGGGCCATCCCCAGGAACCCGAGGGCCAGCAGCACGGCCGCCAGTGTTCCCGCCCACACCAGCCCGGCGGCGAAGCCCCCGGAGAGGATCAGGATCTCGCTGAGGAACAGCGGCGAGGGCGGCAGCCCCGAGAGCGTGGCCAGGCTGAGCCCCACGGCGCCCGCGATGGGCGGGCTCTGCGCGACCAGGCCGCGGGGGGGCCGCCGCCCCGCGGCCGGCTGGTAGCGCAGCAGCGGCACGGCCGCCGAGAACCCGAGCGCCTTGGCCACGCCATGGGCGAGGACGTGCAGGAGGGCGCCCGCGGTCGCCAGCGGGTGCATGAAGCCGATCGCGAGCGCGAGCACGCCCATGTGCTCCAGGCTCGAGTAGGCCAGCAGGCGCTTCCACGGGAGCGGCCGCCACAGGAAGGGCACCGCGACGGCCAGCGACACGAGGCCGAAGCCGACGAACAGGACCCGCACCGCCTGGGTGCCCACGGCGGGCTCCATCGCCAGGGCCAGCCGCCACGCGACGAGCGCGACCGTCGGCAGGAGCGCCGCGGAGAGCAGCGCGCTCACCGGCGGCGGTGCCTCGCTGTGCGCGTCCGGCAGCCAGTTGTGGACCGGCGCCCAGCCCACCTTGGTGGCCAGCCCCGCCACGATGAGCACGAACGCGGCGAGGGCCGGCGCGCCGTCGAGCGCCGGCGCGCGATCGGCGAGCGGCCCCCACTCCAGCACCGCCAGGGACGCCTCGCCGGTCGCCGCGGTGGCGTAGAGGACCACGATGCCGAACAGGGCCACGGTGAGGCCGACGCTCGTGAGCACCAGGTACTTCCAGCCGGCCTCCAGCGCGCTCCGGCGGCCGCTGAACGCGACGAGCAGGGCCGACGCGGCCGTGGTCGCCTCGACGAGGATCCACGCCACGCCCAGGTTGTTGGCGAGGGGCACCGCCAGCAGCGCGGCCCAGAAGAGGAAGAGCGCGCCCCAGTAGACGTGCCGGGTGCGGACCGCCCCGCCGCGGGAGCTGGGGTTGGCCCGCAGGAAGGCCGGCGAGAAGGCCGCCGAGGCGGCCCCCACCGCCGCGATCGTGACGAGGAAGACGGCGCCGGGCGCGTCGACGATCCACCACGAGCCGGTCGCGGTGTCCCCGGCGTCGACGACGGCGATCACGGCGAGGACCACGGCCGGCACGGCCGCCGCCAGGCCGCCCCACCGCCCGGCGCGGTCGGCCCCCGACGCCGTGCGGCAGGCGAGCACGACGACCGCCGCCGCGATCGGGGCGAGCGGGACGACGTGGGCGAGCGCCGCGACGGCGTCAGCCACGCATCCCCCTGAGCACGTCCGAGTCGGTGGTGCCGAAGGCGGAGAGGATCCGGCGCTGGAGGACGGCGGCCACGGCGATCAGCAGCACGAGGTCGAACGCGACCCCCAGCTCGACGACGAGCGGCAGCCCGCCGCTGACGGACACGGCCGCCACCGCGATGCCGTTCTCCGCCACCAGGAAGGCGAGCACCGCGAACAGCGTCGGACGGCGCACGAGCGCCAGCGCGAGGCCCGTGGCGAGCAGCGCGGCCGCGGCGTCCTCGGCCGCGCCGCTCTCGAGGCCGTAGGCGGGGACGAGGGCGGCCATGGCCAGGGCGAAGGCAACGGTGCCGCCGACGCGGACGAGCAGCCCCGCCTCCTCCCGATGGGGGCGGGCCTCGGCCGCGTGGCGGATGCCCGCCACGACGATGGCGCCCACCACGATCGCCTTCACCATCAGCAGGCCGGCGGCGACGGCGAACTCGACGCCGCGCCCGGGGGCCATCGCGAGCGCGGCGGCGCCCACGAGCACCGTCTGCGCGGTGACCAGCGCCGCGGCGACATGGGCCCGCGCCGCGACCGCCCCGATGCCGAGCGCGACCATCAGCCACACGACCCAGCCGCTCACGCCCCGCCCCCCGCGGCCCAGCTCACGAGGCCGAGCAGCGCGACGCCGGCGCCGGCCAGCAGCAGGCCGGGGACGCGCAGCAGGCGCATCTTCGGCTGCCAGCTCTCCATCACGGCGAGCGCGCCGACGAGCAGCCCCACGGACGCCGCGACGGCGAGCAGCCCCGGCCAGGGGGACGAGGGATGCGGCATGAAGATGCCGGCGGCGAGCACCAGCACCACCCAGTGGCGCGCGGCGGAGGCCCACTGGAGGTAGGCCAGGTCCCGCCCGGCGTACTCCAGCAGGGGGCCCTCGTGGATCATCGTCAGCTCGAGGTGGGTGTCCGGGTTGTCGACGGGCTGGCGCCCGGTCTCGAGGAGCACGACGACCCCCATGGCCAGCGCCCCGCACCAGTGGGAGGGCTCGGCCCAGACGGCGGCGCCGGAGGTCGCCGACCAGATCTCGCGCAGATCGGTGGTGCCGGACGTCAGCGAGGCGAGCAGCACCACCAGCACCAGCAGCGCCTCGCCGAAGACCGCGAAGGTCAGGTCGCGCGCGGCCCCCATCAGGCCGAACCCGCCGCCCGTGTCCCACGCCGAGAGGGCCATGGCGACGCGCGCGAGGGCCAGCAGGCCCACCACGAGCAGCAGGTCGTTGCCCACGGGCCCGGCGACGCCTCCCCCCGCGACGGGCACCGCGAGCAGGCACACGCCGAGCGCCGCCGCGACCACCGGGGGGGCCGCGCGGTAGGCGATCCCGGCGCCGAGCGGATCGACCGCGCTGCGCCGCCAGAGGCGGCGCAGCTCCCGGTAGGGCTGCAGCGCGCCCGGGCCGCGGCGGCCCTGCAGGCGCGCCTTGACCGCCTGGACCCCTCCCGGGAGGGCCGGGGCGAGGCCGACGCCGGCCACCTGGGCGCCGAGGACGACCGCATCCGAGGCGCTCATCCGAGGGCCCCCATGCGGGCGAGGGCGAGGAGCGCGGTGACGAGGGCCACGAGATAGGCGATGTACATGCGCAGGCTGCCCGACTGGAGCCGCCGGGCGGCCGCGGCGCCGGCCATCGCCAGCCGCACCGCCGGCCCGTAGAGCAGCGAGTCGAACAGGTGGGGCACCGCGCCGCGGTGGCGCACCTCGCGCACGACGCCGCCCCGCTCCACGACCTCGACCTCGCGCTCCGGTCGCAGCACCGCCGACAGCGCGAGCAGCACGGGCTTGGTGAAGGCCGCGGACGTCCAGGCCAGCCGGGGGTCCGGCGGCTGCCCGCAGATCCAGACCGGGGCGGCGGCCGCGGTCCGGCGCCCCCGGGCGAGCAGGAGCAGCGCCGTCGCGAGCGCCAGGGCCAGGGCGACGCCGAGCGTGGGCAGCGAGGTCCCGGCGACCGAGAGCCCGACGCCGGGCGCGAGCGTCGCATCGCCGGGGCCGAGGTCGACCAGCGACGGCAGCAGCACCCCCGGGGCGAGCCCCAGGGCCACGCATGCGGCCGCGAGGGCCACGACCGCGGCCCGCATCGCGGGCCCGACGTCCGCCGCCTCCGCACCGCGCGCGGTTCGGGGAGGGCCGAGCAGCACGAGGCCGATCACCTTCGCGAAGCAGATCGCCGCGAGGCCGGCGGTGGCTCCGAGGGCGGCGGCGGCCAGGGCGCCGCCCAGGGCGATGCCGACGGCGTCCTGCCGGCCCAGGCCGAGCAGCGCCTGGAAGGTCACCCACTCCGACGCGAATCCGTTCAGCACGGGGAGGCCGGCGATGGCCAGGGCGCCCACGAGCATCGCCGGGCCGGTCCAGGGCATGCGGCGCAGGACGCCCCCCAGCCGATCGAGGTCGACCCCGCCGGCCGAGCGGTGGATCGACCCGGCCCCGAGGAACAGGAGCCCCTTGAAGAGCGCGTGGTTGAGGGCGTGCAACAGGGCGGCCGCCAGGGCCAGGGAGGCCCAGCCGTCCTCGCCGCGCCCGGCGAACAGCGCCGCCGCGCCGAGCCCCAGCACCACGATGCCGACGTTCTCGATCGTCGAGAAGGCCAGCAGCCGCTTGAGGTCGCGCTGGAAGAGCGCATAGAGGATGCCCGCGAGCGCCGAGAGGCCGCCGAGCGTCAGGAGCGCGGCGCCGACCCACACCGGCGGGCCGTCCAGCCACTCGAGCGCCAGGCGGACGAGGCCGTAGACCGCGACCTTCACCATCACGCCCGACATCACCGCGGAGATGTGGCTCGGAGCGACGGGGTGGGCACGGGGCAGCCAGGAGTGCAGCGGCACCAGCCCGGCCTTCGTCCCGAAGCCGATCAGGCCGGCGACGGCGATGAGCGTCGCGACCCCGGCGGGGGCGCCGGCGAGCGCGGAGGGGTCGGCCAGCGCGCCCTCGCGGGCCAGCAGGAGGAGCGCCACCCAGACGCCCGCCCCGCCGATGTGGGTGATGGCGAGGTACTCGAACACCGTCCGGCGGCCGGCGGCGTCGCCGTGCGCCACCAGGATGGCCGCCGCCGGCACCAGGGTCATCAGCTCCCAGGAGCCGAGGAACACGGTGACGTCGCGCGCCACCAGCACGCCGATCAGGGCCAGCGGGAAGGCGCCCGTCAGCGCCGCGATCGCGCGCGGGTGCGGGGCGTCGCGGAGATCGCCGGCCGCATAGGCGGCGGCGGGTGCGCCGACCGCCGCGACCATCACCAGGAAGGCCCCCGAGAGCGGGTCGATGCCGATCTGCGGATCGAACCCGTTCACGAAACCCGATCCCACCGAGCGGCCGGCGAGGAGGCAGACGGCGCCGGCGATCCCGATCAGGGCGAGACCGATCGCCTGGGCGACGAGGGCCGGTCGCAGAAGGGCGGGCCGGGCGCACAGGGCCGTCCCGCCGGAGAGGACCGCGAGCCCCCCGGCGAACGTGGCGGCGGCGAGGCTCAGCGGGGTGCGCGGAGGGTCGCCAGGGAGTCCGGGACCGCCGGGCCGTACCGGGCGACGCCCGCTGCTTCCATCGACTCAGCCTCTCATATTCTTTGACTCTCTGATATTTACAATGTTTGAAGATACGTCATACTCAGGGGCGGGACAAGGACGACCACGGTGGAGGAGGAGGCGTGCCGGAGGGCGGCGGGACCCGGGAGGCCGGCGGCGCAGATGACCGCGCGCGGCCGATCTACGTCGCGAAGGCCGAGTTCTTCCGGGTCCTCGGGCACCCGGCGCGCGTGCGCATCCTCGAGCTGCTGCGCGAGGGCGAGCGCAGCGTGGGCGAGCTGCAGGTGGCCCTCGGCCTGGACTCGAGCGGCACCTCACAGCACCTCGGCGTGCTGCGGCGGCAGGGGATCCTCGAGAGCCGCCGCGAGGGGACGAGCGTGTACTACCGGGTGCGCGACCCGCGCACCTTCGACCTGCTCGAGGTGGCGCGCGGGATCCTCACCTCGTCGCTCGAGGCCACCCGGGCGCTCCTCGCCGAGATGGCGACCGGTCCGGAGCAGGAGCCCACCAGCGGCCCCCCGGGCCGCCGAGGGACGACGTCGTGACGGACGGCCCGGCGAGCGGGCGGGCGCCACGGGTGCGCTCCCGCGGCTCGGCGGCGCGCGTGCTCCTCGTGGCCGGCGCTCTCGGCCTGGCGCTGTTCGGCAGCCTCCTCCTGGTGTTCACGCCCTCCCTGGAGGACCACCCCGGGATCCAGACCCTCTGGGTCGTCGCATCGCTGGTCCTCCTGAAGCTGCCCCTGCTGCTGATCGTGTGGTGGCTCATCGTCAGGTCTCGCGGGCGGACGCGGCCGGGCGAGAGCCCCGCGGCCACCGCCGCCGTCGTCGCGCGTGCGACGCGGAGCGTGTCCCGGTCCCGGGACGGGCTCGACCCGGCCGAGGACCTCGAGAGCCTGCGTCAGGAGGTCTGGGCCCTGGCCGCCCATGCCGACCCCGCCTCCGCGCAGCGCCTCGTGGACCTGGCCCTCGAGATGGAGCGGCTCGTGCGCCGGCGGCCCCCGCCCCGGATGCGCGGCGGCCCGCCGCCGGCGCCGTCGCGGGCCGCCTGACGGGACGCGGCCGCCGCGGAGCCGGCACGCGGCCTCCGCGCGACGAGGACCGGAATCGGCCGGGCCCGGCGCGGGTATCACCGGGTCGGCAAGCGAGGCGGGAGGCGACGTGGACGTCAGGCTGGTGGGTGACAGCGCCATGGTCGGGTGGCGGGACAGGGTCGGCCGGAGGGTCGCAGGACCCGTCGCGGACCGGACACGGCTCGATGCCTCACAGGTCTACGCGGGGCTGGGGTGGCTCTTCCTCGGCCTCTCCGCGTGGTACGTGGCGTCGACGCTCGCCCGTGTCGCCCGGCAGGGCTGAGGGCGCGCGGCGGCGGGCCGCCCGGACGCGAGTCAGCGGTACTCGGGGTTGGGGTGGTCGAAGCGGGTGCCGGCCTCCCACTCGGTGACCTGGTTCCCGTGCGCAGGGATGCCGCCGGCGCGCTTCAGCATCGATGCCATGTGCATCAGGTTCCAGGTCATGAAGGTGGTGTTGCGGCGCGTGAACTCGTTCTCCGGGCCGCCGCTGCCGGGGTCGGCGTAGCTCGGCCCCGGGCCGGCCTCGCCGATCCAGCCGCAGTCGGCCTGGGGCGGGATGACGTACCCGAGGTGCTGGAGGGAGTAGAGGACGTTCATCGCGACGTGCTTGATGCCGTCCTCGTTGCCGGTGACGACGACCCCGGCGACCCGGCCGTAGTAGGCCCACTGGCCCCGGTCGTTCAGGGTGCCCGACCAGCCGTAGAGGCGCTCGATCACGCGGGTGCAGACGCTGCTCTTCTCGCCGAGCCAGATCGGGGTGCCGATGATCAGGATGTCGGCGTCCATCACACGCGCCTGGATCGCGGGCCAGTCGTCGCGGTCGAAGCCGTGCTCGGTCATGTCCGTCTGCACCCCGGGCGGGATCACGTGGTCCACGGCGCGCACCTCGTCGACCACGACGCCGTGCGCCCGCATGATCGCGATCGCGTTCTGCGCCAGCCGATCGGTGTTCGAGACCTGCGGCAGCGGCTTCAGCGTGCAGTTCACGACGATGGCGCGCAGGTGCGAGAAGTCGGTCTCGGGCATGTCGGTCCCCTTCCCGGGATGTGGACGCGGTCGCGTGCGGGACGGAACCGGATCGGAGCCGGCGCCCGCCCCGTCGGAGGGTACGTCCCCCCGGGATCCGGGCACCACCCGGGCGCCGACCGCCCCGACGCCGGAGACCGACCGTGCTCGCGCTGCTGATCCTCTTCCTGCTGCTCGCCCTCGTCGTCGGGATCGGCGGCGCGATCGAGTTCACCCTGTGGTTCCTGTTGGCCCTCGTCGTGGCCGCCGTCCTCGGCGTGCTCCTGCTGCGCCGCCTGGTGTCGCGGTGAGCGGCGCCGCCGGGGGGCCGCGCCCCCCGGCGGCACGCGCCTATGCCGGAGGAGCCTGTCCGGCGCCGTCCGGCCGCACGTCCGACGCGGCGGGCCGGAGCACCCCCCCGATCGTGAGCAGGACGATCAGCCCGATGCCGATGAGGAGGAAGACGACCCCGGTCGCGATCGAGAAGAGGGCGACCTGCTCGCCGACGAAGGCGAGCTCGAGGCCCGTCGCCAGCGCCCGCTGGGTGACCCACAGGTCCCGCGCCGGGTTCGTCACCGGCCGGCCCGTCTGCGGATCGGTCGCGGCCTCGCTCTCGTTGAAGACGTCGTTGCCGTCCTCGTCCAGGAACCGGCCCATCTCGGAGAAGGTCTTGCCCCCCGTGGCTTCCAGGGCGTGGACGCGCATCCAGTCGGCGAAGCAGCGCGCCTCGGCGCCGGTCGTGATCGGCTCGTCCGCGACGTCGCACGACGGGACGTCCTCGACGTCGCCCTCGAAGGTCGCCGGGCTCATGTCCGGCGTGCCGACGATCTGCTCCCGGTCGATCGTGTCGCGGACCTCGTCGCGCGCCGACGCGCCCTGCCAGATCCAGATGACCCCGAGGACGATCAGGAGCGCGCCGGCGGCGATGCCGCCGATCCAGAACGCCTTTCGAAGTGATGGGTTGTCCATGGCTCCTCTCCCCTCCATGTGCGTCGCGTGCGGAGCGCAGATCATCAGGTGCCGGCGACCCCCGGTCGGCGGTGGTCCACCGCAGACCTCGTGCGGGTCTCTACGCCCGCGCCGGCCGCGGAAGCCGCAGACGACGACCGCGCCGCACCTCCTCCCCCTGGCGGTCCGGCGCCCAGCCGGGGGATCGGGTGTCGCACCCCACCCCTCGGGGAAACACGGGTCGGCACCCATGCGACCGAGCGGGCGGGCGGTCGCCGGCGGAAGGAGAGGGGCATGGACAAGGCGTTCAAGGTCGTTCGGGTCGTGGGCGAGTCGGCGGGGTCCATCGAGGACGCTGCGGCGGTGGCGCTGCGGACGTCGGGTGAGCGCGTACGCGGGCTGACCTGGATGGAGATCGCGAGCATCCGCGCGAACGTGAACGAGGACGGCGGCATCGACCGCTGGCAGGTCACCGCGGACATCGCGTTCCAGGTGGACGAGAAGGGCTGATCGTCATCGCGCAGCCCCGGCGCGCCGGGGCTGCGCGACTCGGGCGTCACGACGCGCGACCTCGCGACCGGCGAGGACCAGGAGAGACCGACCTGCGGGCGGTGCTCGAGCAGGCGGGGGCCGAGCGCCTCGTGGTCGTCGGCCTCGCGCGCGACGACGCACGCACACGCGCCGAGATGCGGGCCGCGGGGGTCGAGCCGGTCTCGCCGCGCGGGCGCTCAGCCGGCCACCCACTGCGCCAGCGCGAGGAACAGGGGGATCCCGACGATCAGGTTCGCCGGGAAGGTGATGCCGAGACTGGCGGTGAGGTAGAGGCCGGGGTTGGCGTCGGGGAGCGCGACCCGCACGGCGGCCGGGGCGGCGATGTACGAGGCGCTGGCGGCCATCACGCCGAGGAGGGCGGCCCCGCCCACCGACAGCCCGGCCGCCGCACCGACCACCACCCCGAGCGTCCCGTTGACCGCGGGGACCAGGAGGGCCATCAGGACGAGCCGGGGACCCGCCTCCAGGACCGTCCGCGCGCGGAGGGCCGCCGCCACCCCGAGGTCGAGCAGGAACAGCGTCAGCGCCCCGAGGAAGAGGTCCCGGAAGAGGGGGTCGACCTGCGCGGTCCCGTCGGCGCCCGCGATCCACCCGATCAGGAGGCCGCCCACCAGGAGCATGATGCCGCGGCCGAGCGCCACCTCCCGGAGCGCCCGATGCCAGCCTCCCCTGCCCCGCCCCACCGCGGCCGAGGCGAGGGTGAGCCCGACGATGATCCCGGGGATCTCGAGCATCGCGAGCAGCGCGGGCGCGAACCCCTCCACCTCGACGTCGGCCTCGGCGAACACGGTCAGCGCCGCCGCGAAGGTCACGGCCGAGACGGATCCGTAGTGGGCGGCGAGCGCGCTCGCGTCCACCCGCCCCACGCGGACGAGGCGCCGCGCGGCGGCGAAGGCGATCAGCGGCGTGACGAGCCCGAGGGCGATCGTGGCCGCGGCGGGGGCGACGACGTCGGACAGCCGCGCCTCGGAGAGGGCGACGCCGCCCTTCAACCCGATCGCGAAGAGCAGGTACGTCGAGAGGCCCGTGGCGATCGCCTTGGGCAGGCGGAGGTCGCTCCCCGCCACCGTGGCGACGACCGCGAACGCGAACGCGAGCACCATCGGGGAGGTGAGCGTCGTCACGAGCACGTCCGTAGCACCCATGATCACGACTCCCAACACTAGAATTGCTTGACAAGTGTTGGGGCGGACGGTATCAGTCCGGGGAAAGGCGCCGTCGGCGCACAGACGAGAAGGAGGGACCGTGTCCACTGTCGCGCCGTCAGGCGTCCCGAGCTCCGCCGACGAGATCCCCGACGTCCCGGTCCTGCAGGCGATCGGGAACCGGCGCACCATCCGGTACTACGACCCCAACCGCAAGGTCGAGGAGTGGAAGCTCCAGGCCGTCCTCCAGGCCGCGCGGCTCGCGTCGTGCCAGGGGAACATCAACGCCACCGAGGCGATCGTGGTGCAGAAGGAGACGTGCGAGCTGTGGGACGAGATCGAGGAGTGCGTCTCCGGGTTCAACGTCCAGATGATCAACCAGAGCTCGCACATCGTCTTCTGGCTGACGAACCTGAACGCCTGGTACGGCCGCGCCAACGACGGCCTCTCGACGCTCGCCCTCTCCGGCGCGCTCACCAAGTACCACGGCTGGAACTACGAGTTCTCGATGACGCAGACGATCCCGAGGCTCATGAGCTTCCCCGTCGAGCGGACCGACCTGCTGCTGCGGTTCGAGACCGGCCTCGCCGTCTCGCAGGCGATGATGGCCGCCAACGCGCTCGGCCTGGGCCAGAGCCTGATCGCGTTCGGCCGCAAGCCGGGCGGCATCGAGGGTGTCTTCGGCCTCCCGAAGCACTACAAGTTCACCTGGGCGCACGTGCTCGGGTACCCGCTGGAGGACGCCAAGGCGGGCGGGCAGCGGCCCCGCCTCAAGTTCGAGAAGCTCTTCCACCGGGACCGCTTCGGGCAGCCGTACGACGCCGACCCCGCGGTGGACGCGCTGCTGCGCGAGAAGGGGATGATCCAGGAGCAGGCACCGCTGCCGGGGCGCATGGAGGAGCTCGACCGGCTGGCCGAGCGGTTCGGCCGCGACCCGGGCTGCGTCTCCTGGCCCGGGAGGGAGATCCAGCGGTTGATGAACGACGAGGACTGGGACTTCGGGCCGCGGATCCGCGAGCACGCCCAGCGCATCCTCGAGAGCGGCGACCTCCCGGAGTACCCCGAGGCGATGCGCGAGGTGTTCACCCGCCTGATGGAGGAGCACGGCCTGGACACCAGCAAGTACCTCAGCTGAACGGTGCCCGGGGGTCACGCGCATGATCGCCGGGGCGGCCCGCCCGCCCCGGCCGCCCTCGTCCGGTGAGCGCCGGGCGGACGCGCCGGCTGAAGCTGGTGGTGTTCACCGATCGCCCGGAACAGGCCGTCGCGCTCCTGCGCGACGGCCTGGGGCTCACGCCGGTCACCCTGCCGCGCGACGCCCGCCGGCCGGGCGTGACGAGCTTCCTGGTGAACGGGACCCAGTTCGACGTCGTCCACGTCGCCCGACCGCAGGGCGCGGTCATGCTCGAGCTCGCGGTCGACGACCTCGACGCCACCTGCACCGCCGTCGAGCTCGCGACGGGGGTCGTGCCCCTCGGGCCGATCGGACTTCCCTGGGGCGGACGCTCCTGCGGCCTCGACGTGCCCGGCGGCCCCGCCCTGCGCATCGTCGAGGCCGGCGAGGGGGTCCGCCCGCCGCTGCCGGCAGCCGCGAGGGCGCCCGCCCGTGCCGAGCTCGCCGTCGTGGCCTGCATGGACACCCGCCCGGACCCGCTCGACGCCCTCGGCGTCGGGCGCGGCGAGGCCCACGTCATCACGACCCCGGGCGGGATCGTGACGGAGGCGGTGATCGACGACCTCCTGCTGGCACGGCGGTCCCTCGGCATCTCGCGGGTGGCGGTCGTCCAGCACCGGCCGTGCGCCTTCATGGACGAGGACTCCTGCGACGACTTCCGGCGCGAGCCCGCGATGAGCCGGCTGCGGCACTCGCTCGATCGGCTCGTGCAGCCGCCGCTCGCGATGCCGGCCGGGCGGGTCGAGGGGTGCCTGGTCTGGGACGACGAGACCGTCATCCGCGTCGGTCCGGTCGCGGTCGCGGACCCCCGCGACCGCTGAGCCACACGACCGGCTCCGCTCCGCCGCCGCGGTGGGCCGGCCGCCGCCTCCTTCGGCGGCGGCCGGCGGTGGCGACTAGCGCTTGATCGTGATGCCGGCGGCCTCACGATCGAAGGTGTCGGCGG